>Ga0265293_10000022_pt1 | contig 332866 bp, 343 predicted proteins | sample Munlanlewell138R_FD_192505 | JGI IMG/M metagenome (GOLD analysis project Ga0265293, IMG submission 192505) | Leachate microbial communities from a municipal landfill in Southern Ontario, Canada - Leachate well 138R | ecosystem: Engineered > Solid waste > Landfill > Unclassified | place...
TGATTGCCGCAAGAATTGCTATGACGACGATAACGATGAGTAGCTCAACGATCGTGAAACCTTTTGATGTTTTGAGATTCATTTCTGAATGCCCCCTATTTATAAATTAGTTATGCTTGAATTATAGACCAGCAAAGGTAGGTTGGCAAGCCTTTTATGGTACGGGAGTTGCATAATTCATCAGAGAGCCGATGCGAGTTGCTCGGAGGGTGCCGCTATAGACGACATCCTCTCCGGCAACAACTTTTCTTGTCGTAATGGCTATGTGTGCGGTTGTCGCATTGCCGATAGATCCCATAGCAAGTGGAGTTGTGGTGTTTTGTGCTGAAGCATAGTATTGAATGGAGAAACTTTCGACGTCACTGAGGATTCGTGAGTCTTCGGTTGCACAAATTGCTTCGGTTCTACCGAGTGCGCATGATGGGTATTGGTCGGGTATATTGCAGCCGCGTGTTGCGTAGTTGCTCGGCATGATGACGCGCCGCCATAGATTCTTTTGGGCATCGATAAAGTAAACGACATTGTAGGTCATGACTTGATTTTGCACCCTTGCATCGCCACTACAAGGGTTTGGCGCGTCTCGAAGCCAGACAGGTGATCGACTGGGCTGGTGTGAACCGCCAGTCGTAGCAACTGAGTTGATAATAAGTGACTTTGGTTGAGATACGAGCGTATTGTTGAACGAAGTGCTCGTGTTGTTATAGCCTTGTGGCGAGGCAACGGCGAGATTATTGGCAGTGAGGAAGCTGCCGCTGAGGCGAATATCTTGTTCGATCGTATCAAGCGCTGCTTGGGTGTCGTGAGCAACTTTATTGCTACTGCGTGCGACGAGTACCTCGCCCGTGATACTGATGAGTATACCGACGAATATGCCAATCGTCAGAAGAACGATCGGCGCAACGATGATAATTTCTACGAGCGTAAAGCCTGTGTGTGATTTACGGGCGTGCATAGATGGCATGGGTCACCTCCTTGGCTGTATCACCATATCTAACGGTGACTTGAACCTTTGATAGGTCAGTTAGGCTTGGTTGCGGGCAGCTTCGTGCCACAGACACATACACATTCACAAGACCTTCGACAGTTACGGGGCTGCGATCAAGCCAGAGCGGGACGTTTGTGCAGGTTACCGGCACCTGGGCAGCATAGCGACGTAGGTAATCGTAGGCAAGCGTACTTGCGCGGGCGTGCTGACGAGCTTCTCCGCTGTCACGAATAATCGCGCTATAGAGCTGATAGCCTGTCATGAGAAATGCAGCTGCAATAAAGAGTGTAATAAGTAGTTCGACTGCAGAGAAACCTGGCTGGTAGGCAGGGCGAGTCATCGATGATTGCTCCGGAGGATACATATGTTGGACGGCGCAGGGCAATCATCGGTCGGTTGTTCGAGTCGATAAAAGAGATTGAATTTTGTACAGCCCTGGTTGTATGTGAGGCAAAGCACATTATTTCTGGTAAGTGGTTGATAGACGTAAGTGGAGGTAGTCGGGGCGGGGGTAACTCCGGAGGATGTTTGGTTATTATTGGTGCTAGCCACAAAGCTTGGCTCTTCTTCAATGCCAACTCCTGGTGCGTGCAGTGAGCCACTGCCAACCTTTTCTGCTAGACCATATGCCCAGGGCGCTGCTCCGAGAGACTCTATATCTGGATAGCCACTTGGATTATTTATATAGATTGACTCGAGTGCCGTGGCAAGATTCTCTATATCAACATGGCGTTCATTATCGCGTGCTTTGATCTGCGTAGAGCGAACATTGACAACAGCAAGTGTCAAAAGAATTGCCATGACGATGATCACAATCAACAGTTCTACAATCGTAAATCCACGCGATTTCATTATAGATTTAGCATAAGGTCTTTAGGGGCAATATGCAAGTATTTTACAGCTCAAGTGGTTCTTGCTCTAGGGTGATACGGAACTTTTCTCGTACCGCTGTGGTGATTGTCTCTCGCGCCTTTGCGAGGTTTGCATACGTATCTGAAGATTCGTTGATGAGCACGAGCGCATTCTTGTCGTGGACGCGGATGCCGTCGATAAGAGATCCTTTCAGTCCGACCTGCTCTATGAGCCAGCCGCTTGGTATTTTGTAGGTTCCATCTCCCATATCGTAGTGCGGTACATCCGGAAATTCCGCCTGAATATCCGGCAGAAGCCAAGACTCGATAATAGCGTTCTTGAAGAATGACCCAGCATTTGGCTTTTCGGCTGGATCTGGTAGTTTTTCGGAGCGAATGGCAGAGACGGCGTCGCGGATAGTTTGATGGGTAAAGGTCACAATATTATGCTCATCAAGATAAGTTTGGAGCGCAGCGTAGAACGGTGGACTCGGAAGGTTTTTGGAGAGCTGGAAAGTAACAGACGTGATGATATAGCGCCCTGCTGCTTCACTCCGAAAGATACTATTTCGATATGAGAATCTACAGTCATCAGAGGTAAGTGTGACGAGTTGATCGAGAGTGGTATCGTAGGCTTCGAGGCTAACGAGTGTGTCTGCGGTCTCTTGTCCGTAGGCACCGACATTCTGTACGGGTGCTGCGCCGACTGTTCCAGGGATTGCCGACATTGCTTCGATACCCGAGAGGCGATTATCAACAGTATATTTGACGAGGTCGTCCCATATGACACCTGCGCCAGCTTTGATCGTTGTCGTATTAAGGTCGTCGGCGATAACCTCGATGCCGGGAATACGAATTCGCATGACAAGCCCATTGAACCCTTCATCGTGAACGATTGTATTACTACCACCACCGATGATAGCAACTGAGAGTGACTGCGAGAGGGCTGTTTTGTAGAGTCGTGGCACGTCGTCGGCCGTACGTACGTCTGCCATAAAACGTGCTGGACCACCGAGTTTCATCGTCGTATAGTTTTTTAGAGGAATGTTTGTGTGAATGTCCATAGTGCATCTATTGTAGCCTATCTACGGTCTTTTATGCTATAATACCCCGAGTAGTATGCACTCGTAGCTCAGCTGGATAGAGCACTGGTCTTCGGAACCAGGTGTCGCAGGTTCGAATCCTGCCGAGTGTACCATAAGTACGCTACTCAGACGCTTCATATAAGAAAACGCTTTGTATAGTGATTTTCGGCAGTTTGATTGATAGTAACAGCTCGCTGTAATAGGCGAGTTGTTTTTGTTGTCAAATATTGTTGTAGGATTTATATATTTCTCTTATGAGAAGATTCTAAGTTTGATAAGGTTAAGTTTGCGTAAAAAATAAAAGGAGTATTATTTGTCCAAAGAGTTGAAGAAAAACATCATAAGACCTACGGATTCGTAGGTGGACGTTGGAGTAGGAGTATGTGCTTAGGTTGGCAGTAGAATAGATCCATACTACACTAGAGAGAGTTAATTGTAATAGAACAAGAGGTGTTATGGGTAGGGTAGTGGTACTTGGCGGAACTGGATATGCGGGATCGGCAATCGTGAGTGAGTTGGCTCGTCGAGGGCACGCAGTGACGGCGTTGAGTCGTCGGGCTCCAGAGCTGTCTATTAGTGGTGTCGAGTATGTGTCAGGATCAGCAGACGATTCGGAGCTGCTCGCTCGGCTCATTGCTAGTGCTGATATTGTCATAGGTGCGCTGACGCCCTTCAAGGATTTATCAGGACGATATATACCGATTTATAGATCTGCTCTAGGCCTAGCGGCGAAGGTAGATGCACGGTTTATTGTTATCGGGGGTTTTAGTAGTCTGCGGCCATCGGTCGGGGCGCCAAACTTTATAGAATCTGGTGATGTGCCACATGAGTATTTGGCTGGCGCAAAGGAGACTGCAGAGTCGCTAAAGCTGCTACAGGAAGAAGCGCCAGATAATCTTGATTGGCTTTTTGTCAGTCCAGCAGCAAACTTTGGCGCACACAACCCGGGTCGTAAAACTGGCAAGTACCAGCTTGGCGGTGATGTCGCGCTATATGATGCAAGTGGTGAGTCAAACCTTTCGAGTCCAGATCTTGCAACTGCTATCGTTGACGAGATTGAGTCGCCGACGCATCACCGTCAGCATATATCAGTTATTGGGACTGCCTAGGGCGATGTCGATTTGAGGACTGAAGAGACAAGGCCTCTGTGTACTCGAATATGATTCCAAGAAAAAAGATTTGCATAAACGCAAATCTTTTTTCTTGGAGGGCCATCTGAGACTTGAACTCAGGACACCCTGCTTAAGAGGCAGGTGCTCTAACCAGCTGAGCTAATGGCCCGTAGTCACTGGGCAAAATGCCCATAAACACTTAGGAATTATAGCAAATCACCTAGGTGTGTGTAAAGAGAAAAATCCTTACTTTTTTATTTTAGCATATTTTATAGGTATTTGTCAATGTGTATCCTGTTTGCTACACTGGGTGGAGTATGAAATTATTACATGGATCAGAAGTCGTTGACTTTATTAAAGAGCGCCAGGCAAAGCAAGTGCGTAACTTACGCCAGAGTTGGCATGTTGTGCCGCGGCTTGCAATTGTACAGACCATTGATAATCCGGTTATCGACACGTATGTCCGACTCAAGCGACAGTACGCTGAGGATATCTTGGTGGAATGTGAGCATCATAGAGTAGCGCAACATGATCTTATACGGACGATTGACGAGCTAAACCAGCGTGACGACGTACACGGCATTATTGTGCAGCTGCCACTGGCAGATCCTGCGCATACTGAGGAGGCACTCAAGAGGATCGATCCTCAAAAGGATGTTGATGGGCTTGGTGAGAACTCTACATTTGATCCTGCGACACCAGTGGCAATCGGGTGGTTGCTCGCCTCATATGGGGTTGAGCTTGCGATGGGTCGTAAGATAGCAATTATTGGCAGCGGACGTCTTGTCGGCGCACCGCTTGCAAAGATATGGCAGGAATGCGGTTATGACGTGACAGTATTCGACAGTAAGTCGAACGATATAGAAGAGAGACTTCGTTCGTATGACATTATTGTAACGGCGACGGGTACGCCTGGATTGGTGACAAGTGACATGATAAAGATCGGTGCGGTTGTTGTCGATGCTGGTACCGCCTCGGAAGAAGGTGTGATTGTTGGCGATGTAGCACCAGACGTCCGCGAGCGCGACGACTTGACGATGACGCCAGTGAGAGGCGGTGTCGGTCCACTGACTGTCGCAGCTCTTATTGATAATGTGATCACAGCAGCACGACGAGTTGCTAATAACGACTAGTCACTCCTAGCTCAGGTGTCTGTATCGGTGCTATCCGTGATGCCGAGTGCGTCTCTGACACGAGCAACAACCTGGCGAGGTGTAAGGTCTGCTTTGACGATATAACTGTGAATACCTAGATCGCGGATTTTCTTTGGTGCTTCTTCTTCACCAAGATTCGTGAGGATGATGACGGGTGTTGTTTTTCCTGCAGTTGTCTTGCGAATCTGGGCGAGGGCTTCATCGCCAGTCATCTCTGGCATACCAATATCAAGGAGGATGATATCGGGCTTGAGCGCTTCAACAAGCGCCACGCCACGAATGCCGTTATCTGCGACTTCGACCGTGAATCCGCCTGCTTCAAATTTCATGCGGTACATCTGGCTGATAACAGGGTCGTCTTCAATGATGGCAATTTTTGTCATATATACCATCATACCATAGTGACTATGCTTGATTATATGAATCGGAAGCGTGATAATAAGCGCAATGGAACAGATTGAAGCACGCGACTACAGGAATACTCGCCTGTCAGATGATATGTATGAATTGCAGCGATCAGGATATGACATCGCAACAACAGAGACGGATGATGTCGCCTATGAGCAGCCGGAGCGGATTGATGCAATGCACGAACGATTGCGCGTCGATGGTGAGGCATATGAGAGGCAGCTGCGATTTCGGCGCCCACTTTCGCTTGCCGCCGCCGCTCTTTACGAGACGAGCATGCAGACGCCTGCTGCAGTACTGACAAGTCCTCTCAAACCTGCTCGCAAGCGGGTTGAGCAGCTACGTGAAGGCGCTCGAGAGCAGATTTTGTTCGATGAAACGAAGATGCCATGGCATTTGCAGCGCGGTAAGGCACTTGCACTTCAGACGATTGTTGATGCACATGACCTCAGGACTGTCGAGGGGGGTGATGGTAGGTATGACACGATGAGTGGACGCTTGTCATCTGAGCTGCTTGACTATCGATTCGGATACAATGCAGGTTGGATGAATACCATGTCGCTCCATGAGGCGATGACTGCATCGGGACAAAAATTTCGCAATAAATCAGAGGAGGCATCAAGTGCCTTTACTGACCGAGAGCTTATAAAGCTTGAGGCGTTTTTACAGGCGCCTGTGACTGACGATTTTAAAGAAATTGTGGCATACTGTCATGATTCACTCGGCATCCGCGCTCGAAAAGAAGTTGTGCGTGATGCAGCAAGTAAGCAACTTGATTGGTATGCAGAGCATCGACCAACAAAACGTGAGGTGCGATTTTTGAGCGTGGGGTGCGGTACGGCGCAGTCGATACTAGAGGTTGCACGCGATGCAAAGCATCGAGGTTATCAGCCGCATATTATCCTTTTCGACCAGGATCCCGTTGCGCTTGCGGCAGCAATGATGATTGCCGAGCAGATGGAGCTTGCGGAATATGTTGAACTACACTGCGATCAACTCTTTAACGCAAGGGGAGAATCAGAGCTTTCTCAGGTGCTTGAAGGTCGAGGGGTAGATATTGCCGAAGATTCGGGCTTGCGGGAGTATCTCAAGCCGGGCGTGTATCGTAATCTAACACAAGCTAACTGGAATCATTTGCGCGATGATGGCCTGATGATCACGGGCAATATGAATAGGGGTCGTATCCAAGGTGAGTTCCTGCACGGACTCATGGGATGGTCTCCACAAGTGCAGATGCGCACGCCTCAGCAAGGGTTTCGACTGCACGAGCAATCTGGTGTACCGAAGGGGCAGACGGTCGCTCGCGTCACGCAAGATACGGTCTATTCGGTGTTTATGTCATCAAAAAACACATCAGCATTGAGAAAACAGCAACAAACACGGTAGAATATAAAGCATGATACAGCTCATGCTTTATATATTTGCTGCCGGCGCTATCGTGCTAGGTCTCGTTGTGTTTGCGAGCGGCAGAACACGACGTATGAATAATATTGCAGCTGCGATTAACTTTTGTATCGCGCTCTGGAGCATAACAGTTGCACAATTTCTCACGAGTACTGATGCTGAGATGGCTCGCCTGTTTGCGCAAGGTTTTTACATTGCGGCAGGTATTTTTGCGGCGCTACTGATGCTTCTCTCGTTTTACTTTGTGCAGCAGACGGTGCGTCTCGTGGTATGGTTGCCTGTCGCGCTCATGGCGACTGCTATTGTCGCAAGTATTCTTTTCATCCCAGATTTTATGATACGTTCGATTGGCTTCGGTACTTCTCCATATGTGGTGATCGATCCTGTCACGTACCTGATTTACTCGGCATATTTTGTATTCTTATTTGTTTCTGGAATGACAACACTTCTCAGGGGCTTTGTGCGATCAAAGGGTGCCAGGCGTTCACAGCTAGCTTCTTATATCACTGGTATCGCATGGATGAGTGTGCCGGGATTTATCACGAACCTCATATTACCGTTCTTTCAGATATACGACCTAGTCTGGGTCGGACCGATGACGAGTGTCTTATTTCTTGCGACACTTTCATATAGTATTATGCGACACGGACTATTTGATGTTCGTCTGGCAGTTGCACGAACGACAGCTTATGTGTTGACGCTTGGTACGATCGTGGCGCTCTATGTCGGGAGTGTCTATCTCTTGTCAGAGCTACTCTTTACAAAGACATCATTGCCTCAGGTGCTGCTTAATGCGGGCATTACAATTGTTCTTGTTCTTGCGTTTCAACCTATCAAACGCCTATTTGATCGAGTGACGCACTCTATCTTTTATCGCAATCGATACTCGCGAAGTGTTTTTAACGCGGAATTGAGTAAGATACTCACAGGGTCGATTGACCTTCAGCCGCTTTTACGGGCATCGGCATCACTTATTGCAGAGACGTTTGGTGCCGAACAGGTATCGTTTGTGGTTCCAGAGGGTGCAAGGATATTGAATATTGGCACCAAGGGACATGTGCGTATGGCACGAGCTGATTTTACGCAGATCGCATCATGGCATCGACCAGAAGTACAGACTGTCCATCGATCGGCCATTGTGCGCTCGATTCTCGAGGAGAGTAAAACAGAAGTATCGATGCGGCGACTCCTCAAGTCGTATCGTACGCACATTGTCCTGGTGCTGCGTCAGGCGAATGAAGTCAAGGGTATCCTGTTGGTTGGTGAACGTCGAAGTGGCCGCTATACACCACGAGATTTTACGGTGTTAGATAATGTTGCCGACGAGCTTGCGATTGCTTTGCAAAATGCTATGTCGCTTCGGGAAGTTCGGCTGCTTAATGACACACTTCAGCAGCGAATTGACGAGGCAACAAAAGAGCTGCGCATGAGTAATGCACAGCTGAGGCGACTTGATGAAGTTAAAGATGAATTTATTAGTATGGCATCACACCAGCTGCGAACGCCGCTGACAAGCATCAAGGGGTATATCGACATGATGCTTGAGGGTGACGCAGGCAAGATCACGCCGACCCAGGAGAAGTTTTTGACAGAAGCTTTCGTCAGTAGTGAGCGGATGGTTCATCTCATCAATGACTTTCTGAATGTATCACGTCTTCAGACGGGTAAGTTTATTATTGACAAGCGTCCAGCTAACCTTGGGAAGATTGTCACCCAGGAGCTTGAGAGTCTCAAGGTGAATGCAAGTGGACGTCAGCTACTGTTCCAGTTAAAGGTCGGGGAGGATGTTCCAGAGTATCTTATGATTGACGAGGCAAAACTTCGTCAGGTTATTATGAATTTTTCTGACAACGCGATCTATTATTCACGCCCGGATTCAACGATTAAAGTAGCGCTCGTTATGCGCGGTAATAATCTTGAGTTTACGGTGAAGGATACGGGTATCGGTGTGCCCGAATCAGAGCAGAGTCAACTATTCACAAAGTTCTTCCGGGCGTCGAATGCGCGCAAGCAGCGCCCCGATGGTACGGGGGTTGGCCTGTATCTTGCGAAGCGTGTCGTGACAGGGCATGGCGGTGAGATTATATTTTCTTCTGTCGAAGGGAAGGGTAGTACGTTTGGCTTTAGTTTGCCGGTAGCAAAGCTACGCGTTCGCGATAATACGAACTAGCTCTACGATGAGCCATACGATGACTGCAACGACGACAGCCGTGATAATGATGGGCTTAAGGATACGTTTGCGATCGTGCCACCATTGCCCGAGTCGACTACGACTGACTGCTTGAACACGTGTGATTGATGGGCGTGTCGTAGCGGCGTCTGCCCCAGTATACTTTTTAGTTCGCTTCTTTTTTTGCTTTGCCATAGTATCTCTAGTATAACAAAAAACCACCCCTTGTAAAACAGGGGTGGTTTTGAGTTTTGTCGAGCTTGACGCTGACTAGGGGAGCGGTCAAACTCTAGAGGCCGAGGCTGCGGCGGCTTGCAACGTAGTAGCCGATGCTTGCTACGAGTGAGCCGAGACCGATAGTTGCCATCAGGCTGTCGCTGAGACCTGTGGTTGGAAGTTCCGTAGGTGTATCTGGCGTGATAACAGGAGTTTCTGCACACTTAGTAAGATTCTTTGAGTGCTTCTTGTTATCAAACTGATCTTTCTTGATGGTAATGATCTTCTTCGATGTGAGATCACAGACCTTTATCTCAGGTACTTCAGGTGTGACTGGTGGGACTTCAACTGTCGCATCGTCACAGTCATCTGGCATGCCAGGAATGGCAGGTGCATCAACACATGCGGTGTTGGTGATGATGCCATCAACCGCCCGTGTCACCTTTGCGACAATAGCAAAGGCAGTGCTCTCGCCAGGCTTGAGCTCAGGGATGACGTATCCCCACTTGTTGTCTTTGATCGTACCCTTGTCGGCACTGATAAACTGAACATGCTCAGGTGCGTTGTCGCTGACGATAACGTTCTTGAGTGTTGTATCACCAGTATTCTTCACGACAAGCTGGTAGGTAAACTCTTGGTTGACATTTACCTTCTTGTGCTCGATGCCATCGACTGTCTTCTTGATCGAAACGCCAGGTTTCTTTGGTGTTACCGTTGCATCATCACAGTCGTCAGGGTTGCCTGGTACTTCAGGTGCATCAACACATGCGGTATTGACGATAGCAGTCTTGCTGTACGCTGTCACCTTTGCTGTGATAACAAATGTTGCACGTTCGCCAACCTTGAGTGATGGAATCGTATATCCCCACTTGTTGTCTTTGATCGTACCCTTGTCGGCACTGATAAACTGAACATGCTCAGGTGCGTTGTCGGCTACCTTTACGTTCGTGAGGTTGACGGCACCTGTGTTCTTGACAGTTAGCTGATACTTGAATGATTCGCCAACAACAACTTCCTTGCTGTCGACGCCATCAACCTTCTTGTCGATAGAAACGCTTGGCTTCTTTGGCTTGACTGTTGCATCATCACAGTCGTCTGGATTCTTTGGCGTATTTGGCATATCAACACATGCCGTATTCTTGATACTCGTCTCGACAAATGCCGTTACCTTTGCGGTAATGTTGAACGTGACACTTGCACCAATCTTGAGGGTTGGTATTGTGTAGCTCCACTTGTTGTCAGTAATCGTACCCTTGTCGGCACTGATAAACTGAACATTTGTCGGCGCATTGTCAGTAACAACAACATTGCTGAGATCGACATTTCCCGTATTCTTGACAGTAAGGTTGTAGGTGAATGTTTCACCGACCACGACGTCTTTGTGCTCTTTGCCATCGACTGTCTTATCGATAGAAACGCCAGGATTCTTTGGGCAGTCCTTCGTGACAGTAACGGTAGCTGTATCGCTCTTATTGCCGTTTTCGGTGTGTGCGATACCCTTGTTGGTCAAGGTGTTGTTGCCACACGCTGCAAGCTTATCGTTTGCAGGGACTTTTGCACTGAATTTAAAGTAGGCATTCGCCTTTGGTGCAAATGAGCCGATTTTATATCCACCTGATGCGGTAATGCCATCAGATACACTGGTGTATGCGCCGCCGGTCTTGCCGGTTGCGAGCTGGCTGCTGCCAGGGACATATGTAACGCCTGCAGGAAGCTCATCACGGAGGATAACGTTGTCCTGCTGCATTGTGCCAGTATTCTGGTAAATCAAGCGGTACTGGATCGTGCTGCCTGGGGTTGTCTTTGCTGTATCACCCCATGTTTTCCCCTCGTCGACACTGACTTGCTTTTTGACTGTAAAGTCAGGCTTATCGACAACGAAGCGGTAGGTGATGTAGCCGGCAAATTCATTACAGCCAGGCAGGATGCCATCTAGCTTGTTGTAGCCGAGTTTGACACCGCTCGTAAAGAGGTCGGTTGAGAGCGCTGCGCCGTTGACGGCACCATTGCTGCTAGCGATCTTTGCAGATCCCTGAACGTAGCGAAGGGCAACATCACTTGCACTAGTCGCGCGAGTGTTATCCCATACGGTTCCTGGTTTCGCATTCGATGCGCTGATAGATCCCGTAATCGTTCCCGTTTGACCCGCCTTGACGGTTCGTGGCATTTGGATGCGAGCAGTTACGTCTCGGGCGATACCGACTGACTTTCCGTCATTGCCGATTTTGTCGTTGAGATTTGCTGCCGCATTGTTGTGGTAGTAGACCATGACTTCATAGGTCTTACCAGCCTGTAGTTGCACGTCGTTGCCGAACGTTGCGCCCGTAACAGCTTCGCGGATACGAACGAAGTTTCGCTCGTCGCCAACACTTGGATTATTGGTCATTGAGTTGAACGTTACGTGCGGTGCCGGCTTTTGATACGTATACGTTGGTCGGTCTGGACCCCAGGCTTGCAAGGCAAGCGGGGCGATAACGACTGCGGCCGCGACCAGTAAAAGGCCCGCAGTTCGCTTTGGTGCGCGCCGTATGGCGGCAAAAAGCTTCTTCATAACACACTCCTTTCTGCAACTCCACGTGCAGATTGGTTTAATAAATAGGTGCACATACTTCTCCCAGAAGCAGTGGTGCGGATTGTTGCGCTATCGGTCTTAATTGTTAATGTGCCTCTCTTATGGGATACGTACCAAGTCAGATCATTACAAAACATGGGTTACCCGAGAGTAGACCATCAAACCACTGAGTGCGCGAAGCACTCGAAATAGGATAGTTACTCTCGGTGTATACAGTTGTCTCAATATGAGGTTGTCCGAGGCTCCCCGGGCGCAGACATGGTTGGCTACCATGCTTGCACCCGAGGATACCTCAGGAGGTTACTCATTCACCACGGAGTGCCTCCACCGCCGCCGCAAGGCGACGACGCATGGCGAGCAGGACGAATGGCAGGAGGCCGAAACCCATTGCTGCCGAAGCAGCATCGGGGTCAACGATCTCCTCCGTCTCTGGATCCTCCGGCGACGATGGTGTTTCGCCTTCACCAGCGGGCGGGCCCTCGGGCTCACTGACGCTAGTATCGGGGTCATCTACCGTGACCTCGGAGCTAGAATCACCCTGCTCCTCGGTCCCGTCGCTGGGGTTGGTGACAACGGGCTCCTCGGTTTCCACAGGATCACTAGGGTCTAATGGTTCCTGTGTGACTCCTTCGGGCTCCTCGGTGTTGTCATCCGCGTCCTTGTCTTTGAGGCAGTTTGGATCATCCTCTGGCAAGGAAGGGTCCCACGGGCAAACCGCAGGTTCTTCCTTGCAGCCAGGGTCACCTGCGGGCAGGTGCTCCTTGCCTGGGATCTCACACAGGTCAATGACTGGCGGATTGCAGCGCTCGTCCCCCTCGGGGTACTGTGTGCCATCAGGGGCGACGCAGTATGTATTCCCGGGAGGGTTGCACACTTCGGATCCCACAGGATGTGTTGACCCATCAGGGGCGGTGCAGTATTTCTGCTCCGGCCCTGGGTTGTCATCCTCGGCTTCCGGTGTCACTTCCGGCGTTGGCGTTTCGCAGGTGAACCCTGCGAAACGTCCGTCACCAGTATTGACACCGAATTCTGCCCAGCAGCCCTCGTAACCCTTGTAGGTTACGCGGAAGATGACGAAGTCACCCTTATATTGCCTGGGTGACAACTCGAACTCGGGGACTGTGCCCCACGGGTTCGACTCGTCGACTGCTAAGGTGCCGTTGGTACCGTCCACGACTGCATGGAAGTTGTAGGCGGTTTCCCGCTTTTCAACTCCACCGTCGCTGAACCGTTCCAGCTGGATGGCGATGAGTACGAGCTTGCGCGCGTACTCGATACGATCCGCTCCCTCGGAGTCCATCGCCGACTGAGCCCAGTCATTGAGGGTTGAGGGGTCGGACCACTCCGCCAGCCAGGGGCTGATCTCACCAAGACTGGTGGTCTTACCGTCGAGCCCAATGATGGGCAGGCGGTAGAGGCCACTTGCGACTTGCGCCGCACAGTCAGGTGATCCCAGTACCATAGCCAGCACCGCATCTCGATCAGCGACCGGCAGACAGACCGCATCCACCCAGAGCTTTTCCTCGTATTTGGTGGACTTGGCCACAAAGACGGGGATAGTCTGGTCTTCGACCTCCTCCAGTTCGTACCCGTTATCCCGAAGGATGTCCAGGTAGCGCTGGGGGTAGGTGTCGGGGACGTCGGCTTCGTCGACTGCCAACTCTTCGGTTGGCTCTGGCGCTGGCGTCTCTTCATGTTCAGAGGAGATACCAGGCAGGTGCCAGCCGTAGTCGGCAGCAACCGCCGGGACCGCTGGGACGAGCACCAGGGCAGCGAGCACGATGCTCGCCATCACTGATATCGTTACCCGGGGCCACAGAAGCGCGATTGCTCCGAGGGCGATCCATACGATGATGACGCCGATGAGCGTCATCCAGCTCGTCTGGATGATGTAGGTCCAGACGAGCGAGATAGCCAGGCCCACGGCCGAGAAGAGAACTCCTGCCCACAAAAAGTGGCGGTGTGTCCTCCTCTCGGCAGGGTCGTTACCGCGCACCAACAGTGCGCGGATCAGGAACGCCGCCATAGCGACGCCCCAGATTGCTGGGAAAATCCATGCGTGCATGGGTTTTCCTCCTTTCTTGTCGGGCGCGCTTTTAGGCGCGTGCTGCCTTCGGGGCGGGCGTCAGGAGCGCGGTAGCCGCGTTCACAATGCGCTTACCCCACGGGGTTCGGGCTTTCGGTGTCGTCGGAATCGGCGTGGTCGGCGTCGGAGCGCTGACCACGGCCGCAACCGACTGTGCGTCGTCAGGTGTTGGCGACGACAGGTCGAACGGAATGCTCTGCAGGAGCGGGTGCTCCTGCAGGTACTGCACGATCGCATCGGTGAGCTCGCGGTCCTCCTTGCGGAAGTTCTTGAGCGCATCGATGTCGGCTCGGTCTTCCTTGCGGAAGTCCTCAAGTGCCTTGACACGACCCTCGAGGGTCTCAAGACGCCCTTCAAGCAGTTTGGCGAACTCGGGTGAGACGTCGCCGGCCTTGTTGATGCCGTCGACGATGTCATCCTGGGCTGCCTGTGTGGCAGCCTTGTCGCCCACGGCAGCCGCCGCGTGCATCTTGCTCGACGCCTTGTCGATGTCGCCGAATGCCTCCATGAGGCATCGGAGTTCATCTCGGATCTTTCCGGTTGCGAGAAGGTACTTGACCTTGTCACAACCCTCATCCATCTTCTTCCAGGCGTTGTGCCTGGCGTTGAACTTTCGCTGCATCTCAGCGTACAGCGCCGTGGCTTCCGCTACGGCTGCGTCGTGCGCTTCGATGTTCTGGACGGTCTTGTTCGTGCTCATGGTGACTCCTTATAGTCGGTGAGAGCTGGTCGCACAAGTACGATACTTGATGCGGTTGCTCTCATGAGAGGAAGCAACAGAATGGTGACTACATTAGTCAACACACTGCTGCTTCCTCCGAGACTATCGGAGATTTTCTCATAGAAACAAACTGTATCTTCATATCGGAACATCCTTTTGAGGGGAGTTCGCAGATATGGCGCTGCAAAGCAGCACAAAGGGCATGACGGTATGTCACACTGTTGGTGCTACTTTGCAGTCAGATGATACATGTACTGTAATGATCTGACTTGTTAACGATCCTCGGTGACTCGTGATCTCCTAATCGCAAGTAGCCGATTACTTACAATTTATCACAAAAATCAATAAAAGTCAATACTTTATACACTATATATGCTAAAAGCACAAGCTTTTTCATCAGGGTGAAATAAGTATGTATTGACGTAATGGCTGGTGTGGACTATAGTTTATCGGTGCGTTTGCTACGAGGTGGTCTCGAGGCATGATAGGTTCTATCCGCACACCAAAGAGAAAGTAGATTATATGAAGAACAGCCAGTTCACCCTCGATGACCTGATGAGAATCGGTCTTGTGGGCGCAAGCCCGTCTGTTGTTTCGGTGCCGATTGAGATTCCGGCGCATCTCTTGCCCGCGGGAAGCGGAGAAGGGTAATCCTTTCGTTGAGGGCGAGCGAGCCATCTCTGCTCGCCCTCAAGAAAAACTCACAGCCTCTAGCCAGAGGGCTTTTTTTTTGCTATAATCCACGGGGTCGGCCTCATACTGAGGTATGAGCCCGTCGCACTTCGGAAATGACGATAAAAATATGTAAACACATTTTTCTCGTACATTCCGCTCATTGCTAGGCCTCATCGTCTAACGGTTAGGACACCAGGTTTTCATCCTGGCAATCGGAGTTCGATTCTCCGTGAGGTCACCAAAATTGCATTACCCAAACAAGCTCACTCATTGTAGTGAGCTTGTTTATATTTGATGGTAGCAGGTAGAAGTAGTGGGCGTGCGTGGAATACCTACTCGCGAACATACCAAAGGTAGGTCGTCGGGCAGGGGCTCGTGGTAGCCAGACGACACTAGGCGTGTCTTTGATTTTTTGCTCGACAGTTCTTGCAGTAGCCTTGGATTTCAAACTGGTGACGGTCTGGCGAGATATCATATTTTTGGGCGATAGCATGGATGAGCTGCTCTATTTGTTGATGTTCGTCAATTACCTTGACGGTATCACAGCCGAGACAGCTAATGTGGTGGTGATGATGAACGAACGCATCGCTTAGTTCAAGCTTGTACTTCCAGCCTATCGCAAGTCGTTCGACAAGTCCGAGCTGCTGGAATAGTTCACTGGTGCGGTAAAGGGATGATCGATCAATTTTGTCGATGGTTTTGCCGTAGATTTCACGCATTGTCTGGGGGTCTTGACCCCAGAGGGCGTCGAATACAATTTTGCGTGTTTTAGTAACACTGTATCCGTTCTGTTTCAGTATTTTTTCAAGTAGCAGCTGTGCTTCCTCTTTGGATATGGAATAGGCCATGTCGTAAATTATACACATTATTGCAACACTTTTGCAATAAATCTACATCTCTCGTACAGTGAAGCAAGTATGAGAATAGCAATTGTAGGAAAAGGTGGAAGCGGCAAGACGACGATTAGTAGCCTCTTCTCGCTGTATATAGATGATCATGGCAGGCGCGTCGGCCTACTTGATGTAGACGTTAATAGTCACACAGCTGAGCTGGTCGGTGGTGCGAGCAGTGATGTTCGAGAATTGTCAGAGGAAAACGCTCAGCATGAAATCACTAAATTTCTTGCTGGTACTAACCGTCGAGTTCGCGCAGATGAGATGCTCAATACGACACCGCCAGGAGAGGGCTCGGGACGGTGGGAGCTGCAGCTCGATAATCATATCACGAGCAAGTATGGGGTGAGATTTGGCAATCGCTCACATGTCTTTACTCTCGGCTCGTACACAGGTGATTCAGTTGGCGCTGATTGTCATCACACGACACAGTACATCGCAGAGAATATCTTGACACATGCTCGTCTTGATGAAAATGATGTGATTGTTGTTGATTCGGTAGCGGGAAATGACACGTTTGCAAATAGCTTGTATGTGCAGGATATCTTGCTGTTTGTGCTCAAGCCTGAGCGGGAGGGCTTGAATGTCTTCGAGCGCTACTATGCACTAGCTGAAAAGGCAGGTGTTGCCGATAGGGTATATGTCATCGCAAATCAGGTCGGTAGTGATATAGAGCGCGCATTCATAGAGAAGAATATCCCAGCAGATCGGCTTCTAGGCGTGATACGCCCTGACGAAAGACTCATCGAGAAAAGATTGAATGACCAGCCGTTCACGGCTCGTGATGTCAGTGACGATGTGGCGAAGGTCTTTGAGGGGTTGCTCGCAAAAGCTGTGCATCATGCTCGATCGGCTCAAGAGTATTATCGTGAGATTGTTCGTCTGCACCGACAGGTCGCCGCACAAGATTGGGTTGCTGGCGCGTATCGTGAGGGGTTGATTGATCAAATTGATACTGAACATAGTGAAGTGTAGTATCGCATGGTGAACGTATCTATACCGAGTTTTCGGCCTACTCTGCACGACGGCCTTCAGCGACTCGTTCAGCGACCCGACCAAGTATTCGCAGCGCTTGATAGTATTGGCGGACCTGTTTCGATTGCATTTCCTGATCGCGCGTCATCGTCTATGCAGCAGTTCCAGGCTGTACTGAAGGATCTGTCTGTCGATGGGCATGTGTATGCGGCTCACAAAGCCACGAGTTCGTTGGCTGCTATTAGTGCACTGCAAGGTGTCGGGCGAATTGATGTTGCGTCGCCCCAGGAGTTGCGTAATGCGCAGCAGGCTGGATTTGACCCAGCGGACATAGCCGCAACTGGGCCGAAGACAGACGAATTTTTGCGGATGCTTGTGAGGGACTCTATTTTGATAGCGATTGATAGTTATGAAGAGATGGAGCGACTGCAGCGTCTCTTACTGCCAGATACGGAACAGCCTGTCTTACTTCGACTGAGCCGATCGATCCTCAATATGCCAGGTGTCTCGCGAGTGAGTCGGTTCGGCCATGACGAGGCATCGCTCGAGAGGTCGCTATCGAGACTTCGTGCAGATAGCCGAATGAAGCTCGTGGGCCTGTCGTATCATATCGACACTGTATCGTCTGACGAAAAATACTACGCTCTCCAACGAGCCGTAGGAATCCTTCTGGGAATACAGGCAGATGGGTTTGATGCACATGTGATGAATATCGGCGGGGGGTTCGGAACTGATTATGCGGTAAGTCGTCAGCAGCTTGATGAACTGACGTTACACCTAAAATCTTCTAACAAAAATGGTATAGCAGGACTGACATGGCAGCAGTTTTCGTACGGTCTTGTGAACGGCCAGGGTGCGATTCGGGGTATTGATATTCCCAATGATACCGTCGGGGCAATTCGGCTGCGGTCATTGCTTGAGCGGCGTGATAGTGACGGTGTGTCTGTTGCTCAGATGCTCAGTGAAAATCTCATCGAGCTTTGGGTTGAGCCAGGGGCTGCGATCTTCGGCGATATCGGTGTGGTTGGGGCTAAAGTTATTGAAGTCAAGCAAAGTGACGGTGAGGTCATTATTGTTGTAGATGCGCATCGTAATCAGGTATGTTTTGAGAATAATGAAGCGCCGTCAGATCCACTTGTGCTACCAAGGGATAAGGGGCATAAGAGCGGTGAAGCCTACGTAGCCGGGCACCTGTGTATGGAGAGTGACTTCATGTCATATCGAAAAATATATTTTGACACCATGCCTCAGGCTGGCGATATTCTTCTCTGGACGCATACGGGTGCATATCGTTCGCATTTTAGTGCTTCGCAGTCGATCGGACACCCGCTATCTGCACAGTATATCTATCACCAAGAAAAAGACACCTATACTCTAAGGAGACAATAAGATGATTTATCAACGAATCGAAGACTTGATTGGACAGACGCCACTTCTGAAGCTTGATACCAGATATTATGGTATCGAACATGTGGATTTGTATGTGAAACTAGAATACTTGAATCCGTTTGGCTCAATAAAAGACAGGACATTACGGGGGATGCTGCCTGACGATGTGCTGAGTCAGCTCAAAGAGGAAGGCAAGGGGCTCATTGAAAGCTCGAGTGGCAACACAGCTAAGGCGGCTCAGGTGATTGCGAACAAATACGATATCCCGTTTACGAGTGTCACAAATCGTATTAAGATACCTGAGGTGGAGCAGGTATTACGCTATCTTGGAACAAATATCGTCGCTTTGCCTGGTCGGTCAGAGTGTGCTGATCCGAATGATGCGGACGATGCAATTGGCGTTATCACGCGTATGATGCATGATGCGCCCAGGGCGTATCATCACACCTCGCAATATACGAATCGAGACAATACAGCAATACATACGACAACGACAGCACAGGAGGTGTATGATGATCTTCCTGAGATTGATGCGGTCGTCATGAGTGTCGGTACGGGTGGCTCAAGCGGAGGGTTTATCGAGTATGCGAAGCAGTACAATAAGTCGACTAGCCACATCGGTGTCGTTGCTCATCCGAGTGATTTTATACCTGGAATCCGCACCCAGAACGAATTATTCGAGACTGATCTCTTTCATCGTGATGACTTTGATGCGCTGCATGAAGTGTCATCTCAAGATGCTTTGGGTGTTCTGCGCGATGTAGTTCGTCATGAAGGTATTCTGGCGGGCCCAACAACGGGTGCTAACCTCGCTGGATTATTAGAGTATGCTCGGGAGAATGACTCGCTACGAGCTGATGGTTCGAGGCGTGTTATGGTTACGGTGGCGTGCGATAGGCTGGAGACGTACATGAGCTACATTATGAAGCGTCAGCCTGAGCTATTTGCAGCCACGAGCCGAAGCGACCTTTTTGCTATTGAGCCGATCGCTGAGGAGGTAGCCGCAGCTGAGATGTCTGCCGACCAGGCGACACTTGCACAGATACAAAAGGGAGAGGTAATTGCTATCGATACTCGTGGTGTCAAACCGTACGGTCAGTTCCATATTGAGGGGTCATTGAATTATCCCGAGGAGCTTCTGCGGGAGGTCCTTGTCAATGGCTCGCCTTTTCCTGATCACAAGCCACTGCTCTTTGTCTGTCCGAGGGGTGATCGTAGCCTTCTCTTGGCGACACTCATGACTCGTCGTGGTATAAAAAGCCACAGTCTTGCTGGAGGGCTTCTCGCATGGCGTTCGAGTGGGCTGGGATTGGTAAGACCGCGTCATGGATAAGACACAGTACCCAGCATTGGCGGATACTGGTATTGTTCATCTTGATGTGTCTGCAGTGTTTCCGCTTCACCGTGAGGTGATTAGTGCAGTTGATGCGGTCATGCTATCTCCTCCGGGAGCGCCCAGTAAGGGGCAGTATACGGGTTCGATGAGCGCAGCGCAGGTTGTTGATACGGTACGTCAAGCGGTGGCGAGCCTTATTCATGCCGATGCATCAGAGGTGTTTTTTGTTGCAAGTGCGACAGATGCAGCACGTATTTTGGCCGATATATGGGGTGATGGGAGATCGCTATTGTATTCGCCAGAAGATCATGACCGTATCGTACATGAGTTTGTAAAGCAGAGTCAGTCAAGATCAGCCATCTCCTATGGGATAGACGGGGAATATGATTACAATGCTCTCGTTGGGTCTCAGCCCGAAGTTGCAGTACTTTCACATATTCATCATGTGTATGGGTCCGATAGTGATATGTCAAAGGTGCGTCAATTACTGCCCGATACAAAATTTATTATTGATGCATCACAGTCAATTTCTCGTCGAGCGGTTAACATACGGCAGATAGGGTGTGATGCGTTGTTTTTTTCAGCTCAAAAAATCGGCGGATTGGCGGGTGTGGGTGTTTTGTATATTGCACAGCAACATCACGTATCGATAAGTCGCAACTATATAGAACCGAATACACTTCCAGTTGTCCCGCTTGCTTCTTTGGGGGTGGCCGTCAATATTCTCGAGAGAGAAACGCTTGCTTCGATCGAGGCACATCTTGCAAAGATGACGTCCTATAGTATTGATATGTTGCATACACTTCCGACTGTGACATTCTCTAAGGGTCCTGCATATCCTGACTACAGATGTGCAGGGAATGGTATTGTGTCGTTTTCTGTTGAAGGATACACCTCGCATGATGTGGCTATGATATTGGCTGACGAAGGTATTCAGGTTCGTGCTGGCGATCATTGTGTCGACCCAAATGAGGTCGACCAGGACGTTGTCCGTATCAGTCTGCATCGATATACGACAGTAGAGGATATAGACCGGCTCGTATCGATCATAGCTCGGCTATAGTGTCGTAGCTACCGTGGCTGTCGGGCGGGACAGTGTATAGTAGAGGTATGAAGATCATCTTTAAACGAACAAAAATACTCGCAACACTGGGCCCTGCAACTAATACGCCAGAGCAGATTGAGGCGCTATTGGCGGCAGGTACGAATGGTATTCGGCTTAACTTTAGCCATGGTACGCACGAGGATCGAGATGTGCAGCTGCCGTGGATCCGTGAAGCGAGTGCTCGTCTTGGTAAGCCAGTGGCAGTCCTGCAAGATTTACAGGGGCCAAAGATTCGACTTGGCACCCTGAAGGATAATAGTTTTGCTGTAAAGAAGGCTGATGAGATTGTTCTTGACTTTGCTGTTACTGAGCACGACGGGTCGAACCGCTTGCCTGTACAGTATAACCTTGCCGAGAAGGTGAAGATTGGGGAGCCAATTTATATTTTTGACGGTAAAATACGGACAACGGTACTTGCGATTGAGTCAGGGACTGCGATTCGACTACGAATCGAAAATGATGGGATGCTGATGAGTAAAAAGGGTATCAATCTCCCCGATACCGACTTTGGTGGCGATATCCTTACACCAAAAGACCTCAGAGACATTGAGTACGGTCTTGATAAAGACATTGATTTTGTTGCCCTTAGTTTTGTTCAGAGTGCCGATGATATCCATAGCCTACGTCAGATATTGACAGCAGGTGGTTCAACGGCGCAGATTATTGCAAAAATTGAGACCAAAGCAGCGATCGAACCTACAACGATGCGCGAGATTGTACAGGCATCAGATGGTATTATGGTGGCCCGCGGCGATCTCGCAGTAGAAGCGGGCGCCGAGGTCGTGCCGATTGTGCAGCGACGGCTCATATCGCTCTGCCGCGAGTATGGCAAGCTGGTGATTGTAGCGACACAAATGATGGCAAGTATGGTAGATAGTCCTGAGCCAACCCGAGCAGAAGTTGGAGATGTTGCGAATGCAGTTATTCAGGGTGCTGATGTTGTGATGCTTTCTGATGAAACAGCGAATGGATCATATCCACTTGAGGCTGTTGCTGCCATGAAGCGAACGATTCTCTATACGCAAGATAACGCACCGGTTAGCGAGGTGCACGATCACGTAACTCCAGCGAATGCACAACGTGATGCTATTAGTGCAGCAGCTGTTAAGTTAGCTGAGCAACTGAAGGTCTCTGCGATTATTGCGGAGACAAAGTATGGGGGCACTGCAACGAACATAGCGAGCTATCGACCGAATCTTCCAATTATTTCAGTAACAAGTGAACCTCGTGCCGCACAGCAACTTGCGCTCAATTATGCAAATCGAAGCTATGTGCGACCAGATGGTGAGCGGGCAGGTGTTGAGCTGGCGAAGGAGCTCAAGGCTGAAGGGTTCTTCGGTGAAGGTCAAACAACAGTTATTGTCGTGAGTGGTCGCCAGCCAGGACTTGCGGGCGCTACTGACACAATTCGCGTGCGAATGATTGAGTAGCTGGGTTGTTTTTGATAAGCTAAAAGTAAACATAAAGGGAACAGGAAATCGGTGGGTAAAACATTCTTTAAACAGACCATTCGCGATGTACCGCTTGAGGGCAAGACGGTTCTCGTGCGTGCAGACTATAACGTACCTCTCGATAAAAAAGGGCAGATTCGTGATGACCTGCGCATCAAGGCAAGCCTACCGACACTCGAGTATCTCTTGGGTCATGGCTGCAAGGTTGTTATTGTGAGTCATCTTGGGCGCCCCGAGGGGAAGCGTAACATCGCGTATAGCCTCAGGCCGGTTGCAAAACGCCTCGCTACACTGCTGAATCGTGATGTGAGATTTGTAGATGATTGTATTGGCGATCGCGCGTATCAGGTAGTCAAGGCAGCAGCGCCGAATAGTGTTGTTCTTCTTGAGAACGTACGTTTTTATCCCGAAGAAGAGAAGAACGATGAACTGTTTGCTAAGCAGATTGTACAGGCAAGCAAAGCTGCTTACTTTGTACAGGACGGCTTTGGCGTTGTTCATCGGTCTCATGCGACAACTGATGCTATCACATATTATCTTCCATCGGTTGCGGGATTTCTTGTGGAGCGCGAGTATGAAGCGCTGCGTAGCGCTGTCGAAGCCCCGAAGCGACCGCTCGTCGCTGTCCTGGGCGGCGCAAAAGTAAGCGACAAGATAAAGATTATTGAGCGCTTTGTCAAAAAAGCTGACAAGCTATTAATTGGCGGAGCTATGGCAAACACATTCTTGGATTATCTAGGATATAGTATTGGCGCAAGCAAATTTGAGCCGGGGCAGCAGGATACTCTCGATAAGATTTATGCTGCGGCAGCGCGTAAAGTTGGCAAAGAGGCTGTCGATGATTTTCTTATGATACCGTCAGATGTTGCGGTGGCTCGTACGATTAACCCCTCTGAGGTGCGTCGGACAGTGTCGGTTGATGCGATTATGCCCGAGGAGAGTGCGCTTGATATTGGCGAAAGTACAATTGATCGATATGCGGCAGAACTTGCAAGCGCCGGGACGGTTATTTGGAATGGACCAGTTGGCTTTAGCGAGCTTGAGAATTTTTCTCATGGCTCGGCGCGTCTTGCACTTGCACTTGCGACACATCAGAATGTCGTCTCTATTATTGGTGGTGGTGATACGGCTGATTTTGTGCTGAAGTGGGATGGTCATGAGGGTGCAAGTTTTTCTCATGTCTCAACAGGTGGTGGTGCGGGATTGGAATTGATGGCGGGCAAGAAGCTACCTGGCGTAGAAAAGCTGCTAGACGCTCGAAGGTAAATAGGATACACTAAGCGTAAGTAATATGGCACGAGATAAACGACTCATTATCGGCAACTGGAAGATGAACCTAGATGTTCACAGCTCAAGCTTGTACCTGCATGCACTCGCAAAGAAGATTCAGTCACGACGTGATGTTGAGGTGGTGCTTGCTCCAACGATGCTTGCACTCCAGACACTTAGTGTGCAGGTTAATCTTCGCCAATTTAAGATAGCAGCGCAGAATTTTTATTGGCGAGATAGTGGCGCATATACTGGTGAGGTGTCAGCGACACAGCTGCGCGGTATCGTGCAGTATGGTATTGTTGGGCATTCTGAGCGTCGTCATGTTTTTGCTGAGACGGATAAGGACACGCGGGCAAAAGTGCAGGCTGCTATTCGAAATCGCATCCGACCAATTTTATGTATCGGGGAGACGATTCAGGAGCGAACTAATGGTGAGACCGAGATGGTACTTCATGATCAGCTCATTGGGGGGCTTGCGAACGTAACAAGCGATGAGCTTGAGCAGGTCGTCATCGCCTATGAGCCTGTATGGGCAATTGGCACAGGGGTGAATGCTAAGCCGCATGATGTTACACAGGCGGTAAAGTCTATTCGCTCACAGTTGGCGCATCTTTATGGCAAAAAGGCTGCACATGAGATGCAGGTGATTTATGGTGGCAGTGTCAAAGCGGAGAGTGCGTCGGACTATCTGGCGTTGCCAGATATTGACGGGCTACTCGTTGGTGGTGCAAGTCTTGATGAGTACGCATTTAGCGAGATAGTGAAAAAGGCACATAGAAAAAAGACAGCAGCAGTGAGTAAAGGTGGTGTGGCATGAAAGATATAGACTTTGAAGAGCTTGATCGAGCGGTAAGTTCAGTGCTTGGTACGAGCCTAGGGCAAGACAGCTCAAAGTCTATGCGGTCAGTAGAAGAGGGAGACAACACTCATGTGTCTAGGGCACCTGAAGCCGACACTCCCGCAAAGAAGACGCTTGTGCAAAAGCGGAGTGCTGGGCGATTTATGGATGTCGTTCATTCATCTTCCGACATGAAGATGAAACATAAGCCGACCGTATCTCGACAAGGACCATCAATCGAGCCGGCCTCATCATTTACTCTCGATCAAGAGGATGAACGTGATATCGACAAGGCTGCAGAAAGCGAGTCTATGGCAGCAGATGTGCATACTATGCCTGACCCTCTCGATTTTCATGATACGTCTAGCAACGGTGGCGACAGTGAAAAAGAGACAGACGAGCTGTACGCACGCGGCTTGGATGGTGATGACGTGGGGTATGATAGTGCACAGGATGATACTGATGCACTTGATCAGGCAGCAAGTGAGCTTGCTGGACTAGCAAGTATTATGGGTGATGGCAGTGGTTCGGTATCGCTTGATGCGCCATTTATGAATGGATCTGAGGTTGAGAAACGTCCGCTGGGAGCCTTTTCGACAAGTGAAACTGACGGGACGCTTCTATCGAGCGAGGCAAAAGAGCACCTCGATATCGTCGACCAAAAAGAGGGCGATAGTACACCCTTAGTCGATGAAGATATGAGGCGAGCGATGGAAGCAGCTCTCGCTGGAGATGATGAGCCGACACCTCGGGCTCAGCAGCAGCCTGTAGTAGTAGAGAGTCATGATGACATTCGGGACGAAGACGAGCCCAAGCAAGAAGAAGAGAGTGCCGACGATACCCAGAAGGTACTTGATGCGCACGAGGAGCTTGTTCCTGAAGAATTGAAAAGTGATATTGTTGCGGTTGAGTCTCGAGAGGTGGAAGCTGTCGCTGAGCCGGCTATTCGCATTGGTTCGATTCAGCAGCAATACAAAGAGAAGGAGCAGGCGCAGTCAGACGAAGTCGCTCCTGTTTTTGATACGACCAGTTACCATCAGCCGATAAAACATGTCGAGAAAAAGAAATCTGGCTGGTCGCGTGTCATTATCATCATTCTGTTGGCACTCATTGGCGTCGGCGTCGGCGCGGCCCTCTATTACTTCGATGTATTGAGCCTGATTTCGTAGTACAATTAGAGTAATGGATATTCTCGAAGGACTGAATGACGCTCAAAAAGAGGCGGTACTGACAACAAGTGGTCCGCTTCTTATTTTGGCAGGTGCCGGTAGCGGCAAGACAAAGGCGCTCACGCATCGCATCGCATACCTTATTGCCCATGAGGGAGTGTGGCCTGGGCAGATTCTGGCAGTCACGTTCACGAACAAAGCTGCACGCGAGATGCGCGAACGGCTGAGCGGTCTATTGGGTCAGGAGAATACGCGAAGTTTCATGCCGTGGATGGGTACGTTCCATGGTGTATGTGTGCGGTTGTTGCGTATCGATGGTCAGGCGATTGGTATACCGTCAAACTTTGTGATTTATGATGAGGATGATCGACAGGGGCTTATCAAGCAGGCGATGAAGCAGCTCTCAATTAGCGACAAGGAGATAAAGCCGCGAGCTGTCAGCTCGGCGATTTCAAATGCCAAGAATGATCTTGTTGATCCTGATGAGTTTGAGTCGACAGCACAATTTCCGTTTCAGCAGGCGATTGGCAAGATATATCGACGATATGAAGCGATGCGAAAGGCAGCTGGTGCGCTTGACTTTGATGATCTCTTGATTGATGCGGTTCGTTTGCTTCGTGAGCATACGGCTATTCGTGCAAAATGGCGTGATACATTTCGCCATATTCTTATCGATGAGTATCAGGATACAAATGCTGCGCAGTACGCGCTCGTCAAGCTTCTCGTAAACGACGATCGGAATATTGCCGTTGTTGGTGATGACTGGCAGTCAATTTATAGTTGGCGAGGTGCAGACTTTACAAATATTCTCAATTTTGAACGAGATTTCGCGGGGGCAACTGTTATTAAGTTGGAGCAGAATTACCGTAGTACAGGCAGTATACTTGACGCGGCACACAGTGTTATTACCAAGAATACGCAGCGGAGCGACAAGGAGCTGTGGACTGCCGAGGGTGCAGGGTTGCCTGTGCGAGTGCATCCGACACATGATGAGGCTGAGGAGGCGGCTTTTGTTGCTGAGGCCATCTCTTCTCAGGTTGCTATCCGTGCCCGTAAGCACAGTGACTTTGCTATCTTGTACCGTACAAATGCGCAGAGTATACCGTTCGAACGCGCGTTTTTGCGCTTTGGTGTGAAGTATAGGATTATCGGTGGAATCCGCTTCTATGATCGTAAGGAGGTGAAGGATATACTCGCCTACCTTAGGTTGATTCGTCAGCCAAACGATCGTATGAGCTTTAGCCGTATTGTGAATGTGCCAGCACGTGGCATTGGCGCAACAAGCCTCGAGAAGTTTCTTGCATGGCAGGATGGAACAGAGATGGACATCATCGCGGCGCTCATAAATGCCGAGCAGACCTCGACACTGACACCACGTGCCAAAAAGGCACTTACGGATCTTGGTGAGTTGCTACGTTCCATTCAGGCTGTTGCGATCGACCAGTCTCCTAGCGTAGTGATCGAGAGGCTTATTAAGCAGTCGGGCTATGATGAGTATGTCATGGATGGTACGCCGCAGGCTGAAGACCGTCAAGAGAATCTTGGTGCGATTCTATCAGATGCACAGGCGTTTCTGTCGCTCGATGACTTTCTCGAAGAGGCGGCGCTTTTATCAAGTGCAGATAGCTCGGCTGGGGATGATGAAGTAACGCTCATGACACTCCATGCTGCGAAGGGGTTGGAGTTTCCGGTAGTTTATATGGTCGGCATGGAGGAGGGCATCTTGCCGCATGCGCGGGTCTATGAGGCTGGTCCGTCTGAGCTAGAGGAGGAGCGTCGACTTTGTTATGTCGGTATGACGCGCGCGCGCGAGGAGCTGCATCTGGTCTACGCGTATAGCCGTTTGACGTTTGGGCAACGATCATATCAGCCTGTTTCACGCTTTATTGCCGATATGGGTGATCAGGTTGTCCAGGTATCGTCGGAGCTGGATGTAGGTGCTGGCGTACGGTATGAAATGGATACACAAGATGACTTTTATTCTGATGAACCATTCTCGGAGGGTGATCGTGTGAAGTCACAAGCATTTGGGGGCGGTACGGTGATGGACGTTGACGGACTGGCGTTAACGATTGAGTTTGATAGCGGTCAGACCAAGCGACTGAATGCAGAGTATGCACGATTAGAGAAATGCTGATTAGCTAGTGGTGTATGTAGCATAAAGCTAGCACTCGCATTGAAAGAGTGCTAGTTTTATGCTATACTGTCAGTATGACAGAGCGACAGACGCAAATTTTAGCAGCCATCATTGAGCAGTATGCAGAGATTGCTTCTCCGGTTGGTAGCGTGACGCTTGCAAAGCTATTTGGTGTGTCGAGTGCAACGATTCGCTCCGAGATGGCAAAGCTCGAGGAGCTTGGACTGATTACACAGCCACATACGAGCGCTGGTCGTATACCAACTGATCAAGGGTATCGCTTTTACGTCAATCGGCTAAATGAGGCACACGAACAGCAGGCACCTCAGCTTGATCGAAGTGCACGGGCTATTGAGGCACGTGTTTCTGGTGCGGGCAATAGAGCTGACCGAGCGATTCGTAGTGCTGTCGATAGTCTTGTTGATCTCACGCAGAATCTTGGTCTTGCAACGATTGGTGACGAGCTCTACATGAATGGTATTGGCAATCTCTTCTCTCAGCCGGAGTTTCTCCAAGGTAATCACGTGCAAGCAGTCGCACGATTACTCGATAATCTTGAGCCATGGTTGCGCGAGGCGGCGCCGAATGAGCCGCTCAATGTCTATATCGGTGGTGAAAACCCAATCGGGAAAAGTAGCGGTGCGACGCTAATCATTAGTCGCTTTCGATCGCCGTATAGCGACAGTAGCTATATCGGTGTGCTTGGCCCAACAAGGCAAAGTTACGGACGGGTGATGCGATTGGTGCGGCACGCAGGCGCGATGCTCGAAGAAGTTTTATAGTAATAAAGGATTTAACAGGGGAAGAACGTGGCAAAGAGCAAGAAGCAAGAGGAATTAGAACAGCAGGTTGGTGAGCTCACGCAAGACCTTCAGCGTACACGTGCAGATTTCGAGAACTATCGTAAGCGCAGTGAAGCTGACAAGACGACGATGTATCAGCACGGACAGGTGGCGTCAGTCGAAAAACTCTTGCCTGTCATCGACAATATCGAGCGGGCAATTGGACATATTCCAGATGAACTTGTCGATAATGCATGGGCGCAAGGTATTGCTGGTCTTGCAAAGAGTATTGAGGCGTCACTCAAGAACATGAATGTGGTACGTATCGAATCGAAGGCTGGTGTGCTTTTCAATCCAGAGTTGCATGAGGCGATTCAGGTTGATGAGGATGCAGAGGGTGACACTGAAGTGATTGCCGAAGAGCTGCAGGCAGGATACCTCCTTGGTGATCAGCCAATCCGCACAGCAATGGTTAAAGTAACACGTACACAGAAGGCAGCCTAGACTGCTACATTTACAAGCCACGGCACAAAAAGGAATATAAATGGCCAGCCGATCATGACCCACCCGAAATACGTCGTGAGGTCATTTTCGCTTTGTGTGATTTTATAGAATATATAGCATAGGACACCAAACTGCACCACAAGTGTAACGAGGCTCTGAGTATTGACTGTCATGGCTATCATGTCTTTGAATCCATAGCCGATATAGCGGGTGATGCTATTGAGTACAAGTGGTATGCCAACAAGCATGCCGGCGGCGATTGTCGGGTGGAACCGTTCGCTATTTCGTGTAATCAAAATAAAAAGAGGAATCGTACTGATGAATACATAGTCCATACACTTAGTGTATCGCATATGCTATGATGAGGGCACAATGACAGTGCATATGTGGGGTGGGATTGAGTGAATAAAATTGTAGCGATCCAGCAGTTCCTCGAGGAATTTGAGGGTGACGCAGTCGCGGCCGTAAAAGCGTTACGCGACTATGTGCGACACGAAACTACAGCAATCCCAAGACGGCAGGCCACCTCAAATGAGCCTGTCCTTCTTGCAGTAAAGAATGTCACGAGGACATACAAACTTGGCAAGCAAAAGCTTGAGGTACTTAAGGGGGTGTCGATTGATATACACGCAGGTGAATTCGTTGCGATAACAGGGGCAAGTGGTAGCGGAAAAAGCACACTCTTGCAGTTGATGGGTGGACTGGATAAGCCAACGAGTGGTCGAGTATACTTTGGCGATCAGGATTTGGCAGTACTGTCGGATGGCAAGTTGTCGGAGTTTCGTCGTCAGACGGTTGGGTTTGTGTTCCAATTTTTTTATTTGCAACCCTTTCTGAAGCTAGGACGCAACCTTGAAGTTCCTGCGATGTTTGCTGGTGTCAGACGCAAAGAGCGACGCCGGCGCATGGAGGAGCTAGCGGAGAGTGTCGGGTTGAGCGATAGGATTGCACATCTTCCGCGTGAACTTTCTGGCGGACAGATGCAACGTGCCGCGATAGCTCGAGCGCTTATGAATCGACCAAAAATTCTCCTTGCTGATGAGCCAACTGGTAACCTCGATAGTGCAACTGGCAAGGCGATTATTGATTTATTCGAAATGATCCGTCGGGAGCTTGGTATGACTGTCGTGATTGTGACGCACGACCCTGCGATTGCTGCACGGGCTGATCGAGAGATTCGATTGAGAGATGGAGCTTTGGTATGATTCGTCCAACTGATGCTTTTATTCTTGCGCAGACAAAGTTGCGTACGCATAAAGTTCGTACCGGCCTGACTGTCGGCATTGCAGGTATTCTTTTTGGCTTGATATTTGCCGTTGTTTTTGTCGTACAGGGGGTGTTTGATAGCGTTGCTCGTTTTGATAAAGAGGGGCTTTCAGGTCGTTCAATTGTGCTTGTTTCTCAAATGAATTTTGAAAATTACCCAGTTCATGAATATCTTGACGATGTGGCATTTATTGCTGAGGTTGAAGCACTTCATGAGGCTAGTGTCGTCAAGAAGAAGGCAGCTGCAATGAAACATCAGGTGGAGTACGATGCGACGCAAGAGGGTCCATCGCCTGTTTCTTTCGATCCAGAGAGAAAGAAAAAGGTTATTTCGGAGGATAATATTGGCAATACGTATGTTGTTGCTGCTGCAAAGGCACGGGCTGCCAAGCAGTCTGAAGTTACGCCATTCGATATTCATGAATTTGTTCGCCCGTACACATCAGCGAAGGTTCTCTCTGATTATTATGAGGCTATGCCAGTTGACGGGGCACTCACGTACATGAAAGGTGGTAAAGAAAAATTACGTGAAAGTGACACAGATGATCATACTGATGTCGTGAGGAATAATCCGATGAGTGGTCCAACACTGGGTGATGTGCCGCCGATGGTCATGAATGGGCACGTCACGCAGTCATTTGTGACGAGTCAGACATTTGATGCTTCGAGCGGCGAGATACCGGTCATCATTCCATACTCGCAAGCAGCCGATCTGCTTGGTCTTGTGAAGCTTGATAAAAAGGCGACGGCACAGGAGCGTCTCGATCGACTTGATGAGGTGCGTCGCCGAGTCGGCGATATTACAATTGATTATTGTTATCGAAATACTGCGTCACAGCAGCTTCTTCAGGAAGCACTGGCTCAGGAGGCGGAGCGAGAGCGTCTCAAGGAGTATCCAAACATTGACTATGTCGAACCAGACTTGCAGTATAAGGTACCGAGCAATACATCGTGCGGTCCTGTCGAGGTTGTCAAGGACGTTCGCAGTGTCGAAGAGAGGCAGCAGCAGGCCCGACAGATTGCATACGAGAAAGAAATTGGCACATATATTGGCGGGCCGATGGAGCAAAAAATTACGATGAGAGGTGTAGGTATTACCGGTGAGATGGCGTCGGAGTATAGCTTTGGTGCTGCTGATGCGGTCATTTCGTTGCTTGGGTCAAATCTTGGCTGGGGAGCACTTGCTATTCCCGCAGATATGCTACGAGACGTGCCTGCAGAGTATCGCCCTGAGGCTGTTTTTGTTGATAAACGAGCAGGTGGTGCACCAAAACGGGCAGGAGCCATAACGCTGCAGGAGGCAAGTTATCTTGTAGAGTTTGGTGACAAGGATGAGGCAAGAGAGCTTTTGAGTAAGACCGGTGCGCTAGGCGGTGAGGTTGAGGTGGCATTTAATCAAATATTTGCAATGCAATTTGGTAGTAATGCGCTGCTGATTGATGAGTTTAAAAAGATATTTTCACAGATCCTTCTCTGGACACTCCTTACTGTTGGCGGTATTGCAGCGACCATCATGGGTAGCATGATTGGACGCACTGTGTCTGAGGGGCGTCGAGAGAGTGCGGTCTTTCGAGCGATTGGTGCGAAGCGGAGTGATATTGCAAGTATCTATGGCTACTACGCCCTGCTGCTTTCTATGCGGGTTGGTGTCTTTGCGCTTGTGCTTGGCGGGGTTATCGGATTTATAGTTGAATTGGTAGTTCATCAGTCGGCAACGGTTGGTGCGCGCCTCGCATATGCAGCAAGTGATGCATCGCTCGAGTTCCATCTCTTTAGTGCGCTGTCATGGTATGTGCCGCTAATCATTGGTGTGATTCTTGTGGTCGGCATGGTCGCGTCAAGTATACCAATTTTACGGAGTGTTCGTCGCAATCCAATTACCGATATGCGTGATGATTCATAGTCCTTATGGTATAATCAAACTATTATGAGTGGGCAATTAACGAATTTAGAGCAACTACCAACATTTAGCGGAACAGTTTCGACGAGTGATGATGCGCGGAAGCGCCACTCGCGCGACGCAAGTATTTTTGAAGTGATGCCATCAGCGGTGTTGACGCCACATTCCGTCGAAGATGTGAAGCAGGCAGTACGATACGTATCAAAGCTAAAGCAACAAGGCGAGGATATATCACTGACACCGCGTGCAGGAGGTACGTGCATGTCGGGTGGTTCATTGACAAAAAGTGTTGTTCTTAATGTTTCAACACACCTCAATGGTGTCGGCGCTGTTGAGGAGTTAGGGCAGACTGTGCGCGTGCAGGGCGGTGCGATGCACATTGATGTCGAGCGTGCTGCGGCTGAGCATGGTTTATTCTTTGCTCCGTATACATCGTCGCATGATATTTGTAGTATTGGCGGTATGATTGGCAATAATGCAAGTGGTGAAAAGTCAATTAAATTTGGCGCAACCAGTGATAATGTCGATCGTCTGAAGGTCGTTTTGGCTGACGGTAATGAATATGAATTCGGTCCACTTGATCGGATTGCACTCGAGAAGAAGAAGCAGCAGGCTGATTTTGAAGGCGAGGTCTATCGTCGTGTATATGATCTCTTACTTGCAAACCGTCGCCTCATTGCCGAGAGGCGTCCACGCACCAAGAAGAATGCTGCTGGGTATGCGCTATGGGAGCTGTGGCAAGACCGTGATACGGTGTTTAATCTCGCACGACTTTTGATTGGTGCACAGGGAACACTCGGTATCGTAACAGAGGCAGAGCTAAAACTAACGCGCCTGCCAAAGCATGCACGTATGATTGTGACGCCAATTGCTAATCTCGATCATCTTGCAGAAGTTGTCAAGACATCACTCTACTTCGACCCTGTAACACTTGAGACATTTGATCATTTCACCTATGATCTTGCCAAGCAGCACTATCCTGAGGACGCCGCACGGGCACATGTTGCTGACGGTAAGCATATGGTGGTTCTGTCGGTGTTTGACGGTAACCATCAGGATAGGATCGATGCAACTGCGACGAAGGCAAAGGATAAACTGGAATCATTAGGCTATGAGACATACTGGATTGATGATCAGGAGACTGTCGAGAGCTTTTTGACAATTCGCCGCAAGAGCTTCAAGATGCTTTTGGACCACCCAGAGCCGAATACTCGTGCGCAGGCATTTTTGGAAGATACAATTGTGCCATTAGAGAATTATGGAGAGTTCCTAAAGCGTCTCGAAGCAATTCTGGCCGATTATCAGCTGACGTACACCTATGCAGGGCATATTGGTGATGGTAGTATTCGTCTGATTCCACTTGTCGATATGGAAGCTGAAGGTGCAGCGGAGCTTATTATGGAGCTTGAGACAAAGGTGAATGATTTGACGTTAGAATTTGGCGGCTCAATTAGTGTTGACCATAATGATGGTATCATTCGGACACCATATCTTGAGAAGCAGTTTGGTACCGAGATGATTGATTTATTCCGCGAGATAAAGAAGATATTTGATCCATATGGTATTTTCAATCCAGGGAAAAAAATCGACGGTACTCACGATTTTGCGATAGAGCACATTATTCGTGAGAATGTCTCTTAGTCGCGTCGAAGCTTAATAGAGGCGTAGTGTTGGTAGTGGGTTGGTGTCGAGCCAAAACCCACTACTTTTTTAGAGTAATGAATCTTGGTTCGAGACAAGGAGGGCGCCTTGCTCGAAGCTAGGAATTACCGAGACAGGATGATGTGAATCGCAAAATCCATACCGTAGCGATCTTGTGATCCGTCAAACTGGTAGACATCGACCTCCACAACCTCTACAGAGCAGGTTGAGAAGGGCACCTTGTATCTAGTGATGATGGCAGGCAGTGCGGCGTCGATAATACGACGAGTCGTCTCACGGCGAGCCATATCATCTTGTGAGAGATTGACATGGCTCTGACGGCACTCTGAGCGACGCATGCGATCGTCGCTAATATGACAGCCTACGGCAAGTGCGTATAGCTCCAGCTTGCGCGCAAATAGACGCACGAACGGGTTGAGCCGGGCGGTGATGTCCTCCCCTAGACGGTCGGCAATTGCATGCGCAAAGGCTGTCTCTTCGCTAGGTGTTGCCCCGATAGTGAGAGGCACGGTATCTGTGCTGAGCATAGCTCCTCCTTGTCAAAATAAAAAGCCCCTTGATTTCACTCAAGCGGACTCACTTCTTCCTGATGCATGCGAATGCATCAGTTGGACATATGCGATAATACTCCTATTTATCTCTTAAGGCAATAACTTCATGTAGTAATTACTGCAATATAACATGTGTGTAGCATTGTGCTGCATGCTATACTATAACCATTATGTATAAACACAAACACCACGCTGCCTTTACAATTGTTGAGCTCGCTGTCGTTATTCTTATTATCGGCATCCTTACTTCGGTCAGCTACTTTGGTTTTAATGCGTGGCGCGACCGTGTCGCGGCAAGCACACTCAAATCTGACCTCACAAGTGCTGCTGCCCAGCTCGAATCCGAACTGCAGTGGAAGAATATATTCCCCGAGACCAAAGAACTAGCCAATGACAGCAAAGGACTCCCAACGAGTGACGGTACAACCTTCGAGTACACCAGAACCTCCAACACATCATACTGCCTTACTGCAACCAGCGACCATCCCGGCATACCGGCCATGATGATTACGAACGATAACACGGTACCGCGGGAGGGGGTGTGTGAGGGGCATGAGGGTCTGCCAGTGCCTGGGCTAGGGGAGGCGTGGGTGGCGCAGGAGGTCGCGCCAGGCAGCCGCGGGGCGATAGCCTATGGGGATGGGAAATTCGTAGCTTTGGGTATTGACCATGCGATTGTATCAACTAACGGTATCTCATGGAGTCGATATTCTATGAGCGACAATATTCTTGCTTCTTCGATGGCATACGGTAATGGAAAATTCGTTTTAATAAGTAGTGCATCTGGAGGTGGTGCTAAGGGTAGGGTATCATCTGACGGAGAGAATTGGACGACTTTTAATATGCCTTCTCCTAACGCAGTGGGTTATTATGGCTGGAAAAGCATTGCTTACGGTAATGGGAGGTTCGTGGCAGTAACAGATTACGGCACAAACAAGATTGCTATTTCGACTGACGGAGCCCAAACGTGGACGACTGTGGCTGCGCCAGAACAGAGGACATGGGGTAACATTACCTATGGAGGCGGGAGATTCGTCGTGACTGGCTACAGTAGCGCCAACAGAACTATGACATCAACCGATGGGGTGAACTGGACACTGGGTACAATACCTGGTAGTACAAGCGGTAACAAAAGCTGGCAGACAGCATACGGCAGCGGAAAATTTGTTGCAGTTAGTTCTAGTACAGAGGTGAATAGTGTAGTTTCTGTATCGACAGATGGTGTTGTGTGGTCGGAGCCCACTCCGCTCGCCGGTGGTAGTACGAGACTTCAAGGAGCGATAGCCTATGGAGGTGGCAAATTTGTTGTTGTGCCAAATAGTAATAAAACAATCTATACGTCGACCGATGGTCAGGGTTGGTCGAGCAAGATTATTCCTACCATTCCTGTTGGAAATCCTCAATTCCTTGATGTTGTGTATGGCAACGGAAAATTTGCGGCTCCAAGTGCAAATACTAGTTGGGTTATATCGTCTCCGTAGGTATCACGAGATCCAGAGCTTAACTCCGAAGATTGTAAGAGCGTGATATACTACGCGAGCTAGCACTCTTGACATAAGAGTGCTAATTTTTATATACTAAAACTATTGGCAGTCATATGCATAGAGTGCTAATATAGAGTATAGAAGATTATCTGCGAAATATAACGAAAGGAATAGAATATGGGAAAAATTATCGGTATCGACCTCGGTACAACCAATAGCGCATTTGCAAACCTTGTGGCGGGTAAGCCTGAGGTTATCACGAATGCAGAAGGTAATCGTACAACGCCAAGTGTTGTTGCGGTGAATAAGAAAGGCGAGCGTCTCGTTGGACAGGTTGCCCAACGTCAGCGCGTCACCAATCCAAAGAATACGATCTATGGTGTTAAGCGCCTGATTGGTCGTAAGTTTAGCGACGATGAAGTGCAGAAAGACAAAGATATTCTGCCGTTTGAGATTGTCAAGAAGGGTGACGGGGTTGCCGTAACACTTGACGGAAAAGACTACACACCAGAAGAAGTGTCGGCAATGATTCTCAGTAAGATTAAGGCCGACGCAGAGGCATTCCTCGGCGAGAAAGTCACCGAAGCCGTTATTACGGTTCCTGCGTACTTCGATGACTCGCAGCGTCAAGCGACGAAGGATGCAGGCAAGATTGCCGGCCTTGAGGTGCGACGCATTATTAATGAGCCAACAGCAGCAGCACTTGCATATGGTCTTGAGGGTAAAAAGGATGAGAAAATCGCTGTTTTTGACCTTGGTGGCGGTACCTTCGACGTATCAATCCTTGAGCTTGGGGATGGTGTATTCGAGGTTCGCTCAACTAATGGTGATACGCACCTTGGTGGTGAGGACTTCGACAACCGTATTGTCGATCATTTTATCGACCACTTCAAGAAAGAAGAGGGTGTCGATCTCCGGAAGGATAATGCAGCACTGCAGCGACTTAAGGATGAGGCCGAAAAAGCAAAGAAAGAACTTTCGAGTACGGCGAACTATGAAGTCAACCTTCCATTCATCACCGCAGATGCTGATGGTCCAAAGCACTTTGAGTATACGCTGACACGTGCCAAGCTCGAGGAGCTCGTTAAGGATCTTATCAATCGACTAGCTGACCCTGTAAATAAGGCGCTCAAAGATGCTGGCTTCAAGGCTGGTGATATCGACGAGATTGTTATGGTCGGTGGTATGACGCGCATGCCAGCGGTTGTCGAGAAGGTGAAGGATATTTTCGGCAAGGACCCGCTTCAGGGTGTAAACCCAGATGAAGTTGTGGCTGTTGGTGCAGCGATTCAGGGTGGCGTGCTTGCGGGCGACGTCAAGGATGTCCTCTTGCTCGACGTGACACCGCTGACACTTGGTATCGAGACTGCAGGGGGTGTTCGTACGGCAATGATTGATCGGAATACGACCATTCCGACTAGCAAGAGCCAGGTGTTTTCAACGTACGCTGACAATCAGCCTCAAGTAGAAATTCATGTCCTTCAGGGCGAGCGAGAAATGGCAACTGACAACAAGAGTCTTGGTACATTTGTACTTGATGGTATTGCGCCGGCACCTCGTGGTGTACCGCAGATTGAGGTGACGTTTAGCCTCGATGCCAATGGTATCCTGAATGTGACCGCCAAGGATAAGGCAACAGGCAAGGAGAACTCTGTAACTATCCAAGACAGTGGCAATATGAGCAAAGAGGATATTGAAAAGGCACAAAAGGAAGCCGAGGCGCACGCTGATGAAGACAAGAAGAAGCGTGAGTCAGTTGACGCCAAGAATACACTCGAGAATAGTATCTATCAGGCAGAAAAGATGCCGAAGGAATTCGAAGGCAAGATATCAGATGACGACAAGAAGGTGATTGACGAAGCGGTCGAAGAGGCGAAAAAGCATCTTGAGTCAGACGATAAGGACGAGCTTGAAAAAGCGGCCAATGAACTGCTAGAAAAGATTCAGGGAATCGGTGCGAAGCTGTACGAGGCTGCTGCGAAGGAGGAGTCTGAGTCGGATGAGGATAGCAAGTCAGGCGATAAAGACGAGCCAGTTGAGGGTGAGGTTGTTGAGAGCGACGAGAAAAAGGGTAAGAAGGGTAAGAAATAGCCCTTGCAGACTCACGGAGAAAGAGACCGCATATATACGCGGTCTCTTTTGGTCTATGGTGAGGCTATGGATTACATAGCAGTGCTACTCCGCATGCAGGTTCGTGCAATTAAGAGTTTGCAGGGGTATAATAGACATACAACATAACCAAAGGAGGTGTACATGTGGGAAGTAATGGGGCCAGTTGGTTGGATCGTCTTAGGAGGTTTAGCGGGTTGGCTTGCCTCGAAGTTTGTCGGAACGAGCAAAGAGCAGGGTCTACTCGGTAATATTCTCGCTGGTATCGTCGGTGCATTCGTCGGTGGGTGGGTTATTAGCTTTATCGGTGGCGAAGGTATGACAGGCTTTAATATCTGGAGCTTTGTTGTCGCGGTGATCGGTGCGATAATTGTGCTAACAATTTGGAAGGCGATTACCGGTCGCAAGAAGTAGAGCACGGTTATCCATGAAATTAGCACTCTTGCATTTTGAGTGCTAATTTTTTACAATAGTAACAGATGAGTAAACGTGATTATTATGAGGTACTTGGTGTTGCGAAAGACGCCAGTGAAGATGAGATAAAGAAGGCCTTCCGCAAGGCTGCGGTTAAGCATCACCCCGACAAGGAAGGTGGTGACGAGGCAAAGTTCAAGGAAGTCAACGAGGCCTATGAAGTTCTGAAAGATAACTTGAAGCGTCAGCGCTATGATCAGTTTGGTCATGCTGGTGTAGGTGGTGCGTCTGGAGGTGCTTCTGGTGGATTTTCCGGTAATCCATTTGAAGGTTTTGGTGGACAGAATGTTCATTTTGACTTTGGTGACGGCGGCTTAGGGGATATTTTCGGGCAATTCTTTGGGGGGCAGCAGCAACAACGTGGTCCGCGGCGCGGTCGTGATGTTGAGGTGAACCTTCGTCTAACATTTGAAGAGGCTGTCTTCGGTCTTGAGTATCCACTTGAGCTCGAGATGGAGGACGAGTGTAGCCACTGTAAGGGTTCAACGGTCGAGCCTGGACACAGTATGAAGACATGTGCTACCTGTAAGGGCGCCGGTCAGCAGACTCGTGTCATGAATACGATGTTTGGCCCAGTTCAGCAGGCGGTGCAGTGTGAGACATGCCATGGTCGCGGTAAGGTTCCTGAGAAAGAGTGCACGGTATGTCATGGCAGAGGCACTGAGCGCAAGAAATCAACTATCAAGATCAAGATTCCAGCCGGTATCGATGATGGCGCAACGATTCGCTTACGCGAGCGCGGCGAGGCAGCAGAAGGCGGTGGTGCTCGGGGCGATATGTATGTTCATATCAGTGTCAAGCCACACAAGAAGTTTACGCGTGAAGGAAACTTAATTCTCTCATTTGAACATGTCTCAATGGTGGATGCTGCACTTGGTACCGAAATCGACGTTGATACAGTTGATGGGCCTATTCGTATGAAAGTTCCTGCAGGTACGCAAAACGGTACCGACTTTAAGCTGTCTGGTCACGGCGTGCCACATCTGCGTAGTGATAAGCGGGGTGCGCATATCGTCGGTATCGTGGTAGATATTCCGACTAAGCTGACAAAGAAGCAGAAAGAGCTTCTTGAGCAGTTCAAGAAGAGTGGTAAGAGTAAGCTATTTAGTTAGTGATCCTAGGTCGATTGATTCTTCTGGCGAAAGTGCTTCAAAGCTGATTGTGCCGTTCTTATTTCGTTGAGCAATATGAACAAATTGGTCAGGATCAGACTGTACCTGGGTAATCTTGCCGTCTGCAAGGCGGATCGCAGCAAGGTTATCGATGCCAAACGCTGCTGTCTCTGGCTCATGCTTTAGCATTGTGCCGAATTGATCACTACGTGCGCCGAGTCGTTCATGAGTATTGTTGAAATGAGGCGTAATCGCAAAAGGGGCAACGCCAAGACCATTGACGCGAACATACTCCCAGGTGTCTACCGTCTCTGGCCGATAGCTTAATGAGTCGCTGTGACCCCATTTAGCCGGGAGGATAGCACCGGCACTAATGCCACTGAGGACAGTATCTCCTCGGAGGGCACGTTGGGCGAGCGGTCGTATAAGATCGTGGCGGTGGAATTGCTCCATCATATGAAGCGTATCGCCGCCGGCTGTATAGATCAAATCAGCAGCTTCGATACGATCGAGGGCCACACCGGTGTTAATCGGTTCGCCAAATTGATGCAATAGTGCCGTCTTTAGGCCAAGTTTCTTGAAGAACTCTTCGGTTTTAGGAATGGTCTTGTCGAATGCTTCTTTGGTTCGCTTTGGCGTTGGGACAATAAGCACATTTGGCGTATCTGGAGTTGTGAGATCAAGAGCAGCCTCAATAGCTGGTCGACTTGTCGTTGACGCTCCACCTCCACCAGCAGCGATGATTTTTAGATTTGACAAAGATTCGTGCATAATGATTATTATAGCACGAAATATATATAAAGTCAATTTCTCCACAGAACAAGGTATACTTGAATGAGATACACAAGCAGGAAGGATTGATATGGATTCACAGGATATATTGTTGCGTGCACTGAAGGCGCATAATCTTCGGGCGGTAGTGAAAGAGAGGGGCATTAATAGGGAAAAGTTTACGTATGTAACATCTCCAGGCGGTAATCAGTTAGTCATCTCGTGGAAAAAATACAGACATCCCTTTCCTAGTACAAGTGCCCACGTACTGTCGCTTGATAAGAGCGCCGCGTATGAGCATGTCCAGTCACTTGGGTATGCGGTTCCGCGGTCGTGGTATCTGCTTCGTAACGATACGGTTCCTCGTGAGATACTAGAGGGGGCAGAGAAGGTTGTCGTAAAGCCGCTTGATAGCGCGTTGAGCTATGGTGTTACGACAGACATTACAGATGAGAGCGACTTGCGTGTAGCTATCGGTAGGGCAAGGGAGCATAGCGAGGTATGTATTGTTCAGAAACAGTTTGTGGGTGAAGAGTATCGATTCATTATTGTTGATGGTGTTGCTCGTTCGGTTCTGTGGCGACAGAAGCCTTACGTGATTGGTGATGGGGTTAGTACAATCGAGGAACTTGTGCGGAAAGAGAATGAGGAGAGGTCGCGAATCCATGATTCTTTGATTGAATACCCACCGCTGACAGAGGTAATGATTGGTGGAATTGCGGTGGATCAGCGAATACCTAGTAGTGGTGAGCGCGTGGAGCTTGGAAGGGGTACGAGAATACAGCTTGGTGCATCGATGTACGACGCGACCGAACAGGTGCATGTATCATACAAGGACATAGCCTCAGATATTGGGCGTAGTATTGGCTCGGGATTTGTCGTTGTTGATATGATGATACAGGATCACGCTGTCCCATCGGGAGGTGAGAATTATATATTTCTAGAGTACAATATGTCTCCATCATTGGCGCCTATGTATAGCTGTCGTGATGGTAAACATATTGAGGTGGCCGAGCAATATCTTGCACCAAAGATAGCAGCACTACTGCAGTAGATGAATCGGCGAATAGTCAGCCAGAGACATAAGGAAGAGGATATTTCTATGTTCTGATGTCTCTAGTGTGCGTCTGTGTTTTTGTGGGAAAGTATTGACTCGGTCAATGAGATGAGTGCCCTCTTTAGAGAGTGATTGGGTGACTTCGGTGTAGATTGCATCTTCTAGTCTCGTCGGCATTTGGAGCATTCTGGCGCAGACAAGAAATTCTAGCTTATTATCAAGGTGAATGTGAGAGAAATTATCTACTATAAGCTGTTCGCATGCTTGAAGCATGTGTTGGTATGTTGATCGTTTTTCTTTTGGAATTGTTTGATAGTAGAATCGTGATTCACCTAAAATACAGTGAGTGTAGAAGTAGATAGATAGCTGTATGAGATCGGGGTCTGACTGAGGTGGGTGGTGTCGGGCGATACGGAGTAGCGAATCAGCAGGTATGTCTTCGTGAAGAATATCGTAGTGGAGGAAGTAGAGAAAATTAATCGCGTAGGTAGATAGCTTCATAAGAGCATCTTCGTCTTGCAGAAGTTTATATGCTAGTTGGCGGACATCTTGCTCAGGAAAGAGCTGCAAGAAGTCTTGTGTATGATCGACGGCGTAAATCGTCGAGAGAAAGTGAATTCTTGATAAAACAGGGTTATATACATCAAGCAGCGGATACTTCTCAAGGAATGGCTGTCGTATGTGTAGCGAGTTTCGCGGTCGGGTGGTGGGTTGCGTTTCGATTGCAAGAAAGCGTAGATGATCAATAGATGAAGCATGGCTACCTACTATCCATTTGTGTTGGATAGTTTTGAGAAGTGCTGCATATTCTGGGTGTTGAAACCATAGGTATAGTCGAGAAGCCATATGGAACTGTGTCGTAAGCGCGAAATGTGAGAAGTTATCCATATACGCTTGGTGGATACTCGTACGTATTTTGGCGATTTCTGGGCTACGTTTCATGATGTTTTGTTTCGACATGTATCGCACGAAGCGTCTCAGTATCCTGTATGAATGTCTCTTTTGAGGCGGTAGCGAGGATGACGACCGCACACATTTTATAGCCATCGCCAGCCTTGCCGACGAAGGTGCCTGGTGTAGCCTTGATACTAAGATATTGCAGTGATGGCAGCGTGCGAAGCGCTGCTTCGTTACTGATCTGCGTAAAGATCCCCGGGGTCTTCGGAAAAAGTTCAAAGACACCAACGTAGTCATTCTTGGTTGGCCTAATATCGAGTGACTGACCGAGTGCGAGGGCGATTGTATTTTTTACGATGTCAATGCCGTTTGCAAGTTTATGCATGCGCTCGCGGTAGCCACCATTACGTGCACCGATTTCGACGATACGTGGACCATCATTGGTGTAGATGATCTCAATGTGGGCGGGACTTGATGTCATGCCGAGTGCCTTGCAGCCTGCGGCGGCTGTTTTGCGGATGGCTGCAATCTTATCTGCAGGTAGTTTCGTAGGAAGGAGGCGCGAGTAGTGGAAGTTGTCATCGTAGCCAATGTCGTAGCCGGTTTGATAATCAACGACATTTTCTAAGACATGCGGCTCGCCATTCGCATCGACAAATGCGTCGACGGAGAAGATTGGGCCTTCGAGAAATTCTTCGATAAGAATCTTCGGCTGCTGACCTGGCGCATATTTTGCGTAGACTGCATCAATTTGCTTCATAGTTTTTCGATAGTTTTCGATTAATTGCTCAAGTGATGAGCTTTTTGTAACGAGCAGGCTCTTGGAGAGGTTCGCGGGCTTGATGATCAGGGGGAAGCTGTGTGCGTCCGCAAATTGTCGCACATCCTCTTCTGACGAAACAGTAGCGAAGCCTGGGCTAATCTTGTCGGGTGATTCCGCGAATAGCTTGCGCATGCGCTCTTTGTCTGTACAGGCTTGTGCCGACGCTTCGGTGATGCCGGGCAGTCCAAGGTGTGTTGTGATCTTTGCTGCTGATAAGACATAATTCTCGTAGACGACAACAACTCCATGGATAGGCTTTTTGTGATGAAGCTGATCGACAGCCTCGAGGAGCATCCTAGTGTCACTGAAGTCAACGACAATTCGATTCTTGAGGCGTTTTTCGGGAAACTTTGTTGTTAGGACGTCGCGCAGAACTGTAAAGCTATACCCCTGTTCAATAAGGTATTCTGAAAGGCCGGAGAATGGTTTTCCAATGATAGCGATGTGTGGCATAGTATTGCTTACTATAGCAAACTATGCTATAATAAACAAGATAGACATGAGCAGGTTGAAGCCTGTATAGTGAGAAAGTAATAATGACTACAAGAGACGATTTCCATAAAATAATTATTGGCCGATCAGAGAAACTCAACTTCACTGATCTCCATATTCATGGTGTGCCAGCAAAGGTAGACACTGGTGCGTATCGATCTGCTATCCACGCGTCGGACATTGTCGAGGATGATGGCGAGGTGTCATTTACAGTTCTGGGTGGGCATCCAGTGTGTGGAACGATGGCTCAACGACTCTCAACCCGCGAGTTCCGCAAGGTGACTGTGGCGAACTCTTTCGGTCACGAAGAAGACCGCTATGAAGTACAGCTGAAGGTGAAACTTGGTCCGAAGATATTCAAAGCAAAGTTTACGCTTGCTGATCGTTCGAAAAAGATTTACCCTATTCTTCTTGGTCGAACAATGCTAAATCGACGTTTTCTGATCGATACGAATGAATCAGCTGTTGATCGTATCCAGCTCAAGAAGGAGTATGGTATCGAGTTTCCAAATGATGAAGAAGAGGGGCGTGAGTAGTATATGCGCATCGCAATTCTTTCTAATGGCAATGCCAACTACTCAACGAGGCGTCTTGTCGAGGTGGCGCAGGCACGCGGTCATGAGGTCAAGGTTATTAAGTATAAAAATGCCTACGCGTCAATTGAGAAAAGCAACCCAGCCGTCAGCTATCGTGGGCAAGATTTGTCGAGGTATGATGCAATTATTCCTCGTATCGCCAACTATATGACGGGGTATGGATCGGCTATTGTTCGTCAACTAGAGATGCAAGGTGTTTACAGTGCTGCTAGCTCAATTGCGATTATGCGCTCTCGAGATAAGCTTCGCAGTATGCAGCTACTTGCAAAATCTGGAGTCGATATACCTAAGACGGTGGTGTCTCGTAATTCTGCGGATATTGATGATCTTCTCGATAAGCTTGGTGGTGCACCGGTTATTATCAAGCTAGCGCGCAGTACACACGGCAATGGTGTTGTACTTGCAGAGAGCAAGAAGGCGGCAAAATCAGTGCTTCAGGCGTTTTATCTTTCGAACGAAGAGGGTACAAATATTCTCGTACAGGAATTTGTCGAGGAGTCTGCAGGCACAGATATTCGTGCATTCGTGGTTGGCTCACGGGTTGTTGCGAGCATGAAGCGACAGAGTCTTGATGATGACTTCCGTTCAAACCTCCATAAGGGCGGCGAAGGTACGGTTGTCAAGCTGACTGAGGAGGAGCGCAAAATGGCTGTCAAGGCAGCAAAAGCAATGGGGCTGAATATTGCAGGTGTTGATATGATGCGCAGTGCTCGCGGTCCGCTCGTTCTTGAAGTGAATGCAAGCCCTGGTTTTGGTATCGAAAAGGTCACGAAGCGAGATGTCGCGACACCGATTATTGAGTATATTGAAGTGAACGCAAAGCGTCGCAACAAAAAAGATCGTGTTGGCGCATAGAGTATATTGCCTCTCGTGCGGTATACTAGCCATATGCAGTGCTTCAAGGGTGGAGTGTCGTGAATATATCTAAGCGTACCTTCGTTTTAGTCGGTATGGGTTTGGCGGTCATCGGTATCGTTGTTGTTTTTCTGTTGGCAGTACGTCCGCATCAGCTCGTGACGACAATACGGATTGGTCAAGGTGTGTTGACGGCTCGCGTTGCGGTGACCGATATAGAGCAACAGAAGGGGCTTGGTGGCGTCGACAAGCTTGCGATGCATGAGGCTATGCTATTTACCTACAGTGCACCTCAGCACAATACGATATGGATGAAGGATATGAAAATACCAATCGATGCTGTCTGGCTTGATGACGAGAAGAATGTCGTACATATCGAAACAGCTCTGCAGCCAGATAGCTATCCGAGAGCTTATGGACCGTCGGAGCCGACGCGGTATATTATTGAACTCGCAGATGGCGCGGTGAAGGAATATAACATTACACTTGGCACGAAGGCTGATTTCACTGTTCGTGCAGCGGGGGAGGGGGTTTGATAGGTATGGGAATTATTGTACTCGTGGTTGTGGCGGCCATTTTTTGGCTATTAGCATTTTTGACGAAGCGGCGGTTTGGTGTCTTAGGGCTTGCGCTAGCGGCAGGTGCCCTCTTGAGTATGCTGTGGTCGGGGCAGTTGGTCGGGATTGTGGAGCGTACAGGTGTGTCGCTTGCAAGTATTTCGACAGCCGGGCTTGTGTCTGCGCTTCTTGTGTTGTTGCCTGCACTCCTGTTGCTCTTCAGCGGCCCATCATATCGCGGTAAGCATGGACGGGTGATGGGCGCAGTCTTTTTTGCGGTATTTGCAACTGTTCTTATTATCGAGCCGCTGAGTAGCGCGATTGCATTAGATGCAGCGGGACGAGCAGTCTTCGACGGGCTGATGAGGTATCAGCCGTATATTGTGACAATTGGTGTGATGCTTGCGCTGCTTGATTTACTAGCAACTCATACTGTTGGTGGCGGTCGTAGCAAGTCAAGACATTGACAAACGCCTCTGTCGAGTGCTATTATTCCGTAGTGTAGCGTGTGTGCGGGACCATAGCTCAGCTGGTTAGAGCACCTGCCTTTTAAGCAGGGTGTCGTGGGTTCAAGCCCCACTGGTCCCTCCATAGAAAAATCCAGACTTTTAGTCTGGATTTTTCTATGGGTCTACTTGGTTTCTTTGGTGACTAGATGAGCGTACTCTTCGAGCGTTTTGCGGGCTCTCCGTGCTGGCATATCCCTTCGAGCTCGCTGGTAGATAAAGAACATAAATACCAGTATCACGCACGAGAAGTTAGTCAGTATCAAAATAGTTGCTGTATGGATCGATACGATGTCTATAAGAGTCCCCGTGTTCGCCAAGAGAAATAATACGGCTGTTGTGAGGCTGAAGAATATCGCGAGTGCTAGGGAGAGATAATACACAGGCGGGCGCTGCCTATCGGGCGCCTATCTTGCTTGCTGCAACGCGTACGGCTTCGCTCCAGCTAAGAAACGCATGAGGCGTACTAGCGAGCTGATCGGCTGTTAGGTTGTGGCGTATAGCAAGCGCAAGTTCGTGAATAATCTCGGCAGCATGTGGTGCGACGACTGTTGCACCAAGTAATACGCCTTTCTTGTCTGCGATAATCTTGACGAATCCATCACGGTAGTCACTCGTATTACTTCGTGCAACAATACTGAGGGGTGCTATCCCGACGGAAATACGAAGGTCGCGCCGTGTACAGTCATCTTCTGAGAGGCCTACCTGTGCAATACCTGGCTGGGTGAATATGACGTACGGCGTGCCATGATAATCTGGCTCGATAGGACTACGAGAGAACAGATTGTGCGCAGCGGTACGGCTTTCGAGGAGTGCTGTGTGCGTGGTGCTTTCGCGACCGAGGACGTCTCCTGCGGCATAAATATGCTTGACACTCGTCTGAAGGAACTCATTGACGGTGATGCCTTTTGGCGAAAAGCTAATACCAGCATTTTCAAGTCCTAGGTCGACCATTGGTGCGCGACCTGTTGCGATAAGTACCTCATCGACCCGTACGTGTTTTTCGACACCGCCTCGCGAGTAGGTTATGCGTTTGCCGAGACCATCTTTTTGGATGGCTACAACACGCGACTGTGTAAGGATAGTGGCTCCTTTTTGATCATGGAGCGTCTGCGCGATGAGGTCTCCAACCTCTTGATCAAGCTTTGGTAGGAGCCTGCTGGCGATTTCTGCGATATATACCTTTGTGCCGAATATAGCCATAAGCTGCGCGAGCTCGACGCCCGTCTGGCCACCACCAATGATAAATAGACTTTTCGGTGGTCTCAGGACTTCGAGTAACGTACGTGACGTGAGGTAGGGTGTTTTGTCGAGTCCTTGAATCGATGGCTTCACCCAGGCTGCACCTGTTGCGACAAGAAATTTAGCGGCCGAAAGGTGCCTACGGTTAACAGTGATCTCGTGCGGTGAGAGAAAGTGTGCCCGACCACGAATAGCTGTCACATTATTTGTTTCGTAGAATCGCTTGTTGCCGCCAGCTCCTGTACGTTTGACGGCGAGATCTTTCCAGGTGCGCAGTGAAGGGAAGTTATAACCAAGCGTACTTGAGCGCAGTCCGAATCGTGCGCCGTGTTTTGCCTCATCATAGAGTTGCGCAGCATGCAGGAGCGCTTTTGTTGGGATGTCACTATAGTTTGGTGAGTCGCCGCCAAATGTATCCTCTTCGATAATAGCGACGCGTTTGCCATTCCTGGCAGCAATTGTCGCTGCGGCGCTACCACCAGCGCCACTGCCTATAACGATGAGATCGAAGTCGAATGTGTGTTTTTTTGCCATTTCTGGTGCTCCTTACATAATGTGTTTGTGTTGAGTGTAGTAATAGGCCGCGTCTGGATTGTGAATCTTGAGTGTTTTGGCTGCTATGCGCCTGATGTCACCACTGGTTACTTCTGGCCGACTCTTGAGCCATGTATCAACGGCGTCGCAGGTTGCAGTCGCAGCTGTTTCTGCACTACCCTCGCTAGCATGGACACTCCGGCAGACGGCAACGATACTACGGTGAAGCTTTTCGCGAGAGTAGCTTTCGTACTCTCTCGCTCCGCGCTTGATGATATGGGTCATATGAGACCTCCAATTACTTCATTGACGTAGGTAAAGGCACCGAGCGTGACGAGGCTGATTGCTGATATGTATTGGAGGAACGTCTTGTTCTGCTCGCGCCAGCGCTGAATGCGACTGATTTTTCGGCCATAACCAAGGAGACCCCAGACAATAAGAAGCGATGACAGAGAGATCGCCACATAGCCGAGAATAGCGACAAGCTGCCAGGCTGCTGGGAGATGGATGATAACATATGCGCTGACGACGAGGGGTGCGGCGATGAATAACAGCTCGCTTATAACGCTCGTCAGTCCGAGACTGAATGATTCGGCACTGCGCCTCGTGGCTTTGGTTCGTCGTGTGAGAAAATCAGCGAAGCCTCGGGGTATCCATAGCATCGTACCGCGACCGGCACGGTAGTATGTGAAGAGGACAGCAAAGCCGATACCAATCAGTAGACCCGAGACAATACTCCATATGAGAGGATTGTGCACTGGAATGAGGTAGCGGAAGGTCAGTACGGTAATCGCGAGAAGTAGCAGTGTCATGGTGCCTGCACCCATAACGAAACTTGTCGTTAGTCGAAAGATGCGTAATTCAGATCGCTTGATGCTCAGAGAGTGTCCACTGAGGAGCGTTAGCATACTGACGCCAAGCTGAAAGCTAGCGTGGATCAGTGCAGCGAGTCCAATGATGGCGAACGCGATATATAAATCAATCATGTTTCTTTTTATTCCTCTTATGCTCTACTATACACCTCTTGAGGGGGTCCTTGCAAAGTATTTGGTGGTAATAACACGAGAAGGTATTGCTTTTTCATAAGCAATATGCTAATATAAGTACATAACCAAATAAAATAAACAAGGACGCAAGAATATGGAATTAATATCAAACGTTGACGAGTCGACAATCGTGGCGGGTGGTGCTGAACGGCAAGACACCTGGAACGAGCATCGTAGCGATCAGGCGCTTCGCGAGTTTGTGATGCGAAAGATGGTTGGGCATGGTGATTTTGATGACGATGATCTGTTTGGTCTTACTGCATAGAACTGATACACTAAAGACTGATGTATAAACGAATTCTTTTAAAATTATCAGGTGAACAGTTACAAGGTAAGTTTGACGGCGGCTTCGACATTGAGCGAGCACGCTGGATAGCAAAAGAGCTTCAGCCGCTCGTAAGTCGTGGTCAGGAAGTTGTTATTATGGTTGGCGGTGGCAACTATGCTCGTGGTGCACAGCTCGAAAGTGAGCAGATTCCACGTGTGACAGCCGACAGTATCGGCATGTTAGCGACACTCATGAACGCATTGCCGCTCGCAAGTGTGTTAACTGCCGAAGGCGTGCCGGCGCGAGCCCTTTCGAATATCAAGGCTGATCAAGTTGTCGATCAATTTACGCATCGACGTGCTCTTTCGCACCTCGAAAAGGGTCGTGTCGTGATTGTGGCTGGCGGCATCGGACGCCCATACCTGACAACTGATACTGCTGCGGTTAGCTTGGCACTTGAGGTTGGCTGTGATGTCGTTCTCAAGGCAACAAAAGTTGATGGTGTCTTTGATCGTGATCCGCACAAATTCGATGATGCGGTGCGATATGACAGCATTAGCTATGACGAGGCGCTAGCAAATGGCGAGATTGGTGTCATGGACAAGGCGGCACTCGGACTAGCGATGGAGCACGAAACACCGATTGTGGTATTTGAACTCCTCAAAGATGGCAATATTGTTCGCGCAGCGAGCGGCGAACAGGTTGGCACGCGGATAGGTTAGCTACCTGTCCTGTGGTCGGGTAGGTAAAATACAGCGATGACAGCGTCATCGAAGTCGGTATCTGGGTCGCGCAGTGTAAACTCTTCGAATGTATCTGGTGTAAGATAGCGCATCATGGTGCTGTCGAGCGCGACGATTGCAGGCATCGATGCATTACTGCCGTCATGTGGAGAGACGGCGTAGTTGACAGTGGAGTGTTCTGGCCAGCTGTCAAACAGAACTGCTTGGCGTGCGGCTTGCTTGAACTCCATACCCTTGATACCCCAGGTCGTTCTCCTGTCGCCGAATGAGCCACTTTGAGCGACTTCTGCGCCATCAAATCCTACGAAGAGCATGACATCAATGTCGCTATATAGTGCCCGCTGTTGATTCTCGGTAGGCAGACATCGACCGATCGCTGTCAGTGTATCGACCATAAACTGGGTAAATTCAATTGGCTGTACCTGTGGGTCGTAGGGGATGTCATCTGGAAGCACCTCAAGAAAAGAGGCGGGGTTTCGTTCTTTTTCGGGTACTGAGTAGGTTTCGAAGCTCATGGGGTATTCTCTATGATTGGTGGATATATATTTATAATAACATAAATACCTATCAAAGTCAATCTATAGAAAAATAGACTCGATGCATATCTTCGTTGCGGCGTATGTATACCTTAACTCTTACTACCTATAGCTCCTCGAGTTAAGAGATTTTTATATAAAAAAGGCTACTGTCAAGCAGATTTTGTTTTATTAAAACAAAATAAACTTCTTATTCTTGATTTCTTGTATCCGCTCCTCGGTGCTCGTCAGCACCTCTTCATGTGATTTTCTTGAGCCGATTATCTTATCGATAAGAACTTTTGACGCGAGTGCCGAGTTATAATTAGCATCATCTATTCTATACCACGCCAAATGGCACACCCCACTCGCAGCATCGTCTGCACTAGCCAGCCAATTGTTGATGTGCTTCTGGTCTTCATCAGACAGACCTACGCTCTCCTGCCTAATTTCCTTTATCTTCAAAACATTCTTTGCACCCACATAGAAGCTTGCACTCGCTTTAGTACATTTCTGTAGCTCGCCTTGGTTTCTCGCCGAAAACTTTTCCATGTGCCGATCGCCGAACGAAGCATTTAGCTGCATTACTTGATAGACCGAAGAGGCTTTATTGGCGTTATCCAGAAGAGGGGTAAGGTCGTTTTGCACTTCTTCAGCTTTACTTAGCACAGCGATGGAGCGCCTCTCCTGCTCGACTGTCTCCTCAAGTCCAGCTGTCTCTTTATCATTTGTGGTCTTAATCACCGCCAACATTATAGACATGCTCAATATCAGTACCCCTACGACTATTAAGACTATATTTCTGCCCCTCATCTCGAACACCTCCTTACAATTAAAAACGACAACCATTCTAGGTTGTCTGGACCAAACAAAAAGAGGTTGAGCTCCTTGAGTTGTTCGAATGGTTGCCGCTTTTATAGCTCAACCAAAACCTCGAACGAGACTCTGCGTTACTCTAATTGTTTAATCCAGACACTTTGATTATAGCATCATGCTGACAGATGCGGTATTAAAAGAAAAAACGACCACTTGTAGTGATCGTCTTTTTGGTAGCACCAGGTAGGCTTGAACTACCGACCTCAGGCTTATGAGTCCTGCGCTCTAACCAGCTGAGCTATGGTGCCATACAACAAAGTATTGTAGCAAAACAGAGAGGGTTTGACTAGGGGGTGGTATACTAGAGTTATATCACCAGATACACACTGGCTCCCTAGGTGGCAAAGCGTCCCTCTGGCAGATTTATCAGTCGTTTGCGGCAAATTGCTAGAAACGGGCAAGGCGACGGGCGACACATTTTAGGAATCGTTTCTCTTATAAATCTAAGAGGATTGTTAAAATGAGCGATAAAAATCTTGAAACACTGCAGTATATTACACTACCTCGTGCGTCAGGTCGTCCTGAGAAAGTAAGTGTGATACTTGAAAAACGCATGAAGTTGTTTTTGCAAACACGGCGTCAGAAAAATAAAAAGAGGGGGCAAAAATAATGGACGATAGCGTGCAGCTGAATGAGCAGGTGGATGTAGTGGTGCTGTTTCGGCCAGGGCGCACCATGTGTGAGCCGGTGAAGTTTCGGCGTAAAAACGGACGGGAAGTAACAATCACAGAGATTGGCCTGCGACATCCACGCACGAACGGTGTGCGAATGGTGCATGTGTTTGATGTGACGGACGGCGGAGCGGACTATCGGCTGGAGTTTGATGCCGAGCAACTGACGTGGCGGCTGACACGGGAGGCGGACAAGTGGTAGGCGAATATAACACGGCTGAGCCATTGGTGATGCATATTGACCTGAACAGCTGCTTTGCGAGTATTGAGCAGCAGTCGCGACCAAGACTACGAGGTCGCCCAGTGGTGATCGTCAACCGTGCTACAGAGCACACTGGCATCGTGACGGCGAGCTACGAAGCAAAGGCAAGAGGGGTGACGGCGTTGATGAAGCTGAGGGAGGCGCGTAAGCTTGTGCCTGATGTTGTGGCGATTGAGAGTGACCCGGCCAAGTATCGCTATGTCTATCGCAAGCTGCTGGCAATTATGGAGGATTATTCGGCACATGTGACAATGAAGAGTATTGATGAGGGGGTGATCGACTTCAAGCAGGCGACTGAGATGATTCAACGGCGTGGGCTTGTTGAGATCGGGCACGAAATTAAGCAACGATTGCGTGACGAAGTGGGTGTGGCAATGCGCTGTAATGTAGGGATTGCACCGAATCGGTTTTTAGCAAAAACTGCGGCAAGCTTGCACAAGCCAGATGGGCTTGATGTCATTACGCACCACAATATTCGTGAGGTGCTTGCTGATTTGGTGCTGACAGATTTGACGGGAATTGCCAGTCGCAACCAAGCACGGTTGAATGCGGTGGGGATTGATACGCCATTGGATTTCTTGGCTGCCGATGAGGAGGTGCTGCGGCGCATTGTGTTTAAAAGTGTCGACGGCACCAAGTGGCACAGGCGCCTTCGTGGCTGGGAGGTGGATGATGTGGCGAGTCAGGTCGGACGGGTTGGGCGGCAATATGTGCTGGAGCGATTTGACCTATCACGTGATGATATTTTGCGTCGATTGCATCATTTGTGCGAATCGGTGGGGTGGCGGATGCGAAAGCAGGGGCTAGCGGCCCGTGGTGTGTATGTGTATGCCAGGGCTGAGAGCGGCTATTGGCATGCGTCGCGAATGGCGTCGTTGCCGTTTTTTAGTAACGAAGCAATATACGCACTGGCTCGGGAGTTATTCAGGGGTGCGCCCGAGAGAGTTCGTGAAATCGGCATGCACTGCTATGAATTATGTGATGATGTCGAGACGCAGCTCGGGCTGTTTGCCGAGGAGCTGGCACATGAGCGAGCGGTTGTGGGTGCGACTGATGAAATCAACACACGTTTTGGCGAGCGTACGATTGTATCGGCTGACACGATCGATACGGGAATGTATATTTCGCAGAAAATCCCTTTTGGGAGTACAAGATACCTGTAGCGAGAGCCTACATACCCGCCCACGGGTCTGGATGTTGTTGCTGCCATGTATTGATTATCCCCGATCCATCCATACGGTTGACAGTCCAGGAGTTCTTTTCATTGTCCCAGTATGACCAATTTAGCTCTGATGCATACGCACGCATAAAGACCTTTTTGCGGTCATATTGATTTGCGGGAACTTCTGATGTGTAGTAGTCAACCGTGTTCTCGAGGGGCGATAGCTCAAGTTCGCTCAGTACGGATTCTTTGTCTCCTAGGATACTCGGGTCGATATTGATACGACCAGCTAGGATGGTATATTCTTGCATTTTACGTTCGATTTGCTGAGATGTCGCCAGCATTTTTGTGTCATGCGCACGGCTTTGGATTCCTGTGTACGCAACGATTGAGATAGATGCCAAAATCGCTATTACGACAATCACAATAACGAGTTCAACGATTGTGAATCCTTGTTGTGTGCGGTGGCGCATAGAATATCTCCTCATCTTGGCTTATGTATCCCGAGGATGCAACATAATTACAACAAGTGTAACATAATGGCTATGCTTTAAAAAGGGTTGTACAATAAGATCTATGAAGTTGATTGTGGCAGTGAGCGGTGGTGTTGACAGTGTTGTCTTGCTCGATATGCTTGTACGCACAGGAAAGCACGACTTAGTAGTTGCGCACTTTGATCACGGTATCCGGAGTGACTCGTCACTAGACGCGGATTTTGTATCGGGTCTGGCCGAGAAGTATCGCTTGCCGTTTGAGATGAAGCGAGAAGAGCTGGGGGCGACAGCGAGCGAGGAGCTCGCTAGGGTGCGACGGTATGCATTCTTGCGACGTGTTGCTGATCAGTATGGCGCAGTGATTGCAACGGCGCACCATATGAACGATATTACTGAGACAGTCGCTATCAATCTGATGCGCGGGACCGGGTGGCGAGGGTTGGCTGTCCTTGCTAGCGATGTGTATCGGCCGCTACTCGACATGAAGAAGGATGATCTGTTTGCCTATGCGAAGAAGTATGCTCTTGAATGGCGCGAGGATAGCACGAATGAGTCTGATGTATATTTACGTAATCGACTGCGTCCAAAAGTGCAGAACGATGATGTCGTACGACAGGTGGCAGCGCTGCGCTCTCGGCAGGTTGAGCTGCGAGATGAAATTGAGGCTGAGCTAGAGCAGCTCATGTCTCACGCTCCCTATTCGCGATATTTCTTCTCTATGGTTGATCCGTCTGTTGCGAGTGAATGTCTGCGCTATATGACAAAAGGGGGCCTGACGCGTCCTCAGCGCGATCGTGCCCTGCTCGCTATTAAGACGCAGCGTGCGGGTAGTGTGTACGAAGCGGGTGGTGGTATTTCATTACATTTCACCTCTCGTCATTTTACGGTTGGACATGATACAATAATATGAGGTAGAAGCACACTTCGTGAACTAATCCCAGAGACTATTGCATAAGGAGAGAATAATTACATATGGCGGCGAAAAAACCTGCACCAAAGAAAAAAGGATTGAATCTTGTAAGGCTGAGCTTGTTCTGGGCGATTCTGATTATCGGTACACTAACGGCCGTTGCACTTTTTAATCCACAGAAAAACCTCGAGGAAGTTTCGATTTCGAGTGTGATTGATCGTGCCAATAAGGGAGAAATTGCAAAGATTGAGATTCAGGGTAATGAAGTAACTGTAACGCCAAAGGGCAAAGATAAGCCAACTGAGAAGTCTGTCAAAGAGGGTGGTAGCAGCCTCTATGAGCAAGGCCTTGAGCAGAATAAGACTGAAGTGAGCGTCGTGCCGCCGTCGACAACTGGTGATACGATCTGGAACCTTGCGATTATTCTCGTACCGGTACTGATTATTGTTGGCTTCTTTATGTTTATGATGCGATCGGCACAGGGGCAGAATAATCAAGCGATGGGCTTTGGTAAGAGTAAGGCGAAGTTGTATGGTTTAGATAAGGAGAAGGTGCTCTTTGACGACATCGCCGGCAACGAAAGTGCCAAGCAGGATCTCGAAGAGGTCGTTGATTTCTTGAAGCACCCAAAGAAGTATGAGGCGCTTGGTGCAAAGATCCCAAAAGGATCACTCCTTGTCGGTAGTCCGGGTACAGGTAAGACGCTTCTGGCGCGTGCGGTCGCAGGCGAAGCGGGTGTGCCATTTTTCTCGATATCAGGATCAGAATTTGTTGAGATGTTTGTCGGTGTTGGTGCGTCGCGCGTACGTGATCTTTTTGCAAAGGCAAAAAAGAATGCACCAGCCATTATCTTTATTGATGAAATCGACGCCGTCGGACGCAAGCGTGGCTCTGGTATGGGTGGCGGTCATGACGAGCGCGAGCAGACACTCAATCAGATTCTCGTAGAAATGGACGGATTTGAAACCGGTACGAATGTCATTGTTCTTGCGGCAACGAACCGAGCAGACGTGCTAGACCCTGCCCTGCTCCGACCTGGTCGCTTTGATCGTCGTGTCAATATCACGCTTCCGGAGAAGAAGGATCGTGAGGCTATTCTCAAGGTGCACTTCAAGAAGAAGCCGACTGACGAGACGGTCAAAATTGAGCGGCTTGCTGCTAAGACTGCTGGATCTAGCGGAGCAGACCTCGCGAATATTGCGAATGAAGCAGCGATTATTGCTGCTCGGCGCAATAAGAAGAAGATCGGCAATGATGAACTAACCGAGGCATTTGAGAAGGTGGCAATCGGTCCAGAGCGTAAGAGCAAGATCATGAGTGATGCTGATCGAGAAATGACCGCCTATCATGAAGCTGGTCATGCGGTTGTCGGTCACGTTCTTCCTGATAGCGACCCAGTTCACAAAGTCACAATTATTCCGCGCGGCGGAACGGGCGGTGTGACATGGTTCTTGCCACCAGAAGACAAGAGCTATACGAGTGTTGTTGAGTTTAAGGATATCTTGGCTCGAGCAATGGGCGGACGTATCGCAGAGGAGCTAATCTACGGGAAAGATCGCGTGACCACTGGTGCCGGGTCGGATCTTCGTAAGGCAACCGAGATTGCTCGCGACATGGTTGTCGAGCAGGGCATGGGTGACATGCTGCGTGATCAAGTCTTCCATGAAGATAATGGAGGTATGGTGTTTGATAAGATGACACACGACCGACCGTATAGCGACTCGACTGCAGAGAAGATTGACGTAGATGTTAAGGCGCTTCTCGAAGAGTCAACTCGACGCGCTCGTGTGATTCTCGAAAAGAATCGCGATAGTCTTGATAAGCTCGCAAAAGCTCTCCTAGAGGAAGAGACACTCGAAGAGGACGCAGTACTCGAAGTTCTCAAGGATGCAAAACTTCCGAAGGAGGCAGCGCTGTACTAAACAAGCGCTGATTGACCCGTGGGGCGATTTCAAAGTGTTGTAGCGAGAGCAAACAGGCGGCTAACCTTGCAGTTGGCCGCCGCGCTTTTGGCTGGATCGACACTCCTTTCGAGTCTCCTTGGACTGTTTCGTGATCGTCTCTTGAATGCGAAGTACTTTGAGTCATTTCCACAGGCGATAGACGCATACACTGTTGCGTTTACTGTGCCAGACTTTATGTATTTTATCCTAGTATCAGGTGCACTAAGTGTAACGTTTATACCGGTATTCAACCAACGGCTTGCGAGTGGCAATAAGAAGTCGGCATGGGAGCTATCGACAAGCTTGCTCAATATCATGGCACTGGCGACGCTTGCTGCCAGTATCCTCATTATGATATTTGCCGAGCCGCTTGTCGTGTATGTTGTTGGTCCTGGACTTGACGAAGCGGGGCGCAGTTTGGCGGTTAGCTTGATGCGTGTTGTTGCTATTAATCCATTCCTCTTTGCGATTGCGACAGTTATCTCTAGTATGCAGCAGGCCGTGGGGCGTTTTTCATTCTTTGCGCTTGCACCAACAATCTACAATATTGGCATCATTATCGGTATTACGGTGTTTACAAATGGCATCAATCTTTTTGGCTGGCAGGTCTTTGATGGCGGCATCATGGGCGTAGCACTTGGTGTTGTTCTTGGCTCGGTCCTTCAACTTCTTGTGAGTACGATTGGATTGATTGGTATGGGATTTGACTATCGCTTTATGATTTATGGGCGCAACAAGGGGTTGCGTAAAGTGCTTGCGCTCCTACCAGCACGCTCACTTGATCAGGGGATTGATTATGTAAATAGCATCGTTGAGACAAATCTGACATCGCGCATGGCAGCAGGTACGGTGCGCGCCTATCAACAGGCAACGACGCTTCATATGGTGCCGATTAACCTCATCGGCGTTGCGATTAGTACGGCTGCCTTTCCAAAGATGAGCGAGCGTCTCAATCAGGGGCGCCCAGATCTTTTTAAGAAAGAGTTTCAAGCAGTGCTTCGTGTCATTATATGGTTATCTCTGCCGGTTGCGACAATTACGTATTTTACACGTGGCTATCTTGCGAACTTCGTGTATAACGGCGGTACGTCTCGTATTTCGGATATTCTTGGTGTTTTGGCAATTGCAATTCTCTTTCGGTCTATTTTTCATATCGCTTCGCGGAGCTTCTACGCGCAGCAGGATACCAAGACGCCACTCTATATATCACTTGTATCAGTTGGCCTCAATATCATTCTTGCGATTATCTTGGCCTTCGTTTTTGATCGTGGAGCTATCGGCGTGGCACTGGCCGCATCGATTGCTGCGGTTCTCGAGGTGGTGATTCTATTCTGGATTATGTCTCGTCGCATCAAGGGGCTGTTCGATTCTGAGTTTGTGCACGCGATGATGCGCATGGTGAGTGCCTCTGGTTTTATGGCTATTGTCACGTATGCGATGGTGCTATTGATGCCACTATCTGGTGGTGAGCAGAGCTTCTTTACGACGTTCCCATCATTTGTTCTTATTGCACTTGTCAGTATGGTGGCGTATGTGATTATTTGTCGTGTCATGAAGCTTGAAGAATCGACGCCGGTGATTCGCTTAGTGACAAAAGTATTATTTGGAAGGATAGGTCGCTCATGAGCCAAGATAATATTCGTAATTTTTGTATCATCGCACATATCGATCATGGTAAGTCTACGCTAGCCGATCGTATGATGGAGCTGACGGGTACGGTTGAGCAGCGTGATATGAAGGGGCAGCTTCTTGATAGTATGGACCTTGAGCGCGAAAAGGGAATCACGATTAAGCTCGCTCCGGTCCGCATGAGGCATAAGGGCGTCGATCTCAATCTGATTGATACGCCGGGACATGTCGATTTTAGCTACGAGGTGTCACGCAGTCTCCAGGCATGTGAAGGTGCTATTCTCGTTGTTGATGCGTCGCAGGGTATTCAGGCTCAGACGCTCGCGAATGTCTATCTCGCACTCGAGCAGGACCTGACGATTATTCCGGTGCTCAACAAGGTTGATTTACCTGCGGCTGATGTGCCACGAGTGAGTGCTGAGGTTATCAATCTCTTGGGGTGTCAGCCGGATGATATCATCAAGATTAGTGCAAAAACAGGAGAGAATGTTGATCAGGTTCTCGATGCTGTCGTAGAGCGAATTGCCCCTCCTATTGGCGACGAATCTGCACCGACACGGGCGCTTATTTTTGATAGCTATTATGACGATTATCGAGGAGTGATCCTCTATGTTCGTGCAGTTGATGGTTCGATCAAGAAGGGTGACACGATTCAGATGATTGCAACAGGCGCGGACGGGTTGGCACTAGAGGTCGGGGCGCTGAGCCCTACGATGAACCCCGAAGCTGATATTGCAACGGGTGAAATCGGGTATGTTGTGACGAACCTCAAGACAACTCGTGATGCAAGAGTTGGCGATACAGTCACAACAAAGCGATCACGTACAGATAATGCACTTCCTGGGTATCAGAATGTTAAGCCGTTTGTGTACGCAGGATTTTTCCCTATTTCCAACGAACACTATAATGAGCTGAAAGATGCGGTTGAGAAATTGAGCCTGAGTGATTCTGCATTGCAATTTGAGCCAGAAAATTCTCCTGTTCTTGGCTTTGGTGTGCGCATTGGCTTTTTGGGGCTTCTGCATATGGATATCATTCGTGAGCGATTAGAGCGTGAGTACGATCTTGATCTGGTCGTGACAAACCCGAGTACCGACTATCAAGTCACGCTCACAGGAGGTGAGCGGATTGATATCAAGAGTGCGTCCGATCTTCCAGAAGTGACGAGGATTGTTGAGATTCGTGAACCGTGGATTAATGGTGAGATTGTCGTGCCCCAGGATTATATTGGTGCGGTGATTCAGCTGATTATTTCAAAGCGTGGGCGACAAAAGAATCTGAGCTATATCGACGAGCGTGCACTCATTAGCTTTGAGGCACCGCTCGCAAATCTTTTGACGGATTTTTACGATCAGCTCAAGAGCGTGACGAGTGGCTATGGTTCATTCAATTACGAGCTATCTGGATATCAACCAGAGGATCTCGTGCGCGTGGACTTTTATGTGGCAGGCGAGATGATCGATGCTTTGTCTGTTATGGCGCATCGTTCTGAGAGTCAGGCGCTTGGTCGTGATATTGTCAAGAAACTCAAGGATGTCGTACCTCGTCAGGCGTTTCAAGTGAGTTTACAGGCAGCAATTGGTGGAAAGTTTATTGCTCGTGAAGATATATCTGCGTACCGTAAGGACGTGACCGCAAAGCTCTACGGCGGCGATGTTTCTCGTCGGAAGAAACTACTCCAAAAGCAGGCCAAGGGTAAGCAGCGTATGAAGCGCTTTGGCAAAGTTGATATGCCATCTGAAGCATTCACCGTTATGCTCAAACGCGATTAGGTGCTATAATAAAGCATGGATTTAGAACGACTTATCGCCACCTATCACCCACCCAAAAAAGCATATGAGGTGATTCAGCATACGAACATTGCACTACTCGTTGGTATATCTGGAGCAGGTAAAGATACAATTAAGCGTGAACTTTTGAGACGACCTGAGTTTGGTGAGATAATTTCTCATACAACACGACAGCCTAGGGAGAATGAAGGTGTCCTCGAGCAGGATGGAAAAGATTATCACTTCATTGACGAAGATCAAGCGCGAGACATGCTTGAACGTGGTGATTTTGTTGAGGCAAAGTTCGTTCATGGCACCGTGTACGGCACGTCAATTACTGAGGTCGAGCGAGCGGGCCGTAGAGGTACGGCAATTACTGATGTTGATGTGCAGGGGGTGTCGGAGTACAAGGCGGTGACAGATAAGGTTGTGGCAATCTTTGTGATACCTCCGAGCTATAATGAGTGGATTCGTCGACTGAAACGACGCTACACAACCGATGAAGAGTTTCTGCGTGAGTGGCCAAAGCGTCGTGACAGTGCAGTCAGGGAGCTTCAGCGAGCTCTTGAGGTGCCATATTACCACTGCGTGATAAATGATGATCTCGCACGGGCAGTTGATGTTTCTGTGGAGATCGCGACTCGACCTGATGTCTTTACACGCAAAGACGATGAGGCGCGTCTTGTGGCGCGCGATCTTCTTCAGAAGATAACATTATAACCCATGTATCTACGGTGGTAGTAGAGGGTGTTCTGTAGCCATAATCGTAGTAATTTGATATACTGATGAAAGTGAAAATGACAAGCTATAGTACGCGTCATGGACGTCGTGTGGTGAAATTATTACAGCTGTTTATGCTATCGGTCGCTATTGTTGCGGTACTTGCTGGCGGTATTACTATTGCTTCTCGTGTGTCTGCATCCGACGAGCCACTTCCAGAGGGAAGCCGAGTTGTGACGCTGTTCGATCGTGGGGTTGAGCGGTCATTCGTGACATCAGCGACAACTGTCGGTGCAGCCCTTGAGGATGCCGGTATTGAAACTGATACTCGTGATCGTGTGGAGCCAGGGCTTGATGAAGAATTTGTAGCAAACGAGTATACGATTAACGTTTATCGTGCTCGACCACTTTTGGTGATTGACGGTAACCTGCGGCAAGTCGTTATGACGGCAGCTCAGGTCGCTAGTCAGATTGTCGAAGACGCCGACCTGACGCTCTACGACGAGGATGAGGCTCGACTTGAGCAGTCGGATGACCTGCTGACTGATGGGGCTGCGGAGCGACTTGTTGTTACACGAGCGACGCCATTTGTCTTTACACTGTACGGAAAGACCTTTACGGCGCGTACTCAGGCAAAGACTGTTGGTGAGATGCTTCAGGAGAAGGGAATTACACTTAGTAAGAATGACCGAGTGTCTGTGGAGCGAGAAGCGCCAATCACTGAAGGTATGAAACTCCGAGTCTGGCGTGAAGGCAAGCAGACGGTCACGAAAAATGAGAAAGTCGCTTTTGAAGTTGAGCAAATCCAGGATGCGAATCGTCCTGTTGGATATCGAACAGTGAAGACTCCTGGTGTAGACGGTGTGCGCACGGTCACGTATGAAGTGACAATTCGTGACGGTAAGGAAGTGAAGCGAAAAGAGATAGCAAGTGTCACAAAGAAAGCACCGAAGAAGCAGGTTGAGATTGTCGGCACGAAATCGGATATGCGCTACACTGGCGGTGGCAGTAAGACCGATTGGTTGCGTCAATCAGGAATCCCTGAGTCGGAGTGGGGTTATGTTGATTTTATCGTGAGTCGTGAAAGTGGCTGGAATCCGAATGCTCAGAATCCATCAAGTGGTGCATGTGGCTTGGCTCAGTCATACCCCTGCGGAAAACAGTCTGCGTATGGGCACTGGACCGATCCTGTAGCGAACCTAAAATGGCAATATGAATATGTCAAAGGTCGATACGGAGGCTATAAGGGAGCGTATGAGTTTTGGCAGAGGAACCATTCGTACTAAGAATATATGGCACTAAAAAATAACAAGTCGCTCGGTCAGCATTGGCTTCGTGACCGCGACATACTGCGAGATATTGCAAATGAAGCACAGCTTACGGAGCGAGATACGGTGCTCGAGATTGGCCCGGGGCTTGGCACGCTCACGAGCGAGCTACTGCGCCAGGCAGGAGGCGTAGTCGCGGTCGAGTTTGATGCCGACCTGGCACGCAAGCTGCCCGGACAGTTTCCGGGCACGAATCTCACTGTTGTTAATGAAGATATTTTGCATTTTAACCTAGACGTACTCCCGGCTAATTATAAAGTTGTCGCAAACGTCCCCTATTACATTACGAGCAAGATTGTTGAGCGCTTGATGACCGCAAAGAACAAACCGTCAATTGCTGTACTTTTGGTGCAAAAAGAAGTGGCCGAGCGAATGGCAGCGACACCAGGCGACATGAGTATCCTGGCAATCGCCACACAGGTGTATGCCAATGTTCATATGGGCAACATCGTGCCGGCTGAGTTTTTCACTCCACCACCAAAGGTAGACTCGGCGGTTGTCGTAATGGAGCGGCGTGAGCATCCATTGATTACAGTCGAAGATGAGCAGCGATTCTTTCGCATTATCAAGGCTGGTTTTTCAGCTAAGCGCAAGAAGCTTCGCAGTAGTCTGGCGGGTGGGTTGGCGCTATCAAAGATTGAGACTGAAGCACTACTGGTGCAAGCTGATATTTCTCCTGACAATCGAGCTGAGGATCTGTCTATTGATGATTGGAAGCGGCTCATGGAGCGACTTAGGTGATTGCGGCCGATCAGCCGACAATATTTCCGCAAACTGTGCACGTGGCACTCTCGTCGACTTCAGACGGCTCCATGAAAGATGGCGCGGAGTTGCAGACGGCAACCGCTATCGAGAATCGGATACAGTTCTTGAGCAGGGTTGGCATGTCGCCCGATCGTGCGGCGATTCATTTTGCTGATTTTACAACGACTGATTTTTGCGTATATCAGCAGGCAACTCCTGGACTTATGCCGGGAGTGGATGCTGTGGGGACGAATGACACCGACCAGCCTATTATGCTGCCGCTTGCAGATTGCGTTGGAGCGGTACTGTATGATCCAGTACATCACGCTATTATGGTATCGCATCTTGGTCGTCATAGTACAGAGCAATTTGGTGGAGTAAAATCAGTAGAATATATGGCTGCGACGTACCATGCTCGTCCGAGTGATTTGCTTGTATGGCTCGGTCCATCGCCGAGCAGTGACGAATACCCGTTGTGGGCGTTTAATAATCGTGGTTTTATCGATGTGCTCTGTGAACAGCTCGAGTTAGCTGGTGTGCACAGGAATAATATTGAGGTGAGTGCTGTCGACACGGCGACTGATGTAAATTATTTTTCGCACAGCCAGTTTCTGCAGGGCAACCGACCAACCGACGGTCGTTATGCAATTGCAGTGATGCTTCGGTAACCTGGTATAATAGGTGTAATGGGAAAAAAGTTATATATCACTACTGCGATTCCGTATGTGAATGGCACACCACATATTGGCAACGCGCTTGACTATCTGATTGCTGATATATGGGCACGTTATCAGCGGCAGAATGGTCGTGAAGTGCGTTTTCAGGTAGGTACGGATGAGCACGGCAATAAGATTGCGGCCAAATCTACTGAGGCTGGACTTGATCCAAAGGCATATACCGATAGTATGTATCCAAACTTCAAGGCGCTCATGCAGAAGGTCGGTGCTAGTTACACAGATTTTATTCGTACGACAGATGCACACCATATCGGTGCGGTGCAGTATATATGGCAGCAGCTCCAGCCACATATCTATAAGGGTACGTACGAAGGATGGTACTGTGTCGGCTGTGAGGCATTTGTGACAGACAAGGAAGCAGCCGAGAATAATGGCATCTGTCCTGATCACAACCAACCATATCAGCGCCTCAGTGAGGAAAATTATTACCTCAAGACAAGTGCTTTCACTGATCAGATTCGTGAAGCTATCGAAAAGGGTAAGATGCGTATTGTTCCGGATTTTCGCAAGAAAGAATTTCTTGAACTCATTAAGGATGGCTTGCAGGATGTTAGTATTTCTCGCCCCGCCAAGAACCTCAGTTGGGGTGTGCCTGTGCCTGGTGATCCGACACAAGTTATGTATGTTTGGATTGATGCACTGGCAAACTATCTCACGGTGATTGGTTACCCTGATCGTCCTGAATGGCAAGAGTATTGGCCGGCTGATGTACAGGTGATCGGCAAGGATATCATGCGTTTTCATGCAGGTATTTGGCCGGCTATGCTGCTGGGGCTTGGCTTGTCGCTGCCAAAGAAATTGCTTGTCCATGGATTTATCGATAGTGGTGGACAGAAGATGAGCAAGACGGTCGGTAATGTTGTTGACCCAAATGATATTATCGATACATACGGACTCGATGGTTTTCGCTATTACTTTTCTCGTCACATTCCGACGCTCGATGATGGGGATTTTACGTGGGAAAAATTTGAGAATGCGTACAATAATGAACTCGGGAATGATCTTGGTAATGTCGTGCAGCGTGTCGCTAGTATGATTACTCGGTACCAGGCAGGGGTTATTGGTGATTCGCCGCAGACTGAGCACGATACGAAAAAGTATCATGATGCGATGATGAATCTAGAATTCAACAAAGCAATTGATGAGATCTGGGTTAGTGTGCACGCACTGAATAAGTATATCGAGAGCGTTAAGCCATGGGAGATTGCCAAGCGTCGTGAAACAGATACAGAAGCGGAAGGTCACCTTGGTGATGTATTAAGCCACTGTGTCGGTGTATTGCTGCAGATTGGAGACCTCTTGGTGCCGTTTCTGCCAGACACTGCCACAGCAATTCATGACATGTTCGAGACGGGTGTTGTCGTGCCGCAATCGTCAGTACTCTTTCCTCGTCGTTATGTCCACACGCCCGACCCGCGCATCGCAAAGCCGTCAGCCTAGGGTGTATCACGAAGTATTTTATACGCACTGATTGCCGAAAGGAACTGCTGAAAGCGTACCGTATCATCGCGGTACATTGGCCATGTGCTATGTGTGAGCCAAAAGCCCATGAGTTTCAAGCAGTGCTGAGGGTTGATACGGTCACGATATGCAGAGATATCGTGACCGCCCTTATGGAGGTCAATCAGGAAACTTGTTTGATCACTGCCGGTTTCGCCAAGTCCTGCCCAGCTCCAGTCGACGAGCTTCGTGCCGTGGTCTGGATGCCATGCAAGGTTTGACTGGCGCACATCATGATGACAAAAGACGATATGAGGTATGTCTCGCGGTGTCCGTGCGATACGTTGCAAATCATCGATGTATTGCATCATTTCGTGTGCAGTGTGTCGCGATTCATCGGTGAGCCGAGGAGAGAAGTGAACAAAGCGCTGCTCGAGTTTACGTTTTATTTCATCGGTGAGTGCTCGCCATCCTTCGCTCGAGAAGCTTTCGTATGATGGGTTGATAGGGAATGAATCGGCTGGGGTGGGGATTGCCTCGAGTGCGTCGAGTGCCTCAAGGGAGTCGGTAATATATGCATCAATTGAGTTTGGATCAGCTCGCCATTTCCATCCATCATCAACCTGCAATGCATCCATTGCGAGCGTATTGCCATATAGCGCGGAGCGGTCGGGTACATAGCGGAAGTCGTGCTGGCGGAGGTGTGCCATCGTAAAAGCTTCCTTTTCGAGATAATGATATGATCGATTCGCTCGTTCGACGTCATCGAAGTGTTCAAATTCATGCTGTTTCGCAAAGGCAGCGACATTGTTTTTCTTGCAGATCGACTTATTGTACTCCATGTGCCCGGCATCAATACGAGTTGCTGTATCGGGTGATGTGAAGATATCAAAGAGTTGCCTACTTGAGAGGTGGTCTCGTGCTCGGTCAAGGATAGAGGAGTGTGAGGCGTATAGGTCTGGTAGTTCATGGAGGCTCTTCCAGTCTACCTCGATAGCATCATCGCCTGCCCGTGGATCGTCTGTGTGATCGACCAAAAAGAGATAGGCACTTGTTTCTATCCACGCATCTTCGCTATTTCTCGGGTCTTCGACGATGCCACGAAAGACAAGTGTTGCGTCGCCCGCAATGTCAACAGACGTTTCTTCTTTTACCTCACGGATTGCTGCATCGAGGGGCTGCTCGCTTGTGTCGACAAAGCCAGCCGGAAATGCCCATTCGCCAGTCGGACGTCGAATGAGGAGAATCTTACTAGATTCGGGATGGATGATGATACTGTCGGCGGTGTAATTCGGTCCGTCGTACCAGAGTTCTCGTCTTTTTTCGGTGTACTGTTCGTTCATGACGTGGCCAATTCTTGTACTGCTGTACGCCCAATGGCGCGTGCAACTTTTTCCTCGTAGAGATTGATCTTTTCGAGCGGTCCTGTGTGTTTACCTTGTACGTCACTGAGCTTGACGGTCGGTGTCTTATTGACGCGCACGGCTTTCATGACGAAGTTGTTTGCTTTGATGCCGAGGTCATTGGTCAGAGTTGTTCCCCAGCCAAATATAACGTTGATGCGCCCCTTGAAATAGTCAGCTAGTTCGATAATTGTATCAACATTCAATCCATCACTAAAGACAATAGTTTTTTCTTGTGGGGCAATGCCAAGATTTTCATAGAAGGCGACAACGCGGTCCCCAAAATCAAATGGATCGCCAGAATCGTGCCGAAGCGCTTGCCATTTTTCTGCTTGCTCTGGTGTAAAGTCGCTAAAAAAGAACTCACTCGTAAAGGTATCAGTGAGGGCAGTCGAGAGGTCTCCCTTGTAAGTGTTGTCCCAGTCTTGCAGTACTTGATTGTGGCCATCTAGGGGGTTTTTGCCGGCTTCATCTGCGATTGCGGCGTACACCATCATCATTTCGTGTGCGAAGGTGCCGATCGGCTTGAGGCCTAGTTCGTGTGCGAGATAGATGTTTGAGGTGCCGATAAAACTGTCCGGCAGTTCGGTTGCGACTCGTTCGATGACGTGCTTGTGCCAGTCATAGCTAAAGCGTCGACGTGTGCCAAAGTCTGAAAATTTGATATCAGGACGTGCCTGTAGCTTGGCGATTTTTTCATCGAGTCGACGATCCCCCTCGACATATAGATCGTTGAGTGACCTACCTTCAGCCGTCAGTTTGTTGGCAAAATACTGCTCATTGATTTCGCTCATGACGACCGTCTCCCAGAACGTTACGAGCGGCCACTCACCCGTTACAGAGACGGCAAGGTCATTGCGCTCGTCGAGTGATATGTCGACAGGCGGTAGGGGATTATCGAGTAAAAAGTCGAGGTATTCTGGTGTGAATTGTGCTGAGCCATCTTGATTTTGGAGGCTCGCAAGGTATGCAATCTCATCTGGCTGCCAGCCAGTACGCAAGGCGTCAAGGCGTGTTTGCAGCTCTTCTGGTGACACAAATTCAGACAGCTTTGATTCGGCACGATTCTTGAGCTCGAACGTTACTTCGGCATCAGGGTATTTAAGGAACTCAACCTGACCCATCGTCGCCTTGTAGTAATCAAGTCCTTTTGAGAGGCGGGCTGTTGTTTCCATTACAAGTCCCTTCCTATCATCATTCTTGCATCGTCAGCTGATATGGCGTGAACGTTTGCTGCTTCAAGAGCAGTAAGTGCTCGTTCTTCATCGGTCGGGGTGAGCCCAACAGCTCGAATCGCATCTCGGAGTAGATAGAGGCGAACGCGCTCATCGTCGTTAAATCGCTCGGCGATATCAAGGGCGGTTGCCTTGACGCAATAATCGGTTGCCAGGCCGCCAATGAAGACGGCGACTTTTTCTTTGCGTGTTTTGGGGGTGATGATCGTCTCTAATGTTTGACCATCATCAGACATGCCTTCCCAGCCAGAGTAGCCATCAGTTTGCTCCATACCTTTGCTGATAATAATGTCATTATCGTGAATATCTAGGTCGGGGTGGAAAGCAGCACCGTTGGTATCGGCTACGCAGTGACTTGGCCACAGGCCACCATAGTCAGCGAAGTGTGGCGTCTCCTTTGGGTGCCAGTCACGGGTGAGGGCGACATCGCCATCTGTCTTGCGGACGGCCGTAGCAACCGTATTAATGGGGCGGACGACCTGTTCGCCTTCGTTAACTGCTAGGCTACCATTGATGAAGTCGTTTTGTACGTCGACTGCGATGAGTACGTTTCGAGTTTGTTCAAAGTTTGTCATGATACTTCCCTTCGTTTACTTAGTGTATATATTACGCTTTCTATATATCATTCTATGTCGTAGTTAATGTAAAGTCAACACTAACTAGTACAACTAAAGTAGTAGTATATACAACAGATGTTATATCGTGCGTCTTTTGGCTATTATTTGCCTGGCTGCCGCCATCGCCTCTTGTAGTCGCGCTGTCGGACTGCCAGATACAAGAATAAAGGGTACGCCGGTTTTCTTGATGTGCGCTAGAAACCAGCGATGCATTTGATGACGTATATGTTCGCCATCACGAGTGCCATCTTGAACGAAAGGGATTTCGTCACCAGTGATAATGTAGAGATCGACTTTGTCATCGGCTGCGATATCTTTCATGGCGCGTGTGGTACGACCTACATATCTACGTTGCCATAGCTCAGTGGCGACGGCGTTGGTGTCGCAGACGATTACACCATCGGATCGTATAGCAATTTCGTTCTCATAGGTTTGCTGCAATTGTCCAATGCGGTAAAAGTCGGCGTCGTTCCATTGGTAGTCTGTTGTCATGATTGACTCGGTATAATACCGCCCTACTTCTGGTACCCACGGCACATGTAGTGCTGCGGCGAGATCGCGCGCAAGTGTTGTTGTACCGGTTGATTCTGCACCGAGCACGACAATACGTAGTGCCAGTCCTGCCTTTACTGGGTCGGACAGGTACTGCCACGAGTCGAGCAGATCTTGCCGAACCTTGGTACCAGAGATTGGTACTGTTTCGCGGTCGATATCGACATCGACGTGTCGACAGCCCATCGCCTCGGCCCACGTTTTACCATATGGTTCGCTGCTGTAGACGATGTCCGGCGCGTAGCCAAGGAACGTGATAGTATGCAGGGCCCAGGCTGGTGAGTCGTCGTCTTTTTCGATATCAGGTATGATGTGAATATTGGCATGTGGGTGCTGTTTCTGTAGCCACCGCACTCGTAGACGGCTGGGAATAGCATAGTTTGGATTATCAACTACCAGTACATCGACTGTATCGCAGTGCCGCAGTGCGGTATCAATCAGGTGATTATGGCCAAGGTGCGGTGGATAGAACTTACCAACGACAACACCACGCATTACACTTCCTCCTTGATGGCTGTAGTGGTGCGACGGGCTCGCTGCCAGGTGGTGAAACCGTAGACGGCATTAATGAGGAAGATAAGATAGAGCAAGGCAACAAACGGCACGCCCTTGTACCAGTACAGCCAAATGGCAACAATGTCGACAGCAATCCAGAGGATCCAGCTCTCTAGCTTGCGGCGTATCATCAAGAATTGTGCAGCAAAGCTCATGATGGTTGTAATCGCATCAATCACTGGCAGATCAGCAGGTTCGGGGAAGATGGCCGGTGCCCATGTGTGCACCTGAGTGAGTGCCCATGCTGTGATGACACTAGCGCCAATGATTCCGGCGAGCCAGCTGAGGTTGGTGCGGACGGAGTTGGTTGTGATTTGCACTTTTTCGTCATCGCCACGTTTTTTCAACGTCGCCCACATATACCATCCGACAAATCCAGTTATGAGGTAGTAGCCTTGCTCGATCATGTCGGCATAGAGATTGATCTGATAGAAGAGAACGCCGAAGAGAATGACACCGACGATACCAACGGGCCATGTCCATATATTACGACGGGCAACCAAGATGACACAGGCGAGATTAAAGATTGTGCCAACGAGCTCCAGCCAGCTTATTTCGTATCCGAGGAGGGTGAACGCGGTTGTTTCGACGCTGAAGAATGCTTGTATGAGTTCCATTATAATCCTTTCTTTACTTAGTGTGTATTATACACTTTCTATAATTCATACTAACGACTAGTTATTGTATTGTCAACACTATTTATAAGAATCCATGCTCTTCTTTCGTTTGGTCGAAAGAAAAAAGCCATTTCTTTTGCGAACAAAAGAACCAAAATTCCTGGGGGTTATGAATATATATAGTGAAGTGGTTGCTATTCTTGCGAGGCAAGAGGTATAATGAAGGCGTCTAACTTATATCACACAACAGGGCCTATGCACTGCCTTTTAATGGGCACCGCATAAGCACTTAGGGCAGCGTCCTCTGTTGTGAATGGAAGTTAGACACCTTGCGGTGTCCTTTTTTGTCGCTAGGATATCTATATATTAAGTAAGAGTCAAAGGAGATCGTATCGTGTTAATAGGTGTCGTTCTAGTACTCATAGGTATGGTGATATCAGGCGTTAATTCTACGAAAGCTCGCCTTGACATAAAGTCAAAGGACAGACCTGACTTCGGTATCGCAATATCACTTGCAGGAACGGTAGTAATTTTCCTGAACGGTGAGCTTCTGTGGGGTGTCATAAGTGTAGGTGCAATTTTTATCCTAGGTCCAATCATTGAAGCCGTGATCGGGAGAGATTCGTAAGGAGGCATATGGAAAATGAATCACAAACAAAACTAGTTCTACAAGTTATCGGTAAGGTGTTCTGGCTATCTACATCGTTTGCTTGCTGGGCACTTATGGACTTATGGGGATGGGGCATCTGGGCAATCCTACTGGCTCTGCCTGCTGGCATTATCTTAAGTTCGCTACTTGCAATGCTTGGCACTGTCTTTTGGCTTCTGTCACAAGTCGGCATATTTATCTGGGTAGTCGTGAGGATATTCTCATAATGAGCACTGATCGACCAAGTTTATTCTGGCTACTTCTTCTTGTATCGTTGGTCGGGATTGTCGCTATTGTCGCAACCTCCGCGGGCAATGATAATACCGATAGCTCTTCATCGAAGACACCAGAGTTGACATCTAGCCAGCGTGTGCAGACTGAGCGTGCTACGTCTACAAATACGCTAGAGCATCTTAGGCTTGAAAAAGATGCAACTACTGAAGAGCCTGAACCTGCTGCTCAGAGTGCAAACTGCAATATCAAAGGCAATATAGGATTTGAGACACGCGAAAAGATATACCATGTACCCGGTCAGGAGTATTATGAAGAGACAAAAATAGATGAGCGCTATGGCGAGCGATGGTTTTGCTCGGAGCAAGAGGCTGAGAGTGCTGGATGGCGAAAGTCAAAGATATAAATAATATGGATAGTGAAGAGCTGAAAACGGCAGGAAAGATAGTACTTGGACTTATAGCAGTTATTGCAACTATTGTTTTGCTTCTGACATTGCTAGTGTCCGATATGACACCAGAACAAAAAGAAGTTAGAGAGAAAGTATATCAGATGATACGTGAAGACAAGAAGATATCGGAAGATGATGCTAACTGTCTCGCCAATAGAATAGCACGCCGCGTAACAATGGAAGATGTGGCTTCATTTAGCCCGGCGTTTGAAAAAGCAGCAGATGATGCAGCAGAAAGCTGCTCTAATAAACCACTTCCTGCGTACGATGACAATAAATTTTTTCGTATGAAGTGATACTCAACAGGCTTAACATTTTACGATATTATTTTTGCATAATCTAATAATCAGTCAAAACTGCGCGACAACGATTCGAGGGTTTGACTGTTAAATTCATACAGTTTGGCGGGGCGGTGCGCACCGTCACGCCAGAGTTCGTCGGTTTCGTGGATGAGGTTTAGCGAGAGGAATTTCTTGCGAAAGTTGCGCTTGTCGAACTCGCGTCCAAAGATGATTTCGTAGGCAGACTGTAGCTGCGTGAGGGTGAAGCGTTTGTCGAGGAAGGCTGAGACAGCGTTGGTATAGGTGAGTTTGGCAATCAAGCGTTCGCGAGCATAGGCAATAATATTGGCGTGATCGTAGGCAAGGTCGGGGAGGTTGTCGACATCAAGAAATGCTACGTGTGCACCAGCATCGCGTAGTACGATTTCGCGACCGCACCCCATGTAGGTGACTGAGACGGCGTGACCTCGTGGGTCACGATCGACCATGTCGAACGTGTAGAGCTGCTCGATGTAGCTGAGGTCGGTGTCGATATCGACACCAGTCTTTTGTTCGACAATACGACGGAGTGCCTTGGTGGTTGTTTCGCCCTTGGCATTGTAGCCACCAGGTAGTGCCCATTCGCCCTTGAATGGTTCATTCGGGCGTTTCATGAGGAGTGTCTCTAGGACGCCATTGGTGATTTGAAACAGTACTGCATCGACAGTCAGGGTTGGGGCAACATAGGGTTTGTCGTACTTCATACACTAATTCTACTCTGAAATGATGGTTTTTCCAACGTAGCGCACTGTTGGCCCAGTCTCGGTCATATTAATAGTGGTGGCGCTGACATTTGGTGTTGCGGTGGTGAGGATCTGAGATTTGGTATGGCCGCGCACGATTCCTGCAAGCGAACGGATGGCGAGTCCGTGACTGAATATGAGTAATCGTCCATCTGGATACTGTTGGTATGTTTCATTGGCAAAGTCGAGCATTCGAGTGTGTGCCTCGAAGAGTGATTCGGCGCCTGGTAGCTTGCCATGAACTGAGTCGAGGTCATATGTCGCTATTATATCCGGATTGTATACCTCATCACGACGCTGCCCCTCGAATAAACCCTGTGACACTTCTTGGAGGCGCTCATCAATCGTAATGGGCGGCATGCACCCTGCAGCTTCGGTGGCAATTTGTGCGGTCGTATCTGCTCGGAGCGCCCCAGAGCTAAAGACTGCATCTGGTTCGTAAGATAGGGCACGGAGGCGAGAGCCCAGTAGTCGCGCCTGTCGCTCTCCGCGAGCAGTAAGCGGTGTATGGTTGCTACGTCCATTGATGCGCGATAGGTCGAGGTTGGCGACTGATTCGCCGTGGCGGATAAATAGTAACTCAGTCATGACGTTAGTGTACCAGTTTTTTGATAGCGTAGCTCACGGGTAGGGCGCGCTTGTGGGCGGTAGCGTCGTAACGAGTCTCGATTGCGACGGCAGCTTTTGTCGATACCTCCTTGCCTTCAAGGTAGTCATCGAGGACATCATACCTGATGCCAAGTTCGTTTTCATCGGCTTGTCCTGGGTGGGTATCGAGCAAATCGGCGGTCGGTTGTTTCGTGATAAAGACATCAGGAACATGAAGTACTCGAAGCATGGCACGGCCTTGTCGTTTTGTGAGTCCAGCAAGAGGTAATATGTCAGCACCACCATCCCCGTGCTTCGTGAAGAATCCTGTCGCGGCTTCGGCTGCATGATCAGCACCAATAACAAGGAGATCGTGCGTGCTCGCAAAGGCGTATTGAGCAATCATACGCATGCGCGCCTTGACGTTGCCCTTGTCGAAATCGAGCAAGGGCGAGCCTTCACTATCGTGAAATGACGTGGCGAACGCATCAACACTTGGCTGTATGTCAAGGTCGCGAACCTTATCGGGGTTGATTGTTTTGATGGCAAGTTCAGCATCATCTCGATCAATCTGAGCACTATACGGTAAGAGCGCGGCGTAGAAGGTCGCGCCGTGACCGTTCGAGCGTAGATGCTCAACAGCTCGTTGTGCGAGGATACCTGCAAGTAGCGAATCTTGACCGCCAGAAATGCCGAGAATGAAGCCGCGTAACCCTGTATGTCCGAGGTGGTCGGCGAGAAACTGTGTGCGTCGCTCGATCTCCTGGAGCGGGTCGACTTCTGGCTTGATGCCAAGAGTGTGGATGATTTCGCGTTGTCTTTCTCTCATACAGGGGCCTTCTTTCTGTTATTGTGTATAGTACACTAAGTAATATATTCAAGTGTATCGTATTAGTGGCGTAAGGTAAACACGATAGTATCATTTTGTGCATGATATCCTAGAAAGTATGGTAGTGGATTCACATTGTCACATTCATGATGAGCAGTTTTTTCCTGATAGTCGCGAGGAGGTCTATGTGCGTGCTATCGAAGCAGATGTCAAAATGATACTCGCAGGCACGTCCGAGTCAGACTCGCATGCGGCGGTCCGATTCGCTACGTCGCATCGAGATGTGTGGGCGGTCGTCGGCGTGCATCCGCACGATGTGAAGGATGGATGGCAAGAGGTAGGGCAAATTCTCAAGGCACATCCGGAAAAAGTAGTTGGTGTGGGCGAGATCGGTCTGGATTATTTCTATGATAATTCGCCGCGCACTACCCAGGTCAGAGCATTGGAAGAGCAGTTGCAGTGGGCGGTAGATCGCCATTTGCCAGTCAGCTTTCATGTTCGCGATGCGTATGATGATTTCTGGCCAATTTTTGATAACTTTCGAGGTGTCAGAGGCGTTCTCCATAGCTTCACTGATACCTCTGCGACCCTTGATCGAGCGCTTGAGCGTGGATTGTACATAGGTGTAAATGGCATCAGTACCTTTACTCGCGATCCGGTGCAGCGGGAGATGTTTGCACGAATACCGCTCGATACTATGCTTCTCGAAACAGATGCCCCCTTCTTGACACCAAAGCCTTTTCGTGGTAAGGTGAATGAGCCAGCGTTTGTACGACTGGTCGCCGAGCACCATGCGGCTATACGAGGGTGCGATGCTGCTGAGATTGCACAGGTGACTACGGCAAACGCCAATGCGCTTTTTGCGCTCAACTAACACAAACATACTCTACAGTATCAGTAAATAATATGATGGAGTATATGGACACCGATGGAACACGAAGCGCACAAGTTTCACATTCCGAGCCAAAACCAACTTGAGCGAGTTGATGATTTTTTGGATGGACAGATTGAAGATCTGAGGAGCGATGTGATTCGCGAGGCTGGAGGAACTCAGACACCAGAACGGCATGACGAAGCGCGACTCGCAGCTGAAGTGCTAGATTATGGCAGGAAGCTTCAGGCTCGTACTAATTTTGCAGAGGCAGCGTAGAGCTATGCCGTCGCCTCGACTTGACATCTCTCGAGCGATGCGACAGCTTGTGTCGTTGCCTGGATTCTCATCGCTTCGCACGAGAAAGCGATCACTTCGGGGCCTTACAGAGCGCGAGTTGATTCAGCGTGAGAGTGAAATTGGCCGGGAGCTCTTCGGTCCAGTCAAAAAAGGTCATCGTCGTGAGTTTTTTAATACTGATGCACATATCTGGATATGGCACGAAGAATGGCTCGATGACACAGGCAAGAAGCAGCAGCTCACGACAAAATACGAGGTTCATGAGGATGGCGTCTGGAAGGTTCAGCCTGGTCCTCGGCATGCAAAATTGGCGGGTGATGAGCTGCGTAACTTTCATCGGGCAGTAACGGTCTATTTTGAGCGTGTCATGCGTGAGGTGTATGAGCGCAATCCGCATACTGGGCAAAAACTTCTGTAGTAGTGAAATGATATACTAGAACAGTGAATGATTCGTTGATATATCTTGATCATGCTGCCGCGACACCGCTTGATGAGCGAGTACTTCGTGTTATGCAGCCATATATGACAGATCAATTCTATAATCCGTCAAGTCCGTATGCGCCAGCACTTGCGGTGAGGCATGATTATGAGGCGGCGAAAGACGCGATCGCTCATAGTATTGGTGGCCGTGGAACGGAGCTTATTATGACAGCAGGGGCGACCGAATCGATCAATCTCGCATTTGCTGGAATTGATGGCCATGTGATTATTCCAGAAATAGAACATCACGCAGTGCGAGCTGTTGCTGAGAGATACCCCCATACGTATGTCCCTGTTGATGAGCGCGGACGGGTCAGTCCGGATCATATTGCAGCGGCAATTCTCCCGGAGACCGAGCTCGTCAGTGTGGCGCTTGCAAATAACGAAATTGGCACAGTTCAACCCCTCCGTGAGATTGCGGCAGTGATTGATCATGAGCGACAGATGCGACGGTCGCGAGGTGATGTACGGCCGATTAATCTTCATACCGATGCCTCGCAAGGTATTGGTATGCTAGATGTTCATGTGGCGCGTCTCGGTGTTGATATGCTGACACTTAATGCAGGCAAGGTCTATGGTCCAAAACAAGTCGGTGCACTATGGGTGTCGCCTCGAGTGCAGATGCGTCCATTGGTTGTGGGCGGTGGACAGGAGCGAGGGCTGCGCAGTGGAACAGAGAATGTTGCGGGCGCTATTGGATTTGCCGAGGCTCTTCGGTTGAGTGAAAAGAAGCGCAGGGGAGAAGCTGAGCGTCTACGTGATATACGTGATGCAATGCAGCGTCACCTCACTGAGCAATTTCCGCAAGCCGTTATTTCTGGACACCTCAAGCATCGCTTGCCTGCTATCTTGCATATATCATTTCCTATGATCGATGCAGAGCGAGTGCTTTTTTCTCTTGAAGCGCGAGGTGTACTTGTCGCAACCGGCAGTGCTTGCGCTGCAAATAAAGGTACGCGGTCACACGTACTGACAGCAATCGGTCTCACGCCAGAGGTTGCTGATGGGAGTATTCGAATCAGTCTAGGGCGATTATCAACACCTGAACAGGGCGACGTAGCGACGCAGATAATACGCGAGGTTGTCGCAGCTGAGTATGAGCGTATGGAGCGTCGGTAATGAAGTGGGTTATTGGTATTATTACACTTTTTGCTGTGATGGCGTTTGGTCTCGGTATCTTCTTGCAGCCAAGTAGCTTTACGTTGTGTCCGCACAATAATGGTAAGCCAGTGACACGCGAGGGATGTGCGGCAGCTGAGGCGCTCGTGGTTGTCAGTGGTGGCGACACACCTGCACGGACAAAAAAAGCTGTCGAGATGTACAAGAACGGTTGGGCGCCACGAATTATCTTCTCTGGTGCGGCGGCCGATAAGGAGGGTCTTAGTAACGCCGCAGCAATGCGTCTTGATGCAATGAATCAAGGAGTGCCAGCAGGTGATATTTTGATAGAGGAATTCTCAGAGAATACGAGCGAGAATGCTGAGCGCACGCGTGAGCTACTAAGTCGGTACGATATACATGACATCATCCTGGTGACCTCTGGCTATCATCAACGCCGTGCAAATATGGAATTTGCTGCCTATACGGCGGGTGATGGTGTCGTGATTCGAAATGCACCGACCAATGATCGTGACTGGGGTTGGTGGTGGTGGTTGACACCGCGCGGATGGTATCTTGCGCTGAGTGAGTTTGGCAAGATCATTGCACTCAAGATCGGAGGCTTTTAGGATGACTCGTGTCTATGTGGGTATGAGTGGTGGTGTCGACAGTAGCGTGACAGCAGCACTTCTTGTCGAGCAGGGCTATGACGTTACGGGGGTCTATATGAAGAATTGGACGCAGGATTTGCCTGGCATGAAGTGTCCATGGGCTGATGACTTGGCTGATGCTAAGCGCGTGGCGGTGCAGCTTGGTATAGATTTTAAGGTGTTTGATTTTGAGAAAGAATACAAGCAAAACGTTGTTGATTACATGATTACCGAGTATAAAGCAGGGCGTACACCAAATCCGGACATTATGTGTAATCAAGAAGTAAAGTTTAAACTATTTCTCGATACAGCACTGGCCGATGGTGCTGATATGATTGCGACTGGGCACTATGCCAGGACGAAGGACGGCCAATTGCTGCGTGCAAAAGACGAGAATAAAGATCAAACCTATTTTCTCTATCGAGTCACGAAAGAGGCGCTTCAGAAGACATTATTTCCGCTGGGCGATTATCTCAAGTCTGAGGTTCGTGAATTAGCAGAGGAGCGAGGGCTTTTTACGGCGTCAAAGAAGGAGAGTATGGGGATCTGTTTTGTTGGCAAGGTCGGTATTCGTGAGTTTTTGGGCCAATATGTCGAGGCAGTCCCGGGAAGGATTATTGATAAGCAGACAGCTCAAACACTTGGCTATCATGACGGCGCTATCTTCTATACGATTGGACAGCGTCATGGGCTCGATATCGGCGGCGGACTGCCATACTATGTTGTCGGCAAAGATATGGATAAGAATGAAGTTTATGTGACGACCCAGCTCAACGATAATAGTCTATGGAAGCAAGATATTACGCTTCATTCCCTGCATTGGATTGGTGATACACCGACCGACGGTACGTATCAGATTCGTGTTCGTCATCGTGCGCCATTGGTTGATGCGCTGCTTCAGGGTAGTTCACTGAAGCCTGCTGAGACGCAGCGTGCGATTGCAGCGGGCCAGTCGGTCGTTGTCTATGGTGATGGCGGCGTCTGTCTTGGCGGCGGTATTGTAGCTTGAGTTGCCTATGTCGCTCTGAGGATGGGCGTCAACTCTATCTGTTAGGTGTGGTACAATGAGGGATATGAATGCTCAACAAATCCGTAATCACTACCTTACATTTTTCGCTGAAAAGCAGCACGAAATTATCAAGCGAGCACCACTTGTGCTCCATAATGACCCGACGACGCTCTTTACGGGAAGTGGTATGCAGCCGTTGCTGCCGTATCTCCTCGGGCAGCCACACCCGAAAGGTGTGCGACTAGTAGATAGCCAGACCTGCCTACGTGCGCAGGATATTGAAGATGTGGGTGATAATCGTCACACCACCTTTTTCGAAATGCTCGGCAACTGGAGCATGGGTGATTATTTTAAGGAGCAGCAAATTCGTTGGTTCTTTGAGTTCTTGACGGATATTGTTGGGCTTGATCCGAGTAAGATCTATGTGACAGCTTTTATTGGTGACGAAAAGCATGGCATTCCACGCGATGACGAAGCAGCGCAGATTTGGCAGAAGATTTTTGCCGAAAAAGGTATCGATGCTAAGATTGTCGAAGTCGGCAGTCAGAAAGACGGTGACGAGCGAGGCATTAACGAAGGTGAACGCATCTTTTTCTATGACGACGGCGAAAACTGGTGGTCACGAGGTGGTGGACTCGACAAAACACCGATTGGTGACCCGTGCGGTCCCGATAGCGAAGTGTTCTATGATTTTGGCGAGCAAAACCAAGACCCAAGCTATGGTAAGTCGCATCCAGCAAGTGATGGCGGGCGGTTTATGGAAATTGGCAACCAAGTCTTTATGCAATATCGACGGCTTGAGGATGGGAGCTTTGAGCCACTCGAAAAGAAAAACGTTGACTTCGGTGGTGGTCTTGAGCGCATTGCAGCCGCCCAGATGGATAGCCCCGACGTGTTCCGGATTAGTTTGCTGTGGCCGATTGTGCAAAAGCTCGAAGAGTTGAGCGGTAAAAAATACGACAGCAACACTAATGCTATGCGTGTGATTGCTGATCATCTACGGGCAGCAGCCTTTTTGGCAGTTGACGGTGTGGTACCAAGCAATAAGGAGCAAGGCTATGTGATGCGTCGTCTGTTGCGGCGAGCCATCCGCTTTGCGTTTGACCTTGGCTTGGAGCAGAACTTTTTTGAAGAAATCGTACCAGTAGTAGCCGACCTATATGCCGACGACTACCCAGAGGTAGCTGAGCAGCGTGATGCTATTATTGCCACGCTCGCCAAGGAGGAAAAGGTGTTTCGCCAAACACTTCGTAAGGGACTCAAACAGCTCGAAAAGTTTGCCGCTGACGGCCTGACGGGTGTTGAGCTATTTATGCTTTATGACACCTATGGTTTTCCAGTGGAGCTTTCGACCGAAGAGGCCTACAAGCAAGATATTAAGTTGTCAGAGAACTGGCGCAAGGAGTTCGAGGATAACATGACTGAGCAGCGAGTACGTAGTCAGACAGCCGCCAAGGGGACGTTTAAGGGTGGCCTTGGTGGCAGTACGATGGAGCACCGCAAGCTTCACACGGCTAATCACCTTATGTATGCAGCGCTCAAGCAGGTAGTTGGTGAGCATGTCACGCAGCACGGCTCAAACATTACCGAGGAGCGATTGCGGTTTGACTTTAATAATGATGGCAAAGTGCCACGCGAGCGGCTCGACGAGGTTGAGCGCTTGGTCAATCAGTGGATTGAGTGGGATTTGCCAGTGAGCTTTAAGGAATACCCAACTGAAGAGGCTTTTACAATGGGTGCGATTGGTGCGTTTGGTGATCGCTACGGCGACGTTGTGAAGGTGTACCAAATGGGTGAGGGTGACCATCGTGTGAGCTTTGAAATCTGTGGCGGCCCGCATGCTGACCGTACTGGTCAGCTGGCTGAAGGTGGCAAAAAATTTGTCATCACCAAAGAAGAGGCTTCGAGTGCTGGTATTCGCCGTGTTAAGGGCGTTTTGCGGTAGAAGCGAGCGCTAGCTCGGTTGCAGCACGAAATTGCTGAAGGAGATTTAGGTCTAGCGCATCAAGTTCAGTTACTGCTATAACTCCCGTCTTGTCTGTAAAGAACTGAGCACGTGTTAGGTGTAGCTCTGGCGGAAGGCATGTCTCTAAGACATGGCGTTCTGCGTGTGAGCTGTCTTGCGTTGCTGAAGTATAAGACAGATCAAGTCGTGTGATAATTTCATGATCCGTATCGAGACGCTGGAGGCTATGCTCGATACTGAGGTCGATGGCACTGAGTGTGGGCTCTTCGCGCTCCTTGCGCCCTATGCGTATGCGATGATCTGTGGAGTCATTTTGTTCGACGCAATGATCTGCTACACTGATCGTCTCTGTTGTACCGCGACATTTCTCGGCTAATTCTAGCCAGAATGGGTAGAAGGCTTCAATGTTTTCTGCCATATTCTCTGAGCGAAGAAACTGCATAATTCGTCGTGCTTTGGCAGGATAAAGATCAGCGGCTCTCAGTGAAAGATCAATAAAATCATGAGGATTCATGGTGTACGAGAAATCACTCCGGCGATCGTAAGCGGTAATAGGGCCGTCTGATGTTGCAATGATTCTTACGGCCTGATTTGGGCGGTTGCTATCATGGGGCGCCTGAAGGTCAAGGGTAAGAACTGTTCCACCATCACCCTGTCGATGTTCGATAGATCCAAGTGCTGAGAAAGCAGTCGCCTCCCTATTATTACTGACAGTATTGTGGTCGAGCATACCTTTGATGAGTGGGCGTTGACTGCGCGATAGTGATGAGAACGAAAAGACTGTTTCGCTCGGTGTATACTCAAAGAAGGAGTCGAGGCGCTCATCGGTATGGAGGTCGAGAAAATAACGTGTCGTGCTATTCTCGAGGATTTCATTAACTGACTGAAAGAGATGTTCAGTTGACATAATGCTATTATATCATAATAATATATAAAATACAATATTTTTGAGCGTAAGCGCGTTTAGTATATACTAGATGGTATCTATGGTTCTAGAGAAATTACGTACACGTCGGCAGCAGAAACTCGATAATTACATCGTCGCACTTGATATTGGAACAGAGGTCGTTAAGGCACTCATCGCTGAGATAAAAGATGACTCCCTTGAAATTATCGGTGCTGGGCGTAAGCAGCAGGATGTGTCAGATATGCACAGTGGTGCAATCGCAGATATAAGTGGGGTTGTCCGTAATTGCGAACAGGCACTCGCGGAAGCGGAAGAGCAGGCGGGGTTTCAGGCAAAGCAGGTCGTTATTGGGATTGCTGGCGAGCTCGTCAAAGGTGTGACAAATACAATACGGTATCGTCGACCGCAGCCGGATCGTCCACTCGATAATGCCGAGATGGAATTTATCATTGATAAGGTCCATGAGCGTGCCCAGGTGAAGGCGCAAAAGCAGATTGCGCTTGAGACAGGTAATGAGGATGTCGAGGTAAAGCTCGTGAACTCTGCACTTGTTAGTATCCACATTGACGGCTATAAGGTGTCGAATCCGATAGGATTTCAGGGGCGAGATGTTGCTGTGCAGATCTATACAGCATTTGCTCCGATGGTGCACATTGGAGCGCTCGAGCGTGTCGCAGACGAGTTGTCTCTTGAGCTTCTTGCTGTTGCGGCAGAACCTTTTGCGGTGAGCCGTTCAGTGCTTGGCGATGATGCGAGCAGTAACTTTACCGCAATTCTTGTTGATGTCGGAGGCGGTACAACAGATATTGCTGTCGTCAACGACGGTGGTGTCGAGGGCACAAAAATGTTTGGCATAGGTGGCCGTAGCTTTACGCGGACGATAGCAGCCGATATGGATCTAAGCTACAAGGATGCTGAAAAGCTTAAGTTGAATGTTGGTAATGAACAGATTAAAGCTGATGTTAAGAAGCAGCTCACCGCCTCGATCGATAAGACACTTGAGGTATGGGTGAGTGGCGTGGAACTTGCGCTGAGTGACTTTGATAGTGTCGATCACTTACCTGGTCGGATCCTATTGTGCGGTGGCGGCTCGAGCCTCGAGAGGCTTGTCGAGGCGCTACAGCAGCAAGAGTGGTACAAGGAGTTACCATTTACGCGCAAGCCAACAATTCATCACATTCGACCCGACGAGATTGTCGGTATCTCTGATGATTCTGGAAAGGTCAAGGACCATACGTACGTAACGGCCATGGGGCTGCTTCGGGTTGGCTATGATACAATTATAGGAAGTGGCGAATCTAGTATCAAAGATAAAATTAACAAACTCCTGAGAATTTAGTATGAAAAAAGACATCATCTATATTGACGTCGAAGACGATATTACGGCCATCATCGGCAAAGTAAAAGATAGTAAAGAAAAAATTGTAGCACTTGTTCCGCCAAAGCGCGTTGGTGTGCTGCAAAGTGCTGTTAACCTTCGTCTTCTGCAGCGTACAGCTGAGCAGACAGGGAGGAGGATCGTCCTCATAACAGGCAATCAGGCGCTTGTGGGGTTGGCAGCCGCTGCATCTATTCCTGTAGCGCGTAACCTGCAGAGTAAGCCGGAGCTCGCGGAGATTCCTGCACTTGATATTGACGATGGTGAAGATGTCATCGATGGTGCGCAGCTTCCTATCGGTGATCATGCTAAGCAGGTAGCACAGGATGATGATGCGGACAGCGATTTAATTAAGGGTATTGATATCGAAGAGTCAACAGACGCCCCGGTATCGAAGCGCACTGTCGTACGCAGTCCGAAGAAGACGCCTGTGGGCAAGAAGGTGCCGAATTTTAATAGATTTCGTAAGCGGCTTATTATCATCATTGCCGCAGTACTAGTGCTTGTCGGTGGTGCTGTCTGGGCATTTGTTATTGCACCGGCTGCGACAGTGATCGTGACGGCACGAACGGCAGAGGTATCAATCAATGACATTGCAACATTTGGTGACGACAATAGTGCCGAGCAAGGGACTATCAAGGTTACGAACCAGACACTTGAAAAGAAAGTATCGGTTGATTTTGAGGCAACGGGTGAAAAGGATGTCGGAGAGAAGGCAACGGGCACAGTTCAGTTTACGAGCGATTCATTTAGTGCGCTCACCCAAGGTATTACAATACCCGCTGGAACAACGATCACTTCTACAAGTGGGGCAGCCTTCACGACTGACAGTTCGGTGACGCTATCCTTAAGTGGCAACAGTGGGTCCACTCCTGTGACAGCATCGGAGCGAGGTGAATCTTATAATGGCGCAACCGGTGCTGCATCTGGTGCTCCTGCGAGTGTGAGCGCAAGCTTTGTTGATGCGACGTCTGGCGGGACGAGCAAGACCGTTCCGATCGTAACAGCAGCTGATGTGCAGGCGGCAAAAGAAAAGCTTGTTGCACAATCAACCGATGATATTAAAAAAGAACTGAGTGGCAAATTTGCGGGTGAGACTAAGATTATCGAAGCAAGCTTTAAGGAGGAATATGGTGATGTTAGCGCAAAGCCTGCAGTTGGCGGTGAAGCTGAGGACAAGAAGGCGGTATTGACGGGTGAGGTGACGTATACAATCTCAGGAGTTGAGCAGGCAAACCTCCAAGCCTATCTCGAGCAGACGCTGAAAAAGCAGATGCCGGATCAGACGACGCAGAAGATTTATGATGTTGGTCTCGATAGTGTTCGATTGAATGACTTCTCGCAGAGTGGCAATACGCAGTCGATTCGTATTGTTGCTTCTGGGCAGATCGGCCCAGTAATTGATGAGGCGCAGATTAAAGATAGGGTGGCAGGAAAGCGCTTTGGTGATGTAGAGCACGAACTCAAGCAGATAAATGGTGTGAGTGATGTTGCGATAGAATTCTCATTCTTTTGGGTGCGAACCGTTCCGAACAATCTTGATAAGATTAACATCGAGTTTACTGTAAATAATGGCAGCGAATAAGAGCTTTCTCGCCCTTGACGTTGGTGAGAAACGGATTGGTGTTGCATTGGCTGATGACACTGTTCGGATTGCAGTTCCATATGATACGATCGATGCTGATGGCAATGAGGTTGTGGCAATTGGAGAGCTAATACTGCGAGAGAGGGTTGACGTGATTGTTGTCGGATATCCTCGCAATCAGGCTGGACTGCCGACGGCGCAGACAGCATTCGTCGAATCATTCGTAGAGCAACTCAATGGCTTTGATGTGGAGATTGTTTTCCAGGATGAATCGCTTACGAGTGTTGCCGCAGAGGAGCGTCTAAAAGCACACCATCGTCCGTATACGAAGGGTGATATTGATGCGCAGGCTGCTTCGATTATTTTGCAGGATTATTTGGAGGAGCGCTATGGAGTATAAGCCGGAATTAAAGCCTCAATCTATCGAGCTCGATGATGGGCTACTTGCGGTCGTGCAGAAACGTTCGAAGAGGCCGGTATGGCTTGGAGTTGTACTTGGTTCGATTGGGTTGCTTGTCGGGATTATTGGGTTGATGATGACGCTCTATACGCAGGCATTGCAGCCTGTCGATAGTAAAGACTATACCGAGCGGACAGTTGAGATTATATCGGGGTCAACACCAAGCGATATCGGCAAGACACTCAAGGAGAGTGGTGTGATCCGCAGTGAATTGGCATTTTATATCTATACTCGACTACATAAGGTGCAGGACGGCCTACAGGCAGGTGTGTATCAGCTACGTCCAAGTGACTCGATGCGTATGATCGTCGAGGCACTCACTCGTGGTGTACAAGCAGATGAGTTTGAAGTGACATTTTTGCCGGGTGCAACGCTAGAAGAGAGCAAGAGGGTGCTCCTCCGTGTTGGCTTTCACGAAGATGAGATAGATGCGGCGTTTGTAGCGCAGTATGATCACCCGCTTTTTGCAGGGCGTCCGACGACTGCCGATATCGAAGGGTATCTCTTTGGTGAGACGCATCGTTTTATAAAAGGAACGTCATTGGCTGCTGTCCTGACACGCTTTTTTGATGATTTTTACGAAGTGGTCAAGCGCGAGGATCTAGTAGCGGGCTACGAAAAGCAGGGGTTAACACTCTATGAGGGCATTACACTCTCGTCTGTTGTTCAGCGAGAGTCTGGAGGCGGCGATGAAGCGCAGATAGCACAGGTTTTCTTGCTTCGACTGCAGCGTGGTATTCAGCTCGGGTCTGATGTCACATATCAGTATGCGGCTGACAAGCTAGGTGTTCCACGTGACGTTAATCTTGATAATCCGTATAATACACGGCGCTACACAGGACTCCCCCCAGGTCCTATTGCAACACCGGGCGTGACGGCACTAAAGGCAGTAAGCCACCCGGCAAAAGGAGATTATTTGTATTTTTTGAGCGGTGATGATGATGTAACCTATTTTGCACACACCGAGACAGAGCACGAGGAGAATATTAGGAAACACTGCCAGAAAAAGTGTCAAATAATATAGCTATAAAACAAATTGACTTATTAATCAATAGTTGCTATACTAATTCTTAGCACGTTTGATGCTTTGACGGTAAGTGTGACTATCTAGCATGATAGTATCACCTTGCAGGACATAAGTAGTATGAACGCGCCTACCGACAAATGTCGTACGAATGCAGCACTCAAGTCAATATTAATTAAACAAGAGGTCGACAACGCATTCTGTTCTCGGGTATATTGCACGAGAAGAAAGACAAAGTAAGGTAGTCGTCCTTGCAGTAATGTAGGCGACAGGAGAATGATTATTCGTACCAAAGCTCGACAACAGAGTCTATCTCGTGGACAACAGTCTATCGATAAAACACCAAAAAAACGAGTCACAACACGAAAGAAGTCACGCATACGACCTTCGGCTGCTATTTTATATACTGGAGCATTTATAGCTATTATTGCTGTCGTCGCAGTCAGCAATCGTGCGACTGATTCATCTTCGTCATCTAGCGTTGCGTCAGTCAGTTCCGTTCGGCCTCAGGCGCCTCAGCAGCAAACATCTGTAGATGAGGTGGTTGCAACGACATTGGCCGCTAGCGTTGCGGAGGCGGCAAATCTGCCTGTTGCAAATAATGTCGCCAATTTATCTGTCTCACTTGCTGCGAAGAATGAAGTGGCCTCGACTGGTAATACTGAGAGTGTCGTAAAGCAAGAGATTGTTCAGCCGTCTGGTGATCGCCGAGAGCTCGTGACGCATCGAGCCAAGCGAGGTGATACGGTTGGATCGCTTGCCGCTGAATATGGTGTTTCGAAAGAAACGATTCGATGGGCAAACAGCTTAACCTCAGATGCGATCGACGTCAATAAGAAACTTGTTATTCCACCCGTCGATGGCGTTGTCTATACGGTCAAGAAGGGCGATACGGCAGAAAAGCTCGCAGAAAAGTATAAATCAAGCGAGGAACGTATTGTCGCATTCAATGACCTCGAGCTCTCTGGCTTCAAGCATGGGGATAAGATTATCATCCCGGCAGGAAAGTTACCCGAGAATGAACGTCCTGGTTATGTTGAGCCAGTTCAGGAAGTACCGTCATATGTAAATCAGTCGAATACTAGTATCGCGGGTAGTGGTAACTTTATGAGCGGTTCTGTCGGCAACAGGTATGCGTATGGATACTGTACCTGGTATGCTTATGAGCGCCGCGCCGCTATGGGTAAACCGATTGGTAGTTTCTGGGGCAATGCGAATACATGGGCTGCAGCAGCGCGCAGCCAGGGATTCACGGTATCAAGTACACCAATCCCTGGGGCAGTCTTCCAGACAAGCTTTGGCGGAGGTGGCTATGGTCACGTTGGTATCATCGAGAGCGTTGATACGGCAAAAGGTACAGTGACGTATTCTGATATGAATGGCGGTGCTGGTTGGAATCGTATTGGCCGCGCAACAATATCGATTAGCCAGGCACAATCGCAGTGGGTGTTTATCTACTAGTATATTGATATGTTATGTCATAAAATCGCCCCTATGCAAAGAGGGGCGATTTTGCTATACTAGAAGGACTTATGTTTGTCGATACCGCCAAAGTATTTATCCAAGCAGGCAAGGGCGGCAATGGTGCGGTCAGTTTTCGCCATGAGATTTATGTTGACAAGGGCGGCCCAGATGGTGGTGATGGCGGTAAAGGTGGCGATGTGATCTTTGTCGCTACTAATAACCTCAATACGCTCATTGATTTTCGATATAAGCCAGAGCTCAAGGCGGATTCGGGAAAAAATGGCTCAAAGCAGAGGAAAGCAGGACGATCTGGGGGTGATGTGGTCGTCAAAGTGCCAGTCGGTACTGTCATCAAGCGTGACGGTTCTGTCATTGCCGATCTCACGGAACATGACCAGCGCGTTGTGATTGCACGAGGTGGTGATGGCGGGTTTGGTAATGCTCACTTCAAGAGTTCAGTGCGGCAGACTCCACGTATTGCTGAGCTTGGTGAGGACGGTGAGACGTTCGAGGCAGAATTGGAGCTCAAGCTGCTTGCTGATGTCGGTCTAGTTGGCTTTCCGAACGCGGGCAAGTCAACATTCTTGAGTGTTGTATCGAATGCTCGGCCGGAGATTGCAGACTATGCCTTTACGACACTAACACCGAATCTCGGTGTCGCAGATATTGATGACGGAAGTCTCTTGATTGCGGACATACCAGGTTTGATTGAAGGTGCGAGTGAGGGTAAGGGTCTTGGAGATGCTTTTTTGCGACATGTGGAGCGTACATCAGTTCTGCTTCACCTCATTGACGCGTATTCGAGCGACATTGTTGCTGATTATCAGACGATTCGAGGTGAATTGGAGAAGTATAGTGTCGATCTTGTCAATCGTCCGGAGGTGATTGCTCTAACGAAAACGGAAGGCCTGGACGAGGATATTATTACAATGCAGATAGAGGCGCTTCAAAAGGTTGTCGGAAATGATGTGATGATCTTTGCTATTTCCTCGAGCGCCCACAAGGGGTTGACTGACGTACTGCGCGCACTTCGGCAGAAGGTACAGCAGATTCGCACTGAGGAGCATGAACAGACGACCGAAGAGGCGGAGATACCTGTGATTACATTGACAACCGAACAGAAGCACTTGGCGTGGCATATTGCCGTCCGAGAGGGTGATAATGGTGTAGTGTTTGTCGTCACGGGTCATAAGATCGAAAAGTTTGCACGACGCACTAACTTTGATAATTTCGAGGGATTGAATCGTCTCCGAGACATCATGAAAAAGATGGGTATCACTCATGAACTTCGCCGAAAAGGGGCTGAAGGCACAAGCATTATTCGTATTAGTGGCGTAGACTTTACATTGATTGAGCAGTAGTCTTTTGTTTTCTGTTATGCTAGAGGCATGACACAGACCTTTTTCTTTTATGACCTTGAGACGAGCGGTCTGAGTGCTCGAGATGATCGTATTATGCAATTTGCCGGACAACGGACCGATCTTGACTTTAATCCAATTGGCGAGCCAATCAATGAGCTTGTACGATTGAGCGACGATATACTACCGAGCCCGGAGGCGTTATTTGTTACGGGAATCACACCACAGCAAACGGTTACGGATGGCTATAGTGAAGCAGAGTTTGCGAAACTTCTGGTACGCGATGTATTTACACCTGATACGATTGCGGTGGGGTTTAATAATATTCGCTTTGACGATGAGTTTGTTCGCCATCTGCTATGGCGAAACTTTCATGACCCATACGAATGGGCCTGGAAGGATGGCCGTTCGCGGTGGGATATGCTTGATGTTGTGCGCATGACACGTGCGTTGAGGCCGGATGGTATTGAATGGCCGGTGGATGAGCAGGGGCGGGCGACGAATCGCCTCGAACTCCTTACGAAGCTCAACGGAGTGGATCATTATAAGGCTCATGATGCACTCAGTGATGTGATTGCAACGATAGAGGTCGCAAAGCTTATTGCGACAAAACAGCCACAGCTCTTTCAGTATCTTTTGAAGATTCGCGGTAAGCGTGATGTTATGCAGCTCGTCAATCTTGATGATAAGAAGCCGTTTGTCTATACCAGCGGTCGCTACGATGCTGAATTTGAAAAAACAACGGTTGCTTTTCCGCTCACTGCAGGGCGCAACGGTAATGTCGTTGTGTATGACTTACGATACGACCCGTCTCTCGTTGTCGGTCTGAGTCAGGAGGAGCTCGTAGCGAAGCATTTTGCTTCAAGGGAGGAGCGTCACGCCGATGGTTTTGTGAAGCTTCCGGTCAAGGAGCTGCAGTATAATAGAGCTCCTGCGATTGCACCGATGGGCGTGCTCGTGCAGAATGATGGCTGGAAACGTATAGAGCTCGATATCGATGTGATTGAGCGGCACAAGAAGATACTGCTCGGAGCGCCGCATTTTGCAGAGAATGTTCGCTCACTCTTTGAGGGTCGACCGGAGTTTAAGAAGTCACTCGACCCAGAAGCACAGCTGTATGATGGCTTTGTCGGAGATCGTGACAGGATCCGTATTGAAACGGTACGTAATGCTGATGAGCGTGAGCTAGTTGATTTTCATCCAAACTTTGATGACGAGCGACTTGCCCCGCTGTTGCTGCACTATAAGGCACGTAATTTTCCAAAATCTCTCTCCGAGGATGAAACGATGCAGTGGGAAGAGTGGCGCACCCACCGCATTGCTGCGAAGTTGCCGGCTTTCATGGCATCACTTGGTGTGGCGGCTACGAAAGCGAATGACAGCCAACAGTTTATTGTGCAAGAACTTCAGCTGTGGGCTGAGAGTATCGCACCGACTGGTGACCTATAGGCCTTGGTAGCGGCGATGAGGTAGTGTTGGCTTAGCGAGGCTCTCTGAAGGCTTATTATTTTGTTTTGCGCGGAAGATATCATCATGTAGTACTAGGCTGTTTTGATAGATGATCTGGCGGTATCTGAGCGCATAAATCAACACAACGCTTGCAGTCATAATCGCGAGCATTGTTGTTGCCGGGACGGTGAAGTTACTACCTGGTATCAATCCCGACAGAAGGAAAACGATAAGCTGGTCAAAGAAAATGACACCAACGGTGATAGCAATGACAGTAGCGAGAATGGATAGCTTTTTCATAGTATCTACTAGTATAGGAAGAGGAGCATGGACTTGCAAGCATATACGTAATGTGATGCGGTATAGTGGAAAAGAATATAAAAGAGGCGTATAATAGATACGATATGGCTGAGGTGATTCGAGTACGCGGTGCGCGTGAACATAATCTAAAGAGCGTAGATGTAGAGATCCCACGCGATAAGCTTGTGGTGATCACAGGGCTTTCGGGGAGTGGTAAGTCATCATTGGCATTCGATACAATCTATGCCGAGGGGCAGCGACGTTATGTAGAGAGCCTGAGTAGTTATGCGCGGCAATTCCTCGGTATTATGGACAAGCCGGATGTTGATAGTATTGAAGGGCTCAGTCCGGCGATTTCCATTGATCAAAAATCAACGAGTCGTAATCCACGCTCAACAGTCGCAACAGTGACGGAAATCTATGACTATCTCCGATTGCTGTATGCGCGTATTGGCGTGCCGCACTGTCCTGTGTGCGGCAAGGAGGTCGCTCGCCGAACTCCACAGGATATTATCGATGAGATTATGAAGCGTCCAACTGGTTTGCGGTTGATGATTCTTGCGCCAGTCATTAAGCAAAAGAAAGGTGAATTTGCCCATATCCCAGAGCAATATCGTAAGGCTGGGTTTGCTCGTGCAAGAGTTGATGGTGTAGTCTATGCACTTGATGAATTTCCAGAGCTGCAAAAGAGCTACAAGCACGACATCGAAATAGTAGTTGATCGTGTTGCGCTAGACGCAGAAATGGTTAGCCGTGTTACACAGTCGGTTGAGCAGGCGCTTGAGTTGGCGGATGGTGTCGTGGAGCTTCTTGATGCCGATACAGGTGAGTTGTCGGTATATAGTCAGCGCTATGCTTGCGTCGATCATCCATCTGAAGATATCCCTGAGCTTGAGCCGCGGTTATTTAGCTTTAACTCTCCGCAGGGTGCCTGTGCTGTATGCACAGGACTTGGTAGTCGTCTTGAGGTCGATCCTGATCTTGTGTTCAACCCCAATTTAACGATCGCCGAAGGTGCGATCCGACCTTATAATCGTGTCAATAGCGACGCGTGGTATATGAAGAAGCTTTCAAAGGTTGCTGAAGCACAGGGATTTAGTATACATGTACCAGTGCGCGAGTTGTCTGCTGAGAATCTCACTATGGTCTTGTATGGTACGGGTAAGCAGAAGTATACAGTAGATGTCGGAGCGGGGCGTAGCTACGAATCTGTATACGAAGGTGTGATCCCAAACCTAGAGCGTCGCCACAAGGAGACGGATAGTGAGTTTATGCGTAAAGATATTGAACGCTTCATGCGTGAACGTCAGTGTCATGCTTGTCAGGGGGCTCGGCTAAAACCAGTTGTGCTTGCTGTGACAGTATACGGCTTAAGCATTATGGACATCTGCAGTCTTGGTATCGATGCGGCACTCGACGTGTTTGCTGGTATGAGATTGACAGAGCAGGAGGAGCTGATTGCTAAGCAGATATTCAAGGAAATTACTGCCCGCCTTGGTTTTATGAGTAATGTCGGGTTGAATTATCTTGAGCTTGGCCGCGCCGCTAATACGCTTTCGGGTGGCGAAGCACAGCGTATCCGTCTCGCAACACAGATAGGTGCAGGCTTGCAGGGCGTACTCTATGTGCTCGACGAGCCGTCTATTGGTCTACATCAGCGTGATAATGATCGCTTGATTGCAACACTCAAGCGTCTTCGTGATCTTGGCAATACGGTACTCGTCGTGGAGCATGATGAAGACACGATTCGGTCGGCTGATTATCTGCTTGATATTGGTCCGGGTGCAGGTGTTCATGGTGGGCAGGTGATTGCGGCTGGTACGCCAGATGAAGTAGCAAAAAATACAAGCAGTGTCACTGGTCGATATCTTAGTGGTATTGATCGTATCGAGGTGCCAAAGCATCGTCGAGCGGTCGATATGGACCGCAGATTGATTATTCGTGGCGCCAAGGAAAACAATCTCCGTGATATTGATGTCGCGTTTCCATTGGGCGTGATGACAGTCGTCTCGGGTGTGAGTGGCAGTGGTAAGTCGACACTCGTGAACGATATTCTTGCAAAAGAGCTTTCCGCTCGCCTTCATCGCGCTCAGACAGTGCCGGGTAGTCACGAAAATATTGAGGGAATCGGGCAGCTTGATAAAGCGATTATTATTGATCAATCGGCAATCGGTCGCACGCCTCGTTCTAATCCTGCAACGTATACAGGAATCTTTACACCGATTCGTGAGTTGTTCGCGGGTACGTCTGAGGCGAACATTCGCGGCTACAAGGCGGGTCGCTTTAGCTTTAATGTTAAGGGTGGTCGCTGCGAAAACTGTCAGGGTGATGGCATGATTAAGATTGAGATGCACTTCCTTCCAGACGTGTATGTGACGTGTGATGTCTGTAAGGGTAAGCGCTACAATCGTGAAGCTCTCGAGATTAAGTATAAGGATAAAACGATTGCTGATGTTCTAGAGATGACTGTTGAGCAGGCGGCAACCTTCTTTGAGAATGTTCCAGCTATTGCACGCAAGCTCGGTACGCTAGTTGAGGTTGGTCTTGGCTACATTCGCCTCGGGCAGCCAGCAACGACCTTTAGTGGTGGAGAGGCGCAGCGCATCAAGCTTGCGACCGAACTCAGTCGTCGATCGACAGGCAAGACATTGTATATTCTTGATGAACCAACAACTGGATTACACAGTGCTGATGTCAAGAAGCTGCTGCATATCCTGAACCAGCTCGTTGAAGGTGGCAACAGTATGGTTGTTATTGAGCATAATCTCGATGTCATCAAAACGGCTGATTACATTATCGATATGGGTCCGGAGGGTGGTATTGGTGGGGGGCAAGTGATTGCGACTGGTACACCAGAAGAGATTGCGAAGAGCCAGCGATCATTTACGGGTAAATATCTCGCATCATTATTGTAGTTGATAGGAATCCACGCCACGATCGGGCTACATTGCTGTCGTGGCGCAGAAGGAGGAGCAAGCGCAGGGTGCGGATTTGACGCTCTATGCTTGACGGTGCTTACTGATGTCAGCTTCGGTTGCAGTTTGCTTATCGAAGATATCGACTGATTCTTCAACTGATCGGCGCTTCATCTGGTCGGCAATCGTAACAACTTCCGTCAAGTCATCAGTGATGTAGTAGAGCTGCGGATCATCTTGGTCGATAGTCTTCATTTCGTCGCGGAAGAAGTAGCGAATGTAGCTATCGAGCGGCTTCCAGAATTCAGAACCAACCAGCACGACTGGTGACGGCTCCATCTTTTCGGTTTGAATGAGGGTGAGTACCTCGAATAACTCATCGAGTGTTCCGAATCCACCAGGGAATACAACGAACATGCGTGAGCTGTACGAAAGCATGACCTTGCGTGGGAAGAAGTAGCGAAAAGTCATGGCGTCGGTTGTGTAGGGGTTTTCGGATTGCTCCATCGGTAGTTCGATGTTGAGTCCAACTGATTGACCGCCGTTCTCAAAGGCGCCTCGATTTGCTGCCTCCATGATTCCGGCACTTCCGCCGGTGATAATAGTGTGCCCATTCTTAGCAAGGAGGCCACCAAGTTCTCGTGCTTTTATGTACTCAGGATGGTCTTCCTTAAAGCGAGCTGAACCAAATACAGTTACCGCGTTTGAATAGTTGCTAATTTTGTGAAGCCCCTGCTGAAGATCTTTGTTGATGCGTAGGAGTTGTAGGCTGAGTTTTTCCTGAACGTCTTCGATCGCTTCTTCGCGTGTGCTATTCGTCGTGTTTTGATTGTTTGTGTTTTGATTGTTCATAATTTCATTATAGCATACTTTTTAATATTATGCAAGCATTAGCGTTATTATGCAATTTATACGATGACAGGTATTGCAGTCGGCGAAGGGATGTTATCTAGTTCTTTTTGAGAATATAGAGCGAACCTCTCGCTTGGTGCCTTCCCAGAGTGCGGTGCGATTTTTTTTGTCTTTGAGGATGTGAATGGCTGGCGGAGCAACGGAGAGGAAGATGATCAACGCAATAATCGGTAGGAGGACATGGTCGATATCAACTCCGGCTGCCTCAAACGCTGCGCCGACGAAAAAACCGAGTGACGTAACACCGAACGTCCAAAGAAAGCCTCCAACGAGATTAAATACAAGGAAGCGCTTATAGTTCATCTTGGCGGTACCAGCAACAATCGGTGCAAATGTTCGTACGATTGGTACGAAGCGTGCGATAATAATCGTCTTGCCGCCGTGCTTTTCGTAGAAAGCTTGAGCTGCTTTGATATGCCCTTGCTTGAAAAGGCGAGCGTCAGGCTTCTTGAAGATGCGAGGACCGGTTTTGCGACCAAACCAGTAGCCGACGGTATCACCAAGGATGGCGGCAATAAAGAGCAAGATGAGAAAGAGCCAAAACGGCACAGGAAGACTGCCCGGAAGGACCCCAGCATGATAAAGGACACCTGCGGTAAAGAGGAGGCTATCACCAGGAAGGAAGAAACCAATTAGGAGCCCCGACTCGGCAAAAATAACAAAGACAATCGCAAGAATACCGAGTCCAATAATAACGTCGACAAGGTCAAGACCGGGAATTGAGCCCATGAGCAATAAATTTGTAGAGAGTAGTTCGGACATTGTATTTATTGTACTACAAACTTAACGCAGGGTGAATAAAGCGCGGGTGATTCTGGGAATCGTGAAATTATTATCGAAGATATATGGATGATGACCGTATAGGGGTGGTGGGTATGGCTAGTAATGGGCCGCCATTGTCAGGGTATTTCTTGTAATACTGGGCTACTCTTTTGTGGTGAATTACCAGCGACGTCGGTGAATGTAGTATACTAGGAGTACAATATTATTTCCGTAAGGGTATCCAAATATAAAGGAGGAGAGACATGGGAGATAAAGTAAACTTAGCGCTGGATGTTCGTCACCAGCAGGGGAAGAAGGCAGCACGTCTTCGCAAAGAAGGAATTGTGCCGGGAGTTATTTATGGGCAGGGGTTTGATCCAATTATGGTGCAGTCACCGTATCCCGCTATCGAACGAGTCGTCCGCGTAGCGGGTCGTCATACGCCAGTGCAGGTAACAGTTGATGGCAAGAAGAAGATCGCAATGATCAAGGATGTCGATCGCGACCCAGTTAAAGCGCGTATCCGCCACGTATCATTACATGCTGTAAAAGCGAATGAAGTAGTAACGGCCGAAGTGCCAATTCGTTTGGTTGGAGAGGGCGAGAGTGTAGCAGAAAAGGCGGGTCTCGTTGTGTTGCAGGCAATTGAGCAGGTTGAGGTTAAGGCAAAACCAGCCGACCTGCCTGAGGTCTTGGAGCTTTCGATTGTTGGACTTGAAGCAGCCGAAGATAAGCTGACACTAGCAGACATACCGCTACCTAAAGGTGTTGAATATGCTGATGTTGAGCAGGATCTTGAGTTGGTGGTAGTGAATGTCTATGAGCCTGCTGCTTTGCAGGCAGCTAACGATGCTGCTGGTGGTGATGCTGAAGAGGCAAGTGCCGAGAGTGTGCCGGCAGATAATGGCGAAGGTGCACCTGTTGAAGTAGCAGAATAGGTGCGCAATTTACATTACATAGCCGCCCATAGAAGGGGCGGCTATGTTTTATGAATGACATCGGTATGCAGTATTGTTGTGTTGGTATTTTTGCATAGGTGGCAGACGGACACCGTTGCGCCTGCTATGGCAGGAGGCGTGAGTAACTACTCTTCGATAAATCCACCACTTTGATGGTTCCAGAGCTTTGCGTAGGTACCCTGCTGTTTGATGAGTGTATCATGTGTGCCATCCTCGATAACCCTGCCTTTATCGAGAACAAGGATGCGATCAAGTTTTGATATTGTCGATAGGCGATGGGCAATGACGATACTTGTACGGCTCTTCATGAGCGTTTCAAGGCTTGCCTGAATAAGCTTCTCGCTTTCAGAGTCGAGTGCCGAGGTTGCCTCGTCGAGAATGAGGATCGGTGCATCTTTCAGGAGGGCGCGCGCGATAGCGATTCGTTGACGCTGTCCACCACTGAGCTTGACGCCCCGCTCACCAACAACAGTATCAAGGCCATCCGGGAGGGCTTTGATAAATTCGAGCGCATTTGCTTGTTGTGCGGCTTGTTCGATTTCTTTGCTTGTAGCGCTTGGTCTACCATAGGCAATATTGTCACGCAGGCTGCGATGGAAGAGCATTGGCTCTTGGGGAACGTAGGCGATTGCTTGACGTAGACTTTCCTGAGAGACATCTCGCAAATCATAGTCGCCAATCGTAATCGCACCTTTTGTTACATCTGCAAAGCGAAGCAAAAGTGAGACAATCGTGGATTTTCCAGCACCCGAAGGCCCAACCAGACCTACCTTCTGGCCTACTGGAATGTCTATCGAAATGTCGCGAAGTACGTCCGTTTTTCCGTCACTATAGCGAAAGTGAGTTTTGTGAAAGGTGATCGGCGCAGCTGTACGAGGAAGCTCTTGTGCCGTTTGTGAATCGACGACCATATCTTCCTTGAGGAGCATTTCGGTAAGGGGCTGTGCGTCAAGGAGCGCCTGATCATAGCCATTGAGTATGTCGCCCAACGAAAATAGCTGCGTACTGATTCGCTGCAGATACGCAAGAACGAATATCGCTGTCGCAACAGCTAAGTGGCCATCAAAGACAAGCCATGTCGCATACGAAACCGCAATGAGTTGAATAACAACCATGAGGGCAACACGCGCAGAGCCTTCGTATGAGATAAACCCAATATCTTTATTAAAAATAGTTCGAAAGCGACTTGAATACTGCTTCAGCGTTTTTGTTTCTCGATCTTCGCCTGCGAATGTTTTGACAACAAGGTAATTAGTGACGCTGTCAGCAACATGACCGTGCATTTTTCCGATTATCTCCTTTCGTTCGTGTCGCCACGGCGCTCGCTTCTTAATGCTCCAGCGGATCTGGATGATGAGTGTAACGAGAAGGAAGAGGAGGATGCCGGCTACCGACGGCGACGCAGCGAAGAGCAGTGACAGCCCGATACTCATCGAAAGGATGAATCCAAGTGTACGGATGATTAATAGATCTTGTAAGATAACATGACTACGGATGAAGTCGATGTGTCGCGTTGTGAGAGCGCCAACTTTTGTATTCGTAAAGAAATTGACATCTTTTCGAATGAGAGAGGAGAAACTCGTGTCGGTCAGCGCTTTTCGTATACTCGATTCGTGGCGTGTGAGCGATTGGAATCCTATGAGATTCAGGAGCGCGCCGCCGATACCGAAGGCGGCTGCTAGTATGAGTGCGTGCCGTACGGAAGTGCCATCACCCTCGGTAAGTCCACCAATTGCGAGCGATAGAAAGTAGGGCAGCAGTGTTGAGATGAGGAGTTCGGCGACTGGAATGCTGACCAGCGCACCGAAGAAACTTGGCTTATATTTTCTTACTTGTTGCCAATAAAGTCGTAGGGTTTGTTTGTTGATATTCAATGGATATATCCTTTCCGATGTTGTTTTGTCGATAATATTCTAGGCGTCGCTAGCGGTCCGGGTCGTCCGGACGTGACGAGTAGAGGATCTTTAAGAGATCATAGTACTTGAAGTGTAGAGGATTTGAGAGAATAAGTAAAGAGGCTTATATCTATAATTATATCATTAATGGTTTATGTTGTAAATATTTAGCCACTGTTTTGTCGTGAGCTGCGAGGGGCGTCGTTCGGTAGAGAAAGGTTTCTCTAGGGATGCAAAATATGTTTGATTGGTGAAGCAGCGGGATATGAACTGCTTGTAATCATTGCGTGCTTCGATTGTAAGCAGTGGAATTTCTCGTGGCTTTATTTCGAGCAGGACGGTGTCGACGGCTGGGGGTGGTGTAAAATCAGTACGACGTAATGGCTTGCGGATGCGAACAGCAAACCATGGACTGATCTCTGCCGAGAGTTGATTGGTAAAGTGGTCGTCGCCTGGAACAAGCTTCCGGGCAAATTGTTTTTGAGCAATCAAGTAGATGCTCTTCGGAGGGTTTGTCGCTTCTGTTAGTTTGCGAACGATTGATGCCGATAGATTGAACGGGATATTTGAGAAGACTTTATAGGGTGTACTGGGGAGTGAGAGCGTCGTAATATCTTGATTGAGAATTGTAATATTGTCGACATGTCCAAGATTGCTATGGAGTGTTTTGAGGGCTTCTGGCTCAATCTCCACTGCAATAACGTGCTTACATCGTCCCGCAAGGACACTAGCGATAACACCGCTGCCGGCACCAAGATCGTATACGGTGTCATTCTTGCGGATATTTGAGTGCCCAATAAGCTCAGCAACGAGGCGAGGACTGCGAAGAAAATGCTGAGAGTATGTATGATGACGTGCCATGTAGCCTACTATACAACAGAGGTAGGATATGGTATAGTGAAACGTATGCAAAAAATTCTTCTCTACTATAAATTCACACCACTCGCTGATCCTGAGGTGGTCAAATTGTGGCAGAAAACACTGTGTGATTCGCTTGATTTGCGTGGTCGTATTCTTGTAAGTAAGCACGGACTGAACGGAACGGTTGGTGGCGAGATGGACGACTTAAAAAAGTACATCAAAGAAACAAAGAAGCTTGAAGGTTTTAAGGACATTGTCTTTAAATGGTCTGATGGTGGGCGTGAAAACTTTCCACGTATGAGTGTTAAGCATCGCCGCGAGCTAGTCGGATTTAAGAATAGCGATGATGAGTTTGAGGTTGATGAAACGGGTGTTGTCGGTGGCGGCAAGCACCTCAAGCCGCATCAAGTGCATGAGATGGTAGAGAAGTATGGTGACGATGTCATATTCTTTGACGGACGCAACGAACATGAAGCAAAGGTTGGCAAATTTAAGAACGCTGTTGTGCCAAATACGAATACGTCACGTGACTTTATCGCCGAATTAGAGAGTAGCAAATATGACGACATCAAGGATAAAAAGATTATTAGTTATTGCACGGGCGGTATTCGTTGTGAGGTCATTAGTGCGATGATGAAGAAGCGCGGTTTCAAGGAAGTCTATCAGATCGATGGTGGTATCGTGAAATATGGTGAGGCTTACGGCGATGATGGCTTGTGGGAAGGCGCACTTCGTGTATTCGATGATCGTATGACGGTCGAATTTTCTGATCACGCAAAGACAATCGGTGAGTGTACACATTGTAAGGGAAAAACAAGCAACTTTGAGAACTGTGCCCATATGGAGTGTAATGACCTTGTGCTGATTTGTGATGATTGCAAGCAAAATCCAGATCTTTTATTTCATACGAAAGTATGTAAAAAGACGCATGAGTCTAAGATCAAAATGGTGGCTGCGTGAATGTAGATAGGGCAACGGCGATGTATTTTATACGCCACGGCGAAAGTCAGGCCAATGCCGAGGGCGTCATTGCTGGTTGGCATGATTCACCTCTGACGAAAAAAGGTATCCAGCAAGCCTATGAAGAGGCGGCAACCATACGAAGTCAGGGGCTTCAATTTGATATGATTATTACTTCGACACTGTCAAGGGCGTACGATACAGCGGTCATTGTCGCTGAGGAGATTGGCTACTCAGTAGAGAGTATTGTTAGGCTGGAGGATTTACGCGAAAAGTACGGCGGAGCCTATCAGGGCAGGTCGATTGAGTCGTTGCACGTTGCTAGTGCGGAGGAGGTTCAGGGTGCCGGTGCGGAGTCGCTTGATGATTTTGCCGTGCGTGTTAGGCGAGCTAATCAATACATTATCGAGAATGCATCTGGTGTGATACTGATCGTGGGGCACTCGGGGTTTTACAGAATGGCAGCAGCCTTAGCGCAGGGATTGACGCCGAAAGATATGCCAAGAGTTGCTCGCCCTGATAATGGGAGGCTGCTCGAATACCCTACAGTACCCTAGTGTCATATACATAACGATAGTGCCGTAGTACACTAAAAGGTATGAAATCATATACGCGTAGTATCATTGGGCTATTGGTCGTCGCGGTTGGTCTATCGTTTCTAGTAACTAATCTTGATATTCTACCGTTTAGCGTGACAATCGGTGATTGGTGGCCGCTATTTATTATTGCCGGTGGTGTTGTCATTTTTCTACACGATACAAAGAACTATTTGTGGGCGCTTCTAACTATAGCGCTGGGGGTAACTTTTCAGTTAAAGCAGCTAGGTATCATTGAGAGCAATCCATGGCAGTTATTCTGGCCTGCTGTTGTTATCGCTGTAGGGTTGTCGATTATGACGAGTCACCGATCGTCAAAAGCAAGGGTAGCGACGAGTGATCGCGAGGACGTAACGGCGATATTGAGTGGTAGTGAGGTGAAGGTGCAGACAGCTGACTTTACGGGTGGTCGAGTGACGGCGGTTTGCGGTGGGGCATCGATCGATCTTCGCGGAGCAATTATTAAGAAAGAGGCGACACTTGATTTGTTTGCTTTCTGGGGCGGTATTGAGATATATGTTCCCGACGGAGTCATTGTGAGAAATAGTACATCTGCTATTTTGTCGGGTATTGAGAGTAAAGTATCAAATAGTGACATGAGCGAGAAAGCACCAGTGCTGCATATTGTCGGTGATGCAGTAATGTCGGGCGTCGAAATTAAGCGATAGATTTGTTGATTTGTCGACATGGGGGTATACTAGATTCACAAACTATATTCATCTAAGGAGGTGAAGTATGGCAAAGAGTGAACTAGAAGTAAATGCACGCAATAGTTTCGCGGGGCTATTGGTCGCACAAGGTGTGCTGACGGTACTGTTTGGTATTGCAGCATTGTTCTGGCCTGGACTAACCGCAGCGCTATTTATTGGGTTATTTGGTGTATTTGCGCTCGTATGGGGGCTTATACTGGTTGTAAGTAGTTTTTTGGGAATTGGACGTAAGAATCTTTGGTGGCTAGAGACGATTCTCGCAGTACTTCTCGTCGGTCTTGGCGTTTATTTGCTGCGAAATCCAGAGGTAACGGGTGCGGTGATTATCCTGCTTGTCGGCTTCACACTTGTTGCGAAGGGTGTTACCGATATTATCATGGGGTTGTTTTCTAAAGACCGTGAGGTCACCGACCACAGGTGGATTTATGTGATCGGAGGAGTGTTAGGTCTTGTACTCGGTGTCGTAGTACTGGCTCATCCGGTAGCAACGGGACTTGTGTTTATCTGGGCGCTCGGTCTTTATGCGGTGTTGTATGGTGCGCTCAATATCGCACTCGCCTTCCGTATACGTGCGTAATAGATACCAGAAAAGATAAAGAGCACGCCTGCCATGCCAGCGTGCTCTTTATCGTCTTGCTATAATAAAAGAATGAACAGTCAGCTCAGTCAGAAATTACAGTCACTACCTCACTCTCCTGGCGTATATTTCCATAAAGATGCACTAGGTGAGATTATTTATGTTGGCAAAGCAGCTGTTCTGAAGAGCCGAGTTCGACAATATTTCCAGCGTTCACGAAATGCTGATATTAAAACACAGGCGCTTATATCCGAGATAGAGGATACTGATTGGGTTGAAACGGAGAGCGAAATTGACGCACTTTTTCTTGAGAGTGAGATGGTCAAGCGATATATGCCGCGGTATAATATTCTTCTCCGAGATGATAAAAGCCAGAGCTATGTGCGAATCAATATGGCGGATGATTGGCCTCATGTAAGTTTTACACGAAATCCCACAGATGACGGTGCTGAATACTTTGGACCATTCTACAATGGATACGCGCTCAAAAAAGCTCTTCGCTATCTGCGTAAAACGTTTCCTTATTACACGCAGTCCCCAAAGACACATGAGCGTGCAAGTCTTGATGCACACATTGGCCTTGAGCCGCACGGGGTTACGAGTGGTGAGTATAAGGCCAACCTTCGTCAGCTCATCAGCTATATTAAAGGTAGTCGTGTTCGCATTGTACGTGATCTTGAGCGAGACATGAAGGCGGCGGCTGAGTCGCAAGACTTCGAGAAAGCAGCCTCTCTACGTAACCGTCTTCAGAATCTTCGGGAATTGCGACGTCGTATCATGTTTGGTGACAAAGAGTTTCTTGATATCAGTAAAGATAAAGCACTTGGGCAACTGCAAGATGTATTAGCACTTGATCAGGCGCCTGTTCGTATCGAGGGATTTGATATATCTCATAAGGCGGGGCAGGATGTGGTTGCGAGTCAAGTTGTCTTTTTGAATGGTGTAAGTAGTAGGGGTGACTATCGTAAGTATAAGATGACACAGCAGAAGAACGACGACTATGCCAATATGTATGAAGTTGTATATCGCCGCCTATCTCCCCGCAATATAACGAGTTGGGGGCAGCCAGATTTGCTTTTGATTGATGGTGGTAAGGGGCAGCTCGATGCTGCGATACGTGCCTTGGAGGCTCGAGGTGTTTCAATACCTATCGTCAGTATTGCAAAGCGAGAAGAGGAAATGTATGTTCATTATACACGATCGCATGTACAAATAACACAGCTTGAAATATATATTAATAATCCACCACGTGGTGTGCACGTACGTCGGGATGGTGAACACTTTGTCGTAAATCTTCATCGTGATCAGCGTAATTTGAGTGGACATTCAAAGAATCTTCGAGGCAGTACGCTTAGCGAATTTAGTGATCTTATCAAGTTGCTGCAGCGTATTCGTGATGAATCACACCGATTTGCAATTAGCTATCATACAACATTGAGCCGTAAGCGTCAGACACAGAGCATCCTTGAACAAATCCCAGGAGTCGGTCCAGTAACGAGACGAAAACTCATAACGAAGTTCGGTAGCGTACGAGGTATTATGGACGCAACAGATGAAGAGATCGCTGATGTCATCGGTCAAAGCAAGGTTGTGATACTTCGACAGACAATAGGAGGTGAGTGAGCTTGTGTAGGGTGCGGTAGTTCTGTAACCTAGGAGTATGATTGATAGAAGATTCTTTATCAAAAATCGTACAAGACTTATGGCTGAGCTACCAGATAATGCAGTTGTCTGCATGACTGCATATACTGCCATGCAGCTATCAGGGGATGCTGCAGCACCATTTAGTCAAGAGGCAAATTTTTGGTATATTACAGGCATCGATGAGCCGGACTGGCGAGTTGTTATTACCCGTCAGAGGTCGTGGTTGGTTGCTCCAGATATGTCCGCAACGCAGAGGGTTTTCGAGGGCGGTCTAGTGGAAGACGATGCTCGTATGCGTAGTGGGGTGGACGAGGTTGTTGGCTCGGGTGATGAAAGAAGTGTTTTGAGCCAACTGTCTGGAGAGGGTTATGTCGCTTATACACTCGGAAAAGATCCGTATGAGAAATACTTCTCGTTTACACTGAACCCAGCCATAAATCAGCTAGAGAGACGATTAAAGCGCCTGTTTCAGGATGTCCAGAGTGTGCGTCTGCAGATGAGTCGCTTGCGTGCCATCAAGCAGCCCGAGGAGCTGAGTGCAATACGTGAGGCTATTGCGCTCACGGTTGATGCTTTTTCACACGCTAAGCAAGATATCCCTGCGCTGAGTCGGGAGTACGAGCTCGAGGCCGTGTTTACTGCGCATTTTCGTCGGCATAATGGACATCATGCATATGACCCGATTGTTGCTAGTGGTAAAAATGCTTGTACATTGCATTATGCGAAAAATGATACGGCATGGCAGCAGCCAAGCCTTGTGCTGATCGATATAGGCGCTCGAACGATGGGCTATGCGGCCGACATTACACGTACGTATGCACTCGGGCAGCCCACAGAGCGTCAGGTGGCGGTATATCGTAGGGTGCGTGAAGCCCACGTCGCAATTATAAACCTCCTGAAGCCTGGGCTGACATTGCTGCAGTACCAGGACGCGTCAGATGACATTATGCGACAAGCCCTGCGTTCCCTCGGGATTTTAAAGGAGAAGCATGATTATCGGCGTTATTTTCCTCATGCGATCAGTCATGGGCTTGGTATTGATGTTCATGATTCGCTCGGAGGGTATGAAACGCTTCGTCCGGGCATGGTCTTAACGGTTGAGCCAGGAATTTATATCCCCGAGGAGGGGATTGGCGTGCGACTCGAGGATGATATCTTGATTACCGAGGCGAGTCACGAGAATCTTAGTGAGGCACTGTCGCTCGATCTGTGATATACTGGCAATAATATTATGAAAAAACAGTTTGGAGTTTTTCTTCTTCGTTGCCTGCTTAATTCATTTGGACTATGGGTTGCAGTTCGTGTATTTGGAACGGGGTATACAGATAAAGACCTGCAGGATGGATTGTGGGTATTTATTGTTGCTGGTGTGATTTTTTCGGTTGTTAATGCACTTCTAAAGCCCCTCGTAGTAGTACTATCGTTACCTGCAATTCTCTTGACGCTAGGGCTTTTTACAATCATAGTGAATGGCTTTATGGTGTATGTTGCACTTAAGCTAGCACCGGGGATAACGATGACGTTCTGGTACTCTGTCCTAGCGGGAATGGTGTTGAGTCTGATAAACTATATAGTAAGTACAACGATTGAAATGCGGAAGACAAAACGTACAGAGGAGATGACATGACATTTGATTTATTTTTACAGATAGTGACCGTTGGATCTGCGGTACTTATGGTGCTTGCTATTCTGCTACAGCAGCGAGGGTCTACGCTTGGTGCAGGATTTGGCAGCTCTGGAGAGCTGTATACGACGCGACGCGGTTTTGATAAAAACCTTTTTGATGTGACGATAGTCCTTGCGGTTATCTTTGTATTATCTATCTTGGCTGGATTATTGCTACCTAGCTAGGTTGGCTGTTGAGGTACGTAGCGTATGGCACAAGATCAAGAAAAGGGTTGGAAGCGGTTTCAGCGGCTACGTTTTGATAGAAAGCAAGCTCTCAAGCGGTTGCGCCGGGTGGAGACGGTATCTGTTCGGCATGCGCACAAGTTTATCTTGAAGCGATGGCGTAACGTGCGCGACGTTAGAGGTATTGTTGTGGTGTGGCTTATGGCGGTGGGTTGCTTGATAGGTGCAGCGGGGCTGCAGTTCTTATGGGATAGGCAGTCATATGAGGTGGCAGCCAGTGCGTTAGGTGGAACGTACGCTGAGGCGATTTTTGGTCCTGTAGACACATTAAATCCTCTTTTTGCCGATACTCCTGCTGAAGATGCCGTCAGTCAATTGGTGTTCTCTCGGTTGCTCACATACGACAAGACAGGTCATCTGAATTATGATGCAGTGAAGAAACTTCAGTCCAGTAAAGATGGTCTCGTATATACAGTTACGCTCCGTTCAGACATATTTTGGCATGATGGACAGCGTCTCGATGCTGATGATGTTATGTTTACGGTTGGTTTGCTCAAGGATCCGATTACCCGGACACAGATTCGTGGATGGGATAATATACAGGCGGTTAAGAAGGGCACTTATACGATAGAATTTACGCTACAGTCCGTATATACACCGTTTGAGTCGGCACTCACCTTTCCGATTCTGCCTGCGCACATCTTTGAAGGGGTCGAACACGATGCGGTGAGGGAACATGACTTTAGCGGCAACCCTGTTGGGTCGGGTCCATTTGCCTTCCGGTTGCTGCAGGATACAGAGCAGGCGGAGAAGAAGATAATTCATCTTGTAGCAAATAAGCAATATTACAAATCGTCACCAAAATTAGCTCGTTTTCAGATTCTCGTTGCGACTAACGATAATGTCGTCCAGGCAGCTCTTGCTACAAATGAAGTGAATGGAGCAAGCGGATTATCGAGAGAGTTTACATATAGGCTTCCCGAGAAGCGCTATACTGTGCAGACTCAGCCAATTCAGGCGGGTGTTTATGCTCTCCTGAACAACGATAGTGATATATTATCCGATAAGGCTGTTCGTCGTGCATTGCAATACGCGACAAACACGCAAGAGGTCCGAGAGAAAGTTGGTGGTGATGTTCCTGAGATGGGATTGCCGTATACGAGTTTCCATATCGATGCGACTGATGAGGCTGGCAAACCGAAGCCTCCTCGGTACAATCCAGGGCAGGCTAAAAAGCTGCTCGATCGAGCAGGCTGGAAGCTTGATAGTGATGGGGTACGCACAAAAAACGGCAAGCCATTACGCTTGGCGGTTGTGACGACAAAGAATGCAGACTACGAGCGTGCACTCGAGACAATCGCGGGACAATGGCGCAGTATCGGGGTTGAGGTTGATACGCGTATCATCGATGCGGCTGATCCAACCCAGAGCTTTGTCCAGTCAGTTTTGCAGCCACGAGCGTATGATGTGCTGCTGTACCAGTTGACGATAGGCGGTGATCCTGATGTTTTTGCGTATTGGCATTCCTCCCAGGCTGTCGCGCGAGGCTTGAATCTTGCTAACTATAGCAGCCCAGTCGCAGATGATATACTTTCGAGCGCTCGTGCTGCAGTGAGCGATGAGCTGCGTACTGCTAAGCATGCTGCTTTTGCTCGACAGTGGATTGAGGACGCGCCAGCTATTGGGCTCTATCAAGCGATAACGCGCACTGCTGTGGGTAAGAGCGTGGGCGGTATGCAACAGGATGCGTCACTGGTCATGCCGTACGCTCGCTATGGTGAGGCGTACCTCTGGACGGTTGGCAATCGAACTGTTTACAAAACGCCATGATGTCGGTATACTACAACAGTACCTGCCTTATTAGTATGCACTGGTGGCGGAATTGGTAGACGCGCTAGCTTGAGGGGCTAGTGAACGCAAGTTCGTGGAGGTTCAAGTCCTCTTCAGTGCACCATCATTGACAGTATAACGAAACAACGTGCTCGTGGTACAGTATCACGAGCATATTTTCTTGGAAGAATTATATGAAAAACCCAGAACTCATTCGAAACATCGCCATTATTGCCCACGTTGATCATGGCAAAACGACAATGGTCGATGGTCTACTCAAGCAGTCAAAGACCTTTCGTGATAATCAAGCTGAGATGGATCAGTCGCTCATTATGGATAGCGGTGATCAGGAGCACGAACGAGGAATTACAATTACTGCTAAGCAAACGTCGATTTATCATGGTGATTACAAAATTAATGTCATCGATACACCAGGGCATGCTGACTTTTCTGGGGAAGTTGAACGCACATTGAATATGGCAGATGGTGTCTTGTTGATTGTTGATGCCCAGGAAGGTCCGATGCCGCAAACTAAGTTTGTCCTTTCGAAGGCGCTTGAACTTGGTCTGAAGCCAGTTGTTGTTGTGAATAAAATTGATAAGCCATCACGTCGAATTGATGAAGTGATTGATGAGGTCTCAGATCTTTTTCTTGAGCTCGCCGTCAACGACAGCCAGTTACAGTATCCTGTCTACTATGCGATTGGACGTGAGGGTAAGGCGTGGAGTGAGCTACCTGATAACCCGGGCGAGCATGCGGATCTAACGCCAATATTCGACGCAATCATCAATGAGATTCCTGCACCAACTGCTGATACGGAGGGCTCATTCCAGATGCTCGTAACATCACTGCAGTATGATTCATTTCTTGGTAAGTATGCAGTTGGGCGTATTGCGCGCGGCGTTGCTAGGCGCGGTCCTGCTTCGTTGATTAAACGCGACGGTACGGTTGTCAGTACGAAGATTGAAAAGCTTTTCGGATATCGTGGGCTCGGTCGTGAAGAGGTGGAGGTGGCTGGTGCGGGTGATATTGTCGCACTCATCGGCATCGCGGATGCGCATATCGGAGAAACTATTGCAGACAAGGAGCATCCTGACGCACTACCAACGATTGACATAGAAGCACCGACACTGAGTATGTATCTTGGTCCGAACACAAGCCCGCTAAAAGGCAAGGAAGCTGAGTTTAATACGAGCCGTCAGATTGGCGATCGTCTAAAGAAAGAGCTTGAAACAAATGTATCACTTCGTGTCGAGGAAGATGGTATTGGCTTTAAGGTGTCGGGTCGTGGTGAGCTGCACCTTTCTGTGCTGATCGAGACACTTCGTCGAGAGAATTACGAATTTGAGGTTGGACGACCACAGGTTGTGACAGTCGAAGAGGGTGGTGTTGTAAAAGAGCCGGTCGAGGAACTACTTATTGAGGTTGGTCCAGAGTTCATTGGTGCAGTGAGTCAGGAGCTCGGGGGGCGTCGCGCTGCGATGACAAAGCAAGAGCAGACAAGCAGTGGCACAACTCGTACGACATACATCTTGCCAACTCGGGCGCTCATAGGTCTTCGCAATACATTGCTGACTGCAACAAAGGGGACGGTTATTATGAATAGTCTGCCGCACGGCTATGAACCATATAGTGGCGTACTGCCGAAAACACGGAATGGCGCGCTTATCGCGACCGAAGCTGGTGTGACAACGCCATATGCCCTGCAGAGCGCCGAGTCTCGTGGTGAATTAATCGTCGGTCCAGGCACAACAGTGTATCAAGGAATGATCGTAGGACTGTATCAGCGTCATGATGATCTCGAGATTAATGTCTGTAGAGCAAAGCAACTGACAAATATGCGCTCATCATCGAGCGATGGTACTGTACAGTTAACTCCGTTTACGGAACTAAGCCTTGAGCAGAGTATTGATTTCATTCAAGATGATGAGCTGCTCGAGGTGACACCAAAGTCACTGCGTCTTCGCAAGCGGTATCTTGATCCGAATGAGCGCAAGCGCGCTGCAAAATCATAAGTGGGTATTTATCTGTTGAAGTAATCGCTCAAACTACTTACACTAAAGAGTATGGTGCGAAAGATAACAAAAACTGGCTTTGACACACTAAAGACCGCGCTCGTAAAGGTAACCGGGCAGTTGTTGCGTGCAAATCCGAGTCCAGATGAGTCGCTCGGCGACTTACTGACGGAAGTCCAAAGGAAGCGTGTGTATGGGGATGGTAAGACGTTTGTTGATCTCGTGCCGCGTCGTCGTATGAGACGAATCAAGCAAGAGTATCTTCTCGAGCGGCAAGATCCTAACTTTGATTTACAAGAGTTTGTAAATCGTCATTTTTATGAATTTTCTCCAGGTGAGTCGACCTATCAGGCAAATCCTGACGATACGATGCGAGAGCATATTACAAACCTGTGGTCAGTATTAGAGCGTCGTAACCGTAAAGACCGTGGTTCGCTTGTGGCACTTCCCCATAAGTATATCGTACCAGGTGGGCGATTTAGTGAGCAGTTCTATTGGGATAGTTACTTTATTATGCTGGGGTTGGCAGCTGATGATCGCTGGGATGTGATTGAGGGTATGATAAAGAATTATACCTACATGATTCGTAAATTTGGTTTTATTCCGACAGCAAATCGCACATACTTCCTCAGTCGTAGTCAGCCGCCATTCTTTTCACATATGATACAGCTTTTTGCGCAACATAAAGGGTCGCATATACTGATTGAGTATTTACCGTATCTCGTAGCAGAACATAAGTTCTGGATGAGTGGTAGGGTTGGATTAGAGCAGACTGAGCATCATGCATTTAGAAGGGTGGTTAAGATGCCAAGTGGGCTGCTCTTGAATCGATACTATGACAACAAGACGACGCCGCGGCCCGAGTCACTTCGTGAAGATATGTTGACGGCGGCAGAGTCGCCTGATCGTTCATCTGATCGTCTATTTCTGCACCTTAGGGCGGCGGCAGAGAGCGGTTGGGATTTTAGTTCACGATGGTTCCATAATCCTTCTGATATTCACACGATTCATACGGCAGATATTGTTCCAGTCGATCTGAATTCACTCCTCTACCATCTGGAGGTGACGATAGCGGAAGGCTATAAACTCTTGAAGAATAGGCCACGCTCGCGTCAATACTCGCTCTATGCTGAGAGGCGCGCGCGTACGATTGCAGAGTACTGCTGGGATGATGATAGTATGTTTTTTGTTGATCATAATTTTCACACGGGTCGGTCGACTGGTGTATTATCCCTCGCTGCGATGTTTCCGTTGTATGTTAAGATTGCAACAACCAAGCAGGCAGCAGCAGTTGCGGCGCGTCTAGAGCGTGACTTCCTCCGCCAGGGTGGTCTTGTGACAACGCTACATACGAACGGTCAACAGTGGGATAGTCCGAATGGGTGGGCTCCGCTACACTGGGTGGCAATTCAGGGTCTAAGAAATTATGGCCATCATCAGTTGGCTGACGAGATAAAAGCACGATGGATCAAACTGAACCAAGACGTATTCACAGCAGACAGAAGGATGGTCGAGAAGTATAATGTAACACACGGCAGTGGGCTGGGTGGTGGTGGCGAGTATCCGTTGCAGGATGGGTTCGGTTGGACGAATGGTGTTGCTGCAGCGCTCCTGAGCGAACCGTCGCCCTAGAGGTGCTGATTAGCAGAGGCCCCTCTGGCACGTGCTTTTATGGCACGAATGGCTGCCACTGTCCAAGCTTGCACTTCTTGCGGTGGTTGCTCGATATAGTTTTTTCGCTGATAGGTCTCGTCCCACAGGACAACTGTTTGCTGATTAATCGCGATTTCATCCTGTTCTCCACGTACATACTCTGGGAAGATGCGCGTCGTATTGACGACATCAAGAACGCCTTGGTCGAGCATATCAGCCGCATCTGTGTACTGATGTCGCCGTAGCCCCTTGGCGATATGATGTGTGTCCCAGAGCCATACACTTCCGTTATGATAGGCGCCAGGTCGAAAGCGGTACTCATCAGACGCTAGTGTGCGAACGCCTGATTTGCAGTGCATTTCGGGCGATAGGAGCTGCGTAACGACAGATTCACGCTGGTTTTTTATGTTTTGATCATCTCCTTCGAGAAGTCGAGAGTGTAGTACGTGCCCCATGTTTGAGGTGCGCACTTTGAGTTGACGGAGCCGACCATTTGGATCTCGGTCGGTGCCAAGTACAAAATAACCACCTTTATCATCGGTCCAGAAGTGCTTGAGGATAGACTGTTTCAGTGTCTCGGCTTCTGATAGTAATGCGGCACTACGTTGCTGGTCGTCAAATATATCTCCAAATATTTCGGCAGCATCGATCAATGCATCATATGTTGTGACCTGTACTTCAATGGAAGTAATGCCTTGTGTGTGGTCTGCGAGCGTCCCGTCACTATGATGATATGCATCCCAGGAGTCTTTCCATACTTGGTTCTCTATGCCGAGCGGAAGGAGGGATTTGTACTCGATCAAGCCTTCATTATTCTGTGCGCGTCGCTGAGCAATCCACCCAAGCGCCATATCAAGCGCATAAGCGATAGTCTGCTCTTTCTCATCTCGATCAAGGTATTGCTCACCGAGAAATGCATGATTTTCTTCGGATAATTTTATATAGGCTGCTAATGTCCGAATAAATTCAGGTGTCGCGTCGACAGATCCATAGTAGGGCCATCCCCAGCCACGCTCACGAGATATTTTTCTTCCGACGGCATCGAATCGACTACGTGCTTCGTGTACTATGCGTCCCGGCTCCTCTTCGCGTGAGTCGTTATAGGTGACACCTTGGAGTCTCGCGAGGGTGAGGATGGTACTGCGGGCAAGTTCAGGATAGGACGGTATCAGGTCAATTGCGACTCGTAGGGAGTCTCTGCCAAACACAGCCTCATAGAGTCGAAGGTGTTCAGGAGCATCATCAAGGGCAAGAGCCGCAAGGCTTGGTCCTGTGCGGCCGATCTCAGCGGTGCGTGTTGCGCGAGTAAGGCGAAGGAGCTGCTCGGTCGATGAAGGCGCTTTTGTGAAGATACGAAGTGGGTGATCTATAATAGGGCCGTGTAAGGACTCGCCCTCTAAGAGGTATGGATATGTCGTACTGCGTTCGTGCGATGCCGGTCTATACTCCATGCTATTAGTATAGCGTAAAGGCTAGGTAAGGGAGTCATTATACATCGGCATCTGTCTTTTAGTGCGCCGCATGGTAAGATGGTAGTATTATGGCGAAAAAATCACTGCGCATTGCGATGATTGCACCACCATGGCTTGCCCTTCCTATTAAGGGATATGGTGGCATCGAGTTGGTCGTGCAGAGTCTTGTCCAGGAGCTCCAGCGGATTGATGGCGTCTCTGTTGAGTTATTTGCAAATGGCGCTCGCCGCATGAAAGGTGTCAGAACCCATGCCTACTATGACCGTGAATACTTTGATGCGATTGATCTTCCATACTATGATGCACCGCTGCAGATCATGCAGACACATTTCAATTTTGCCCTGAAGGAGATTGAAGCAGATGGCGGATTCGATATTATTCATGATCATAATCCATATATTGGCCCAGCATACTTTTCGTTGGCAAGCCGTATTGCGGGTGTTCCTCCAGTGCTGCACACCTTTCACGGCCCGCCATTCTCGACGGCAGAAACAATCGCAGGAGGCCAGGCTGATAATCGACCACAATTAAGTCTTATGAATCTAGGAAGGCTTTATATGACCTGTATCTCCGATGCAATGGCAAAAAAAGCTCCGAAAGAAATAAAACCTCATATGCTGAGGGCGGTCCATAATGCAATCGCATATGAACAGTTCCCGTTTGAGCCTGTCAAGCAAAATTACTACATTACCCTTGCTCGGTTTACGAAGGATAAGGGGCAGGTAACCGCTGCAAAGTTTGCGGCAAAGTACAAGAAGCGATTACGTATGGCAGGTACGGTGGCAGGTATTGGATCAAATCGAAAGCTACTTTTTGAGTTATCGAATCCATTGAGTAAATACAGAAAGAATGAGGAGTTTCGCTATTATAGCGATAAGATACTGCCGTATGTCCTGACGTATCCGCGCATAACATACTCGGGTAATCTGAGCGGTAAGCGTAAAATGCAGTTCCTATCATGCGCTAAGGCCTTGCTTTTTCCGATTGAATGGGAGGAGCCATTTGGAATGGCGGTTATTGAGGCGCTCGCTTGTGGCACTCCGGTTGTTGCGATGAATCGTGGCGCGATGCCGGAGATTATTGAGCATGGCGTGAATGGCTTTTTGGCAAACAGTGAGCGAGAGTTTTATGAGTATGCCCTACGAGTTGATGAGATTAGCCCTGAAGCCTGTCGAAACAGTGTCGAAATGTATTTTTCAGCGAGAGTCATGGCAGAGCAGTATGTCGAGAGGTACAGGGAGGTTATTGCTCTCACTTCGACGGAGGAATGATTTCTTTTGGTAAGAATCCCTTGCTGTGCTCGAAGCCAGCTTTCCATTCGTAATCCTTGCCGTAGTCGAGATCTTTCATGAGCTTAGTTGGCGCATTACGCAGATGGAGGGGGACTGGCGCATCAGGGTGTTGTTTTGCGAGCGCCTGCGCTCGATGCATCAGATCAGTTATTTCACGTGATTTTGGCGAGCGAGCCAGGGCTGTTGCGCAGTGGTAAAGAATGTAATTGCTCTCTGGCATACCGACTCGTTCGACAGCTTGAAACGTGGCGGTAGCGAGCGCTAGGGCGCCGTTACCTGCGATTCCAATATCCTCACTTGCAAAGATAATCATCCGACGAGCAATAAACTTCGGGTCCTCACCTGCATCAATCATGCGGCTAAGGTAGTAAAGAGTTGCATCGACATCGCTACCGCGCATACTCTTGATAAATGCAGAAATGACATTGTAGTGCATCTCGCCCTTTTTGTCATAACCGGGCACTCTCTTCTGGGCAGCAACCTTAACAATATCAGGTGTGATCTTAGTTTTCTCCATACTCAGCGAGAGCTCAAGATTACCGAGCGCCACTCGGGCGTCACCACCTGACAGTTCAGCAAGATAATCAAGTGCCTTGGGTGTGACGGACGTGCTCTTTTTGAGCCGTTGGAGCGCCCGTTTTAATATAGTGATAATCTCGCTTTTCGAAAGCGGCTGTAACACCAAAACGCGCATACGGCTTAATAGGGGCGCAACAACCTCAAAACTAGGGTTTTCGGTTGTAGCGCCAATCAATGTAATGAGGCCCGACTCGACGTGTGGCAAGAACGCGTCCTGCTGAGCTTTGTTAAAGCGGTGAATTTCGTCGACAAAGAGAATTGTGCGAAGCTGAAGATTCCAGTTCTGGCGGGCGTGTTCGATAACCTTCTCGACATCCTTTTTACCACTTGTCACTGCCGATAGTTCAATAAACTCAGCGTTTACTTCACTTGCAATAATGCGTGCTAGGGTTGTTTTACCCGTTCCTGGTGGTCCCCATAGGATAAGGCTGACTGGTTCTTTTTGCGTAACGATTCTCCTGAGAATTTCGCCGCCATCAAGAAGGTGTGTTTGTCCAATCACTTCGTTGAGTGATGTGGGGCGCATCTGCTCAGCAAGGGGGATCCGTCCACTATCCATACTGCATCCATTATACACTCTTGCAAATATCTTGTTGCGATTGCGGATGTGATCTTTGCGTGCCCGAGGATGAATCACCGTTAATCTTGCTGGCGCCTTCCGAGAGATATAAACTACTATTCTATAGTATAATGAACATATAAAAGGAGAGATAGGTTATGGTATTTTTGTGGATTGTCCTCATTGTCGTCTTTATACTCATCATAAGCGGCATCAAAGTTATTAATCAATATGAGCGGGGTGTCGTGTTGACACTTGGTCGCTATACAGGTCTGCGCGATCCAGGTTTGCGCGTAGTCATTCCAATTTTTCAGCGTCTAATTCGTGTTGATATCCGCTCGATGCCGATTGATGTGGCGAAGCAAGAGATTATCACGAAAGACAACGTAACGGCTGGGGTTGATGCGATTGTTTATTTTCGTGTTATCAACGCGCCGAAGGCGGTCCTTGAGACCACAAACTATGTTTACGCAACGAGTCAGTTTGCACAGGCGGCACTACGTGACGTAACGGGTAACTTCGAGCTTGATGAATTGTTGTCTAAGCGTGAAGAGATTAGTCAGCAGATCAAAGAAATTGTTGATTCGCAGACTGATCAGTGGGGGATTGATGTTGAGGCAGTAAAGATCCAGAATATCGAACTCCCGTCTGATATGAAGCGAGCGATGGCAAAGCAGGCCGAGGCTGAGCGTGAGCGTCGAAGTAATATTATTAATGCTGAGGGTGAGCGTGCGGCTGCCGAAACACTTGCCGAGGCGGCGAGAATTATCGCTTCTACTCCTGGTGCATTGAACTTGCGTACTTTAAATACGATCGAGCGCATTAGTACCGAGCCTAGCCAGAAGACAACAATGCTGTTTCCTATCGAATTGATTGATGCGGTTCGTGATATTGGTGCAGGACTGAATAGGAAATAGGGTAGAAAGTACCAAAGAAAACACCTCAGACTATCTGAGGTGTTTTCTTTGGTGGCTCCTCCCAGATTTGAACTGGGGACACAAGGCTCTTCAGGCCTCTGCTCTACCAACTGAGCTAAAGAGCCGTGATTGGGTTCATCATATTGTATTTTACTAGAGACTGTTCAAAAGAGCAAGATACTATCAGGTGCGAGCTAGTGTGGCGAGCGGTCGTTATTCTACAGAAAAGATGAGGCTGTTTCCCCATGGGTCACTTACGTAGACATTTCCGTTTTTCTGCCTGAAGGTATGCTGTCTCTCTTCTAGTCGTTTTGTAAGGTTGAGAAGATCGTCACTGCCGGGTAGTGTAAGTTGGATATCAGCTAGACCGAGAGCGGGGTCGCGTTTGCTGGCACCTTGGCTCATCCAAGTATTCATTGCCATATGGTGATGGTAGCCACCGACTGATACAAAAAGAGCACTGCCCATATCTGCTGTGATATCAAATCCTAACTTGTCGACATAGAAGTCACGAGCGCTTGGAATATCACCAACACGCAGGTGGACATGACCGAGTTTTCGCGTCTTATCGAGCTGACCGTGAAGATTATTGATAATATACTGTTCAGGGTTGATGTAGAGAGTATCCATTTTTACGTGACCATCGACCCATTGCCAGTCATCACGTGGTCGATCGTAGTAGAGCTCAAGACCGTTGCCTTCGGGGTCATGGAAGTAGAATGCTTCGCTCACGAGATGGTCTCCCGTGCCTTCAAATGACTCTGGTGCTTGCTGTATGACACTCAGAGCGGCCTGAGCGAGGGCTGCTTGTGATGAAAATAGAATAGCATTATGGAAGAGTCCAGCGTTCCGGATCGAGGTATTCTGGAATTCTGGCTTAGAGATTAACTCTAGCACAGGTGTCTGGTCGTGCCCCAGTATCCAGCGACTATCGGTACTCTCGAGCAAATCTAGTCCGACAGCGTTCTTGTAAAATGCACCAACTTTTTGTAAATCTCTGACGTATAGTTGCGATGGTTTAATTTGGAGCGATGCAGCAAGAAGGGAGTTACTCTTATTCATGAGAAATCTCCTCATTCTTAGTTAGAAAGCGCGAGAAGTGATTAACGGCGGCCAGGATTGGTACTGCTTCAGTGCCAAGGTTGGTTAGGCGGTAGGAGACATCATACTTGGAGGTTTCTTGTCTGCTGATGAGACCCGAAGATTGCATATTTTTGAGCCGCTTGGTCAGTGTGACAGTGTTGACACCCTCGAGGCACCGTTCGAGGTTACTAAATCGAATCGACTTGCCGTCAGACAGGACGTCTATAATTCGCAGTGTCCAGTAATCGCCAAGGATTTTTAGGCTTGGTAGGCAGATTGGTTGCTTCATAGGTCTCCTCTATACTTTATATAGTACTATATAAAGTATAGCACATGTCAGAATGCTGTCAATAAAGAAGCCTGAGTGGACTAGATTTTTTGATGGTGACGCGAGATTCTCGGCAAAATCAGAATCAGACTGAGCTACTTATTGCTGATTCAAAAGGGTATGTCGGTTATTTGGTATAGTAGGCTTATGAAAATAACTTTTATTCGCCACTCGAAAACCTCTGTTAAACCCGAAGTGCCTATCACTCTCTGGGGGTTATCAGACGTGGGCATTGACAGGGCTCATGAGCTTGCGGCGGATGTTAGAATAAAAGAAATTGATGTTTTTTACTCCAGCCTTCAAACAAAAGCAATAGAAACAATGATCTACCTTGCGAAGCCAAGCGCTATTCCAATGCGGACCCATAAAGACCTTACAGAAATAACTTCCTTTACGAATAAATTTTATACTGGCGAGAAATATACGCAGCAAATTGAACAGTACTACAATCGAACCCTTGATCGTATTGCAAATGGCGAAACAATTGAAGAGGCCCTCAATCGTTTTATCGCAGCTCTAGAGCAAATTACCGAAACAGAGCATAAGGCTAAAAATATAGGTATTATTACTCATGGATATATCCTGTCGTTTTTTACCGGTAAATATACAAACTTGTTGCCATTCGATTTACATCACAGTATTCAGCAGCCCGATGTTGCAGAATTTGACTGGGAGTCTAGGTCGTTTACGTCACTATGGAGAGCTGGGAGGTAGCAGATGTGATGATTTTTAAGCGTAAAAAATCTCAAAATGAAAAACTTCCCAAGCACCCACACTACAGGACTGATAGCATATCCGGGGATGTGTCTGGCTACCCAGTGACAAAAGATTTTCTCCGTGTGATGAAGAAGCATCGGTTCGATGGTGCTGGTGAGTCTGTTGGCTCATTAATCATGAGTATGTTCTCGCGTTATGATGATAAGATTCTAGGCATACGCAATTACGAAGCTGATAAAGATGAATGTGCAGCTATTGACTTCGTCAATCTCGATACACTCTACGATTTTATCTGGGAGGTTTCTACAGGCGAGAGTGATTTTACTCCTGCCGGCGTTACTTTTTTAAACGAATACTTTGACTTTACCTTTCTTGCAAATGAATATAGAGTGAACAATAAAGAATTGCCTCCTTATGGTGAGGGTAAAACAGAGAAGAGGCGTATCGAATTGTTTGTTGACTACATGGATAGTATCGAGCCTATGGAAGTGGCTCTGTTTATTGCAGAGTCTCAGTGGAGTGAATCTAACAAAAAAGGCGTTAAACCTTCGCTGGAGAATTTAGATAATAAGCTTCTCCCTCCGAAATAGAGAAAAGCTTAACGGGGGCTGTAGTCGAGGCATTTCTGTAGGATGCAGGGATGCCGGTATTTTGAGAAAAATAAAATGACCCTACTGGGTCATAAATCGAGGTTTGGTGCGGGTATGGAGACTCTAACTCCAGGCCTCTTCCATGGCAAGGAAGCGCTCTAACAACTGAGCTATACCCGCGTACAAGCTATGATTATAACGACCTCGTGGTGGTTTTGCAAGAGGCTAGGGCGAGATGGCCGCGGGGTGTGCGGTGGCGAGTGTGGAGTACGAGCTGTATGTCACTGTTCCATAGCTAGTGTCGCGTATTTAAAAATACTTCTTTCGGCTGACTTCTCTGCGTCCTTGAATAGTATCGGATTCACGAATGACAGCTCGTCTCCGTCTTCACCAACCTCAAATAATAATTCCTCTGGGTGCACAACGTAGATTGCCCTAATCTGATAGAAGTTGTGTTCTGATAGAAGTTTTGGGTCCTCGATAAGAATAGGTCGACAGGAAAAGTCTCCACGTAGCTGCACTTCTTCTTTGAGCTCACGTGCCAGCGACTCTTTGATAGTCTCCCCGTGGTCCATTCCACCGCCAGGTAGGTCCCACCAGTCACGACCGTGCTCTTTTACGACGAGTACTTCACCCTGCATATTGAAGATAACTGCTTTAAGCGAAACTCGAAAAAGGTAATCGCTCCTTCTCGATCCTGATGTATACAGTAGAGCGCCCTGAATACTGTGCAATTCATCCATAAGCGGTAGTATGCCAGTGGGATCGACAAAGAAGAAGTACCCCTGAGTGGGGTACGATAATGATACATATATTTTTTATTGGTGCGGGTTGAGAGGGTTGAACTCCCGTTTCTACCTTGGAAAGGCAGTGTATTGACGTTATACGATACCCGCATTCACCTTGTGTAGTATAGCAGATAGTCTGGTAGGTTGCCTACCGTCTCGTGCTATACTGGACAGCAGTGGCGCGTTGGCGGAGCGGTTACGCAGAGGTCTGCAAAACCTTTGAGACGGGTTCGACTCCCGTACGTGCCTCCATAAAATAATCTCGAATATCGAGGTTATTTTTGTTTGAGTATCTCAAGTAGTGCAGGGAATGTCTCGCCATTAAAGTGCCCATGATCTTCAAATGTATGTGAAATTGCACCTGGTAGGTCGGATTGAAACTTTCCAAGCTCGGCAAAAGGAACAACAGGGTCATCTTTGCTGTGGAATAGATGGACTTCTTCTGCACTCTTTCCGAGGTCAGTTGCACTACTTATTAAAAAGTCACTGCTCTCGTCTGGCAGCCTATCGTTATATGACCCAGCTATCAAGATGAGGCGGCGTACCGGTTGTGTAAGGGGTTGTTCTTGAAGGTATTTTGCCAAGAACATCGCTCCGAGACTGTGGCCGACAAGTTGAATATTATTACCAAAGAATGGGATGAGCTTTTCGAAGTATATTCTCCATTCGTTGTATGAGGCATTATGACCGTTTGGGAAGGTCGGTAGTAGTACGTCGGTGTCAGGCAGTTGTTCTGCAATCCACGACTTCCATTTTCTCTGCGGCTTCAGTCGTTCGTAGTCTATATCACTCGTCTTTAGGTGATTCAGATAGGTATTGTGCGAAGAATAACTCTCCCCACCATGAATTATCAGCACTTGCTTCATGTTTCTAGTATACTAGAAACTAGGCTCGGATGGCGGAACAGGTAGACGCGAGGGACTTAAAATCCCTTGGATGAATAATCCGTGCGGGTTCGATTCCCGCTCTGAGCACCACGATGCTCTTACACGAACCACAGCGATGCGTGGGTGCATTAAGGTATAGTATGGCGATAAAAATATTGCTATACTGGAAGTGTAATCAATAAAGAAGGGGAATAAATATGGAACTATTGTGGCTCTGGATACTACTCGGTATCATTGCCGTGCTCGTTATTTTCGTTATCGCGACGTATAACGGTCTTGTGGCGTTAAAGAATCGTGTCGATGAAGCGTGGAGCGACATTACCGTGCAGCTTAAGCGACGTGTCGACTTGATTCCAAATCTTGTTAATACGGTGCAGGGATACGCAAAGCACGAGAGTGCTGTGTTCGAGAAGGTGACAGAAGCTCGCTCGGCAATTCAGAATGCTCAGGGAGTTAAGGATGCGGCTGCTGGTGAGAATATGCTAGAGGGTGCCCTTAAGAGCCTTTTTGCGGTCGCTGAGGCCTACCCAGACTTGAAGGCTAATCAGAATTTTGCACAACTTCAGCAAGAGCTTGTTGATACTGAAGATAAGATTCAGGCTGCTCGTCGCTTCTATAACGGTGGCGTGCGTGATCTCAATACAAAGATTCAGCTTTTCCCAAATAATATCTTTGCAGGAATGCTCGGATTTAAGGAGCGTGAGTTCTTCGAGCTCGGCGAGGCAGAGCAGGCTGCTGCTGAACAGCCGGTTGACGTTAAATTCTAGTAGTTTGACGAGGTTAAATACCCCTCATAGCAGAGGGGTATTTTTATTGATGGTAGGTGGAAAGCTACGATAAAATCAGGTACAATAAGGGTATGTATTCTGCTATTGCGAAAAATAAACGAAATACGGTATTTATTATGGCGTTTTTTGTTGGGCTGATCGGTGCGATTGGTTGGTTAGTGAGTCTTTACTTTGGAAATACATCAATCACATTTGTTGTTATCGGAGTTGCGGCGACATACGCATTGATTCAGTATTTTGCAGCTGGCAAGCTTGCAGTAGCAATGACAGGCGCACATGAGATTCAGAAGGCAGACAACCCTCGTCTTTATCGAATTGTAGAGAATCTATCGATTACGACGGGTATGCCGACGCCAAAGATATACGTTATTAATGACCCAGCGCCAAATGCTTTTGCAACAGGCCGTGATCCGAAGCATGCGATTGTCGGGGCAACAACTGGACTTCTTGACGTTATGGATGATCGTGAGCTCACAGCGGTGATGGCTCATGAGATTGGGCATGTACAAAATTATGATATTCGCGTTAGTACGATTGCCTTTGGTCTTGTCAGTGCAATCGGCCTACTGAGTGATATCGTACTTCGTATGATGTTTTTCTCGGGTGGTAATAGAAGCAACAATAACAACGGTGTACACCCAATAGTTTTTGTGATTGGTCTCGTTGTCATCATTCTCGCGCCTATCATTGCCGCAATCGTACAGATGGCGGTGAGTCGTCAGCGTGAGTATCTTGCTGATGCGACGGGTGTGATGACAACACGGGATCCTGAGGGGTTGGCGAGTGCCCTTGGTAAGCTCCAACAATATGGACGACCAATGCAACAGCAGACGTCATCTGCGGCAAACCTTTTTATGAATAATCCCCTCAAGGCAGGATTTTTTACAAAGCTTTTTAGTACTCACCCTCCACTTGAGGAGCGAATTGCTCGACTTCAAAAAACAGCAGGGACATTTTAGTTACTAGCTATGGCGCGAGATACGAAGGGGCGGCTGAAGAATACGTCAAAGACGCGCACTGTAAAGAGAACCGATCACGCGAAGAGATCGTCAAAGCCTGATAAGAAGACTACGATCTTCCGGATGATTGGCAGGAAGGTAAGTAGCTTCATGGCGCGCCGTCCACATAGGAGCTTCCGCCGTACGAGGCGGCGTGATTATATGAGGTCACTCCAGCTTCCTGGGTATTGGGCATTTACGGGTCAGGTGTTGAGTGTGCTGCGGGATAGTCGAAAACAGGTACTATTACTGGGGTTGCTTTATGTGCTCGTGAGCGGTGTATTTCTGGGCCTTGGGTCTCAGGAGAGTTTTACGACCCTACGAGAGACGTTGAGTGAAGCAGGAGCGTACATTACCGATGGTGACTGGAGTGCGATGGGTGAGGCGTCTCTTTTGGCGCTGTCTACAGTAGCAGGGTCTTTATCGCCAAGTCTGACAGAAGCACAGCAAGTCTATGCGATTATTCTCGGACTTCTGATGTGGCTTGCACTTGTATGGCTTTTGCGACAAAAGCGTGCCGGCGGATCAGTAAGAGTTCGTGACGCACTCTATAATGCTGGTGCACCAATTATACCGACGACACTACTGTTCGTTGTGCTCTTGCTGCAGCTTTTACCGATTGCATTAGTCGCGATTGGCTATAGCGCAGCGCAAGCGACAGGGTTACTGGCGGGTGGGGTTGAGGCGATGTTGTTTTGGGCTGCGGCGACAGGTCTTGCGGCGTTATCTCTGTATTGGCTGAGCAGTACGGCACTTGCTCTCGTGATTGTAACACTACCAGGCATGTATCCGATGCGAGCACTTCGTATTGCTGGAGACATGGTTGTGGGGCGTCGCTTACGTATTCTCTACAGGGTCCTTTGGATGCTTCTTGGTGTTGTGGTGATGTGGGCTGCTGTGCTTATTCCTATCATCATGCTCGATACAGGACTAAAGGATATTTGGCCCGTGATTGCGTGGCTACCAACTATTCCTGTCGTTGTTCTCGTGTTGAGTTGCCTGTCATTTATTTGGGTAGCTTCGTATGTCTATTTGTTGTATAGAGGTATAGTAGATGATGATGCAAAACCAGCCTGAGCAAAGAATTTCGGAACTACGTAAATTGTTGGTCCGCTATGGATACGAGTATCATGTACAGGATACTCCGAGTGTCTCTGATGCCGTGTATGATAGCCTCTTCTCCGAGCTCAAGCAGCTTGAGCTTCAGCACCCTCAGCTAGTTACTATGGATAGCCCGACACAACGCGTGGGGGGCGAGCCCAAGGGTGGGTTCCAGAAGGTTCGTCATATGCACCGTATGCTGAGCTTGAATGATGTATTTGATAAAAGTGATGTTGAAGCATGGGCACGTCGTATGGATAAGCTATTACCAGGCAGAAAGCATGAATATTTTGCTGATATCAAAAAAGACGGTCTTGCATGCTCGCTTATTTATGAAGATGGACTGCTTGTGCGCGCGATAACGCGAGGTGATAGCTATGTCGGTGAGGATGTGACAGCGAATGTTCGCACGATCAAAAACATACCACTCAGGCTGTATAGCAATGATAGTGTGCCTGGATTCCTTAGGGGGCGCACTGAGATACGGGGTGAAATTGTTATGCTGAAGACGAACTTCGAGGCCCTCAATGCACATCAGCGCTCGATAGGTAAGCCTGAGTTTGCTAACCCTCGGAACTTAGCGGCGGGGACGATTCGTCAGCTTGATTCACGTCTTGTTGCTGAGCGTCCGTTGACGTTTCTCGGGTATGATCTACTGCGCGAGAATCCAGATGAAGTTCCGACGAATATGTTTGCATATGAAGCGATGGATGCACTTGGTATTCAGCGTAGCCAGGAGGCGGCAATATTTGATTCACTTGATGAGGTGATGGAATTTGTTAGTCACTGGGATGGCGCACGTCATGATTTAAACTATAATACAGACGGGCTCGTTGTTAAGTTGAATGATCGCGCTCAATTTATGGAGCTTGGTGTTGTCGGCAAACAGCCGAGGGCAGCTGTTGCATTCAAGTATGCTGCTGAGCAGGCGACGACAGTCGTTCGAGATATCGTTGTGTCTATTGGTCGCACTGGCGCAGCAACGCCTGTCGCGGTGGTTGATCCGGTGCAAATTGCAGGGACTACTGTGCAGCACGCTAGTCTTCACAATGCCGATGAGATTGCACGACTTGACATAAGACGAGGTGATACGGTCGTGATGTATAAGGCAGGTGACATTATTCCGCAGATAGAATCCGTCATCATGTCGTTACGGCAAAATAATGCGCCACAGATTAACTACGAAGATGAATTGGCACGCCAGTATCCTGAGCTCGAGTTTATTCGACCAGATGGTGAAGTGGTGTATCGTGTGAAGGGATTGTCTGGTCCGCTAATCTTGAAGCGTGCGTTACGGCACTTTGCTTCGAAGGGTGCACTCGATATCGATACGCTTGGCGAGAAGAATGTCGCAGCACTAGTGGATGCTGAGATGGTACATGATCTTGCTGATATTTACACACTTTCAAAGGATGATCTGCTGACATTGGATAGATTTGCAGATATATCGGCACAAAAGCTGATCGATGCAATAGACGCCAAGCGCACACCACGTCTTGAGCGGTTTATATTTGGTCTTGGGATTAGGCATGTCGGTGCACAGACGGCGAGCGACCTGGCTGATGCATTCCAGACAATCGAGGCATGTCGGAGTGGAACTCTCGCCGAGTTTGAATCAATCGATGGAGTCGGTAAGGTTATAGCAGAGAGTTTAGTGACATGGTTTGCTGACGAGGATAACAAGATATTACTGGATAAGTTTCGTGAAGCCGGAGTCGAACCTGTGTACGTGGCGCGGGCAGGGAGTTTGCGTGGGACCCACTTTGTCATTACTGGATCACTTGAATCGATGGGGCGGGATGAGGCTGCAGAGCAGATTCGTGAGCAAGGTGGCGTGTTCCAGACAAGTATCGGGAAGGAAACAACGTACCTTGTTGCTGGTAAGAAGGTTGGCGAAGGAAAGCGCAAGAAGGCTGAACAGTATGGAGTGGAGATTATTGACGAGAACGCTTTTCTGCATCTCCTTGGCGCATAGGAAATGGTTTTGCAAGGAATTCCAGGGCCTGCTGATTGAATGAGTAGATGGTTGGCTGAGATTGCTTTGCTTGCTTTCTCGGCTTTTCCTTGAGTACATCGAGTGCAAGAAATTTCTTGCGGAAATTACGCCTGTCTACATGCTGGTGTGTTATGGCTTCAAACGCTTGTTGGAGCTCGGTGAGATCGAAGTCTTTCGGGAGGAGGAAACTCAAAATGGTTGAATAGAGCGTTTTTGCATGAAGCCTATCGAGTGCATAGCGAAGGATGGTCTGATTATCTTGGGTGAGTCTTGGGAGCTTATCGATAGGAAATACACCAACCTGCTGCGTGCCCTTGAGCCAGCGAATGGACCGCGAAAGATACATGTACGACACACATACTGTCGTACGGTTAGATGTCGCCCATTCTAATGTATAGAGCTGTTCGCGGTAGCTGATATCTGCGTCTTGGAGCCCAATTGTTGTTCGTAGGGTGGTTTCGAGGCTTGTGAGAGTCGTCTGTGTCTGTCCTACAGGAGCGGAGGGTAGATGCCAGTTTGGCCGACCGTTAGGCGCTGTTCCGTCTGATGTAAGTAAGACCGAAAGAGACCCAGCACTATACTGAAAGATTACAACATTACTGATAACTAGTGGACCGTACTGCATGGCTATAGTGTACTACATACATGTATGGTATGTAAAAAATACACACTAGATATTCTAGCGTGTATTTTTACTGCCGTGCAGGTAGATATACTACCAGCTGCGTTGACGGAATGATCCGCCACCATTGCCGCCACGGTCGTTGCCGCCAAAGTCTCGTCGTGGACGATCTTCCTTTGGACGAGCAAGGCTCACGTTGATTGCGCGACCATCAAGGTCTTTGCCATCAAGTTCATCGACTGCTTTTTGGTTATTTGCTTCGTCGACAAACTCAACAAAGCCAAAGCCCTTTGAGCGACCGCTATCGCGATCAGTGATAACACGTGCACTTGCAACTTCGCCGATTTGCTCAAAGTGTGCCTTGAGACTGTCGTCGGTGGTTGCATAGGCAAGGCTACCGATAAATAGATTTTGTGACATTATTTACATAACTCTTTCTTGTTACTTACTTCGTCAGATCGACCATGGCGAGCGTTTCAAGAAAAGTCAGTATGTCTTATCACAAGATGACAACTTCACTTTACGTGCGGATGCTTCTGAACACAGCTATTTAATCACAATGATGTGAAAAATAATAGAGGTATTGCAGATTACGCTACGACAATATAAGATTCAGACGGCTTTTGGAATAGATAAAAGAGGCGAAAGCGCCTCTTTTTATATCTACGGCTGTTGCGCGCCCACCCGGGGCACGGTGATTCTATGCTGTTTGTGTTTGCTCAAGCGCGTAGGGTACCCCTAGCGCACCAGCTTACTTCTAAGTATGCCGTAAGGCTCGCGCAAACGCAAGCACTTTGGTACACTGAGAGAAGCTATGCTGATGAAATTACGTCAAAAACGACTACAGAAGTACGTTAAAAAATACTTCAAAAAACACCCCGATGTGAAGCTTATTACTGTTACCGGTAGTATCGGTAAGACGCAGGCGAAGATTGCTATCGCGACAGTATTATCAAAGCGGTATCGGGTTCGTCTTTTCCATGGTAATCGAGGAACCAATTTCTCGACACCATTGGCTATTCTTGGTATTGATTATCCTGGGGACATTACTGGGTTTTTGGCGTGGCGCAAAGTATTCAAGGCAGCACGTCAGCGTATTAGGCAGCCGCAAGACATCGATGTGATCGTGCAAGAGCTCAATGCAACAAGCTTTGGCTCATTGATGGCATACGCACACTATATGACACCTGACATTGCTGTCGTGACGGCAGTATCGGAGAGCAACATTGAAGTGTTTCAGTCGATTGACTATATCGCTCAGGAGCAGCTGTCCATCGGTAGTATTAGTCGATCGCTTCTTGTAAATCGTGATGATATCGATAGTCGATTTGCGGCATACCTGACAAATCCAGTTATGAACACGTACGGGCTGGAGGGCGCAGCTGAATATCGGTTCGAGGAGGCTGACTATTCTATTACGGATGGGTATAAGGGCGCAATTATTGTACCTGAATGGGAGCAGGTGATTCCCGTGACGGTTCAGGTGCATGATCCATTCACGCTACGGCAAGCTGTTATGGCAAGCGCAATTGCTGTGAAGCTTGGCCTGAGCCCACAGGAGATTGCAAGTGGTGTCGAGGCGCTCACCCCGCTGACGGGGCATATGAATACGTTTAGAGGTTCAGAGGGTAGTATTATTTTGGATGATACCGGCAATACAAGCCCGCTTGGTGCGCGAACGGCGCTGCAGTCACTGTATCGTATCACTGCCCCGCAGAAAATCGCAATTCTTGGCAGCATGAGGCGCCTTGGGCCATTTTCGCAGACGGCACATCAGGAGATAGGTATGTTGTGTGACCCCTCGCAGCTCGCCTGGGTGATTACGGTTGGTGATGAAGCAAATCGATGGCTTGCTCCTGCTGCACGCGGACGCGGCTGTCAGGTGAAGGAGTGTGGAAATGCTCTTGAGGCAGGGGCATTTGCTCACCGGGTGATTGAGCGAGGTGGGGTTGCTCTTTTCAATGGGCACGAAGATGACGTGCTCGAGGAGGGGGTTAAGATCGTACTTCATAGTATGGACGACCAGAAGAAACTAGCGCGTCAAACAGCAGAAGACATCGCGAAGAAGTCTGAAGGATTTTCACGTTTTGCATAAAGCCTATGGTATACTGTCGGTAAGCATACTAGCTAGCAAAAAATAAGCCAAGGACATAATCAATGAAAGAAGACCAGACATCAGAGCAGCTACCGCAGCAGCCTGTATCTCAGACAACAACACCACCCACACCTGCTGGAACTGCACCTCAGCCGCTCGCATCACAGCAGCCGCCAATTACTCCGTATGCGCCTCCTCGTAGGCGTCGTAAAGGGCTGCTAATCGGCGGTATTCTTGCCGGAGCACTCGTCCTTCTTGGTGGAGGCGGAGCGCTCGCATATAATCTGTGGTATCAGAATCCTGATAAAGTCGTGCATGATGCGATTGTTAATATGATAAAAGCTAAGACGATTCAGGGTACGGGCAACTTTGTTGTCAGCTCGGATGACTATAAGATTACCGTTAAAACTGATGGTAGGTCTGATAGCGCAAGTGGATTAGTGAACGTAGAGGCTGACTTTGAATTTGGTAGCGATGCTGCAAAGTTTGCCCTCAAGCTACATGGATCAGGTATGTACAAGGATGATGTTTTCTATGTCAAGCTTGGCGGTGTGCGTGAGATTTTTGATACATTTGCCGCAAACGCTGAAGACATAGACACGAGGACAAAAAACCAAATTATTGCCGTGATTGATAAGATTGACGACAAGTGGATAAGTATAAAGGCATCTGACTATGAGGATGTAAGCAAAGAGGTGTCCGAGCAGCAGGCTTGTATTTCGCGGGCTATGAAGACGCTGAGTCAGGATGAATCTGTCGAGCGAGAGCTTGTGGACCTATACAAGGCGAATCAGATTGTTCAGGTCGTCAATCAGCTTGACACACGAGACGGTAGTTTTGGGTACGAAATCGAGCTTGATAGAGATAAGGCAGCAGCATTTGTAGAAGGCATTGCAGATACGACGTACGGTAAATCCATGAAGGAATGTGATGACTCAATTGACTTCAAGGAGATTGCTGAGTCGGTCAAGAAGGCTGATCTTGATGGTAGTAGTAAGCCTCGTGTTCGTATGGAGTTGTGGGTCAGTAGATTTGGCCACGAAATCACGGAGTTTTCTGTCAAGGTTGAAGACGATACTGCATCTGCAGAATTTGTGACCAACCCAGAATTTAATAAAGATGTAACGATTGAGGCACCGTCTGACGCTATCTCGCTCAAGGACTTGATGGCCGATATCGAGAAGATCATCCAATCATATTCGGCGGATATGTATGCACCGCAGGACGATCCTTATGCAATGGACAGTGAGTTTAGCTTTAATTAAATTACACACAAAGAGGTAGCTTGCCACGATAGGACACTCTCTCAGAGTGTCCTATTTCATTCATAGGGTCGACATGTAGTACAATATAAAGATATGAAGCGCTATAATCCTTCCGAAATTGAATCAAAATGGCAGCAAGTTTGGGCCGATGATAATCGCTATGTGGCACAAGACTTTGACGAGAGACAGAAGTTTTATATTTCCTGCATGTTTCCTTATCCGAGTGGTGCTGGTATGCATGCGGGGCATGCGATGGAGCATGCGATTGTCGATGCGACAGCTCGTTTCCAGCGGGCACATGGTCGAAATGTTTTAAATCCGATGGGATGGGATTCCTTTGGCTTGCCAGCTGAAAACTATGCCATCAAGACAGGTAAGGCTCCTCAGGAGACGACAAAAACAAACATTGCAAACTTTACAAATCAGCTCAAGCGTATGGGAGTGAGCATTGATTGGTCGCGCGAAATAAACACAGCCGACCCAGAGTACTATAAGTGGACGCAGTGGATATTTACAAAACTCTACGAACGAGGACTGGCGTATCAAAAAGAGAGTCTGCAGTGGTGGTGCCCTGTTGACAAGACTGTGCTTGCGAATGAGCAAGTCGAGGGCGGTGAGTGCTGGCGCTGCGGTACTGAGGTGGTAAAGAAATCGATGAAGCAGTGGTTCTTCAAGATTACCGAGTACGCCGACGCTCTCTTGGAGGGGCTTGACGAGCTTGATTGGCCAGAGAAGATAAAGGTCGCACAGCGTAACTGGATTGGTAAATCAATTGGTGCCGAGGTGACGTTCCGGGTCGTTGATACAAAAGACGATATTATGGTGTTTACAACGCGCCCTGACACGCTGTTTGGCGCAAGCTTCATTGCACTTGCACCGGAGCATCCACTTGCACGTCAATTGGCGGTTGGTGATTATGCCGAGCGCACAAGACAGTATATCGATGAAGCGATTAAGAAGTCTGAGATCGAGCGAACTAATGATACGCGCGAAAAGACGGGCGTATTCACAGGTAGTTATGCAACTAACCCAGCAACAGGTAAAAAAGTTCCGATTTGGGTGGCTGACTATGTTCTCGGTGGCTATGGTACGGGTGCAATTATGGCAGTGCCGGCACACGATGAACGTGATTACGCGTTTGCCGAGAAGTATCAACTTCCGATTATTACTGTCGTTGAGAAGCCAGAGACTGAAGTCGAGGCCGGACCATATCACGGCGAAGGTGTACTCGTAAATTCAGGTGCTTTCGATGGCATGGAGTCGAATCGAGCCCGCGAAAAAGTCGTAGCATGGCTTGAGCAGCAAGGTGTTGGATCTGCCAAGACAACCTATAAGATGCGTGACTGGCTTATTAGTCGCCAGCGCTATTGGGGTGCTCCTATTCCAATTGCTTACGACAAAGAAGGTCGGGCGCATGCGATTCCTGAGTCGCAGCTGCCTGTTATACTGCCGGAAGTGCGCGAGTATGAGCCGGACGGAAGCGGTAAGGGTGTTTTGGCGCGGAGCGAAGCCTTCAAGACGGTTCTCATAGATGGTGAAGAGATGGTGCGCGAGACAGACACGATGGATGGCTACGCGTGTAGTAGTTGGTATTTACTGCGCTATCTCGATCCGCATAATGCCGAACAAGCATGGGCACCAGAAAAGGCAGATTATTGGGCCCCGCTTGATATGTATGTTGGTGGTGATCATGCGGTTGCACATCTGCTATATGTTCGGTTTTGGAATCATGTGTTTTATGACATGGGACTTGTACCAACCAAGGAGCCGGTGAAGCGACTCGTGTACCACGGGTATATTAATGCTGAAGACGGCACAAAGATGAGTAAGTCAAAAGGCAATGTCGTTGACCCGTTAGAGGTGATTGGGCAGGGGTATGGTGCTGATGCGCTACGGACGTTTGAATTGTTCTTGGGTCCGATTGATGAGGACTCTAACTGGAGTTCCCGAGGCATTGCTGGAGTGTATCGTTTCTTGAACCGCGTGTGGACGCTCGTGCAGGAGTATGGCGAATCTGAGAAGGGTGAGACTGAAAGTGTAGAGTTGCGCAGTTTGATGCATCAGGCAACAAAGAGAACAACCGATAGCTACCGTCGGCTCAGTTTTAATACAGCCATTGCGTCGCTGATGGAATTTGTCAATGAATTATATCGGCTGAAAACAGACGGCTTTTCGACCCAGTGGCAGGAGGTACTAGAGGTGCTCGTGCAACTTGTGCAGCCGACAGCACCGCATATGGCGGCGGAGCTATGGCAGCAGCTTGGGCGCGAGACGCAAATTGATTTCGAGTCATGGCCGGATTGGGACGAAGCTCTACTCGTTGCCGATACAATAACACTGGCTGTCCAGGTCAACGGTAAACTGCGCGCCGAACTCACAGTTGCAAAAGATGCTTCAGAGGAGGCGGTGAAGGCGCAGGCACTCGCGCATGAAAATGTCCAGAAGTTCATAGGAGATAAAGAGCCGACCAAGGTGATTTATGTCCGTGGTCGGCTGGTGAGTGTTGTGATTCGATAGATTAGTTGGACGGAATGTCTGCTCGCTGGTGGTTAATCCACACAATACCGTCTTTATCGTTGTCTAGGTGGTCAACATCGAGAACGGTTGCTATGTCTTCTGCACGTATGCCGTACCAAGAGCCATTCCTATCGTTGACTACGTATGCTCCATCCGGGGTCTGGACTGTAACATAGCGACCATCGCCAATATCTATGGTGTCAAGTCGATTACTTATCTCCTGGCTGCCTATATTTGGGTTTGATCGAACATTTGCGCCATCATAAACCTGAACTGATGTGATGTCGGGGTTGATCTCTCCTTCGTAGACGGTACCAGCCTGTGCTTCATTTGATAGATTGTTGATACCGATAAGCCCTGCGCCTATACTTGCGGCAAGTAGTGCGCCGGCAGCAAGCTTACCACGACGAGTCAGGCGAAGCTGTGTATCGGGGCGTGCTTGATCTTCTTCTTGGGGGGTTGGAGTTGTTATGCGCTCATTCATACTTATGAGTATAGCACTAATGCTTATTTTTGTCAAGTATAGTATATAATTTCATCTTGAAATAGAGGCGATTATCAGATATAATAATGTCTAGTTTTAAATATTAAGCCTGAGAAGGAGAACTTTACCATGGCACAACCAAAGAAGCAGAGCAGTCCACGAAAGACTGGTCTTCGCCGTAGTCATCTGCGCCTAAAGCTTGCTCGCGCCGTTAATCGTACATCACCAGTCAAGGTGACAACGACAAAGCGTGAAACTGGCAAAAAGGCCGCCTAGCTGCTACACGATAGAAGTAGTACTTCAAAGTAACAAAAAAGGAACGAAACGAATAATGGCATCAAACCGACATCTTGGGCGAATCGTCGCACTGCAAACACTCTACGAGTACGAGTTTCGCGTACAGGCTGGAGATGAATCAGTAGTTGTCGAGGAGGTTCTCGGGCGTAATCTTGAGAGGTATGAGACGGCAATCCAGGATAAGAGCTTTGTTCGCTCACTTGTTGACGGGGTTATTGCTAAGCAGGAGGATCTCGACCGTGAGATCCAGCCGATTGCCCCTGAATGGCCGATTGATCAGATTGCGCGAGTAGATCGATCAATTTTGAGAATAGGACTCTACGAGTTACTATTTTTTGCCGATATTGTACCACCAAAAGTTGCGATCAATGAGGCGGTAGAGCTTGCCAAAGCGTTTGGTTCTGATAACTCAAGCAAGTTTGTGAATGGCGTGCTCGGCACGGCATTCCGTACACTTGTGGAAGGACAAGAAGAACATGGCGGCGGAGCAGTTCGGTAAATTCAAGAAATATTTTCAGCGCAAACGACCATCAATTCAGGAGATTGTACGCGAGCCAACAGCTGGTGGTATTGTTTTTCGTCGCACTGACGATCACAAGGTAGAGATTCTCCTCATCCAAGATGCGAAGGATCGGTGGACAATTCCAAAGGGTCATATTGAAGATGGAGAAACGGCTAAGCAGGCGGCGGCACGCGAGATTGGCGAAGAGGCGGGGCTTCATAGTGTTGATGTCTTGGACTGGCTTGGTAAAATTCATTTCCGCTATCGACGTGTCGACAAGCTTGTCTTGATGACGACGCAGATTTACCTTGTGCGCGCAAAAGGTGATACTGATGCAATCAAGAAAGAGGAGTGGATGAACGGTATCAAATGGTTTCCGTTCACTGAAGCACTTGATGTGATCGAATACGAAGACATTGGTAAATTGATGCTGATAGCGATGAAGAAAATAAGACAGGAGGACCTATGATGAGCGGAATGCAAACTGCGCCATATCAGGAGTTTGCGAGGGAGAAACTGGGATTTGAATTTGAAAATATTCAACTTCTGGTTACTGCCTTGACACACCGAAGCTATGTTAATGAGCACAAGAAAAGCGTTACCGAGCATAATGAGCGTCTCGAATTTCTTGGTGATGCTGTACTAGAGCTTGTCGTGACAGACTTTCTCTTTTCGGGATACACCGAGCCAGAGGGTATTTTGACGAGTTGGCGCGCCGCGTTAGTTCGGACAGAGAGTATTAGTGACGCAGGACGGTTACTTGGTTTTGAGCCACTGATTCGCATGAGCCGGGGAGAAAAGAGTGGAAGTGATCGAGCAAGAGCGCAAATTCTTGCGAATGCATTTGAGGCAGTTATCGGCGCAATCTACCTCGAGCGGGGATATAACGATACGGCTGAATTTATCTACAAGCACATCACAGGAAAACTTGACGGCATTTTAGACGAAGGGTCGTGGCGTGATCCGAAGAGCCATCTTCAGGAGCTTGTGCAGCGACACGACAACAACACGCCACAGTACAAAGTGCTTAGCGAAGAGGGGCCAGACCATGATAAGGTCTTTACGCTTGGTGTCTTCTCGGGAGATAGACAGATCGGCACGGGCGTCGGGCCAAGCAAGCAGGCTGCACAGCAACAGGCAGCACGCGATGCACTTGCGACATATCAGTTGAATCGATAGATTTTTCCATTTTCAGGAGTGGTATTGATTGACGAAACGCCCATCATGAGGTATACTTTTGAGAAGTAGATATAATAATTTAAAAATATTTTACGTAAAGGAACTATAATTTTTATGCTCGCAATTCGTTTGCAACGTCTCGGACGCAAGGCTTATCCAGTGTATCGCCTTGCTGTCCAGGAGGCACAACGCCATCCATCAAGCGGTCGTGTGGTCGCGTATGTTGGCACATACAATCCTCATACAAAAGAGGCAAATATTCAGGTTGGGATAGCTCAGAAATATCTTGATAATGGTGCACAGCCAACACCTCGTGTAGTGCGCCTTCTGAAAGAGGCTGGCGTCAAGCTTCCTACGTGGGTAAAAGAACCTGCTGTTGATAAGCAGAAAGCCATCAAGCATGCCGAAAAGCTTCGTAAGAATCAGCCAAAGGAAGAAGTGGTCGAAGAGGCCACTGAAGAAGCTTCGACTGAGGCGTAGAAGGCTACAAGTCTATGAAAGCACTCCTCAAAGGAGTGCTTTTTTCATGCTCATGGTACAATGAGGATACGATAGTAGATAAGTGACCGAGCGACGAGGAGGGCAAGAAATGTCGACGCTAGACCAGCAATTTGTAGAGTATATCGTAAAATCACTCGTAGAGCATCCGGATGACGTGATTGTTGAGCGGATTATTGACGAGAAGGGAGTGTTACTCTCATTAACAGTGAATCCAGAAGACTTAGGCCGGGTTATCGGCAAGCGTGGCGTGACGGCACAGAGCCTCAGGACACTATTGAGAGCACTCGGGACAAAGAATGACGCGCGCTATAACCTCAAGATTGTTAACAATGATGATGACCGAGAGAGTTATACTATCTCATCTGATGATCGGGCTGACGAGTCTGTGCAGAACTCGTCAGAGGTAGTTGTGGAAAACGACGAGCCAGAAGCGTCAGATTATGCGAAAAAGGCTCGAAAAGAGCTTGCAGAACTCGATGATCTCGATATATAATAAGTATTAGTTCAAACAACTGCGAGAACTGCCAAAAGCTCTATGCGAGCAACTTTTATAAGAGTTGAGAGCCTTATATGTTCAAATAACCACCCTATTTGGGTGGTTATTTGGTGATAAAGATAGTCCAGAAAGTCAAATCGCCCGCAGTCGAACGCGAGCGTAGGAGTTGCGAGCAACTCGACTACAGGCGATTGACTACGGGCGGAGTGTCCTACTCGTGCGCGTCGGCAGCGGTGTTGAGCTGCTTCAGTATGATCTCCGGGTGCTCCTTCAGCAACTCGTCGTAGGTGTGCTGCTCCACGAACGCTTGCTCCAGCTCGCCGTCCGCCAGGTAGGTGACGTAGTAGAGTCCGGGTCCGAACGGTTTGGGATCGATAGTGGTGATTCTGTCATAGAGGACGGTGAAGCCGTTCTCGGCCAGGAACATCTGCTTTTCGGCGATGGACATGATGAACTCCGATCTGCTCGAGGGGAGGGGCGACCTTCGCCCCAGTGAAACTTGAGCAAAAGTTATGGTAATTATAACAAATATTTACAAAAAAGTCAATACCTAGTACAATATAACAGATGAGAAAGTTTCAAGTTATCACCTTGTTCCCCGAGATGCTTACGGGTGTCTTCGAGAATTCAATGATGTGGAAGGCGCAAAAGGACGGAATTGTTGAGCTAACAACGATTAATTTGCGCGATTTTGGTATTGGCACGCGCAAAGTGGTCGATGATACCCCCTATGGCGGTGGCGATGGAATGCTACTCAGACCTGAACCGCTTTTTGCGGCTGTCGAAATGGCGAAGGCAAATGATCCGAATGCAAGAGTTGCCTTGATGACGCCTCGCGGGCAACGTTGGCGACAGAGCTTGGCTCAGGAGTGGTCTGATGTGGACAATGGATATATTTTTATTTGTGGACGTTATGAGGGGTACGATGAGCGCATCGTGAGCTTGGTCGACGAGCAAGTAAGTGTCGGTGATTACGTACTAACTGGCGGTGAACTGCCAGCTATGACGATTATCGATAGTGTTGTGCGCTTGATCCCTGGGGTGCTTGGTGGTGCCGAGAGCGCAGCGATTGAGAGCTTCTCGGACGGTGAAACGCTAGAGTTTCCACAATATACGCGCCCAGAGGAATTTCGTGACATGAAGGTGCCGAGCGTGCTACTCAGCGGACATCATGGCGAGATTGCAGCCTGGCGTAGGGAAAATAGCTTCAAGGCCGAGTAAAAGAGTGCTGCCTAACAAAAATACACCTCAAGACGAGGTGATTTTTGTTGTTGTGGTGGATTTATCGTAGAGCGAATGTTTGTAAAAAATGTGTTTGTTTTTGTACGTTCGCTTATACGTACTGTACTAGACCGATATAAAAAGCGCAAGTAGATTGATAAAATAACAACAGTTTATCGTTGAAAGGGGGGTGTTGTATACTGGATGTAGGATGAAGAGAATTATTGCCAAGTGGCCTGATGCACCTCGAACGTACGAGGCGGGGATGATGGCGCTTGTCTATGCTGTGATTATTGTGACTACAGTAGTAGCGCAGCTCTTTAGTTTTGAAAAATTCATTCCACTGCTCGAGAGTTTTTCGCTTCCTGTATCGGGTAGGGCTGTTGCAACGACAATCGTGGTATGTGGTGTACTTGCGCTTCCTTTTCTGCTACGGATGAAGCTCAGTAGCGGGTTTCGCTGGCTAAGCATGGGTGCAGGGTGGGCTGTTGCGGGGATATGGCTCTTCTTGGGAATATGGATGAACGTCGCAGAGGTGCCAATCGATAATGCAGGCTTGCTTGGTGCGAGTGTATCGCTTGTTGTCGGGTGGTGGGTTGTGTTTGTGGCGCTTGGTTTTGGCATTCTTGCTGCATGGGCAGCATGGGGTCTATGGCCTGGGCGCGCCTCACTTGAGCACTCTCGTCAGAAATGATACAATAACGTAGCTACACTAGTGGGGTGTCGCCAAGTGGTAAGGCACATGGTTTTGGTCCATGCATTCGGGGGTTCGAATCCCTCCACCCCAGCCAAGGATTGACACCAACTAGACCTGATTACATAATATGTTATCTAGTCGAAGTTGGTGTTTTTCCTTGTCCGATATGTTTTTTAGCTTTTGCTTGGCGCCCAACCACCTCAAGAAATCCCTCCTTCGTGGAGCATTTTCGTATCATGTACTTAACAAAGGCCTCAGTATACAGGTAGTCATTGTGGGTGTCGTTATATACACAGAATTCCTCTCTCGTTCTTTCAGGGTGAGGACTGCCGCCCAGCGGGCGTATATTATTATTTTTCCAAGAAAGTTTGAAGTCGTAGCTATTAAATTTATAGGGTATACCTTCGGCGATCCTATTCATGGCCTGGGTTGGCCTCATAAGTCCTTTATTCTGCACAGGCCTCATCTGCTCCCTCACCAGTACCCGACCTGACTTTTTGAGCTCATCCATAGACTTTTTCTGATCATCAGAGAGGTCATCATACCTAGTGAACTGCAGGGCCATCTCACCAGCATTAGGTGCAGCCTCTAGAAATACCCTCAGCTTCAGTCTGTATCTCGAATCATCCCTTATTGCACTGTCAATGCTAGCATCATATTCAGCCAGAAAGTTGCGCAGATCAGGAGACAGGTCGTTTTGGAGTTTTACTAGCACCTCCTCGGCAGCCTCAGTGAAAGTCCCTATGAAAACGGGGAAACGGAGCATATTTGCCATGGAGTGACTTTCTCCAAAGTAGGCTGTCAGCTCTTTCTCGTAGTTTAATAGGAGCGCGTGAGATTGACCGCCTATAGCCGCAGCAAGAGCCTCGTCCCTTCCTGTATGTCGATGCTCTATCCTGTTGCGCAGCTTGATGAAAAATTCAAGGTTTGCCCTAACAGGGTTTTGAGTGGACCATTTGTGCTTTGCAGTTTTTGCTAAATCCCAGGTTTGATACTCACCATCAACCTTAAGATAGCGTCCTTTGTGTTTTGGGTCGGGGTAGCGGAACTCAACGCGCTCTTTAACTAGCTGTGCTTGTAGTAGATACAGCCAGGCTAGGTGCATATGAACGACAAAGCCCTCTAGCGATCTAGAGAAGACAGGCTCATTGTAAAGCTTCACTGCTAATAGAGCCTCCTCTTTGGAGGCCTCTAGTATCTTTCTCCATATAGCCCTCGCCATGATTATTACTATTATGACAGATAAGCCATCTTCAGTCTAACTGACTACAAGAATCCTTCTACTACGGAGTACTAGCTTTAGGTTAATACTCCTTACTAGCTGAGTCTGCTCATATTTTGACCCTTTATAAAGTACGTACCTTGTATACATGTCGAAAGCCTCGTCAAGCGACGTGCCTGACATATCAGACGCTTTTTGCACTGCGTTCCTGAAGCTTGGTTCGATAACACTCTTGTCAGGTATGAGCTGATGCCGCATTTCATATAGCTGCTCTATGATATCCTCCTCTCTCGCGAACAGCTCCCTACAGTCTCGGTCAACTTGGCGCGAGCAGTGGTAGTAGGTGTACTCTCGCACCGACCCGTCTCTTCGTTTCCTTAGTTTATGTTCACCAACCAGCGATGATCCACACGAGTAGCATTTGATGAATCCTTTGAATGGGAAGTCCTTGGCTCCCCACTTAGGTTTCGCTGGCACCACAAGAGCTTGGCGTACCTTCTCGAAAAGCTCCTTAGTGATGAGCGGTTCGTGCTGACCTTTATACCAATTACCACTCTTCTTTGGGTATTCGAACTCGCCGTAATAGTAGGTATTGCCCAGCATCCGATATATTGCACTTAGGGGTATTCTTTTGTCGCCACGAGTGCGGATGTTATTGCTCTCCAGCCAGCGCTGTATATACCTACCGCTCTTGCCATTGGCGGACATTTCAAACATCTGCTTTATGTAGGGTGCTCGTTCTTCGTCCACAATAACATCTCGTCCATTGCCACTCGCGCCTCGCGTGAAGTAACCAAGTGGAGGCATGCCCGGACGCCAGCCTGTTTCACATTTTGCCCGTAGGCCACGTTTCACATTGATGCTGCGGTTATCATTCTCTAGCTTAGCCTGTGATCCCAATATCATGAGCAGGAACTTTTCGTTGGGGTTGTTCTCAAAGGACTGTCCGAATGTACGTATTTTCTGCAGCTTACCGCCATCCATCAGGTCAACGAGCGAGCCTAGGTCTCCTGCGTTTCTAGCCAGACGATCTGGTGCCCAGGTTAGGATGGCGTCGTACTTGCCACCTCGTACATCTTCCAGCAGAGCGTTAAATACCGGCCTAGAGCCTGACTGCTTTGCCGAGAAGCTCTCTTGCTTGATATCTACAATAGAAAGACCCTCACGTTCTGCGAGGGTCTGCATCTCTTTTATTTGCGAACCAATGCTCATGGCTTGCCGTTCGTCCGACTCGGTAGACTTTCGTGCGTAGAGGCAGTATTTTAGTTCCATCAAACACAACAATACTCGAAAGAAAATAAAAAGCTAGTAAGATTCTATGAAGTTATCTGCAATATACTTATCGAAGCCGGATAACTGTGCGCTCAATCTGTTAATTTCGTTTGCCGCATAATCTATAGATTCATGAGGTAGTTTATATTTTTTAGAGAATTCAACTGGCACACCAAGTTCATCTAGTTGTATATATACAGGCTCTGTATTGAGGAACTCTAATCGATTTGCGAATGGCTCAAAGTTTGCCTTATTTGAATAATTTTTAGCGTGTCCATACAGTCGGTTGAGGGCCCGAATGTATTTGGGTAAGATATAGCCTATACCGTTTCGCATGAATGACATGGCATTCTCAAGTGTTTCATCGGTTATACCCTTGGTATTGCTCCAGCTTTCAGCGAGCCCCATAATCCCTCCAGAGAAGAATGCCTGCGTGAGCGCCGCTGCTCGATAAGCCCCTTTAGTGGCATCACCTGCATGAACAAGGGATCCTATATTTAGACCAAGACCTGCGAGTAGAGTGTAAATTTGTGCAATCTGTTGTCTCGTTGGGTCTGGATCCCAAACCTGCTCAAGAGTGGACAAGTGCATATCACCCCTAAGCTGATCGACGACAGCCTGTTGTGCCTCGAGTGAAATGAAATGGTTCATTTTCTGTATATCTAGGGGTATGGCTGTGCTAAGTCTATGCTCCTCTACGTTGCCCCTTTGCCTTGTAGATAAATGCTCTTCGTCTAGTAAGTTGAGTAAGCTAGGGCTAGTAGATGCTGCTTCGGTACCTATCGGATCATTAACTTCGACAACCTCATCTTTAGGGGGTTCCTCGAAGCAATGCACCTTGCCATAAAAATGCTTAAACATTCGACCTGCTCGTCCAGATATATTCTTGAACGTTAAGTAGCCACCGCTAAATGCACGACTATTGTTGAAGATCACTACAGACTTAGCTGTCGTATTAACCCCCTCAATAATCGTTGAGGTGCAAAGTAAGATTTTTATTCGTCCGTCTCCAAACCTACGGATCATCTCTTGAGATAAAAATCTTGGCAATCGTCCATGATGGATACCGACTCCATACTTCAGGGCATCCACGATATACCAATGATCGGTATAGTTTGTAGTGACCCACTGGATAAGATCATTATTGTTGGTCGTTGGTTCGAGATTTCCCGCTAAGTACTCGCGGTATAGCTTGCGTGTCTGGTCAGGGGAGGAGCAGTATACAAGAATATCCTCCTGCTCCTCGCGTATAATATCGGTAGTAATTTGGCCGCGACTATGCTCACGTGTTGCCTTGTGCTTTATAATTTCAAGGTAAGTCGTATTATTGTCATATTGAATCCAGATTGGCTTATGGCGTGTCGTGTCGTATCCGTTCGCACCCTGAAGATGTGGCCCTAATAGGTACACCTGCTTACTGTTAGAGCTATATTCGCGATACACCACGCTGAGCAAATCTGCTCGATCACCATTTTTCTTGTCTTCTCCAGTAAGTAAACTCTTGTCCATTTTGTAGAACTCATCAATTACAAGAATGTCTAATTCACCGATTGAATCACGAATTTGCTGAAACATTTCATGCGCACGCTCTTGAGTTAATATGAAAATATTATTATCGGTGAATTTTTGCCCTGAAAAGCTGATTCTGCTATGGCCTGTCCCGAGAGCCTTAACGCGTTTTCTTATTTCTTCAATCAGTGCGATAGTGGGGACAACTATCAGAACATTTTTATAGTTTTCATGTAGTATTAACTCATCGATGATAAATGACTTACCGAAGCTTGTTGGGGCGCTAAGTATGACAGAGCTACCCTCTAGCAGGCGATTCAGTACCGAGAGCTGAGCTTTGTGCAGATAGTACGGGCGACCGCTTGGTGATTTAAAAAACTCTTTAGCTAGGGTGTTTCTTAGGCTGAGATCGTCGTTATTCAGGTATGGAAATAACCCTGCCGACCTAACGATGTCCACAGCAATCTCATTCAGACTGCCCCAGTCTCTAGTTGAAATACGCATTGCAACTAGAATCGCCAAGTTCTCTATGTCATTAGACAGTGATATGCGACGCAGAAGCAAAAATTTATCCGACTCTGCAAATAGGACCGAATCCAGCAGTATCGATGCGAGCTTCGTTGATTCGGGGTTGCTCAATATATTCTCCTTGAGCCCTGGAATCCATCAACGTGCTCTTTGTAGACCCTAAGAGCCTCCTCCTTGTTTCTTAGGGGTAGGAAGAATACATGAATGTCCACCTCTAAAGTTTCATTACTGTTAAATTTTTCCAAGAAGGTTTTTAGGTTTGCCTCGATTTCATTATCAAGTTCTTCCAAGAAATTATCAGATATTTTAGTATGCGCCTTCGTCGCCCCTGACTCGTAAGCTATGAGTACGGGCACGCAGAGCTTTGCTTTAATTTCGTCTAACGAAGTATATTCACTCAAGAGTGCTTCGGCACTTTTTGTGGCTACGTTTTTGTCGTCAAAATGATTACGTATAGTAAGAAGTTCTTTCTGCATCTTTTTTGCCTCAAGAAACCCGATCACGGATTCAAACGCCTTGCCGATGGCTCTAGTGGGGTCTGTGTAAAATTTAGCTTCACCTAACCAGATACTATCAATCGTCTGGGTGGCTTCGTCGAAAATGACATGTACGCAGTCAAACCCCTTTACGTTATCCGAAGGATGAGACTTATAGTATATCTTCGACACTAGTGGTGTTGTGCTGTAGATATCCCTGATTAGACCGTGCAGAATAATTTCACCAATCTCACCTTTTTTACTAATATTTTTATCCCTATCGTGCAGTAATCGCGATGCATTTGTAGCTAGAGCAAAAAGCTTCGTGGGGTCACTTAAGCTCTCCAGTTCACTGGGGGTTAGGGAGTATTCGGGTATATGCTTCTGTAGCCATAGTAAGAATTCCCGATAGTTCCAGTCTCCGCTTTCATAGCCGATATGCACAGCTGTATGGCCTCGCCGGCTTCCATCAATGTCCTTATGCGCACGGTGCGCAAGTTCAAAAGTATCAAAATTAGCTAGGTATCTCACCTTAACTGCAAGCTCACTCATAGTCTGACTCTTTGGGTTAAATTTATATAACAAAGTTACATAATACATTATACGTCAAGTGCTGTCTCGGGTACAGCTATAAAGTCAATATCTAATCTGTAAAAAACTATTCTATGCTATAATAAACGTGTTCTAAGTCCTGCTATATGCAGATCGGTTTTCAAAAGCATTGGCATTTTTTGCTATTGCGGTTCGCCCTAAAATAGGGCACCGCGAAACAGCTGGGCGAAAGCCTGTCTGCATATGGACTTAGAACACCCTAGCGGTGTCCTATTTTTATTTTCGGGTCATCGCGAGAAAGGATGTGATGACCAGAAAGCAGAAATATACCGTAGTCTCCCTATTCTCTGGCGCCGGAGGAATGGATATAGGTTTTGACCTTGAAGGGTTCAAGACGATATGGGCAAACGACTTTGACAAAGATGCCTGCGAAACGCACAGACTCTGGTCTGGCGCTGAGGTGGTGCATGGCTCAATTGAAAAGATTGATTTAGATACTATTCCGTCAGCCGATGTTGTTCTAGGGGGGTTTCCTTGTCAAGGCTTTAGTTTGGCTGGTCCGCGCAAGGTGGACGACAAGCGCAACGTTCTTTATCAGTATTTTGTTAAAGTGATCGAAAAACTCCAGCCAAAAGTGTTTGTTGCGGAGAATGTCAAGGGAATCTTAACCCTTGGCGGTGGCGAGATTATCAAAGTTATTATTCGCGAGTTCTCCGACAAAGGGTATGATGTTCAATTTAAGCTACTAAACGCTGCTGACTATAACGTACCAGAAGATCGCTATCGGGTAATTATGGTCGGTATTCGCAGGGATATTAAGGTGAAGTTTGAGTATCCTCTGCCAGAAAAGAAACGCATAACTCTACGTGATGCTATCGGTCACTTTCCTGAGCCAGCTGACGACGAGATCCTTGAAGGAGGATTCTCGCCTCGATTTATGAGCCGAAACAGGAAAAGAGGCTGGGAGGAGCAGGCCTTTACTGTGCCAGCAATGGCGAAGCAGGTTACGCTACACCCATCCTCTCCGGACATGATCAAGCTTGATAAAGATCTCTGGAGGTTTGGAGAGGGAGGTCGCACCCGAAGATTATCCTGGAGGGAGGCTGCGGCAGTGCAGACCTTTCCTGAAGATATGGAGTTTGCCGGTAATCTCGTTTCGATCTACAAGCAGATTGGCAATGCAGTGCCTGTCAACCTTGCCCGAGCTGTCGCCAGAGAGCTATATCGGTCACTAGAGGGTGTGAAGTAATGACAGCTGCTACCACCTCATCGCTTAGCCAAACAGTTCAAGGCAAGGCCTATGAGTACGCATGCGTGCAGTCTATCGTGGAACTTGTAGGGAGCGTACGGAAGGTGCATATCATCCACAACTCGAGTCTCGTAGTCGCACAGCAAGCATGGGAGCTCCTCGGCGATGAGTTACGAGTCACAATGAAGAAGTCGTCAAGGGCGGGTATTGAAACACTCATCCAGCTTGAACCTAAAATAATAGAAGACGGGAATGATGACCTTGAACTCTCCTTGCAGGAGGATCGTCGTGGTCAGGAGGGTGATGTCCGTGACGTGCTTATTATTCGTCGCAGTATCCAGTGGGAAATTGGTGTTTCGGTAAAGCACAATCATTCCGCAGTGAAGCATTCACGACTTTCACCAACTATCGATTTCGGAAAAGAGTGGCTGGGTCTTCCTTGCTCCCGGGATTACTTCGATGAAATTAAGCCAGTATTCGATCGTCTTCAGGAGCTGAAAAGCGCTAATTTGCGATGGAGAGATATAGATGACAAAGAGCAGACCGTTTACATCCCTCTTCTCAGAGCCTTCATGAGCGAGCTGGTTCGCCTCACAAACGATAACTCAGGCGTTGTGCCGGCACGCCTACTTGAGTATCTATTGGGACGAAAAGATTTCTATAAAATCATCTCAAATAATTCAAGCCGATTCACTACTCTTCAGTGCTTCAATCTGCGTGGGACGCTAAACACGGCATCAAGCTCGCAGCAACCATCCTTGCGGGTTCGCGGTGTTGAAATGCCTTCAAGAATTTACCATCTCGACTACAAAGATGTTCGTGGCGTACCGTCACTCACGACAGTGCAGCTAGTTATGGACAATAACTGGGCGGTGACGTTCAGAATTCATAATGCAAGCACAATGGTTGAGGCAAGTTTGAAATTTGATATTCAGTTGACTGGTGTTCCTAGCTCTATGTTTAGCAATAGTGTTAGTTGGTAGTTAACTCTTTACCATAGAGGGTGTTTGACGCTGTAGTCGCCAGTCTCCTCAACTTTATTGACATAGTCCTCTAGAATCTTCTTATGCTTTTTGATTGCATCCAGATCTATACCTTCGAGCAGGGCTTTTGTTTCACGATACTTCTGGTCTAGAGACTCAGTATTGTATCCTTTCGCACGTCGGATACGATCAATTCCTTCTGGATTCGTGACTCGTACAGGCTTTACTGGTAGACCGAGGATTGTTCTTTCGGCCATTATTGCTTTTATCGCTGCATTTGTTGAGCTGGCGACGTGCATCCATTCTTTGCTTGTTATATCTTCACTATTTGCTTGTTTTTGAATTAGCCTGACTATCTCCCTATGAAATACATTCTGGGTAAGACGAAGTGTGCGAAGCTGTCTTTCATCAACGTCAACACGTGTTTCGAAGGACCTTCGTATTAGTGCTTCGATTCGATCTTCTGTATACTGTCTTCGTTTCTTTTGCCATGAGCGCTTTTTAGCGTGTCGAACCACTGTTATTTTGGTAGTATCGAACATTCGTGCAATCCAGTCATAGCTAGCTTGCGGCTTAGTTATATACGTCGATTCTGCCTCTATCCAGTTAACCTTACCCATACTAAGCTTTACTATACGTAAATTTGCTTGAAAAGTCTAAAATCGGTATCGTTTTGGTATCATTTTTAACACCCACCTCTGTTAGATAGATTATACATGGGTACTAGACGATTACACACAGCCAAGAGCGACAGTTTGAAATGAGACCCATATGGGTCTCATTCTATTTAAGCAAGTTCATGATAACATGGAGTGAATATGATGAAGCTAGAAAATCAAAAGCTACAAACTATTCTTACGCTACTTGCGGGTAGTCTAATAGTTTCTTTATGGACATTTTTTAGATTTTTCACAAAGTCTATTAATTTCGATCTTGTCGGGCAGCAATTATTGTCTCGCCAGTGGCTTGACGGCAATTTTGAGGGGTCTGTAACAGCACCTACTAATTACATACTAAAGATGGTGTCTTTATACATGCCTGGTGAGTTGCTTGGTGCTGATCCTAAGCTATTTTTGATAATAGTAACCCTTATTGTGAATGTGCTAACGTTTACTGGTATTTACTTTATTCTAAGAAAAATACTTAAATATTTCTCTATTAACGGCGGAGCTATATTCAATATTTCGATGATATGGCTGGCGACAGTCGCAGGCTCTGTATTTTGGATACAATTTGTGAACTCTCGTAATATTGAGTTACTTGCAGGCCTCGCACTACTCTATCTGGGGTTAACTTTATATAGGAAATTATCCATACGCAGAAGTTTGCTATTTGTAATCTTTGCCGGATTGGTATACTTTGCAGACCCTTTGCAACTACTCATAACATCTGTGATATTGGCTGCCTACATTGCTTTGAATAGTTTTATGTACGACAAAGCTAAGTGGAGACAGACACTCATCATTTTACTTTTGATTACTTTAGGATATTTGCTATCTCAAATACTTGTATATATAGTGCAACAATTCACGAAAGTAGATTTTTTTAGTGTTAGTTCACTCGCTCAAAGTCTTGCGGTATTTAATAATATTCCTACCGTCGCCATAGAGACTGTAAAGAATGCCGTTCGTCTCGTTTCTGGTACAAATGAATTGGGTGTATGGCGACAAGTATTGAGTGTATTGATAGTAGCTGTGTTAACCGTTATTTCTGTCGTTACGATTATTAGGAAGCGAGAATATGTCAAAAATCGTAATCTTATTCTCTTCACCCTATTAATGCTCATTACGCCTGTTGTTGTCTATATTGCGAGTGGCCAGCCGGTGTTTGAGGCAGACACGTCGAGATATCTCATAGTACTAGCCCCGGCATTGGTACTTTTATTCTCGATTAGTGATTTGAGACAAGCTCCTAGGCGTTTATATTACAGTGCTGTCATAATAGTCACCACATTGTTGTTAGTGAGTACTGCCTCCCTCATTCACGCAACTATAAAAGGCTCCGAGAAGGTTGTGTTAAGCACTGTTCATCTAGAGGAGAGATTTAATTATCTTGTCGGAAGTAATTATCAGTATGGGTATTCTAGTATGGACACTGCTATTCCATCAATGTATTTTTTTGGTAGAAATACCGATAAAGTACTGCTACCACTTTCCTGTGATAATGGCGCTCTTAGAAAAGCAACCCTTTTTTACGATAAAAATCTCTTCATAACGTATGAGAAAAGTAATACTCAGGTACCTATTATTCTGGACGGTAATTCTATAAATAACTATCCTAGTATTTGTTCCATCGATTCAATTAAACAGCAACTCGGAGATCCAATAAAAATCGATATTAACAACCAAAATACAGTGCTTTATTACGGTAGCGATAAAATAAAAGAATTACGCTATTAAGTTGAAATTTTGGTACCAGACCCTCATCCCCAGCCAAGTAAAGAACGACCCTCGCGGTCGTTTTTTACTTGGCCCTGATAGATGCAAGCCCCCGAATGTTTTGCCTTAGCAAAACATTCGGGAGTTCGGCGAAGCGCAGTGAAGCGCTGGGAAAGCTTACTTTTGCCAGCACAAGCAAGCGGAGGAGCGAAGCGATATTCCTCCACCCCAGCCAGAAGCAAGCTGTCGAATCCCTCCACTCAAACTCACCAGAAAAACCCTTTGCCTTATTTTTTGAGATTCCCCCGCCGAATTTCTTTTTAGTTGTAAAGGATTTTTCTGGTGGGGCTGAGCCTACACGGCTCAGCCATCATTGCGCTGGAAATAGGTTTGATATTTTTCGTAGACTACAGTCATGAAAATCGCCAGAGCTTTTGATTTGGCGATTTTCATGCATCACACCCGAGATCTGATCTCTTGAGAGGTGTCTGGGGGTGATGAGTATCGACACATAGCTAGTATGTGCTTACTATCTCCCTGCTTACGTGCAACCAGCCAGCTGCACCACTTGGTAGATTGTCGATAGGGAAATACTGCACAGAAGTAGACCTGTATTGTAGCTCGGCCTCTCTTTTCAGGGAGCGGTATAGATGATTCGCAGGGCAGTCATGAGCGTGGTACACTAAATGTATATGGACTATGCATTTTTTGTGCAACTCATCGCCGATTATGCCGTGTTTCCAGTTGTGATTATCGCAGGCTGGGCGCTTTTGATGATACCAAACAAGCAAAAGTTCCGTGCCTATAGTCGCATTTTAATGGCAGGGTTGACGGCATTTTTATTGGCAAAACTCCTTGCGATCGCGTATCAGCCGTCTGAGGTGCGACCATATGAGTTGCTTGGCGTGACGCCGGGTGCGTCGTATCTCGATAATCCTGGGTTTCCGTCGGATCACGCGCTGTTTGTGATGGCGATTACACTGGCGGTGTGGTTTGAGACACGACGCAAGTGGTTATCGCTTGTACTGGCTGTACTCGTGGTGGTGGTTTGTATCGGGCGTGTACTAGCCCTGGTTCATACACCACTCGATGTGATAGCTGGTGTAATGGTCGCTTGTGTTGGTGGCCTGTGGTATCTCCAGCGAGATACAGTAGCTACCGCCTCAGTGAAGTCTCGTGCGAAGAAAGAATAAGAGGTATTCTTTTTGCTATTATTGCAACTATCATTTATAATGTCATCAAGTAATACGAGAAGGATGAATAAGTGATGGCAAGGGCTGTAGTTGACACGAGTGACAGGCGAATACGTGGCACATTAAATTGGGTGCATGTTGTATTATTAGGCGCAGCACTTGGTGTGGTTTGGCTAGTGCTTTCGTGGCTTCTGAGTGCGTATGTGATCGATGTGCTCGTGTGTCGCAGCGGTACACTGGCAGCCTGTGGGCGTTCAGAGGAGGTTGCAGGTAATATCGCTGCTGTTATTGTAGCGGTTATTGGTGTCGGTGCGCTGATTCGTCTGTACGTACAGCGTGCTTTTGGTGTGGCTGTAGCAGTGCTGGCGTCGTTTTGGGGACTATCGGCACTTATCGACGGACTGCGATGGTTTGAGTCTGTGGCATGGCTTGCGAGCCTCTATGCACTTGCCTATCTTCTATTTGCAAATATTTTTCGTATTCGATCTCTTTTTGCTGCAATCATTCTGGCAGCGCTTGCCGTCCTACTTGTGCGGTGGGTCGCCTTTCTCTAGGGCGCATAGTACACTAGTGATATGGATATAGTATTTGTGCTTATTGTGAGTGGTGTCATTGGTGTCGGATTTGTCGTAACGATAGCTATTCTTCTGTCGCGTATGCGTGAGCTGAAGCAGTCAACCGCGGTTAATCTATTAAAGAGCGACGTGACGGAGCTGTCCCGATCAATTACTGGACTGCAGCAAGCGATGAGCGATCGGCTCGAGCGAAACGCTACAGCAGTGCAAGCAAGTGTGCAGAAACAGCTCGGTGAAAGTGCCAAAATTGTTACCGATGTGACACAACGCCTCGCGAAGCTTGATGAGACGAATCGTCGAGTTGTCGACGTAGCGGATGAGCTCAGGACACTGCAGAATGTTCTACAGAACCCAAAGCAACGCGGTGTATTTGGTGAGTATTATCTTGAGTCTGTACTTGAGAATGTTCTACCGGTTAAGAATTATCAGATGCAATATAGTTTTCAGGATGGGCAGATTGTTGATGCGGTCGTCTTTCTTGATAAGAAGAAGATTCTTCCGGTTGACAGTAAGTTTAGCCTTGAGAACTACAATCGCATGATAACTGAGACAGATAAAGATGCGCGTGAGAAACTTCTCGCAAAGGTGCGTAGTGACCTCAAGGGGAGAATTGATGAGACAAGCAAGTATATCCGCCCGAACGAAGGTACGATGGATTTTGCGTTTATGTTTATTCCGAGCGAGTCACTCTATTATGATCTTTTGATTGGTAGTGTCGGGGCTGGAAGTTCGGCTCGTGATCTGGTGGAGTATGCGTTTCGTGACAAAAAAGTCATTGTTGTGAGTCCAACGAGTTTTATGGCATATCTTCAGACAGTCTTGCAGGGATTACGTAGTTTGCAGATTGAGCAGCAAGCAAAAGATATTCAGGTTCGTGTCGGTAAGCTTGGTCTGCATATCGCAAAGTTTGAGGAGTATATGCACAAGCTTGGTAATGCGCTAGGGACAACTGTCAATCACTACAATGCCGCACATAAGGAGCTCGGTAAGGTCGACAAAGATGTCGTCAAGATTGCCAGTACGAGCAGTGTTGTTGAGCCGCTTTTGGTCGATAGACCGCAGAGAGAAGATAGTTGATAGCTAAAACCCCGCCTTTGATGGCGGGGTTTTAGTAGTATACCTAGATACCTAGTTTCTTACTGTTGACGGCTGATGTAGGCAAGAAGAAGATAAAGGTTTGCGCCGACGGCTGCACCGATGAGCGTACCGATAAGCACCTCAAGGCCGAGGCGGCTATGTCGGGCCTCGGTGTTATCTGCTGCAGCTCCCTGAAGAAGCTCATCCTCTGTTTTTTCAGTTGCTGCAAGTGCAATTGCTGGGTTGAGGGTTGTTCCCTTAACGTAGAGCTCGGCTGGGATCTTTATTTCCTCTGCGCTTTCAGTTTGCGCCATGTACTGCTTTTGGTATTCAGCTGCTTGTGCACTCTGGAGAGTGGTCAGGGCAGTTGTCGATACAAGGATACCGATTGTTAGAGAGAGACCAACACCAAACGCCTTGCCGGTCTGTGAAAGCTTGTCGCTGCTGATTGCGGCCATGAGTCCAAAAAGGAATATGGCAGTACCAACGAGTTCAGCAATCAGGACTCCCCAGTGAATTGTTGTGAAGTGTGAGAAATCAAGTGGGTAGCCTACGCCATTGATTGCACCGAGTAGCAGGATTGCAAGGATAGCACCGACAAACTGAGCGATCCAGTAGACTGGCAGTAAGGCAGTTTTGAGTTTACGAGCTGCCCAGAGGCCGAAGGTGACAGCTGGGTTGATATGCGATCCAGACACAGCACCGATTGCAAGGACTACAACAGCGAGAGTCAGACCGACATATAGCGCTGCTGTCTCTTGAAGTGTGAGCAGTGCAACCATCGTTAGGATGAATGTACCGATAACCTCAGCGATGATAATCGCAGGGTAGTTTGGCTCACCGGAAGTTTTCTTGAAAACCGAGCGCTTCGCAGAAGCTGGAGCCGTCTTTGTTGTTACTTTGGTTGTTGTAGTGTTGCGGGTTGGCTTTTTTGTAGCCGTCTTTTTTGCAACGCTTGCCTTTGATCCAGATTTACTGGTGGCCATATAGTTTCCCTCCTTATGACTGATTATGAAACTGTAAAAATAGTATACCACAGAACAAGGTCGGCGCGCTGAGGCTGGTTGGCTTTTGTTTTACGACAGCGTATCGATGATATACTGAAGACATGGCGTTACATATTCGACAAAATGACAAGCAATCAGAGTTACAAAAGCGCATCGCGGCCGAATTGCAAGATAAGGCGAAGAAGCGCACACTTGACGTAGATCAGCCTGATGGGGTTGATGATTCTCGGTACATCGAAGGGACGCGGCAGACAACCGGCCTTGCTTGGGCGTGGGTCTTGATCGGTATTTCGATTGTCGGTATTGTGGTGTGGCTTACTATCGAGAGTACTCGTAAGATGTAATTTGCATCTCCTCATGACAGTCCTCTGATGGTATACTAAGGAGAGATATGACAGAGATTGAATCGATACGACAAGAGCTTCTGACTCAGGTCGCGTCAGCTGACACGCCACGAGATGTGCTACGAGCACCTGTACTGAAGAAGCTTTATGGAAAAATTGGCACACTACCACCCGAGGAGCGAGGTGCGTACGGTAAGCAGATTAATGACATGAGAGTGGCGCTCGAGCATGCAGTTGCTGAGAGGGAGAGCGAGCTTGAGTCTGTGACGGTCGCGCCGATTGACGTGACCGCACCATGGGATGTGAATACGGGACCAATGAATCTTTTGCCAGCTAATCAAGGGACGATCCATCCCTTGATGCGTGAAGTGCGGCTTTTGTCCGATATTTTTGAGCGCATGGGCTTCGCTATTGAAGACAGTCGTGAGATTGATGATCAGTATCACATGTTCGATGCACTGAATTTTCCAAAAGATCACCCAGCGCGAGACGATTATGACACATTTCAGACAGTCGAAGTTGATGGCGAGGGGAGCTCACTGGTCGCTCCGGCACACACGAGTACGATGCAGCACCGTATTCTGAAGAAGTACAAGGCAAATCTTACTTCTGGTGAGCCAATTGCTGCCGTGGTGCCCGATCGTGTCTTTCGTAACGAAGACCTTGACGCTACGCACGAACATACATTTTACCAGGTTGAGGGTGTGTATGTCGCAAAGGGTGTGACGGTAGGGAATCTTATTGAAACGCTTTCGGCATTTCTGCAAGAGTATTATGGCAAGCCGATTGAGGTGCGTACAAATCCATTCTACTTCCCGTTTACGGAGCCAAGTTTTGAGCTGTCGATGAAGAATCCGTTTAGTGATACGGCAGATGATTGGATTGAGCTTGTCGGCTGCGGTATGATTCATCCGAACGTGCTAGAGCAAGCGGGCATTAACCCGAATGAGTATACCGGTTTTGCTTGGGGGCTTGGCATTGATCGATTAGTCATGATGAAGCATGGCGTTGAAGATGTACGGCATTTTGAGAGTGCAAAGTTAGATTTTTTGAGGCAGTTTTGATGAGCAGTATAGCTGAATTGCAGGAAAGAGCTCAAAAGATTCGCAAAGCATACGATCAACGTAATGCTGCGGATGGCCACAGCAAATGGGGCGGACTGGATTATGTAGCCGGCTTCGTGGGTGACGTGGGTGATTTGATGAAGCTTGTGATGACAAAAGAAGGTAAACGTCGTGGACCTGAAGATATTGATGCAGCGCTGCGACATGAGCTTGGTGACTCTTTATGGTCACTGCTAGTGATTGCTAGTCATTACGATATTGATTTGGCCGAAGCGTTTTCTGAGACAATGACTGAGCTGGAGGAGAGATTGAAGCATGAAAGTTAGTGTAAACACAATTCAAAAATATATCGATACGACACTTCCTTCGGTGAGTGAGCTTGTGGCGGTCATTAACGCACAGCTTGGGCAGGTCGAAGAGGTAATTGAGCTGGCACCAAAATACGCGGCAGCAAAGATCGTGAAGGTGGTGGAGTGCGAAAAGCATCCGAACGCCGATCGGCTAAGCGTCTGTAAGATAGATGATGGCAGTGGTGAGCTGACTCAGGTTGTCTGCGGTGCACCTAATGTACGCGCAGGTATGTGGGCGGTATGGCTTCCGCCTGAGAGCGTCGTACCGAGCACATATGGTACTGACGAAGAGTTCAAGCTCGGTGCACGTGAGCTGCGTGGTGTCATGAGTAACGGCATGTTAGCGTCCGGCAAGGAGCTGGATATTAATAGCAGTCACGAGGGTATTATTGAAGTTACCACTGATGACGTGCCTGTGGGTGAGACACTCCGCGAGGGTGCGGGCTTCAGCGAGATGTTTGGTCTTGACGATACCATTATTGATATTGAGAATAAGATGTTTACGCATCGCCCTGATCTCTTTGGGCAGCTTGGTGTGGCGCGTGAAATCTCTGCAATTTTACAGGGAGTACCAGCAGTTGACCAAGCGGACGATGATACGCGCTTTGCTAACCCAGACTGGTATTGGTCTGGCACTGAGTTTCAAGCAGCTGACGGCCTTGATCTTGAGGTGTTCAACGATGCTAAGGCGGGCGCGCCACGGTTTATGGCGGTAGCGATGAGGGGTGTGACTGTTCGTCCGAGCCCGCTATGGCTGCAGTGTGAGCTCGTTCGCTGGGGCGGCAAGCCGATCAATAATGTGGTTGATATGACGAACTATGTAATGCTTCTCACGGCTCAACCCGTGCACGCCTATGACTACAAGAAGTTGCGAGGACACAAACTTGGTGTACGGATGGCTGAGCAGGGCGAAACGCTGACGCTGTTGAATGACAAAACATATACCTTGAACGAGACAGATCTTGTAATCGCCGATGGCGAGGGTGCGGTAGGGCTTGCAGGTGTGATGGGTGGCGGCAACTCCGAGGTGTCGGAAGATACGACGGACGTTGTGCTCGAGGTGGCGACGTTTGATATGTATGCCGTTCGCCGCACAAGTATGCGGTATGGTCTATTCACAGATGCATTAACCCGATTTAACAAGGGTCAGTCACCGCTCCAGAACGGCCGGATACTGGGTCACTTAATGACATTACTGCAGGATATAGCAGGGGCGGCACAGGCCTCGAAGGTATACGATCTACATGCGCTGGGCAAGGACTTTGACTCATCGACTTTGAAGGCTGATTTGACGGTGGGCGTAACATTCGTCAACCAACGGCTTGGTATTGACCTGACGGCTCAGCAAATTGGCAGTGTGCTCCGTCGTGTTAATTTTGCGGTTATTCCTGACGAGAAGAGCAGTGACATACTGCAAGTGACGCCGCCGTATTGGCGAACTGATATTGCAATTCCTGAAGACGTTGTCGAAGAGGTTGGCCGGCTGTATGGCTATGATAATTTGCCACGCGAATTGCCAATGCGTAGTGCGCGACCAACGCCAACCAATCGCTACCGTGAACTCACCGAGCGAGTGCGGCAGGCTCTATCTCGTGCTGGCGGCAATGAGGTATTGACGTACAGCTTTGTGCATGAGCGGGTGCTGCGAGCAGTCGGGCAAGATGTGGATGATGCGTATCAGCTCTCGAATGCACTGAGTCCTGATCTGCAATATTATCGACTCAGTTTAACGCCAAGCTTACTTGATAAGGTGCATATGAATATCAAGGCTGGATATGATGAATTTGCACTTTTCGAAATTGGAAAGAGTCATAGCAAGAAAGCCGGGGTTGATGACGATAAGTTGCCAATTGAGCCAGGCCGCATAGCGCTGACCTATGCCGCAAAGACACCAAGAGACGGAGCGCCGTATTACCGTGTAAAATATCTGCTTGATTACGCTGCTTCGCAGCTTGGTATGGAGCTAGAATATCGATCATTGCCATCAAACTCGCAACTGGCTGCCGCGGCACCGTTCGTTGCAGCGCGTACCGCACGAGTCATTGACCGAGTGTCGGGACAGCCGATTGGATTGATTGGTGAGTATACACAGTCTGCAAGAAAAGCATTTAAGCTCCCTGAGTATGCTGCGGGATTTGAGCTCTTTACCGAGGGTCTACTGAGGGCAGCCGATGCGATAGAGAGTCGGTATCGACCACTCAGTCGCTATCCATCAATCGAACGTGACGTATGTTTTGAGGTGGCAACAGAGGTGTCGTATGGTGATATTATCTCATCTATGCAGCTATCTCATGACGATGGATTGCATATCACTGTTGATCCAGTCGATATCTATCAGGCAGAGGATGGCTTGAAGCGCGTTACAGTTCGTGTGAGAGTAACATCGCATGAGCGAACTATGACGAGTAAGGCGGCTGGTGAGGTGGTCGATGGGATAGCTGCACAGGTTATCGAACGGACAGGTGCATCGATTATTTAAATTTGTTACACTAGAAAAAGTAATAGAGAGGGAGAACTATGGCAACAAAACAAAGCCAACGCATTGGCATCTGGGTTATTGCGGTTGCGTTAACCGTTGGTACATTGGGTGGATTTTTAGTGATGGTACTTGCACCAAAGAATCAGGCGAGTGACCAAGCGCGCTTTGAGGAGCTGCAAACAGAATATCAGGCAGAATATGCAACTTATCAGGGTAAGGTTGAGGCTCAGAATAACGAACTTGCGAAGAAGCTATCGAAGGAGTATTACGATACGTTTAAGCAATATGAGAAAAATCCAAAGAAATTTAACGCAGATGATGTCAAGGATCTCAAAAAGAAAGATCTCAAAAAGGGTGATGGAAAGAAGTTGACAGATGAGTCGACATTTACGGCATACTATATCGGTTGGAATCCTAAGGGTAAAGTTTTTGACAGTTCATTTGATAAGCAGTCGCTAAAGGTGCCGATTGAGGCCGCGCCAGGTGGTGTTATTGAGGGGTGGACAAAAGGCGTTGATGGTATGAAGATCGGTGGTGTACGAGAGGTAACGATCCCAGCTGATCTAGCGTATGGCAGCCAGAGTCAAGGTGATGATATTCCTGCAGATACACCTCTGAAATTTATTATTATGGTTATTCCAACACCAGATAAGGGTGATGCGATTGCAGCACCAAAAATGTCGGAAGAGCTGAAGCAACTCTACGCGCGACTTAATGGAATAGATCCGCGTCTACTGGAGGATATGTAATGACAGATGTGCATGATGTGATTATGGTTGGCGCTGGGCCGAGCGCACTTGCGGCGGCAATATACACGACGCGCGAAGATCTTGGTACGGTGCTTTACGAAAAAAGCGCCATTGGCGGTATGGCTGCGATTACAGACAAGATTGATAACTACCCTGGATTCCCTGATGGTGTCGAGGGTATGACACTTGCGGGGCAGTTCGAAAAGCAGGCTGAGCGCTTTGGTGCAGTTATCGACTTTGGTGATGTTTCTGAGATTCGTGACGAAGGCAAGGAAAAGGTCGTTGTTGTTGATGGTGTTGAAAAGCGTGCGAAAGCGGTTTTGATCGCAACAGGAAGTGACTATAGTAAGCTTGGTATACCGGGGGAGGCTGAGTATTACGGTCGTGGGGTTCACTACTGCGCAACGTGTGATGGTGCTTTTTATCGGGAACGACGACTAGTGGTTGTTGGTGGTGGCAATTCTGCTATTCAGGAGGCAATCTTTTTGACGCGATTTACATCGCATATCGACTTACTCGTGCGCAGTACGGTTAAGGCGAGTGAGGTGTTGCAGCAAGACCTCCAGAAACATATAGATGAAGGTAAGATTACTGTCCATCTCGGTACGACAACAGATGAGATCGTAACGACTGATGGTAAGGTGGTGTCGGTACGCGGTACGCGGAACGGTGAGGCGGTTGAATTTGAAACGGATGGCGTATTCGTGTTTGTTGGACTTAAGCCGAATACTCAGTTTCTTGAGGGCAGTGGCGTGGCGCTTGATGAGCAAGGACTTGTCAAGACAGACCACAAGCTTGCGACAAATATCCCGGGTATATTTGCGTCTGGTGATGTGCGGAGTGGTGCAACGATGCAGATTGCAAGTGCTGTTGGTGAAGGTGCGGCGGCAGCTCTTAGTATTCGCGAGTATCTTGATGATCTGAGCCGCGCCTAAGACTGCGCGATGTCGTTACGCAACGTAATGCGCGATAAATGACTCTAGCTGCTTGATCGTTGCGGGGTTGCTTGTTTCAAGTGCGACTTCTCGTGTGCCGAGGAGGACGCCACCGTGTACGAAATTGTGTGATCCTGTAATGGCCTTTTTCGTGCCATCTTCAAATTCGAAAATCATACACTTGGCATGAAGATAGGCAGACCGATTGTAGGTTGTTTGCTGGTTTGTAAGAAACATACCGGCACGTATAACGAAGCGATTGAATCCACGTGCGGTCTGCCATGGATTGAAGTAGAGCGTAGTATTAGTTCGATGAAGAAGACGTGTGAGCCTGCCGGTCGGACAGTACTGTGAGACGTAGATGATTCGCTTGGCCTCTGCGGCGTGGCGGCAAGCACGCTCGTAGATAATAGAGTCGCCAAAGAGTCCGGCATCAAATAACACTGTCGACATGCTATCAAGCTTGGTGGAATGGCTGCGGTAAGGATGTCGTTTTTTGTCGGCACGAACAATATGTTGGTGTTCAGTAAATAGCTTGCCTGCGAGACGGGCATCTGTCGTGCGGAACATGTAGTCGGTGTTACGCGTCGCTTCTTCATAGAGATTGACACCACCGAAGGAGAAGACGGTATCATCGACGACACACCATTTACTGTGTGTACGTCCTGATATGGTCGTAATATTGAGGCGTCCAAGCCAATGAAAATCAACACCAGCTCGCGAGAGTGTGCGCGCCATCTTGGTCGTAGAGCGGACTTTCTTACTATAGTAGTGCGACGGAATAAACTGCCCACTTAGTTCGGTATATGTAAACATATCACCGGCAACACGAACATTAACTCCGCGTCTTGCAGCGGCCGCTAGGGCTTCAAGTAGCTTGTCGGTGGACTCGTCAGTCGTAATAACCATACTAATGAACGAGACGCGTTTTTTGGCGCGTGAAATAGCATCGGTTGCTTGTTTGATGTAGTCATGGGGAGAAAGGAGCTGCATGCTTTCCTAGTATAGCATTCTCGAGAGGGCCATCCAGGTGTGCGCAGTTGGCTACTCATGAATGTATCCATATGGTAAAATACTACCTAAGACTAGCAAGAAGGAGATATAGCACATGGCTGACTTTAATCAGATTCTTACCCCTGGTGATGTGGACGGCGGTATTATTAATGTTGTAGTGGAGATTCCAGCTGGAAGCTCACATAAAATTGAATGGAATCGTGACCTTGCTGTGATGCAACTTGATCGTGTGGAGCCCGCAATTTTTGCAAAGCCAACGAACTATGGTTTTATTCCACAAACGCTAGATGAGGATGGTGATGAGCTTGATGTACTGATTGTCACTCACGAGCCTCTTCCGACTGGCATTTTCCTTGAGGCGCGCGTGATTGGTGTGATGAAATTTGAGGATGATGGTGAGATTGATGACAAGGTTATTGTTGTGCCGGCTGATGATCGAAATACAGGCAATGCAATCACATCACTTGACGATTTTCCCAAGCAGCTCATTGCGCAGATCGAACACCATTTCACGCACTACAAGGACCTGAAGAAGCCAGGTAGTACAATCGTGAAGGGTTTTGGTGATATTGAAGAGGCGAAGGTAGTGATTCACGAGTCTATTGTGCGCTGGAACAACCAGTAAGATGGTAAAGGTGGAGCGGGCTGCGAAGGCACTGATTCGTCGGGCGACAGATGGCCGATACTTGATGTTGACTTGTAGCCCGTGGCCGGAGAATCCGCGCCGTTCACAAAAGCCGGATTTGCCTGGTGGTGAGATCGAAGCTGGTGAGCAGATAGAAGAAGGGCTACTACGTGAGGTCTATGAGGAGACGGGAATCGTACTATCAGAGCAGTCACTACAGCTTGGCTACTGTTTTACAAGATTTGACGCTGGTATCTCAACGAGTTTTCTTTTGTATGTTGCTGATATCCCGCAAGATATCGATATTGTATTGAGTTGGGAACACGAGTCATTTCAATGGCTTACTGCCGATGAGGTGTTAGGGCTATCTATCAGACGACCATATACAGAGATGTTTCGCCATCTTGCATTGGTTGGATTGCTATAAGAAGTAACCATGTACTTATTTTGAGCGAATACGTAGTCTTCCTGCAAACTTCTCAATGAGGTTGCGATTTTGTCGCGAGAGCTGGAGGCGTAGTTTGTCTTTTGCGTGCGCTGTTATGATGTACTCTTTCCATTCAGCTTTCGGTGAGGCGTTCTTGCTCGTGAGGATCTCGACAGTATCACCATGTTTGAGTTTATAGCTAAAGGGTTTCATGGCGCCATTCACGCGAAAGCCACTTGTGCGCGCAGCAACATCAGAGTGGACGCGATAGGCGAAATCAAGTGGATATGCTCCGTATGGCAGGTCCCATATGTCACCTTTAGGTGAGTAGACGAAGATACGGTCATGAAAGAGGTTCATGCGAAACTTTTTACTATCGATGACGGTATTTTTTCCTGCTTTGGCGGCAGTCTCCTGAAGGTCGCGAATCCAGTGAAGGTGCTCGGGGAGTTCTGCCATATGGCGTTTTTTGTAGGCGTCAGTCATTTTCTGTTCATTGTAGTGAAAGCTGGCGGCAAGACCACGCTCGGCGTAGTCGTGCATTTCACGCGTGCGAACCTGGAATTCAACAATCTGCCCGGTATTGGTCTGGACGGTCGTGTGAAGACTTTGGTAGCCATTAGCTTTTGGTAGTGCGACATAATCCTTGATACGCTCAAAAAGAGGTGTGTAGAGGTCGTGAAGCACGCCGAGAACAAGATAGCAGTCGTCAAGATCATTTGTGATAATGCGGAGAGCGATAAGGTCATGGATCTGATCGATATCCCCGTCGTAGCGATCAAGTTTTTTGAAAAGACTGTAGACGCTCTTGACGCGACCGTCCATTTCGAAGGTAATCCCTTCCTCGGTGAGTTTACGGGCGACTTCATTGCGTACGCGAGCGAGCTTACGTTGACTTTTCTTCAGATGCGAGTCGAGGAGCGCTTTTGTGCGAGAAAAATCTTTTGGCGTTAGATAGCGAAAGCTTAATTCCTCGAGTTGAACACGCACACGTCCCATATTGAGTCGATCGGCGAGTGGCGCAAAGACTTCCATCGTCTCCCGTGCAATTTTCTTTTGCTTCTCGCGAGACATATGCTCGAGCGTGCGCATGTTATGAAGGCGATCGGCAAGTTTGATGATAATAACGCGAACATCCTTGCCAACAGCAATAAGAAGTTTTGACAGGTTGTCTTTTGTTTGAGGTAGATAGCTTTCGAGATTCTTCATGCCAGCCCGTGCTTGGCCAACCTTTGTCACACCGTCAACGAGGAATGCGACATCTCTCCCGAAGAGGCTTTCTATCTGCTCAAGTGTCACACCAGTATCTTCGACGGTATCATGAAGGACACCAGCGATGACAGTATCAATATCCATATCCCATTTCGCGAGAATGCCTGCTACGGCGAGCGGGTGGACGATGTAGGGTTCACCGCTTTTACGTTTTTGTCTGCTGTGTGCGTTCGAGGCAAAATCAATCGCGTACTCGAGCTCAAGAAGCTGCTCTTCATTGTAGTGCGTCTCCGCAAGTGTCAGTAGTTCGCCTCGTTTCATAGTAATCATTATATCACCCCTGTGGTTGTGTGCCGATGGCTATGACTCTTTTGACACGAATTATCCAGGGGGTGTACACTAAGGATGAATATACTTATGCTAGAGATAATAGAGGAGAAAATTTATGAGTAAAACGAAAATTGCTATCAATGGCTTTGGTCGCATCGGTCGTAATGCGTTTAAGATCGCTTTCGAGCGTAGTGACCTTGAGATTGTGTCAATCAATGACTTGACTGACACGAGGACACTTGCCTATCTGCTTGCGCACGACAGTAACTACGGCGCATACCAGCATGATGTGTCTCATGACGAAAAAGGTATTATCGTCGACGGCAAGCATATAGAAGTGCTCGCAGAGCGTGACCCTGCTCAGCTTCCATGGGGCGATCGTGGTGTCGATATCGTCATTGAATCTACAGGATTTTTTACGGACAAAGAGGGCGCGAGTAAGCATATCACAGCTGGCGCGAAGCGTGTCGTCATTAGTGGTCCGACAAAGAGTGACGGTGTCGATACGATCGTACTTGGTGCAAACGAGGACAAGGTTGCTGGGTCTACGGACGTCATCAGTAATGCGAGCTGTACGACAAATAGCCTTGCGGCAGTTATGGCAATTCTTGATGCTGAATTTGGCGTTGAGAAGTCGCTCCTCACAACAGTGCATAGCTACACGGCGAGTCAAGCGCTTCAGGATGCACCAAAGAAGGATTTGCGCGAAGGGCGCAATGCAGCCGAAAACATCGTACCGACAAGCACAGGGGCTGCGATTGCTGTAACAAAAACACTTCCGCAACTTGAAGGCAAGTTTGATGGTATATCAATGCGCGTTCCAACTCCTGTCGTATCGATTAGTGACGTTACGGCGCTCCTTTCGAAGGATGTGACAGTAGAAGATATTAATGAGGCATTCAAGAGGGCTGCAGACGATTCATTTTACCAGGGGATCATTGGCGTGAGCGATGAGCCTCTCGTGAGTCGTGATTTTATTGGTGATCCACGATCTGGTATCGTAGACTTGCCATTAACTCGTGTTGTTGGTGGTAATCTGATTAAGATATGTGTATGGTACGACAACGAGTGGGGCTACAGTAATCGCCTTGTTGAGCTTGTGGCAGATGTCGCAAAATCACTAAAATAACCTCTTGTCCGTCGATCTCTATCCCTGGATAGCCTGGGCCGTGCTTTAGTTGGGAGCGGCGCCGATAATAGGTAGTAATTATCGTCATTCGTGGTTGCGGTGTGTTGCGTTCGCGGTTGATTTTGCTTATACTTAACTTATGAAAATCTATCTCGGAGCCGATCATAACGGCTTTCATTTAAAAGATACAATACTTGCATATTTGAGCAAGCGTCATCATGATGTCGAGGACGTGAGTGGCAAAGGGCTTGATAAGAGTGACGACTTCCCTGAGTTTGCTCAGATGGCTGTCCTGAAGGTTATTGGTGACGAGGATGATGACGCGCGGGCCATTCTGCTGTGCGGCAGCGGTCAAGGTATGGCGATTGCGGCGAATCGTTTTCGCGGTATTCGGGCGGGTGTTATCTGGGACGCGACCGAAGCAAGGGTAGCACGCAACGACATTGACAGTAACGTACTGTGTTTGCCAGCACGCATTCTTGAGAATGACGACAGCAAGGAGTGGAAGGATATTATTGACACTTGGCTGACGACGCCATTCGCCGATGCGCCGCGGTTTCGTCGTCGTAATGCGCAGATTGATGAGATTGCCTAATGAGTATTGTCGCTCCAGCTATTCTTGTTGAGACTGCAGAAGCATACAAAGAGAGTGTTGATCGCTATCATTCCTTTGCGCAACGTGTCCATATCGACGTCAGTGATGGTGAATTTGCACCGTCTTTCACTGTTGGTGTCGATCAGCTATGGTGGCCGCAGGAGTGGACTGTTGATATTCACGCGATGGTGGCCCGTCCGATTGAGTATATTGAGTCTCTCGTTGCATTAAAGCCTCATACTATTATCTTTCACGTTGAGGCAGTGGCGGATATCATACCTGTTTTACGGAAAATAAAGCAAGCCGGTATACGAGCAGGGATTGCTTTGCAGCGTCCGACCGTACCTTCGACTGTTGCTGATGCGATTACTGAAGCCGACCACGTAATGATTTTTACCGGTAACCTCGGACAGCATGGAGGTATCGCAAGTCTTATGCAACTTGAGAAGATACGACTCATCAAGGCCATTAATCCGAATGTTGAGATTGGCTGGGACGGAGGGGTTAATGTCGATAACGCCTACACACTGACACAAGGTGGTGTCGATGTTTTGAATGTTGGTGGTGCGATTGCGAATACGACGGAGCCAGGACAGGTGTATGCTACACTGGTGTCAGAGACAAATAAGCACGGGGTGATTTAAACTATGCAGGGTGGGCGGTTAACATTAACACAACTTGACCAAAAGGCGAACGAGGTTCGCAAAGATATTATACGCATGCTTGAAGCAGCTGGATCGGGTCACAGCGCAGGTCCTTTAGGTACAGCGGATATTTTTACGGCACTGTATTTTGACATTATGAACCATCGTCCGCAAGAGCCTGAGTGGCCTGAGCGTGATACTTTTTTCCTGAGCAATGGACATATTGCACCAGTGCTGTATGCCACGATGGCTCATGCAGGCTATTTTCCTGTTGAGGAATTATTGACACTGCGTCAGTTTGGTTCTCGTTTGCAGGGGCATCCAGAGCGTACGCATTTGCCAGGTATCGAGCAGACAAGCGGGCCTTTGGGCGAAGGGTTAGGTCAGGCCGCTGGATATGCTTATGCGCTGCAAGGTATCAATAGGCAGCCGCACAGGTTTGTGTACGCCATGATGGGCGATGGTGAGTTGAACGAGGGCATTATCTGGGAGTCTGCTATGTTTGCGGGTAAATATAAACTAGGGCAACTGATTGCGTTTGTTGATCGTAATAATATTCAGATTGATGGTAGTACTGATGATGTTATGCCGCTTGAAGATTTGCGTGGAAAGTGGGAGAGCTTCGGCTGGCATGTGCAGGAGATCGATGGTCATAATATTGAAAGTATCATTGATGCTGCTAGTATGGCTCGGGCAATTACGACAAAACCAAGCGTCATTATTGCGCACACAATTCCCGGTAAAGGTGTCGACTTTATGGAGTACGACTACAAGTGGCATGGCATGCCGCCTAATAGCCAGCAGGCAAAAGACGCTTTACGTAAGCTGCGCACACTAGATGGCAAGATCAATCATGAAGGGGAGGCGGCGTAATGAACTATCCACTACGCGATGATATATATAGCGATGACGTACCGGTAGAGCCGACTAGGGCAGGTTATGGTAGGGGCTTGAAGGCGGCTGCCGAGGCTGACGAGCGAGTAGTCGGACTGTGCGCCGATCTTACCGAGAGTACTCAGATGCATTTATTTCGAGATGCGTTTCCGGAGCGATTTATTCAGGTAGGCATCGCCGAGCAGAACCTTATAGCCGTAGCTAGCGGCTTAGCACATGCTGGTCTGGTGCCGTTTACGAGTAGCTATGCCGCATTTAGTCCTGGTCGTAGCTGGGAGCAGATTAAAACTACTGCATGTATTAATGACCAACCTGTTAAGGTGATCGGTAGTCATGCTGGGCTGTATACGGGTGCGGATGGTGCCACCCATCAGATGCTTGAAGATATCGCCTTGATGCGTGTCATACCCAAGATGGTAGTGGTGGCGCCAGGCGATAGTGTCGAAGCTGAGAAAGCGACTCGCGCAATTGCTACTAATGGTCAGCCAAGCTACTTACGGTTGGCACGAGAAAAAACACCGATCTTTAGCACAGAAGATTCGCCATTCGAAATCGGTAAGGCTTATGTGCTGCGCGAGGGGCACGATGTCAGTCTATTAGGCACCGGCACGATGACACATCGACTGCTAGTAGTGGCTGATATGCTACAGCATAAGGGTATACATGCAGAGGTGGTGCATGTGCCGACTATCAAGCCTCTTGATGATGAGACTATCCTGACAAGTGTTAGGAAGACAGGTAGGGCGGTGACTGCTGAAGAGGCTCAGATTGCTGGTGGGTTTGGCGGCGCTGTGGCTGAGCTGCTAGGTGATAAGCTACCAACACCTCTGTGTCGGATTGGTATGTATGATCAGTTTGGCGAAAGCGGTGCCCCGATTGATTTATTTAAGCACTTTGGGCTTGATCATGATTCAATGACAGTAACGGTCGAGTCATTTGTAAACAGTGTACCTCGGTATCACCAAGGATTTTAAAGTAAATTGTATTGACTAAGCTCGTTCCGTAGCTGGGTCGAGTCTGTAAATTGTATACTGGCGACACCAAGGCTGCGTGCGGCTGTGACGTAGTCTGGATTGTCGTCAATGTAGAGTGTTTGCTCTGGCGCTGCTTTGAGCTGCGCGAGAGCAGTGATGTAGATGTCGGGATGAGGCTTGGAGATACCGACTTCGCTTGATATGGTGATTGCATCAAACAGATCGATAATCCCTTCTTCTGTGAGGCGTGGGCGTAGGTGACGCGAGGCGTTAGACAAAAGACCAACACGGTAGTTATTTTTTAATTCGGTTGCAATTTTGATCACTTCTTCGGTAAGGGCTGGTGGTGAGCTTCCGTATATTTCTTGATAGGTGACGACGCGACCAAGCGCGGTTCCGAGATGATGAAGAAATGCTGTGCGATCTATTTTATTATGATCGAGCTGCGTTACGAGGTTACTAAAACCTTTTGACGGCTCAAGGTCATGTTTTTTGAGCCAGATAATATATGGGTCAGGCTGGAATACGCCATAAAAATCAAAAAGCACCGCGCTTATCATATTGTTAGTGTAACATCTTATGTAAGGATAAGTGGTATAATGTGAGTAAGTTGATCATATAGTAAAGGGAGGCATATGGGCGTAAGTATTCGTGAGATTCGTGATAACACTGTGAGGGCAAGGCACCTCATGCAGCGGGCCCGCAGTCAGCATTTTGCGGTTGGCGCATTTAATCTTGATAATCAGGATATTTTACGTGCGGTTTGCGCGGCAGCTCAGAAGAAGAGCTCTCCAGTCTTGGTAGAGGTGACACAGGGGCAAGTGGCTGATATGGGACTTGATAATGTCCGCGACATGGTTGATAACTACAAGCATGAATATGGTATCGAAATGTATATTAATCTCGATCATAGTCCGAGTATTGAAGATGCAAAACGCGGTATTGATGCTGGGTTTGAATTTATTCATATTGACATCAGCCAGGCTAATCATGATGCGACTGACGATGAGATTATTCGAGCCACAAGAGATGTTGTCGAGTATGCCAGATTCACTGGCGCACTTGTCGAAAGTGAACCGCATTATTTTGGCGGCTCATCGAATTTCCACGAAGAAGCCTTTGATTACGAAGAAATCAAAAAGACATTCAGTACACCTGATGGCTCAAAGGAGTTTGTCGAGGCAACGGGAATTGATACGTTTGCAGCAGCAGTCGGTAATTTGCACGGTAAGTATCCAGTACCAAAAGAGCTTGACCTCGAACTATTACAGCAAATCAAAGATGCAATTGGCATTAATATTAGTCTGCATGGTGGAAGTGGCACGCCGTTGCACTATTTTGCAGAGGCTGCAAAGATTGGTGTTACAAAGGTGAATATCAATAGCGACATGCGCTATGCGTACCGCAAAACACTCGAGAAGGTTTTGGCTGATAATCCGGACGAGTATGCGGTTGCGAAGCTGATGGGGCCGGTCAGGCTTGCGGTTCAGCAGGTTGTTGAAGAGAAGATTGATGCATTCGGATCTGCTGGCAAGGCCGTTCTATAGTAAAGATTGTTCCATAGTAAAAAGCTCGCGATACTCGCGAGCTTTTTACTATAATTTACAGTGAGCTGGACTTTTTTGCTTCAATCACATCAAGCATCTCGGTGAAAGCGTCTTCGAATTTTTTCAGACCTTCCTCCTCAAGCTGCCTGAAGACATCATCGAAATCGATTCCGATATCTCGTAGTTTTTTGACTGTATCAAGTGCGTCAGTGAACATTTCGAGATTAGTGTTTTCAAGCTCCTTGGGAAGGTGGTCGAGAACGGTCTTGATCGTCTCTTCTGGCATTGTATTGACAGTAAGTGGGGCAATAAGACCAGTTACATAAATGAGGTCGTCATAGTCGGGATTCTTGGTTGACGTTGATGCCCAGAGGAGGCGCTGAATAGCGGAGCTATCGCTGTCTACAACGGCTGCTTTAGCGAAATTATCAAGGAATATATCATAGGCAAGTTGACCTTGTGCGATTGCTGCTTTGCCGCGCAGTGCAAGGGCTTCTTCTGTGCCGATAGCTTCGAGGCGCTTATCGACCTCGCTATCAATACGGCTAATAAAGAGTGACGCGACACTTCGTGAGTCGACACTCCTGTGGAGCCTGTGGCTTGCTGAATGCGCCTCTGCAACCTTCTTGTAGACGCGAAGGCTGAATATCAGCGTGACATTGACATTGATACCTTCTGATAGCAGTGTCTCAATGACAGGAATACATTCTTCGGTGGCTGGAACTTTAATCATGACATTAGGTCGATCGACTTCTTTCCAGAGGTGCCGAGCCATGTCTAAAGTAGCCTGGCCGTCGCGAGCAATAAGAGGAGAGACCTCTAGTGATACATATCCGTCCTCGCCTCGACTTTCATCCCAGATAGTCCTGAAGGCATCACAAGCTGACTTGATATCGTCGATAAGTAATCTCCAGTAGATATCTTCAGTTGACACACCTTCAAATGCGAGGCGTTTAATCTGCTCGTCATAAAGTGTACTCGAGTTGATGGCGTTGGCGATAATTGTCGGATTTGATGTGACTCCGCGAATCCCGTTGTAGATATAGTTATAAAGCTGTCCTGAAGCGAGGAGCTCGCGACTGAGGTTATCGAGCCAGGGGCTCTGGTTGTATGGTTTGTGGAGTCTATGTAAGTTTGTCATTTGTCTTTAGTATAGCAAATAAGGTAGTATAGTGTATATGGTTAGAATTACGTCACTCGGAGCAGCATCGCAAGATGTTTTTATATCAGGAGAAGGTATTCGTGCAGAACTTGATCCTCGTACAAATGAGCATATGGAAGAGTTTAGCGAAGACTTTAAGCTTGGGGCAAAAATTAACATTGACAATATTCACTTTGCGACCGGAGGTGGCGCAACGAACGCGGCGGTAACATTTGCGCGACAGGGTCTCGAGAGCGGTTTCATCGGCAAGATTGGTAATGATATCGCGGCTCATGGTGTTATTCAGGAACTTGATCAAGAGATGGTCGACACTCGACAGGTGGTACATCATGAGAGTCTTGGGACGCAGTATTCGACTGTTCTTTTGGCGGACACTGGCGAACGAACGATTCTCGTGTATCGTGGTGCTGCTAATACGCATACACCAGCCGACTATCAAGGCGTTGATTTTTCTGATGTAGACTGGCTCTATGTCTCATCGTTTGCCGGCGCACATGATGCACTCGATGTTGTGTTTAGTCGTGCAGCTGATGCGGGGGCGAAAATTGCATTTAACCCAGGAGACAAGGAGCTATCGCAACCGGACAAACTACGGCCACTTCTTGAGGATGTTGAAGTTCTGATCGTCAACAAGGAAGAGGCACAGAAGCTTGTTGAGGGTGTTGAGCTTGATGAGCTTGTGCGACACTTACTCAATTATGTTCCTGTCGCGATTGTGAGCGATGGTCCAAACGGGGTGATTGCGAGCGATGGCAAGACGATCGTGCGAGCAGGTATGTATGAGGATGTGCCAGTAGTCGATCGTACAGGTGCTGGTGATGCGTTTGGGTCTGGTTTTCTGAGTCAGTGGGCACAGGGCCAGTCACTGAAGGATTCAATTGTATTTGCGAGCGCGAACTCAACCTCAGTCGTAACGAAAATCGGTGCAAAAGCAGGTATCCTCAATAAGGGCGTCAAGCTGCATGAAATGCCATTGACGGAAAAGGTATTCTAGTGGCACGGGTACTGAAGGATCTCCTAGCAAACGACCACCCGCTTTTCTTGATGAATGTTGCAAGACTTGAGCGGGCTGCCGGTGATGTAGGCGTGGACACTCGGTTGATCGGTGAGATTACTGAAAAGGCTCACGAGGTACTGCGCGCATTAAGACTTGATCCGGTTGACACGACTGGTAACGAATTATATCAAACGCTTATGTCGCTAGCAGGGGGGAATCAGCTTACTGTGGCGTTGGCAAGTACCCCGCCGTATATCATTGTCAATCTTGGTGACGGGCCAATTTCGTTGAATAGGTACGATATTCAGGATAATGCTGATGGGCAGGTGCCATATAAAGACCGTAGTGTTGCGCATGCGCAGCGTCGGTTGCGCGCTGAGATTATTCGTCGGTATGCAGTGCTCGAAAGAACACACAATGATATCGTATTTCAGCTGTCGCAGGACGCTGGATTGGTTGTTGATAGCGACATGATGACTGAAGTTGGCTATAAAAATATTAATAATGAGAAAGAGGAGCATAGCATGAAAACACATATACTAGCGATAGGAGATGTATTTACTGATGCTTTTATTCAGTTACGCGAGAATGAAGCAAAGATTATCACAGAACAGGATGGGTCAGAGTGGCTAGCGATGCCTTTTGGCCGCAAACCGCCATATGAAAAGGTGGATATTGTTAAGTCTGTTGGCCCTGGTCCAAATGTAGCGGTGTCAGCTGCTCGACTCGGTCAGGATGCATCTGTCATGGCTTGGGTCGGTAATGACGAGACTGGCGAGGAGGCAATTGCGCATCTTCGGAGCGAAGGTATCGATACTAGCTCCATGATTGTTGAAGAAGGCAAGATGACAAGCTATTGGTACGTCCTTCGATACGGAGCAGATAGAACAATGCTCGTAAAGAGCGAAAAGTATCGCTATGAGTGGCGCGACCCGGAGGTTGAACCAGATTGGATATATCTAACGTACTTAGGTGAGGACTCGTGGCCGCTTCATGAGGCGCTACTGGAGTATCTCGCATCAAGGCCGCATATCAAGCTCGCTGTGCAGCCAGGTGCATTCCAATTCCGCTGGGGCGCAGAGAAGATGGCACCAATTTATAGGCGGAGTGATATGATACTGCTCAACCGCGAAGAGGCGATGGATGTCACCGGACTTCCATACGACTCAATCACAAACCTTGCGAAGGGACTGCATGAGCTCGGACCGGAGTATGTCGTTATTACCGACGGAGGAAAAGGTTCATACGTATATCATGAAGGCAAAGTCTTGACGATCCCAAATTACCCAGATGACGGCCCTCCAGTTGACCGTACTGGTGCTGGCGATGCATTCTCATCGACGTTCTTGGTGGCAATTGCTACTGGTGAATCTGTAGAGACTGCCCTGCGCTGGGGGCCGATTAATCCTGTAGGTGTCATTCAGGATGTTGGTGCACAAAGAGGGTTGATGACCCGAGAGAAGCTGCAGGAGTACCTCGACAAGGCGCCAGAGTGGTATCAAGTATCGGAATATAACGACTAGGCGTACTGATGCTGTGTACAGAAGCGAGTGCAACTGGCGCTCGCTTTTGCATTGTGCCATACTATGAATGATGAGTCAGGGATTTCAGCTTGTATCTGGATATCAGCCAACCGGTGATCAGCCAGCAGCAATTGCACAGCTGCTGTCGGGTTTGCGTTCTGGTGAGCGCGAGCAGACACTGCTTGGAGTGACAGGGTCGGGTAAGACATTTACGATGGCGAATATTATACAAGACCGGCAAGTTCCGACACTTGTATTAGCGCACAATAAAACACTCGCGGCACAGCTATATAGTGAGTTTAAGTCGTTCTTCCCCGATAATGAAGTTCATTATTTTGTTAGCTACTTTGACTACTATCAGCCAGAAGCCTATATCGCTTCGAGTGATACATATATCGAAAAGGACAGTAAGATCAATGATGAGATTGATCGTTTACGCCATGCGGCCACAACAGCGCTCCTGACGCGTCGTGATACCATTATTGTAGCGAGCGTCAGCTGCATCTATGGTATCGGATCGCCGAATAATTACATGGAGATGTCGGTACATATCAAGAAGGGTGAGAAACGGAAGCAGGATAAGCTTGTACGTTGGTTGACAGATATTCAATACCAACGCAATGATATTGATTTTCACCGTGGTACGTTTCGTGTGAAGGGCGATGTGATCGATGTCTTTCCGGCGGGTAGTGACGTTGCATTTCGAATTGAATTTTTTGGAGATGAAGTCGATAGATTGACGCGGATTGACCCGTTGACAGGTGAGATCCTTGGCGAGCCGCATGAAATTAATATTTTTCCAAGTAGTCACTATGCGACACCGAAAGAGCAGATTGCGTATGCGATTGAAGGGATTAAAAAAGAATTCAATCAGCGACTCGAATGGTTTGAGCGACACGATAAGCTTCTCGAAGCGCAACGTCTTGCGCAACGTACCAAGTATGATATTGAAATGCTCGAGGAGACAGGTTTTGTAAAGGGGATTGAGAACTATAGTCGCTATCTGACGAATCGAGAGCCGGGCGAACAGCCTGCGACACTGATTGACTATTTCTCTGATGATTGGCTCTTGCTCGTTGATGAAAGCCATATGACTCTTCCTCAGGTGCGCGGTATGTACAACGGTGATCGCGCACGCAAGGAAGTGCTCGTCGAGCACGGGTTCCGATTACCGTCAGCGCTCGATAATCGACCGTTGCGTTTTGATGAATTTGATCGGCATATCAACCAAGCAATTTATGTTTCTGCGACACCCGGTGAGTATGAGATTGCACACAGCCCCGAGCCGGCACAGCAGGTGATTCGTCCGACCGGATTGCTTGATCCGATTATTACTGTGAGAGAGACGGCAGGTCAGATTGATGATTTACTATCGGAGATACGTGAGCGTGTCTCTAGAAAGCAACGCGTACTCGTGACGACACTGACAAAGCGTATGTCGGAAGATCTGAGTCAGTACCTTCTCGATTTAGATATCAAGACAGCTTATATTCACAGTGAGGTGGATACGCTGGAACGCGGTGATATTTTGCGTGATTTGCGAGTGGGTGTCTATGATGTTCTGGTCGGCATTAACCTTCTTCGCGAAGGGCTTGACTTGCCAGAGGTAAGCTTGGTTGTTGTTATGGATGCAGATAAAGAAGGGTTCCTGAGGAGCGAGAGCGCGCTTATTCAGACAGCTGGACGTGCGGCACGTCATGAAGAGGGTGCGGTGATTATGTATGCAGATCGTATTACTGGGTCGATGCAGCGAGCAATTGATGAGACGAATCGTCGGCGTGGTATTCAGGAGGCGTACAATACTGAACATGGTATCACGCCAACAGGTGTTGCAAAGGATATTGACGAAGGATTGCGGGCGATTATTCCGCAGAAGGATGACGGTAAACCAAAACTTGACCTTAAGAAGATTCCTAAGGATGAATATGCGGGCTTAATCAAGGACCTGTCAGGGCAAATGGACCTTGCGAGCGCAAACCTTGAATTCGAAAAAGCAGCGGAGTTACGTGATCTCATTGCGGATATTCGCACAAAGATGTAGGTTCTTTCATCTCCATCGAAGAATGTGTAGTATTATAGAGCTATGTCGTCACAGCAGATAGATACGTCAACATCAGAGCCAATACAGGCAGTACAAGTACCGATGATTCAAAAACCAAAGATTCATCTCGGTTGGAAGGTGTGGCTTACTATCCTTGTAATTCTTAATATTGTGATTCTTGCACCGCATCTATGGCTAGGAGGTTTTGACCCAGCGACAGATACAGAGGCGCGAGCTGGTGTTATGGCGATGATAGTTCTCGCTCCTGTTTTTCTTGCAGCGCCTGCTCTCATTTTTGTTGATATTGTCACTGTATTCTCTTTTTTGTTCTACCTCCTCGGGCGTGAACGGCGATACGGTACCTCTACCAAAAAGTAGCATCGTATGGCATACTGGTGGTATGGTAAAGAAGAAGATAGAAGCAAAAATTAAGCAAGATCCTATTTCTGTTATTATCGTTATCTTAGTATTTGCAGTACTCATGATGGGCGTACTGGTATATATGCACATTATTCAGCATAGCCAGATCGAGCAGCTTCGTTACGATCTCAGTCAAGAAACGCAACTCCGCGAAGTACGCTAACTTGACATAACCGTCATCAGTGTGATACAATAGATGTATTGCATTCGATAGAATGTCGAGTTTCTTCAAAGTGATACAAATCTTGTAATTGTATACCCACCGATTCTACTCTCGCTGTTCTCTCTGGGCGCTCTTCGTGTGAGCGGCTCTGTAGTGGTGCAACAGCAAAAAATCAGACACGAACGAAAGGGCTTATATGGCATATCAATCAGGTAATCGCGGTGGACGACCGCAGGGTGGACGCCGTTTTCACGGAGGACGTAATCGTAATACACGCAAGGGTCCAACGAAGAAGTATATTCATCCGTCAAAATTTATCAATAAAGCAGTTACACCGGCAGAAGAGACGCCTTATGAGGCGACGCACAAGTTTGTTGACTTTCCGTTCGGCGCTGAGCTACAGCATAATATTGCACAAAAAGGCTACGTGACACCAAGCGCGATTCAGGATCAGTCAATTCCTCATATCGTTGACGGTAAGGACGTGATAGGGCTAGCAAATACAGGAACAGGTAAGACCGCAGCATTCCTCTTGCCGATTATTGAGCGCCAGAGTGGTATTATGCTTCGTCCGAGTGTGCTCATCATTGCGCCAACGCGTGAACTTGCGCAGCAGATTAACGACCAGTTCCGTGACTTTTCGAAGGGTATGCAGCTCTATTCAACGCTGGTTGTGGGCGGTATGAACGTTGACCGTCAGATTCGTGATCTCAAACGTCGACCGCATGTTGTCATTGGTACGCCGGGACGTCTCAAGGATCTGATTGAGCGTCGTGCTCTGCAGCTCAAGAATATGACGACACTTGTACTGGATGAGGCTGACCGCATGCTTGATATGGGGTTCTTGCCGGATATTCGTCGTATCGTTGATGCGATGCCGCGTGAGCGCCAGACGCTGTTTTTTAGCGCGACAATCACACCTGAGATCGAAAAACTTGTTCATGACTTCCTTAAGGATCCCGTCACTGTTTCAGTTCGTACGGGTGAGACGAGCGACCATGTTGAGCAGGACGTGATTGAGGCTCGTGACAAGACACATAAGGTTGAGCTTTTGACAGAATTGCTTGAGCAGGATGGCTACGAAAAGGTGCTCGTTTTTGGTGAAACAAAGTATGGTGTACAGCGCCTGAGTGACCACCTTGACAATCGGGGTATTGCGTCGGTTGCGATTCATGGCAACAAGAATCAGGCACAGCGCACTAAGGCTTTGAAGGCGTTTAAAGACGAGAAGGTGAAGGTACTCGTTGCAACTGATGTAGCTGCTCGTGGTCTTGATATTCCGAATGTTTCGCACGTCATCAACTTTGATACTCCGCAGACCTACGAAGACTACATTCATCGCATCGGTCGTACGGGTCGTGGTGGCGCCAAGGGTCGCGCACATACGTTTATTGACGCACGATAGGCTGTTTTCTGGTACAATATAGTATATGACACAAATCTCTCGTGATGATGTGCTCCATTTAGCACAATTAAGTAGTTTGCAGTTAACTGATGATGAAATCAACTCATTACAGCAAGACATAACCAATATTCTTGGCTATGTCGAGCAGCTCAGTGAGCTTGATACAGCAGGCGTCGAGCCGACGTATCAAGTAACAGGACTGACGAATATATGGCGCGATGATGTCGTTGATCAGTCTGATGTAACGCGAGAGCAGCTGCTTGCATTGGCTCCCGAGCAACAGGATAATTCCGTGAAGGTTCCGAAGGTACTGTAGGTATGGCAAGGATATCTGATTATAGAGACAATTCAGCGCGCAAAAATGTCGAGAGGGCACTTGCGGCTGCGCATGAAAACGAAATATATCATGCATTACTGAGTTTGACGAAGGAGCGAGCACTTGAACGTGCTGATGCGGTTGATCGTGGCGAGATAACGGGGCGCCTTGCGGGTGTTCCGTTTGTGGTGAAGGATAATTTCTTGGCATTCGGTGCGCCAACTACAGCTGCAGGGCGAATGCTTGAGGGCTTTGATGCACCACTCCAGGCAACGGCAGTCGAAAAGCTTGAGGCTGAAGGGGCAATTTGCATCGGAAAGGCGAATCTTGACGCGTTTGCTCATGGGGGTAGTACTGAGAATTCGGCGTTTGGTCCAACCAAAAATGCCTACGACCTTCAGCGGGTTGCAGGGGGGAGCTCGGGTGGGTCTGCTGTTGCGACAGCACTTGATATCGTACCTTTTGCACTCGGTACCGATACGGGCGGGTCGATTCGTCAGCCGGCAAGTTTTAACGGTGTTATAGGTGTAAAGCCAACATATGGCACAGTGAGTCGGTATGGTGTCGTCGCAATGGCGAGTAGTACTGATACAATCGGAACATTCGCGACGAACGCTGAGGACGCAGCACTCGTGATGGATATTATGGCAGGCCGTGATGTCCGCGATATGACGACTTTGCCTGATTTCTTCACGCCAACAGTCGACATAAAGTCGCAAAAAATCGGTATCATAAAGGAGTATATGTCGGATGATGTTGATATAGAAGTCCGCGAGAGTACGCTTGCGTATGCCGACAAGCTTCGAGCAGCAGGACATACGGTGGAAGAAGTGAGTATGCCGATCCTTAGGTATGCGCTCGCGATGTATTATATTATTGTACCAGCAGAGATTAGTAGTAATTTGGCGCGATATGATGGTATTCGCTACGGCTATCGTGCAGAAGGTGTAAAGACATTAGCAGAGCTATATGGTCGCTCGCGTGATGAGGGTTTTACGACAGAGAATAAGCGACGTATTATGATTGGTAGTTATGTGTTGTCGAGCGGATTTTTTGATGCGTATTACCAGCAGGCGCAGCGAGCGCGTACAATCCTGATCGATGAATATAATCGACTGTTTGAGACGTATGATGTGCTTATCGGGCCGGTCGCGCCAACGCCAGCCTTTAAGCTGGATGAGCACGCGGCTGATCCTGTGTCGATGTATCTTGCTGATATCATGACAGTACCACCTAGCTTGGCGGGCCTTCCTGCTCTGAGCGTGCCGGCTGGAATGACAGGAGAGGGACTGCCTATCGGCGTGCAGCTCATCGGTCAGCAAAAAACAGACGCACATCTCCTCGCACTTGCCGCACAGATGGAGGGGCGATAAGCAATGGAGCTGATATTTTTTCTAGCAGCAATACTGATTGTTGGTGCGCTTTTGTTTGCAATTATCACAATGACAAAAGGCGGCAAGACGCAGCTTGATGTCGATAAGTACCGATCAAAGTGGCTTGAGATTGAACAGCAGTTGTCTCGTGATGATATATCAAGCCACCAGCTCTGCGTGCTGAATGCAGATAAGTTGCTCGATCAGGCGCTAAGAGAGCGAGGGTTTCAGGGGGCAACGATGGGCGATCGTATGAAGGTAGTCAAGTGGTCGCACGCAAATGCGGTGTGGGCGTCTCATAAGTTACGTAACCAAATTGCTCATGAGTCAGACAGTAAGGTGAATTATGACACTGCTCGGCGAGCCCTAGCCGGCTTTAAGCAGGGGTTAAAGGACGTAGGAGCAATCTAATGAGCGTATATGATAATTATGAAATGACAATTGGTATTGAGTGCCACGTGCAACTGGCAACACGGACGAAGCTCCTGAGCAGTGCCGATAACGATGCGCGTGACGCTGACCCTAATAGTAAGGTGACGGCAGTTGATTTCGGGTTGCCTGGCATGCTGCCAGTCCTTAACCGAGAGGCAGTTAATCTGGCGATTAAGGCTGGTAAGGCACTGAATGCAGATATCGCACGAATCAGTCGATTCGATCGCAAACATTACTTCTATCCTGATTTGCCAAAGGGATATCAGGTGACGCAAATGTATCAGCCGATTATCCTCGCAGGGTATATTGACGCGCCACTTGAAGGTGACAAAGCGGTTCGTGTTCGTATTCATCACGCGCACATCGAGGAGGATGCAGGCAAGCTAACACACTACGGTGATTATAGCCTGGCTGATCTGAATCGTGCTGGTACACCCTTGATTGAGATTGTGTCCGAGCCGGATATTCATTCTACTGCTGCAGCTCGCGCATACGCTACAGAGCTTCATCAGCTGATGACGTACGCCGGAGTGACACACGGTGATCTATATCATGGTAATATGCGGTTTGATGTAAATATATCGGTTGCAAAAAAAGGTGCTTCGAAGCTTGGCCGACGTGCTGAAGTAAAGAACCTCAATTCATTTCGCAGCATTGAACGTGCTGCGGAGTATGAATTTAAGCGGCAGGTCGATCTTCTTGAGCGTGGAGAGGAGGTTGCGCAAGAAACACGAGGATGGAATGACGACAAGCAGATGACGTCGAGCCAACGCAGCAAGGAAGACGCGCAGGATTATCGTTATATGCCAGATGCTGATATCCCACCGATTATACTAAGTGATGAGGAGATTGATCGTATCCAGGCGGAAGTACCGAAGCTTCCACCGCAGTATCGCGAAGAATTTGCAGTACTTGGTGTCGATAACTCTGTGATTACGAAGATTATGATGTACCGTGAGTATGCCGAGATCGTATCGGCGGTCTTAGCGAGCGGCGGGACATCTGCTGCAAAGCGCGTCGCAAATTGGATCGCAAGTAGTCTGAACACAGATGGTACGGGTGCAGAGCGGCGTATGCCAGAATTTGATGATCTATTGACACTTGCTGATATGACCGATAAGGCAGAGATAACATCAAACGGTGCAACTGAACTGTTTAATGCACTCATGAGCGGGGCAACCAATCCGCGTGCACTTGCCGAGGAGCGCAACCTCTTGCAGGTAAGTGATGAGGGTGCAATTGCAGCAATTGTCGACGAGATACTAGCTGATCCGGCAAGTGAAAAGGCAGTCGAAGATATACGGTCTGGTAACGATAAGGCCATCGGCTACCTTGTAGGTCAAATTATGAAGAAATCTCAAGGCAAAGCCAACCCGGCATTAGCACAGAAGCTTATTCGCGAGAGGCTGTAGTTGATGAAACCCTGGAAGCGTATTGAACCAACATATACGACAAAGGTTGGTTGGCGTACGATTACGACAAAGACATTTGAGCTGGCGGACGGCAGAACTGCAACTTTTGATGTCGTACACCCGGATGGTCAGGAATTTGTCAATGTTATAGCGCTCACACCAGAGCATCAGGTTGTCATAGCAAAGCAATTTCGACCAGGCCCAGAGAGAGTGTTTCATGAGCTGCCAGGAGGGTTTGTTGACGAAGGAGAGTCACCTCAGGAAGCTGTACTGCGAGAGTTGCTTGAGGAGACAGGGTATGTGCCAGGTCGCATCGAGCTGCTGGGCTCGTATTACAAAGACTCGTATATTAATGCAGTATGGTATGGATTTATTGCAACGGGATGTGTTCAGGAAGGCAAGGCGGCGCCCGAAGACTTTGAGGATATTGAGGTCTGTAAGGTGAGTATTACTGAACTGCTGCAGAATGCAAGGAGTGGAATGATGACAGATCAGCAAACAGTGCTCATGGCGTATGATAGGCTAAGAGATATGAAGGAGATAGTATGAAACGACCAACTAAAGCAATTATTACCGATGCAGGGTTCGCAAGCCGCTACCTGCCGATTACAAAGACGATTCCAAAAGCAATGCTACCACTAGGGAGTAAGCCGATTATGCAGCTTGTTGTCGAGGAGTGTGTCGAGGCCGGCGTAAAAGAGATTATTATTGTTGCTACGCCTGAAGGTAGGCCGATTTATGAGGATTACTTTTATAATAGCGTGCCGCATATTCGTGATCAGCTTCGTTCACAGGGTAAGGAAGATCGATATGATCAGGTTCGAGAAGTACTTGATTTGCCAAAGATTATGGTGATAGAGCAAGACCAGGGTCTTCCATACGGTAATGGCTCTCCGATCGTAAGTGCGCGTAATTATATCGCGAGTGATGAAGCGTTTCTTGTGCTTTATAGTGATGATGTTGTTTTTGGTGCGAGCGATGCGAAGCTACTACTCGATGCCTTCGATGAGCACCCGGACGCAAAGGCAATCGTTGCAGCTCAAGAGGTAGATCCGTCGGTTGTCGACAAGTATGGCATCTTTCAGCTCAAAGATGGCGACAAGCTGGATTACATTATTGAGAAGCCAAATGTTGGTGAGGCGCCATCAACTCTTGCGTCGTATGGTCGCTATCTTCTTACTCCAGAGGTGTTTACGCATCTTGATCCAAAGAATACTGGCCTTGACGATGAGCTCTGGACTGTTGATGCGATTACAAAGATGGCCCAAGATGGGGATGTCAGGGTTGTATCGACGAAAGGTAAATGGCTGACAACAGGTGATCCAAAAAATTACTTCTTTGCACATCTCGAATATGTTCTTGAGAGTGAATCATATGGTGCTGAGGTGGGGGCGTTTCTGAGGACTCGATTGTAGTACAATGAACGTATGAGTATACTATTATGGCTAATTATCCTGATTATGAGCACTCTTGGTGTACTCGGTATTATCCTTGCTGTTATGTTCATGCGTCTCACGAAGGAGCTTCATCAGCTCGGTGATGATACCGAGGCGATGTTCGTTCGAATAGGGCGTGTCGTGCGTACTGTTCAGGTGGCTGCGCCAGTCATAGCACTTGTAAAGAAGATGGTATGGATGGCAAGAAGGGGTGTCAACCTAAGGAGGTAGGTAATGAAGAACCAATCAACAAAAGATACGAAACGATCATTCTGGAAGCGGTTTCAACGAACACAGACCGTTGAGGCTGGGCGATCGCTTCTCGAGGAGCTTTTGCAGGATATGTACTCTAAGCGCTGGAGGATTTATCAGATAAATTTTGTCCGCGGTTTGTTCTTTGGATTCGGAAGTATTCTTGGTGGTACGCTCCTTATTGCTCTTCTTGTATGGATACTGTCGCAACTTGGCGCTGTCGTACCGTTTTTGAGTGACTTCATTCAGGATATTCTTGACGCGCTTGGAAAGCGCGGCGAGTAGTCTCGTGGTATACTAGAGGGTATAACTCATGGGGGATACAAAGACACAGCTTCTACAGGCTTCTGATTATGTGCATTTGCATAATCACACACATCACAGCTTGCTTGATGGTCTAACAAAGATGCCTGAGCTCGTTGGTCGTGTGAAAGAGTTGGGCATGGAAGCTGTTGCGATGACTGACCACGGTACGATGAGCGGTACGGTCGAATTCTATAAGGCTGCAAAGGATGTTGGTGTTAAGCCAATTATTGGCATGGAAGCGTACGTTGCGGCTCGTAGTCGGCATGATCGCGACCCTGCTAAAGATAAAGCGCGGTATCACCTTATTATTCTCGCGATGAACGAGGTTGGCTATAAGAACCTCATGCAGCTTTCAACGATCGCAAACCTTGAAGGCATGTATTATAAGCCACGTATCGACCATGAAATACTCGAAAAGTATAATGAAGGACTGATAATCCTTAGTGCCTGTGCAAGTGGCGAAGTGGGCGAGAGTTTGCGTGATGATAACTACGAGGAGGCAAAGAGGGTTGCATCATGGTATAAGGGTGTTTTTGGTGACCGTTACTACCTTGAATTACAAGATCATGGACATCCAGATTGTCCAAGTAAATGGGATGTTCAGGTCAAGATAAATGAATACATCGAACGGCTCAGTAAGGAGCTTGATATTCCGTGTGTCGTATCGAGTGATGGGCACTATCTTGATCATGCTGATCAGGATGCACACGAGATACTGCTCTGTGTCGGGACGGGGGCGTTTCTTTCCGATGAAAAACGCATGAGCCTCAAAGACTTTGAGCTCCACGTAACTGATCCAGTAGAGATTATCGAACGATGGAATAAAACAAACCCAGAAGCGGTTGCAAATACGCGACGCATTGCTGATCGTTGCAATGTCGAACTTGATCTTGGTAAGATCTTGATTCCAAAATTTCCAACACCAAATGGGGAGTCTGAGAAAGAATATCTTGATATGCTCGTTTATCGCGGCATGGCGGTTCGATACCACGGCAAGTCAGTCGATGAGGCAAAGTTAATGAAGAATAACGAGATTCGTCAGCTTCTGACCGATGCTCAGCGTGATCGACTCGACATGGAGCTTGAGGTGCTTGATCGCATGGGCTACAATGGCTACTTTCTCATTGTTCAGGATTTTATCAACTGGGGTAAGGGCCAGGGTATTATTTTTGGCCCGGGACGAGGGTCTGCGGCGGGCTCCATTATTGCCTATGTACTCAATATCACCGATCTAGACCCGCTCGAGTACGATCTCCTGTTCGAACGTTTTCTCAATCCTGATCGTATATCAATGCCCGATATTGATATTGATATTCAAGATACTCGCCGCAACGAGGTGATCGAATATTGTGCGAATAAGTATGGGTCTGACCGTGTCGCAAATATTGTTACGTTTGGTAGAATGGCTGCTCGTGCTGCCGTGCGTGACGTCGCTCGTGTTCTCCAAGTGCCATATGGCGAGAGTGACCGTTTGGCGAAACTGATCCCGCCGCCAGTACAGGGTCGTCATATTCCACTGAAAGTGAGCGTGGTCGAGGACGCTGATCTCAAGAAGGAGTACGAGAATAACCCAACTGCGAAAGAGGTATTTGACTATGCAATGCGCCTTGAGGGTACGATTCGTTCACATGGTGTGCATGCAGCTGGAGTAGTGATCGCACCGGACTCGATTGTAAATTATGTGCCACTTGAGATGGCTCAAAAAGGTGTTGTTGCGACGCAGTATCCAATGGGTCCTGTCGAAGAGTTGGGGCTTCTCAAGATGGATTTTCTTGGTCTTTCTAACTTGACTATTATCAATAATGCTTTACGTATTATTCGGAAGGTGCACGGAAAGACGATCGAGCTTTCGGATATCCCACTCGATGACAGAGAGACGTATGAGCTATTCCAGCGTGGTGATACGACAGGTGTGTTTCAGCTTGAATCGGCAGGTATGAAGCGATACCTACGAGAGTTAAAGCCATCTGTTTTTGATGATATTATCGCGATGGTGGCGCTTTATCGACCAGGTCCGATGCAGTTTATCGATAGCTTTATTAAGCGAAAGCACGGCCAAGAGGATATATCCTATCTCCATCCGGGCATGGAAAACTCTCTCAAGAATACGTACGGCATTCTCGTGTATCAAGAGCAGTTTATGCAGATATCAAAGGAGTGGTGTGGATTTACCGGCGGTCAGGCAGATACACTACGAAAGGCAGTAGGCAAGAAGCAGATTGATCTTATGCGCAAGGTGAAGGTCGATTTCGTTGAAGGTGCAATCAAGCATGGTGGTGCCTCAAAAGAGGTGGCTGAAACGTTTTGGGCACAGCTCGAAGAGTTTGCGAACTACTGTTTCAACAAGAGTCACGCGGCATGCTACGGACTGATTGCGTACTGGACTGCGTATCTTAAGGCGCACTTTCCTGAAGCATTCATGGCTGCATTAATGACAAGTGACGAAGATGACACGGAGCGTCTTGCGATTGAAATCTCGGAGTGTAAATATATGGGGATCGAAGTGCTTCCACCAGATGTTAATGAATCATTTGTCGAATTCGCAGTTGTGCCTGATAAGAAACAAATTCGCTTTGGGATGGCGGCAGTCAAGGGTGTTGGTGTTGGTGCTGTCGAGGAGGTGATTCGTGCGCGAGATGCAGACGGACATTTTATGAGCATTGAGGACTTTGCAAAGCGTGTGAGCACAAGTCGATTCAATCGAAAGGCCTGGGAGTCTCTTATTAAGTCTGGTGGGTTTGATTCGATGGGGGATCGCTCTGACCTACTCTTTAATCTCGATACGATTACAGCATTTGCAAGTAAGGTGCAGAAGGAGGCGCTGAGTGGGCAGACTGACCTCTTTGGTTTGCTCGGTAATGATACCGAGGGAGTTCAGGCAACGATGAGTCTTGTTGGTGCGCCAGTAAAGCACACTGAAAAGGAGCGCCTCACGTGGGAGCGTGAGCTTATGGGACTCTTTATTAGTTCGCACCCACTCGATAGTTACGATGCCTACTTCGAGGAGCAAACCGTTCCGCTTGGTCGAGTCAATGCGGATATCGATGGCAAGAAAATTACGATCGGCGGACTTGTGTCGAGCGTGCGGACAATCATCACGAAGTCTGGAACAAAGATGGCATTCGTGAAGATCGAAGACAAGACGAATGAGGCTGAGATTGTCGTCTTTCCAAATCTTTTTGAGCAGGTAGGGGCAAAGCTTGTACAAGACGCGGTTATACGTATCGGTGGCAAGGTAAACGCACGCGATCGTGATGGGAATTTGCGTAGCGAAGCGAGTGTCATCGCAGACGAGATTATTGAAATTACCGATGAAGAACTGCGAAATTATGAGTCGACGGGTCGTAAGATGGAAGCGCCAAAGATGAGCGTACAAGTGAAGGCGCGTCGTGTTGCTGAGTATAAGGCGCAAAAATCAGGTAACCCCATGCCGGCTAACAGCTCAAAAAAGGAGCGTGATGAGCCATCGAAGCCGGTTGCTGCTGCTGTTCCGGACGTGCCTGTGATTAAGAAGCTTTTTGTGAATATAAAAGACCCGGACGATCATACGGCGCTTCATGCGCTGCGACAGGTATGTCGTGAATTTGATGGCAATTCTGATATCGTCCTTGTATTAGGGGAGGACGACAAGAAGTCAGCCATCAAGCTCCCGTTTCGCGTTGATGCGAGTGATGAGTTCATCGGTAGGCTCGTTAAGCTTCTTGGTGAGGATTGTGTCGTTGTAAAGTAGGTCTGCTACCTAGCGTTTGCGAGATGGTAGAGTGCAATGCCAGCCGCTACGCTGACATTAAAAGATTCTTTTGATCCGTGCATGGGTATTTCTAGGAGCTCATCGCACATATCTTGTAATTCGGGTGATATGCCAGAGACTTCCTCGCCTAATATGAGCGCGATTTTTTGTGGCGGATTGTACGAAGGGAGTGCTATTGACCGCTCGCTCTGTTCGAGCCCAACGATATGATACCCGTCTCGCCGCAGGGTTATAATATCAGGCTGATCCTGATGCTCGAATGGGACGGTCTGCTCAGCTCCAAGCGCTGTTTTGTGGATATGCTTTGTCAGATTCTCATGAATGTGAGGGAGGCGGTCATCTTCTTTGGTAGTTGGATAGGGGGTGTAGCCACTGCATATAATCTTATGAACACCAAATCCATCAGCAGTACGAAAAATTGAGCCGATATTATGGAGAGAGCGAATGTTGTGAGCAATGACAATAATCTTAGGCATATGAGCTATTGTATCACTATAAAATTCTTATGCTTTCTGCTACTATAAACAGTAATGGACGAAGACAAAATTCAACAGAGGCGTCGTGACCAAGACGAGCAGGCAACGGCGCAACGCGCAGCCATTCTTGGACTGCAGTATCTTGATACACGTCCGATCGAGGCCTCGCTTCCTCTTGAAAAAGATGTCATCGATATACCAGAGATGCATAAGAGTCGAATTATTCCTCTGATTGCTGGTAATGAGGCTGAGCCGTGGCAGTTTGGTATTACAACACAGACACCGCAATCAGTTTCACAAAAGATCCATAAAAAGTACGCTGATATTGGGCAAAATGTCATTATTTACCTCGTCAGCAATAGTGGCTATCGAGCTTTTATGGAACGTTTCGATCCACCTAAGAAAGTCATCTATGATGACATTAAGATTGCAAGCGAGGGAGATAGCGAGACGCTTTCACAGGTGAGTCAAACGCTAAACTCGGTCGGTACAGATGACCTCTTTAATTTTCTTCTTGATCAGGCTGATAAGCTTGGTGCGAGTGATATTCATATCGAGAACCAGCGTACCTTTATACGAGTAAGAATGCGTGTTGATGGTGCGCTCCATCCTGTTGCTGATCTCGAGCGAGATCGATATCGAGTAATTATGGGAGAGCTTGCAAGTCGGGCTGGTGTATCATCGGCGGCGAAGACTCCGCAGTCTGGACATATGCAGCGAGAGATTACGCGTGACGGAGCAACGCACCTTCTCAATATTCGCGTCGAGACAGTTCCGACACTATACGGCCAGGATGCTGTTATGCGCTTATTTAATTTTGACGAGTCGATGCTTAATCTCGACCTGCTTGGGATACAGGAGAGGGAGCGAAAAGAGATTGACGAAGTCGTTAGTCACCCTCGCGGTATGGTGCTGATGGTTGGTCCAACCGGTAGCGGTAAGTCAACAACACTGTATAGTATGATCAATGCACTTAACTCAACTGACCGAAAGATCATTACGCTAGAAGATCCAATTGAGTATGGTATTGGTGGTATCTCGCAGATTCCAATCGATACAACGGGCGGGCAGCATTTTGCAGATGGTCTTCGATCAGTGTTGCGACTTGACCCTGATGTTGTGATGGTTGGTGAGATCCGTGATGCAGATACAGCAAAGACAGCAATCCAGGCGTCTATCACAGGGCATTTGGTACTTTCGAGCTTCCATGCTAACTCGACGAGTGCTGCGTTTAGTCGAATGATTGACCTTATTGGCGTCAACCCGATCTTTAGTACGGCGATTCGTATGGTCATCGCACAGCGTCTTGTTCGTCAACTCGATGACAATAAGGAAGAGTATGAGCCAGATGACGCGACACGCAAGTGGGTCAAAGAAGCTCTCAGGGATCTACCATCACATATTGAGCATCCTGATCTTGATACATTCAAACTATGGCGTCCAGTCAAGTCTGAGGGGTCTCCTTTTGGCTTTAAGGGCCGTATTGTCATTATGGAGCAAATGGTTGTCAGTGAGCCAATTCAGGCATTCCTAAGGGGTGACGCGACTGACGTGCATACTGAGTCTATCGAGCAGGTTGCGCGTGATGCCGGTATGGTTACCCTGTTTGAGCAAGGTGTACTTGCGGCACTTCGAGGAGATACGACACTCGATGAGATTAATCGAGTAATTTAATCTTTCCTATTGATACGATTTGTGCTATAATCAGTGATTGATTGTACAGAGTAACTGTCTTCTTTGACAGCGTGGAGCCGCAGGACGTACAACTGCGTGGCCCGTTGGTATCAAATAAGCATAACGTAAGAGGTAATTATTATGAGTTTTGCACTAATCCAGAAGGTCAACGATGAGCAGAAAAAGCATGCTGTTGTTGATGTGCGCAGTGGTGACACCGTTCGTGTCCATCAGAAGATTAAAGAGGGTAATAAAGAGCGTATCCAGGTGTTCGAAGGCGTGGTGATTCGTACTGATAGTAAAAAGCAGCACACCAGTCGTATTACAGTCCGTAAAATCGCGAGCGGCATTGGAGTCGAAAAAAGCTTTTTACTCCACAGTCCACTGATCGAGAAAGTTGAAGTTGTGCGACGTGCAAAGGTTCGCCGTAACTTCCTTAGCTACCTTCGCAATCGAAGCGGCAAGGGCGCTCGCCTTACCGCTGTTGGGTTTGACCGTGAGGCAATCAACGCGATCGAAGAAGCTCCGGTTGAGGTTGCGGAAGAAGCGCCAGTTGACGAGAAGACTGAAGAAAAAGCAGAATAAAACACATTCTAGCGTATCAGTAAAACACCCATGCGAATTATGCGTGGGTGTTTTTGACTTGCCAAAATGTGCCGGGGGGGGGGTAAACTAAAAGCAAAGTTACTAATATATAGAGGGACGGTATGGCTAAGACTAAGTCTGAGAGTGAAAAGAAAAAACCGAACAAGATAGTTGGGATAATGACGCTGATTATTATTGTCATCGTTGTTATCGCGATTGCTAGTAGTGGTGATAGCGAGCCGAAGAAGGTTGATCAAGCAGACACAGGATCGACGTCTGAACGAAAGTCGGGTGACTCTGGTAAGACCGACTTTACGGTTGGTGATGTCATCGCCTTTGATGGGCGAGAGATAACAGTGACGTCAGTAGAACGTAACTACAGCACCGGCAATGAGTATGCGATACCAAAAGATGGTAAAGAGTTTGTAAAGATTGATATCAAGATTGAGAATAAGTCTGACGACAAGCTTTCGTATAATGCATTTGATTGGAAGATTCAAGACAGTAACGGTACTATTGAAGACTACACAGAGGCAATGCTTGCTCAGCCGGACAATAGTCTTGGTTCTGGCGATCTTACAAAGGGTGGCAAGAAGTCTGGCTCGATCGTATTCCAGGTGCCAAAGGGAGATAAAGGATTGATCTTACACTTTGAGTCTTCAATCTGGAGCAGTAAAAGCGTAGAAATCAAGCTGTAGGGTATTTTGGTCGTACATAGCATCAAACACCCCTAAGGGGCGTTTTGCTTTACAATAAGAGTATGATTCTTGGAATAGACGAAGCTGGACGTGGGCCATGGGCAGGGCCATTGGTGGTGGGTGCGGTGGTGCTTGGTGGTGCTGAGATTGAGGGATTGACAGATAGCAAGAAGCTTACGAAGAATAAGCGTGAAATTCTCTACGACGAAGTAGTAGAAAAGGCGGCTGCATATGCAAGTGGCTGGGTGAGCGCGAGGGAGCTTGATGAGATTGGTATGAGTGCGGCACTACGTCTTGCGACAAGGCGTGCTGTAGAGGGGATTGCTACACCTTACTCTGAGATTATTATTGACGGTACAGTAAACTTTTTGGCAGATACGGGTAAGGGTCACTATGTGCAGACGATGCCAAAAGCAGATCTTCTAGTGCCAAGCGTTAGTGCTGCCTCGATTGTCGCTAAGGTCGAACGTGATCGCTACATGGTAGGGGTCGGCAAGGGCTATCCGATGTATGGATTTGGTTCGCATGCGGGTTACGGTGTTGCAAAGCACCGAACGGCAATTGAACGATATGGTGTGATGCCTGAGCATAGGTTGAGCTTTGCGCCGCTGCAGAAGTATACAGGGGTAGGCTCAAGCCTACGGCCAGTCTCTCCTCGAGATATTTCTGCAGTCAAGACAACGAAAGTCATTGGTGATCAGGCTGAAAATGTGATTGCAGAATATTTGCAGCGTAAGGGACACGTGATTTTGGATCGGAATTGGCGCACGAGGTTCTGCGAGATTGATATTGTATCTCGCAAGGATGGTGTGGTGTATTTTACTGAGGTAAAGTATCGAAAGAATACTAATCAGGGTGGTGGTATGGCAGCGATTACAGCAAAAAAGTTGCGGCAGATGAAATTTGCTGCGGAGTATTATGCACTGAGGTACCCACAGGAGGGCGACCTCCGATTGGCGGCCGCATCGGTTGTCGGTGATGATGTAGTCGAGGAGTGGGTGACGCTCGACTAGCGAAGCTGTGTGACGGTGGCATCAGGGTTAACTTTATAAATGCGAGAAGCTGCCGGTGATCTACATATGCCGCCATCCTCGTAGTGATCAATATGTGCGCCAAAGTATGCGCGAGCCTCGACGATTGATAGTGCGGGTGGTGCACCTTCTGGATTTGCACTCGGTGCGATCAGTGGCCCTGTCTCGATGAGGAGTTTGCGAAGTGCCTGATCGGCAGGTAGTCGATAGGCGACCGAGGCGTTGTCGCGAATAATCCATGTCGGTGCATTGCTACTTGGAAGAATGAGGCTATTTGGTCCCGGCCAGTATGTCGGAAAGATGGCGGAAATCATGTCATTATATCTATCGAACATCTGGGATATATCACCAATCAGTATGATAGGAGATTTTGTCGGAGTCCGCTGTTTACTTCGGTAGATGCGTTCGACCGTCGCTTCATGGGTTGCGAGGCCGACAATACCGTAGATCGTATCAGTTCGCATAATAGCAACACCACCATGTCGGAGTGTTGCTATGAGTGCGTCTGAGTAGGTTTGCTGCATCGGTTATCTGTCATTAAGCGCTGCAATGACGGCTGGTGCATCACGTTCGATGAGGTCAACACGAGCCTGAAGCTCCTTGATGCCTAGATCGATAGTCCGCGTCAGGGCTGGTAGGTTGCGCTTTGGTGTAAAGAAGTCGATGTAATCATGAAGTTGGTCGCGAGACGCGAGACCACTTGCTGCATAGCGAGGAAAGTCATTATAGCTCTTATCTCCAGCGAACGTCGTTTCGATCCAGCCCCAGTGCAATTTCATCCAGTCCCATGTCGCCTCACGTGCATAACGACTACGTATCAGATAGACGAACCAGCGGAAGAGGTCTTGCTGACGGACTATTTCTTTGTCGGTAAGTGCGTCAAGGAGTAGTGTGACATGCTCGGGTCGTTTTGCGCTGGTGATGCCTGATGCGATATCCTCTCGAAGGTCAGCAGATTGGGAGGTGCTATATGTTTCGAGTAGATTTACGATTATAGAGTTGTCATTCGAATTTTTAGCAACAGTATTGATGACGAGTGATCGAATCTCAGGATCGATTGCAGCAATTCCTCTACTGTATAGTTCATGGCAATATTGTATGGCCGCCTCGTCTTCGCTGTAAAGCATGAGTCCAACAATTAGCGACCGTAACTTGGTGTCACTTGCTGGTTCATTGTCTTGAGGTATCCAGCCGAGACGGTCAAACTGCGCTTGCGCAATATGGCGCGCGAATGCTCGTAATTGCTTCTCGGCCCCTTCGTCAGTCTCGACAAGCTTCTTGAGCTCCCCGAAGGCAAGCGCCATAATATCCCAGACACTCTGTGCCGTCTCCCCCTGATAGCTTTGAAGGAGTTTGATAAGGTTGGCGCTTGGCGTGATACCACCACGAACAAGAAGGGTCTGTTCGTGGAGCAGCTGCAGGCGGCCAATCTCATCAAATGATGTTAGCTCTGCAAGAAGGTTTGCGAGGTGGTCCGGGGTGTAGTGAGTGATGAAGTGTCCTGCATCTCGCACATTGAAGCGTAGGGGTGTTGTATGGTGCCGTGTCACGGTAGTCTGCTGCTTGCTAAGTAGCTCTGGCATTTCGCTACATGGAGATCCGAGCGGAATCGGCCATAGGCGGTTATTTGATTGGTGCTCACCGATAAAGAACTGCGCTTGCTCGAGCGTGATACTGCCTGTATCGCCAGAGACATGGAGTACTGGGTAGCCAGGTTGTGAAATCCATTGATTCATCATGTTAGTTATATCTTTACCGCTTGCTTTCGATAGGTGACGCCAGAGGTCATCTGCTTCGGTGTTCTGGTAGGCAAATTCCTTAAAGTACGAAGTAAGACCTCTGCGAAAGGCTTCATGGCCAATATACTCTTGACACATACGCATCAGGCGCGCACCCTTCGCATAGACGATCGCGCCATCAAAGAGGCTGCTGATCTCGTCGGGATGGTTGACTTCAACTTGTACTGACTGAACACCATCGATAGCGTCACGGCGGAGCGCAAGGATGCTTTCGTGCGTCGCGAAGTCAAGCCATGCATTCCATTCAGGGTGAATCGCATCAACGGCAACATATTCCATGAGAGTTGCAAAGCTTTCGTTGAGCCAGAGGTTATTCCACCATTTCATGGTGACGAGGTTGCCGAACCACTGATGACTGAGTTCGTGACTAACGACGGTTGCAATATACTGGCGACTTGCAACGGTTGTCGTAGCTGGGTCAGCAAGCAGGGCAATCTCCCGGTAGGTGATAAGTCCCCAATTTTCCATTGCACCTGATGAGAAGTCTGGAAGTGCGACATGGTCACTCTTTGGTAGTGGGTATGGAACATCAAAGTAATCTTCAAAAAACTCAATTGTTTTGACTGCATGCTCAAGCGCAAACTCAAGCGCCTCGGGGCGTTGGGCGGGTGTTGCCCATACACTCACTTCGACATTATCTTTTGTGGTAGCGGTCTTTCTGTGTAGATCTCCCGTAACCCAGGCAAGGAGGTAGGTGCTCATACGTGGGGTGGTCTGGAAGGCTGTCACGAGGCGCTCGTTCTCGACACGCTGCCAGTCTATAGGTTGATTGCTGAGGACGGTGATATCTTTTTCAGTTGTGAGAGTTAGGTCGAATGTTGCTTTTGCTTCAGGCTCATCAACGCAAGGGAATACCTCGCGTGCATGATGACTTTCAAATTGTGTCGCGAGAAGTTCTTTTTTCTTTCCGTCGTGCTCGTAGTGGGACGGATAGAGGCCGTGCATCGCGTCAGTAATTATCCCAGAAAATCCAATGACGATAATATGGTCACCTGCCCGGAGCTGATCGGTCGTAAGGCGCAGTTCATCATGGTCACCATGGCTAAAGCTTGCCTCGTGACCGTCAATCAAGACGCGCTCAATCGTGAGATCCTTGCTGTGGAGCGAAATATCACCTTCTGTCGATGCGCCCTTAATCGTGACAGTGCCGCTGAACGTGCGCGCTTCACGTTCGAGCGCCAGTGATAGGTCATAGTGGGTTGGTATGAATGTGGTAATGAATCGAGGAACTGTTGTCATATACTTAGCATAGCATGAGGGGTGTTCTTGTGCTCGTCTTACGGTGTGTCTATAATATGGCACATGATGAGGCGCTTACGTCGACGGCGAATTATGCTGGTTATTCTTGTCTCGATTGGGGCTGTACTGTTTTTATCTCAGACACCTAGCCTGTGGTATGCCTCAACAGAGAGCAAAGAGGAAGTCGTAGTGACGGATAAAGGTATCGTAGCAATCGATATACTCGCACAGCTTCCTGTGAAGGGTAGAGCACCAAAAACAGGCTACAGTCGTACGCAATTTGGCAGCGGGTGGGTGAGCGTACAGGGGTGTGATATGCGCAATACGATTCTTGCTCGTGACATGACACGGGTTGAGGTGGATGATGAATGTCGGGTAATTCGAGGAATCTTGCACGATCCGTATACCGATAAACAGATTACTTTTGTGCGTGGTCCCGAAACAAGTCAGGCAGTGCAGATTGATCATGTGGTGGCCCTAAGCAACGCATGGCAGACAGGCGCTCAGCAGCTAGCAGAGGTTCGTCGCGTCGAGTTTGCGAACGATCCATTAAACCTTATTGCCGTAGAGGGCAAGGCAAATCAGCAGAAAAGCGACAGCGATGCAGCCACTTGGCTGCCGTCGCACAAATCATTTCGCTGTCAATATGTTGCTCGGCAGATTGCAGTCAAGAAAAAATATAACCTCTGGGTTGTGAGTGCTGAGAAGGAGGCGATGCAGCGCATACTCCGCTCGTGTCCGGGGCAGGCTATACCGCATGGTAGTCTAGACGTGATACAATAGAAGCAAATAATATAAAGGGGTATTCTATCATGACAAAGTCAAAAGCACCTGCAGCGACTCCTCAGGCACCGGAACCTCCTGCTCCGTCGCCGGTCGTTACACCACAGCAGCCAGTGCAGCAACAGTATTATCAGCCAGCATACACGCCACGGCCGCCCAGAAAAGCAACGTATCCTGGCTTGGAGTTCAGTCTTGCTGTTGTGTCAATACTTGCATCAGCCTGGCTTTTTGTCGGGGCAATTGCTGGGTCTATCGGCGTTTTTGGCGGGCATGCCGCTAGCTATGATGGCCTAACAACCTTTTTCTTAAGTCATCTTGGAGGATATTCGGGTGTTGTCATTACATCACTTTTGTCTGTGCTTTTTGCGGGACTTGCACTTGTGCTCTTTCAGCGGTCAAATGATGCATTTGAGGCTGATGGCTACAGGGGTGTCACGCAAGCTGGTGCTGCAGTTGCCATTATCAAGACACTACTTCTCGCAGGAACAACTGTTGCGGTTGGGTTAACGCCGCTTCTGACGATTCAGAAAGGGTCAGATGTCGGGCCAGTATATCTTTATAGCTTCTTGCCGCTTGTGATTTCGACGGCGCTCTTTGCTCTCGTTGCATGGTACATGATTAAGCTTGTTGGTAAGCATAAGGTTGGCGGATTGTTCGCTACGATTCTCTTGATCGTGGCTAGCATTGTTTTCGTACTTGGTTTTGTTGCGGTTATCGTCAAATCGCACAGCAAGAGCAGTAGCTACACACCGTCGACGAGCGAGTCGCGTGACTCGTCTAGTCCATCGCAGCGTGGTGGTTCGGATCGCCCGTCAACGTTTGATAACCGTACTGATGACGGCGCGAGTAGCTCTTCAGGGTCTAACGCATACATGCAGTGCTATGATGAATATAGAAGGACCGAAGATACAGCTGCATATTCAAAATGTATCCAGGATGCGTACTGACTTGCGACACGAGGAAATTTTGTGATATAATGCATGTAAGATGTCCGGCCGATAAGGTCGGACTTTTGCATAACGAACAAGGAAGGAAATAACATGGATGAATTAAATATTAAGCAGTTAACACTTGCGATGCGTACGATTGCTGAAGAGAAAAACCTCCCAGAGGAGACTGTTATGGCTGTCATCGAGCAGGCGATTGCTGCCGCATGGCGACGTGATAATGGCGAGCGTGAACAAGAAGTGCGAGCTGAGCTAAACGTAAATGATGGCACAGCAAGGGTATTCGTGATGCGTGAGGTGGTTGAAGAGGTTGGTTCTGATCTGGTTGAGATTAGTCTTGCTGACGCCCGAAAAGTACAGAGTGATGCTGAGGTCGGTGATATGATTGCCGATGAAGGTCATGAGGTGACCAGTTTTGGTCGTGTTGCGGCACAGACAGCAAAGCAGGTTGTACTGCAGCGTCTACGTGAGGCAGAGCGTGAGGTGGTTCTGGCTGAGTACGAAGACAAGATTGGCACAGTTGTCTCTGGTACGGTTCAGCGTGTTGACCCGCGAGTTGTGCGCGTAGAGCTTGGCAAGGCGGTCGGGATTATCCCGCAGAGCGAGCAGATTCAGGGTGAGTTCTATAGTATCGGATCACGCATCAAGGTCTTTATCAAGGATATCGAGCGCGACAACCGTGGGCCGCAGCTTATTCTGAGTCGTGGAAATGAAGCTTTTGTTGAGTACCTATTCCGCCAGGAGGTGCCAGAGCTCGAGACTGGTGCGGTTGAAGTTAGGGCGATTGCTCGTGAGGCGGGGCGTCGCACAAAGCTGGCGGTTGCGAGTACGGTACCAGGCGTTGATCCTGTCGGTACATTTGTTGGCGGGCATGGTACACGTGTGCAGGCAGTCATGAACGAGATTGGCGATCAGGAGAAGATTGATATCGTAACGTTCGACGAGTCGAGTGAGCAGTTTGTCAAGAATGCACTTTCTCCAGCAGAGGTCTCGAAGGTCGAGATCGACGAAGAGGGTAAGCGCGCAAAAGTATTTGTCGCCGAGGATCAGCAATCGATCGCAATAGGACGTGCAGGGCAGAATGTGCGCTTGGCAAGCCGATTGACCGGATATGAGCTAGATATCGAGACGGCTACACTAGAGACCAAAGCCGACCCGAAGCCAAAAAAGAATATCGAAGACGACCTCTTCTCAGCAATTGAGGAGTCGGCCGAATAGTCCGAGGGCATACATCACGGGCGGCACCAAATAAATTAGCACTCTATTGACTGGAGTGCTAATTTCATGATACATTAAGATGTATACGAAACACCTGGTGATTCACGGGAGGAGGTGAGATAATAGCAATATGGCAGATGACTTCGCAGAATTTATCACTCATTTGACGGATAATGCGCGTACTAGCTTGCATCATGCGGGCTCGATTGCTCAAGGCTATGGCAGCGCGTATATTGGTACCGAACATCTACTTCTCGGTGTGCTTGCCCAGGGCTCTTCTGTAGGAGCAAAGATGCTGGCTGATGCTGGAGTAACACTTGATCGTGCCGAGTCAGCACTCAACATGACACCTCGTACACTTGTCATCGATACAGGGGCGAAGGGGCTTTCCGAGACTGCAAAGTTGACACTGCGGATGAGCTGGGAGATTGCTCAGGAGTTTCATCAAGACTTCCTTGGTACGGAGCATATTCTCTATAGCATTCTTAGTCAGAAAAATGCTCGCGCTACAGTGCTGTTGCGTGATATGAGCATAGATATCGCGGGCATTACAGGTGAACTCGAAGAGTACTTTGGGCGTCATGCGAAGGGTCTGCATGATATCCCGCAGGAGTTTATGCAGAAAAGACACCAGAAAGACAGTGGTGCGCTTGGTATTTTTGGCGTAGACTTGACGGCGCGCGCAAAAGCAGGTGAGCTTGATCCTGTCGTCGGTCGTGATGCACAGATTGAGCGGATGGTTACTGTCTTGAGCCGTCGCACAAAGAATAACCCAGTCTTAATTGGTGAGCCCGGTGTCGGCAAGACGGCTATTGTCGAAGGTCTTGCGCAGCGGATTATTCATGAGGACGTACCGGATTACCTGCTTGATAAGCGAGTTATCCAGCTTGATCTTGCGGCAATGATTGCAGGAACAAAATATCGGGGAGAGTTTGAAGAGCGTCTCAAGAAAGTAACATCAGAGCTTCGACAGCAACCAAACGTACTGATGTTCATCGATGAGCTTCATTTGCTTGTTGGCGCTGGTGCGGCTGAGGGTGCACTTGATGCTGCAAATATGCTGAAGCCGGCACTTTCACGAGGAGAATTACGCTTGATTGGTGCGACGACACTCGACGAATACCGAAAACATATCGAGAAGGATGCTGCACTTGAGCGTCGTTTACAGTCAATTGTTGTTCCTGAGCCGAGCCTCAAGGATACTGTTGCGATACTGAAAGGCCTCAAGGGGTACTATGAGTCTCACCATGGCGTGGAGATTGATGATACGGTGATCGAGGACGCAGTCTATATGGCGGACCGATATGTTGCCGATCGCTTTATGCCCGACAAAGCGATTGATGTTATCGATGAGGCGGCCTCACTTGTTCGAGTGCACTCGGGGCGCAAGCCAAGTAAGCTACGTGACTATACGAAGCAACTCAATAGCCTGAATGAGAAGATGGACGAGGCTGTCGCTGCCGAAGATTATGAGCGTGCAGCGCTCTATAAGACTCGTATCAGTCAACTCCTGAAGACGCTTGATGAGGTGAAGGAGGCGTATGAGAAGAAGACGCCTATCGTACTGACGGATGATGATATTGCTCGCGCAATCGCTTCGATTACGGGTATTCCGGTTACGAAAGTTCAACGCTCTGAGGCGGCGATGCTCCGCAAGCTTGAATCGCACCTTTCAAAGCATATTATTGGTCAGGAGGAGGCTATTAGGCGAGTTTCACGAGCTGTCCGACGTAGCCGCAGTGGGGTTGCAAGTACGCGGCGACCGATTGGCTCTTTTGTGTTTATGGGTCCAACTGGTGTTGGTAAGACGGAGCTGGCGAAAGTGTTAGCACGGGAGGTATTTGGGAGTGAGAGTGCATTAATAAAAATTGATATGAGTGAGTTTGGTGAGCGTCATACGACATCACGACTTCTTGGGGCTCCAGCCGGGTATGTTGGCTACGATGATGGTGGGCAGCTCACCGATAAGATCCGTCGTCAGCCATATAGTGTCGTACTTTTTGACGAGATCGAAAAAGCGCACCCGGAAGTCTTTCATATCTTGTTGCAGCTGCTTGAGGACGGTACGCTGACCGATGCGAAGGGTCGTACTGTCAACTTTGGCAATACAATTATTATCCTAACAAGCAATCTCGGGGCTGACAGAATGCGTAAAGAGGCAAGCCTTGGTTTTTATGCGACATCAAAGACTGATAATGACGCGCTTGATACGGAGCATAGCAAGAATGCTACCGCCGCGCGAGAGGCACTAGAGCGTATGATGCGACCAGAACTTATTAATCGTTTTGACGCGATTGTGACGTTTCGTGCTCTTACAAAGAAAGAAATTGGTAAAATATTCGACAATTTGATTAGCGAGCTAAAGGATCGTCTTGTGCGACAGGGGGTTAGCCTCGTTGTGAAGCTATCGGCAAAGCGGTTCTTGATTGAAAAGGGGTACGACGAGATGAATGGCGCAAGACCATTGCGTCGAGCAATCGAAGACCATCTTGAGCACACTATTGCAGAAGGTGTGTTGGCAGGAAGCTATGATAAGGGCGATGTGATTATCGCACAGGCGCGCAAGGGTGAAATAGTCGTAGACGTAACACATGAAGCGTAGAGCTCGTTTTGTTGTCGGTAGCATACTTACCGCTATCATCATTGGCGGCGGGATACTCTGGTGGGCGCACCGTCAGTTAGTATCGGATTGGCTCGTAGTTCAGGTGGCTGGTGAGCCCGAACAATCTGTCGCATCGCTTGCCAGTCGTGCAGCCATGAGCAAGCAGGGTGAGCGTATTTTTTTTGCAAGCCAGCCTATTATCAATGATGCTGCCCAGTTTAATCAACATTGCGGCCGCCGTGAAATGGCAGCAGCTGTGCTGGGGTGCTACGATGGAAAACAGATTTTTATTTATAATGTGACCAATAAGGAGCTTGACGGAATTCAGGAGGTGACGGCCGCGCATGAGATGTTACATGCTGCATGGGATCGTCTCTCGGTGCGAACGAGAGACAAGCTTGGCCTGCTCCTCGAGGATGCATATGAGCGCGTCAAGACGCCAGAGCTAGCCGAGCGGATGGCGTACTATGCTAGGCAGCAGCCGGGAGGTCACATCAATGAGCTCCATAGTATTATTGGTACGGAGTTTTCTGATGGACTAGGTGATGAGCTCGAGGAGCATTATCGTCGTTACTTCGATGATCGACAGAAGGTCGTGGCACTCTATCTGTCCTATCATGACGTCATGACGGAGATTGACGAGAAGGTGAAAGAGCTTGGCAATGAGGTGCAGCGAATAGCGAATAGCATTAACAAGGTAATCGCGGTGTATAATCGTGATGTCGAGCGGCTCAGTAGGGAGACTGATTTTCATAATAATCAACTTACTATGATCGACAGGACTGATAGTGCGCAGGTTGATGATTATAATACACGACAAGCCCGACTACAGACTGAGCGGCGGCGACTTGGTGGTGAGAAGAAGGGTCTTGACTCGAAGCGTGCGCGATACGACAAGAAGTTAAGGGAGTATAACGCGATTGTTATTAGATCTGAAAAGCTTACAAGCAGTATTGACAGCTATCAGTGATACACTAGAGAGGTATGGCGAGAGCAAAAACACAATTTATTTGCCAGAATTGCGGAGTGCAATATAGTAAATGGACAGGCAAGTGCGAGAACTGCGGTGAGTGGAATACTCTTGTTGAGCAGGCTGTCGGGGATATGGGTAAGTCTGTTGTTGCAAGAGCTAGTTCGAGCGGGACAGTATTGAAGGCGCAATCATTCAGGGATATTGCGTCAGAGGCTGCAGTAGAACGAATGAAGACAGGGATAGGAGACCTTGACGATGTACTTGGTGGGGGTATTCTTTCCGGGGGTGTTATCTTGCTTGCGGGCCAGCCGGGGATTGGTAAGAGTACGCTCCTGTTGCAGGTGACAAACAATGTTGCACGGAGTGTTCCCGTCCTTTATGTCAGCGGTGAGGAGTCAACTTCGCAAGTGAAGCTGCGAGCAGAGCGCCTTGGTGCTGATTCTGATGAGCAGCTTAGTTTTGCTGCGAGCACGAGTGCTGATAACATTGCAGCAACAATTCGTAGCGGTGCACACAGGCTTGTTATCATTGACTCAATTCAGACGCTATCGCTCACGGATATCACGAGTGCACCCGGAACGGTTAGCCAAATCACTAATAGTAGTAACGTGATTATTAGAGCGGCGAAAGAATCTGGTACTGCAATTATACTAGTGGGACATGTTACAAAGGAGGGGAGTATCGCAGGGCCGAAGGTGCTTGAACACCTTGTTGATGTTGTTTTGCAGTTTGAGGGTGATCGTTACGGAGGCTTCAAGGTGGTACGGGCTATCAAGAATCGGTATGGCTCAACTGCTGAAGCGGCAATTTTTGAGATGCACGAAACGGGGCTGCAGGTGGTCGAAAATCCATCGGCTGTGCTGCTAGCAGAGCGCCAAAATTCAGATGGATCGGTTGTTTTAGCGACGCTTGAGGGTACGCGCTCGCTCTTGGTTGAGATCCAAGCTCTTGTCAATCCGACAAATTTCGGATATCCTAAGCGTACGGCTTCGGGGTTTGACATTAACCGACTAAATCTTCTAATCGCTGTACTTGAGCGGCGTACGAAATTAAATTTATCCGATAAAGATATCTATATTAATGTTGTTGGTGGGTTGAAGCTTCAGGACCAGGCTGCTGATTTGGCAATCTGCATGGCGATTGCAAGCGCAGCTGCAGGTCGTAAGGTCGATGATCATACGGTCGTTTTTGGCGAAGTTGGTCTCGGTGGAGAGGTGCGCAGTGTTATTGGTGTTGACAAGCGGGTTGCAGAGGCAAAAAAGCTTGGCTTTACAAGGGCCTTAGCGCCAAAAGGTGCTTCAAAGAACTCATTTATAAGTGGCGTTGGTGATATTCGCCAAGCCTTGATTGACTACGTTACGTAGTCGGAAAGAATATTTTATGGACATACTAATTATAATTTTACTTCTTGTTATTATCGCTGAAGTAACTGTTATGACGATTCGAACAACGCGTCGTGGTGGATCTAAGCGGGCGGGTCGACCGGTGTTTGTTGATACATCAGTCCTGATTGACGGGCGCATCATTGCTGTTGCGCAGTCTGGATTCGTGACAGATACTCTCATGATTCCGCGCAGCGTTATCGGCGAGTTGCAATTTCTTGCAGATAACGGCGATAGTGAAAAACGGGCTCGTGCTCGGCACGGACTTGATATTGTTACGGAATTGCAAGCGCTTGAGCAGGTGACTGTTGAGATATTTCCTGATGGTAGTCATGCTGAGGAGGGTGTTGATGAACGCCTTCTAAAGCTTGCAAAGGAGCATGGGGGTGCGCTTTGTACGATAGACTATAATCTCAATAAGGTCGCTGTTGTCGAGGGCATTGCTGTATTGAATGTGAACGAGCTTGCGCGTAGTCTTCGCATGGCGTATCTTCCTGGCGAGAAGATCACAATTGCATTAACAACAAAAGGCAATGATGGAACGCAAGCTGTCGGACATCTTGATGATGGTACGATGGTTGTTGTTGAGCAGGCAAAGAGTAAAATTGGGTCGATTGTTGAAGTTGAGATTATTCGTAGTTTGCAGACGAGCGCCGGACGGATGATGTTTGCTCGGCTGATAGAAAAGACTCGCGGAGCTGAGGGTGGCGGGAAGGCGTCTCCCAAGAAACAGAAGGTTGATGAGATAAAACGAGGTGGATCTAAGGCTGGTAGCGGACGCAAGCCTCCTGTAGAAAGCGTACCGCAGACAGCCGTGCGAGCGAAAAAGCCTAATACTTCATGGAAAAAGACGACCTCGCGTAGTGGTGAGGATCGTCTCATTGCGTTGGTAAATAAGCAAGACCGACGGTAGACGTCTATCTAGTCTTCTTCGTCATTCGTTATAGGTGCGGGGACTATGTATGATGCAGACTGGGTGGTGTAGTAGCCGTCATCAGTAACGACGATCGAGATGGTCCTGCCAGCTTTGACGGGGCCGATATTTGCCGACTGACTTGATCCTGATACACTTCCAACGGACTTGCCATTAACAAAAATCTCTACTTTATTAATCTTGAATTTACCAGGAGTGGTCGAAAAGGTGACAATACCGTCGCTGTAGCTAACATTAGAGACTTTTGGCTTTGCATCGTTACATGCATGCTTATCATCTTCTTTATTGGCATCGTATCCAGAAGGGGCGATGTAGGTCCTCTTCTTTGTGACAGGGTCGGTCGTTCTGATGACGTCGAGTTCGATCTTCGCTGCCTCTGGTGTACACTTTGTTGCTTTGTATTTTGAGACGCGATCAAATGTGAGCTTGTCTTGCTTCTGGCCCTGAGACTTATTCCACCATGACGGATAAAGCTCTTTGCCTTGCTGCTGAATGCCATCTGGGCGCTTAAACCATGCGTCCGCCTTCCATTTCTTCTCTTTCGCATAGACTTCCTTGTGCGCGTACGCGAGCGTGTTGCTAACGATAACGCCTCCAAGTGTTGAGCTTGAGGTTGTGATAATGCTTGTGTCAGAGTTTCCAAGCCACAGACCCATAACAAGTGACGGACTGTAGTTGATGATCCACAGGTCTTTTGGCTTGCTGTCGCGATCTGAGGTTCCCGTTTTTCCTGCGGTTCGTACGCCATCTACCGTTAGCCCAAGTGGATAGGCACCATGGAGTGATGTTCGTGCGACTGGATCAGAAAGGATGTCAGCCAAGATGTACGTTATCTGTGCATCAACGACTTGCTTACTTTCATCTTTCCATTTTTTAACGACTTGATCACTCGTATTCTTTACTTCGAGAATCATAGCCGTTGGCTTGTAGGTCCCGGATCGCGCGAGTGTGCCGTAGGCATTGACGATATCCACTTGCTTCACGCCACAGCCACCTATTGCTGAGGATAGACCGATACCCTGTGATTTTTCCTGTTCACAGTAGCTTTGAGCGCCCATTTCATGGATTTTCTTGATCGTCTCATCCACGCCGTTGATATACATTGCTTTGACAGCGGGGATGTTGCGGGAGAGCGCAAGTCCTTGTCGGATGGTGATATTTCCCATGAAATTATTATCCCAGTTATTGAGACGTGCACCGTAAATAGAATCAATTGGTTCATCGCGAAGAATAGTTCCTGATCCGTAATTTTGCTGACCTCTCCCCTTATCTTCAAGTAACTTGGCGAACACGAGCGGCTTGACTGTTGATCCTGGCTGAATGAAAGCAGTCGCAGCGTTATCTTGACCGAATCCCTTGTAGCGGAAGTCTCTGCTGCCCATCATGGCCACAATCTGTCCTGTTTTAGTGTCCTCGATAGTGGCGGCACCGTTGCTTATGTTGTACGAGCCGGGTACGCCGCTTTTGAAGAATGCTTTCATTTCACTTTCGAGTTTTCTTTGTATGCGAAGGTCAAGTGTTGTCGTGACAGTCAATCCGCCCTTTCCAACCGTCGCGGCGCCTAGCTCAGCGATGAGCTCAGATCGTACAGTCTGCACAAAGTGAGGCGCCTTCATACCTGCGTACTGGTCGGCTTCTGGTTTAATCTGATCAATGATCGCCACCTTTTTAGCTTCGTCAGACTCAGCTTTGGTGATGTATCCCTCCTCGACCATGGCGTCGAGAACAAGGTGTTGTCTTGCGAGCAGTCGCTCGTGCCCTGGGATATTATAGGGGTCGTAGACGGCGGGATTTTGAGGTATCGCAGCAAGGAGTGATGCCTCTGCAAGCGTTAGGTCTTTTGCGTGTTTGCCGAAGTAGGTCTGTGCGCCAGATTCGGCGCCGTTCCGACGGCCACCGTAGGGTGATTCATTGAGGTAGAGCGTTAAGATTTGGTCTTTATTGTACATTCGTTCTACTTCAATTGCGAGAATCGCTTCTTTGATCTTTCGAGGGATGCCTGCGAGCCCGCGCTCGCCTGCCTGCTCGGCGAAGAAGACTTGCTTAACGAGCTGCTGTGTTAGAGTGGACCCTCCTTGCACACCCCCACTTGAGCTAGAGGTATTGTTGACAAGTGCCCGTACAATTCCTGAGGGGCTGACGCCGTGATGCTTGTAGAAGTCACGATCTTCGATTGATATGGTTGCTTTTTTGAGATAGTCACTTATCTCATCACTCTGAACGACGAGCTTATAGTTGTCCGTACCTTTATCTTCCCATAGGAGCTTACCATTACGGTCGTAGTAGCGAGAGACGGTTGTTTGGACGCGTTTTGCAATTTCTTCTGGCCTGATCTGGTCAAGGTCTTTGCGGAAGTAGGCGAACAGCCCTCCGACAAAGAGTACTCCAAGCAAGATAACGACACCGAATATTTTGACTCCCATCAGGAAGCCGCGCTTTGAGAACCAATATTTTAGGACACGCTTTGGGTGAAGTCGATAGAAAAAGCGTTTAACAGGGTGCTTTGGAAGACTCGCCAAGTATTCGGCACGTTTACGCGCCGCTGCATCTTTTTTTGTTTTGCGCTTATGCGCAAGGTTTGAATACACGCTATGCTTGCGTGAAGATGTTTTCTTCTTCGTCACGTCCTCTATCCCTGATAAGCATTATTATCTTCTAGTATAGCACCGATTTTGCCGGTGTGTCAGGAAAAGTATGGTGAAATCGTGCTATACTTCAAGAGAGAATAACAGATAAGGAGAGAGAATGAAGCTTTCTGAAGAATTACAGTGGCGCGGGTTTTATAACCAGGCGACATTTACTGCACCAACCGAACTAGACGAGCGGCAGTATACTCTTTATCTTGGTACCGATCCTTCTGGCGATAGTTTGCATGTCGGACACCTGGCGGTCTATATGCTGGTGCGTCGCTTCCTTGACCATGGGCACAGGGTTGTTTTGCTTGTCGGTGGCGGTACGGGTGTGATTGGCGACCCAGGTGGCAAAGAAGATGAGCGACAACTCCTATCACTGGATGTGATCGCTGACAATAAAGCGGCGCTTGCTGTTCAGGTTAGTAAATTGTTTAGCGGCAAAGAGTTTACACTAGTTGATAATTACGATTGGCTAAAGGGCGTTAGTGTGTTAGATTTCCTCCGTGATGTCGGGAAGCACTTCAGTATGAGTCAGCTTGTTCAGCGTGATTTCATCGCCTCTCGTATTGGCGAAGGCGGCTCTGGTATTAGCTATGCAGAGTTTAGCTATACACTGCTTCAGGGTTACGATTTTTGGCATTTACACAATCACTACGATGTAAATCTTCAGATTGGTGGTAGCGATCAGTGGGGTAATATCCTGTCTGGCGTTGAGCTAATCCGCAAGAAAGACGGCAATATGGTCTATGGTATGACTGCTCCGCTCGTTATTAATAAGTCCACGGGTCGTAAATTCGGCAAGTCTGAGGGCGGTGCTGTTTGGCTTGATGCAGACAAGACGAGTGTTTATAGATTCTACCAGTTCTGGCTCAATACTGATGACGAGAGTGTCATTGAGTACCTTAAGCTCTTCACGTTACTTAGTAAAGACGAGATTGATGCGATTACTGAGAATCATGAGATCAACCCGGGCGCACGTTCAGCGCAAAAGAAGCTCGCACACGAAGTTACCGAGCTCATTCATGGCCGTGAACGTACCGAGAGTGTCATGCGTGTAACGGAAGTGCTTTTTGGAGGGGCGACTGTCGCGACACTAAGTCAAAACGATGTCGAAGCACTAGCTATGGAGATTCCAGCAGTTATGGTTGGTGGGACAGTTGTTGCTGCACTTGTCGAATCTGGGGTCGTGAAGGGAATGGGCGAGGCGCGGCGTCTTCTTGCGGCCGGTTCGGTGTCGGTTGATGGTGAGAAGATTTTTGAGGATGCGTCACTTGACCGAGCAGCCCTTATTAAAAAGGGTAAGAATACCTTTATTCTTGTTCGCTCATGACGATGATGACGAAGGCTGCCGCTTGGTGGCAGCGTCTCAAGCGAAGTCGTACACGACAGGAGTGGCTACTCTTTGGGGGCGTGGTGGTGTGTCTTGGTATTTTTCTTTTTATTGCGACAACACTGACGCCATATCGGCCACCTGATCAGCAGGCATCGTTTTATGAGGCTCGTTCATCTGATCAAACATCTCAATATCAGCGCGTGCGTATTCTTCAGGCACCGGCGGGCGGAAAGACTCAAGGCGAACTCCTCGACGGCAATCGTACAGGCGAGCAGGTTGAAGTTCGGGTTGGAACGAGTGGCCCAGGTGTTTCATTAAAGAAGGGTGATGTGATTTTTGCGATTGAAAGCCTCATGGATAAAGCAAATGACAGGGGGAGTGTCAGTTATGTCGACCGAGTGCGACTTAACGCATTGGCAGTACTCCTTGCTCTTTTTGTTGCGCTTGTTGTGTTTGTCAGTGACAGAAGAGGTGCTTTGAGTATTGCCGGGCTATTGCTTAGTATTCTTGTTATCGGCTGGTTTATTATCCCGATGATTATCAAGGGTCACAATGCCTTCTTAATAACATTGATTGGGTCATATGTTATCGCTATCGCGTCGGTGCTCGTGGCCCACGGGAGGCGCCGACGGACCTATATTGCGATTGCATGCATTCTGGCTGTCCTTACGCTCGTCGCGCTTCTTGCGTGGATTGCGACATGGCTTGTATCACTAACAGGTATTGCAGACGAGACAGCCTTCTACCTTGCGATTGATAACCAAGCACTTGATATGCGGGGTGTTGTTATCGGTGGTATTGTCATTGCTTCACTTGGTGCGCTTGACGATATTGTCACGACACAAGTCGCGACAGTCGAGGAACTTCATAGGTCCGACCAGAAGCAATCCCGTGCGGTGCTCGCTAAGGCAGCTTCTTCTGTTGGAAACGAGCATATCACAAGCCTCGTGAACACCTTGGCACTGGCCTATGTCGGTGCGTCACTTCCGTTTATAATTATGATGATGTCTCGCAGTTCAGTTTCACCGCTTATTACCCTGAATGGTGAATATATCGCGACAGAAATCACGCGGACACTCGTGGCGAGCATTGGACTTGTTGTTGCGGTGCCGCTCAGTACATTTGTCGCAACTATGATATATACGCGTACTACCCATAGGAAGGTATCGTAAATGCTATACTATAGAGGATAACAGGAGGGCGTATGACAGATTTTCGTAAACATGTTTCGGCTGATGCAGCAGCAAACATTGAGAAATGGCTACGTGAGCCAAAATACAGCGAATATAAGACAGAGCTTGAGCAAATGATTACTGCGCAGCGTTGGCAGGAGCTTGAAGATTCATTTTTTAAGGTGATTGAATTTGGTACAGCCGGACGTCGCGGCGTCACGGGTGTCGGTTCAAATCGCATCAATCGCGTGACGATTGGTGAGTCGGCTCAGGCGCTTTGTGAGTACGCAAGACGTGCTGATGCGAATGCACCCGAAAAAGGTGTTGTTATTGCATGTGATACGCGCTTGAGCTCTCCTGAGCTGAGTCGATACACCGCAAGTGTCTGCGCCGGCAATGGGTTCAAGACGTATATTTTTGATGACTTTCGCGCGACACCGGAGCTAAGCTTCGCGGTACGTGAGCTCGAGGCGGCGATTGGCATCGTGATTAGTGCGAGCCACAATCCACCAGCTGACAACGGCTTCAAGGCGTATTGGAGCGATGGTGCGCAGCTGGCAGCTCCTCATGATACGGGCGTGCTCTCCGTCGCAGAGGAAATCACCGATATTCATTCTGTTGATTTTAACGAGGCAGTTCACGATGGGCGTATTGTGCGTATCGGCAAGGACGTCGATGAGGCGTATATCAATGCAGTGCTTACACAGGCTGAAGGTGAGGCACGCGACCTCAAAATTGTCTATTCGCCACTTCACGGTGCGGGGCAGACAAATGTCTTGCCGACGCTTCGGGGGGTTGGCTTCAAGGATATTGTGCTTGTTGAGGAGCAAATGGCGCCGGACGGCAACTTTCCGACTGTCGAGAATGGTAAGCCAAATCCGCAAGAGCGCGCTGCGAACAAGCAGGCAGTCAGGCTTATGCATGAGACACAGGCAGATATCGCCATCACGAATGATCCAGACGCCGATCGGCTCGGCGTTATGGTTCGCGAAGGTGACGGTACGATTTATCTGACCGGCAATCAGTCGTATGTGCTGGCTGCTGATTATAGCTTGGCGAAATTACAAGAAAAAGGGCAGTTGACACCCGAACATTATCTCGTAAATACTTTTGTAACAACAGATATGGGTAAAGCGATTGCTGAGCACTATAGTGTGATGTGCTACGCGAATTTACCTGTAGGCTTTAAATACATCGGTGCCTTGATCCGAGAAAAAGAATCAACAAATGAGATATTTGTTTTTGGTGGTGAGGAGAGTTATGGTGGGTTAAAGGGCGACTACGCTCGTGATAAGGATGGTGCGAGTGCTGCACTGCCTATGGCCGAGTATGCAGCAGAGCTCAAGCAGCACGGGAAGACACTCTATGACCGTCTTCTTGAGCTTTACGCACAGCATGGTGTCTATGTCGAGCGTATGGATAATATTGATTGTCCTGGTGCTGATGGTTTCACTGAAATGCGAAACATGATGCGGCAACTTCGCGAATCACCACCGCGACAGATCGGTGAGCAGGACGTGACAGCTGTATTGGACTATAAGACGCTTGAGCGGCGAGATTTAAAGACTGGTGACATTACCCTGATCGATAGTATTGCAAATGATACAGTTGCCCTTGAGCTTGGCGACAGGCGTCGCCGACTGATTGTTCGCCCGAGTGGCACCGAGCCAAAAATGAAGATTTACGGGATGTGGTATGAGTCTGTGACGAGTAAAGACCCCATTCGTGTAGCGGAGCAGTATGCGACAATTGACGCTCGTGTTGCAGTGCTGGCGCAGCAACTTGAAGTAGGCTTGCGGTCGGTGGGCTAAGGGGGAGGGTGTATGAGTAGTGGGAATCTATTGAAGGTGCGCAGGGGGTTTACGATCGTAGAGCTTCTTGTTGTTATTGTTGTCATGGCGATTCTCGCGACAATAAGCGTCGTTGTCTATACTGGCATTCAAGATAGGGCACGCGTAACGAATCAGGTCATGGCGTTATCGCAGCTCAGTAGGTCGTTTGCGCTGTATGTGATTGAGCATGGCGAGTATCCATACAGTGGCGCAGGTGCTTTTCAGGTTGCATGCCTTCACCCTCAGCCACTTTATGATTCATGCGAAGAAGGGGCTATTGCAACGTCGGGAAGTACGTTACGGATTAACATGGCTGTTACAGAAGATATGAACAGCAAGCTTGCACCATACTTTTCAGCGGGGAAGTTATTATCATCATATACAACATTAAATAATGGCGTGGCGCCAGGTGCAGACCCGGTATACAATGGAATTTTTATCTATACGCTATTCTATGGAGACATTCCTTGTCCCGCAGTGGGCGGCCTCTCGTATCTCAGTCGTACGTATACAGCAGAGCATCCATTTAATACGTCTGTCAAGAATATGACAGGCTGTCGATATAAGCCAGATGCTACACTAGAGTAGTGAAGGTATCGACTCCACTACAGCATATCAAGGGCGTTGGGCCAAAGACAGCCGAGCAATTTGCAGCGGCTGGCTTGCATGCGGTCGGTGATTTGATAACATTCTTGCCGCGCAAGCACGAAGACTTTACAGAAATCGTGAATATCGTCGATATTCACCCTGGAAAAGCTACCATCAAGGCACGGTGCGAGAAGATTGCAACGCGCCCTGTGCGCCGCGGTATGAAGATTACGACAGCAACGCTAGTTGACGATACGGGTAAGCTCCAAGCTGTTTGGTTCAATCAGCCGTATCGAACAGCGCAGCTTGCTAGTGGCGATGAATTCTTTTTTTCAGGTGAGTTTGAGTTTAGCTACAATCGCTATCAACTCACGAATCCAAGTGCAGAAAAGGTCAGCGACATGGGCAAAGATACGGTCTCGACCGACAGACTCCTGCCAATTTATCCAGCCATCAAAGGCCTGAAAAGCCAGCTCGTGCGCAAGATTCTCGTGGAGTTCAAGCCGCTCATGACGATGCTGCCTGAGACGCTGCCGAGTGAGATGATCCAGAAAGAAAACCTTGTGAGTTATGGCAATGCACTGCTGGGGATGCATTTCCCAAAAAAGGTAGAAGATATCGCGGCGGCACGTGAGCGACTGGCATTTGAGGAGTTATTCCAGCTACTGCTTGCGAGTCAGTATAATCGCGAGCAAAATGCCAAGCTCGAGGGGTGGCACATTCCGTTTGATCTTGCAGTAGTGAAAGAGTTTGTGGCGAAATTGCCATTTGAGCTGACGAATGCGCAGCGACGAGCGGCGTGGGAAATTATTCAAGATTTTGAGAAACAAACGCCGATGAATCGACTATTACAAGGTGACGTTGGCTCGGGCAAAACTGTCGTGGCGGGGCTGGCAGCACTCTCTGCGGCGAAAGCAGGCTTTCAGACAGCACTGATGGCGCCGACCGAGATTCTCGCCTCGCAGCATGCCGAGACATTGAGCCGATTGCTTGAGCCGTTTGGTTTGACGGTTGGACTAGCAACGGGCAGTGTGAAGGGTGCAGCGCGCCAAACGCTTTACGGGCAAATTGCGAATGGATCGGTCGATGTTGTCGTAGGAACACATGCGCTCATTCAGGATTCGCTGCAATTTCACAAGCTCGGCTTTGTGGTGGTCGATGAACAGCACCGTTTTGGCGTCGAGCAGCGTCAAAAACTCTTGGCAAAGTCTGAGAGAATGCCGCACTTGCTCGCAATGACGGCGACACCAATTCCACGTAGCCTCGCCCTGACAGTATATGGCGAGCTGGATGTGAGTATACTGAACGAACGTCCAAGGGGGCGTAAGGAAATCATCACAAAGCTTTGGTCGCCGAACAGTACGGCGCAGCTTTATGATCTTGTTGATGAGCAGCTTGCACTTGGTCGACAGGCGTATATCATCTGTAGCTTAATCGACGAAAACCCTGAGAATGATGTCAAATCAGTCGAGGCGGAGTATAAGCGTCTTCAGGGTACGCGTTTTAAGCATCGTCGCATCGGCTTACTGCATGGCAAGATGAAGCCTGATGAAAAAGATGCGGTTATGACGCAGTTTTCGAGTGGTGTACTAGACATCCTTGTCAGCACGACGGTGGTTGAGGTTGGTGTAGACGTGCCGAACGCAACGACAATGATTATCGAAAATGCTGATCGTTTTGGCTTAAGTCAACTCCACCAGCTACGCGGGCGTGTTGGACGATCTAATCATCAGAGTTATTGTTATCTTGTCATGAGCGACAGCAAGAAGCCGAGTCAGCGCCTGAAGGAAATTGAACAGTCGAATGATGGCTTTTATTTAGCTGAGGTTGATTTGAAACTACGTGGTCCTGGTGAGATTTACGGCAGGGCGCAGCACGGTGCTCTTAATCTACAGATTGCGACGCTTGCCGACACCAAGCTCATCGCTCGTGCACAGAAAGCAGCTCGTGAGTTCGTCTTATCGGGCAAAGACCTGCTACAATATAGTCAGCTAGCTGAGCAAGTAGAGAGATATCAGCGCCTAACAACATTAAACTAACTATTCATGTACTCTGGAACAACAATAAGAACAAAATCTGGTCGCATTATGGGTGTGCATCAGCGAATCGACCGTCTTGCCCGACGTAGCTTAGCGCGTCGCCTGCCAGAAGGGGTGGTATTTCCGTCGACAAAGGAAATACTTCATTTTGAAGGATTGAATGGCCCTGATGGCATAAAGCGCAAGAGCCCTTCGGCTGACGAGCCATGGCATCATATCAATCCAGATGATCTAGGTGATCGAGGGCTCATGACGCTCATTCATGACCATATCTATAATCTCAGTATGGCTCTAAAGAAAGGGAATCACGAGCGCGCTGCGTTTGAAGCCGGTTGGCTTGCGCATGCAGTGACAGACGGACTCACACCGGCTCATCATGATAATCTAGCAGAAAAGATTGAAGAGTTGTGGGGCAAGGCGCATCATGAACGTGATTCGGTACGTGACAAGGCGATGATCCGTGGTGATAATCACCTCGATACGTTAAAAAAGAATTGGAAGTACTGGGGGAGTGGTGGTATCTTTACGGCTCATTTTATGTTTGAATGGGGTGTCGCGACGACAATTGCGTCAGTGAAGTTTCCTACTTCGATCGGCGCGAACGGGAATGACGTCATTCGACTAGAGAAACATGGATTTGAAGAGTTGTTTTATGAGTCGCTCAGGAAAGTGACATCGCTGAAGATGTACGAGACTTTTGGCAGTCGAGGCTGGACTCGTGAGCTTGCGTCGCAAACAAATCGCGTGCTCATTCCTGAGATCGTTAAGGCGGTTACTCTTGCATGGTATCAAGCCGTGCTGTTGGCGGAGAAGCAAGGATGAAGATTCGCTTGATTGGCGGCACATACGGTGGGCGCATTATTGGTGCGCCCAACAATCGTCGCACGCATCCGATGAGCGAGAGAATTCGAGGGGCTATATTCAATGGTATTCATACTGATATCGTGGACTCCATCGTACTTGATGCATTTGCAGGTTCTGGTGCGATTGGATTGGAGGCGGCGAGTCGTGGTGCCCAGTCTGTGACGCTAGTCGAGCGAGATAGAACTGCGCAGAAGATTATTGCGAATAATATTGAACTTCTGGATTGTGGGGACGTTGTGCGACTTGTGCGTGCCCCTGTTGCATCGTGGTCGGGTAATAATCCTGATGAGGTATTCGATATTATTTTTGTTGATCCACCCTATTATGATATGCAGTTTTCCACAGTCGAGCGATTGTTCAAGCATTTAAAAATTGGCGGTACTATGATATTATCGCACTCAGGAAAGGGTGAGGTTCCGTCCGGAGCTAAGGGAATTGTTGTGGTGGACAATCGTAGTTATGGTAATGCAAACCTCACCTATTTCCGCCGAGAGTCATAATAATGGGTTTATCATAAGATGCTAAGAGGCATCTTTTTCTATTTCTGACCGTAGGGAGTCGGATGTCTGCTTGAGGCCTTCGATGTAATCATACGAAACGAGGAATGGCTCAACTGGAAATGGTCGATAATGATCAAGGTTGTAGATGTCATATACGGCTGCCGAGACAGCTTGTCTCCCGAGATTTCGGAGCGGTCCATATTTGTGTCGTCGAACATGCTCTAGCTGTTCAATTGTCATGAGTGAGTCAACAAAGGGCTCAAGGCCTTCTTCGGGCTTGGTAGTGTCGATGACAAGTGCAGCATTACTCGGATAGTGGCTTAGAGCTGTCTCTTTGTCTGCATGATCAAGACCCATATAGGAGGCGAGTTGGCCGCTTGTCGGATCGATAATAAAGCGGTCATGCTGAAGGATGACATGACTAAAGGTGCGGCCAGAAGACGTTCTTGGTGCTTGAGGGGGTTCACCGACGAGGCGAGTCGTTTCGATGCCGTGATATTCACGTAGCGTGTGCTGCAAGAGCGCGGTAGCGATTCCGCAATTGGTGCGACGTGCATGAATGAGAGGGTCGTCGTACCGTTTGTGGTTGCCCATCCTATGGAGGTCAAGTTGCTGCTCGGCGTTACAAAAGTGAACCGTTTCCGATTCCGCAATAGTCTGAAGTGTTTCGCGTGACAGGCTCATATTTTTATTATAGCATAAGTATAATAAAAAAGCAATAGTTAGATGTATTCATAACTGTGTATACTCGTATTTATTAGGGCAGAAAGCTGTGTATATGTGGCGGATCCTGTGATATAATACGCTATAGAATAAGTTCACTGACAATCGAAATAGTTTGCGGATGTGGTGGAATTGGTAGACACGCGTGCCTTAGGAGCACGTGCCTCCGGGCGTGAAGGTTCAAGTCCTTTCATCCGCACCAAACCAGTTGTTCTTATTCCCAAAATAACCCTCTGTCCAGGGTAAATAACGTCTAGTGGACGTTATTTTTTGTTACGTTGATACACGTTAGCCGTGGCGATCTTGCACAAACAAAATATGTAGGCCCCTGTTGTAGTGTGCCGAGGGTGTTACTTGCTTTACTGACAGACAGTGCTTGCCTGTATCAACTTTGCTACTTTTGTAATCATGTTCTTGTTACGGTAGAAGATCATAGGCTTACGGAGAAGGGGCATAAGCCGGCGCCTCCAATCTGATTGTTATGAATGAAGTTCCTCCAACCCTCCCCGTAGTTGGTCACGAATGATGCTTCTAGGTCTGGGTCAGACTCGATAAAGTTTATTAATTCCTGTATATGATTGAAGCCCCGTCCGCAAGCTGACGAATTCGGCGCATAGTACGCAAGGGATAGAAGATTCTCACTAAGGTGGCTGAGCATAATCCCTCGAGAAATAATTGAGTAACCTTCATCGATAGTGACTCGAACTGTTGGAAAATTTGCTGGAACTCCAACTCCAGCCTCGGTGAGTATCGATGAAACCTCTGGGTCAACCCTCCATATATCTACGGTCCCATCTGGCCCTGTCTGCTTGACGCACTGTCCTGCTTCAAAATCTGCCGTAGCTGGAAAATCCTCGATATGACCCAGGCAGTATAGATTGAGCCCAGTGTTTAGCGTTATTTCACCGCGGACCGCTGCAAGACGGATCTGCTTTTCTGCAGTATCGGCTGCAGATACGTATGTCGCCGTACTGGCTCGCTTTTGGATGCCACCATAGGTAATAACCGAGATTGTAGCCAATGCTGCGATTACTGCGATCACAATCAGCAGTTCCACGAGCGTGAAGCCCTTTCTGGCCGTTATTCTATTGGTTCCCTTCATGATGAGTCCTCCATTATTATTCGAACCCACCGAATCAAGGGGTGTTGGATTGCTACTTTTTATTATGAGGCATAAGCACTTTTTCAAGGTGGTTGCTATATTGCTCTCCAAGCTTCGATATATTCTCGTATTTCGCCAGCGGCGATTCCGCCGTCCCCAGCTGCGCTTACGATCTGCCTGGTGCTATCAGATCGTACGTCTCCACTTGCAAATACACCTGGCACTGATGTGCTATGTTTTGTGACTGTCTTAATGAAGCCGTCATCATCAAGTGCAATGTTGCTGCCCTGAAGAAAGTCGGTAGCGGGCTGTAGACCGATAAACACAAAGACGCCATCAGTATCGATTTGTCGACTAATATTGGTTGTTGTGTCGGTGACGAGTACACCCTTTACGCCGCTGTCATCACCAATGATGCTGTCAGGCGTGGTGTTGAGATGTACGGTGATAATATCTTCCATCTCTTCAAGGCTGCGCTTTAGTACCTCGGAGGCCTTGATTGTGCTTCGTACAATGAGATCGACATGATCTGCGAATCGGGTGAGGAATATCGCCTCTTGTACTGCGCTATTGCCGCCACCCACGACGACAAGCCTTCTATTTTTGTAGAATGCTCCATCACACGTTGCGCAGTAGTGAACACCTATAGAGTGATAGGTGTCTTCGCCAGGTATGTGCAGTTTTTTGTAGCTACTGCCTGTGGCGATCAGCACGGCTTTAGTGCTTATTTCTACACCCTGACTATCTGTTAGCCTGATGATGTTTCCATCTTGCCTGATTGTATTGATGCCCTTATATACTATCTTTGCTCCGAATCTCTCGGCCTGTCCTTTAAAGTTTTCGGCGAGAGTTATTCCTTTGACACCTTCGATAAATCCTGGGTAGTTATCTATCCAGTCGGTGGTTGCCACTTGGCCCCCCGGTATAGATTTTTCATACACAACAGTCTCAAGCTCCTCTCTCGAAGTATAGAGCGCGGCTGTTAGTGCGCTTGGTCCTGAGCCTATGATTACTATGTCATGATCTGTCATCTGGTTACCTTTGCTGTATTAGTCCGTTTTGCTATTACTATTGTAGAGACAGTGTGTCTTATTGTAAACTATTTACAGTAAGAAATTATAAGGAGGAAAAATGCCAACTATTATCATAGATGTACGAGAGCCATTTGAGTACGCAGCAGGTCATGTCGATGGCGCCATTAATATACCACCGGCAACACTTATGGACGGCTTGCCGAGTCAGCTGAAGGATAAGCCAAAAGATACAGAGCTTGTGCTCTACTGTTTGTCGGGTGCAAGATCTAGCACCAGTGCGAAATTACTTACACGATATGGATTTACGAATATCGTGAATGGCATCAATCAGTACCATGTCGAAGCAACGTATGGTGATGGACGGTAGGCTCATCTCTTAGGACGATCTCTCGTTTTTTATGATGCTTGTGGTATCATAGAGGTAATAAGGAAGTACGACGGGGAGTATAGACCGCACATGAGTAAGATAGCTCAATATCTCAATGAACATCTGTTAGGAAATGTTACGGGGTTGACGTCGCTTCGTGCATCGTATGCTTCCGATGCGAGCGTACTCGGAGTGACACCAGAGTTAATCGTCTACCCAAAAACAACGAATGACATCCGAAAGGCAGCACGCTTTTCGTGGCAGTTGGCAGAAAAAGGCCATGTTCTGAGTCTAACGCCACGTGGCTATGGTGGTGATGCGACAGGTGGCGCAATTGGTGCGGGTCTCTTGTTGGATATATCGCGGCACCTCCATTCAATCCTCTACCTGTCAACCGCGAAAGATAAGGTGAAGATTGCTCATGTGCAGCCCGGAGTCTCTCTGCGTACGCTTCATGAAGCGTTACGCTGGCAGGGTATGACGTTACCTGCGTATTCACCGGACATACCCGATATGACTGTCGGAGGTGCGATAGCAGGCGGTGTTGTGACGTATCGATCGGGGCAAGGTACGATCGCAGATGTGATTGATCGTATGGAGGTCGTACTCGCAAACGGTGATTTGATGGAGCTCGGGCGCATCAGCAAGCGTGAAGTGAGCAAGAAGCAGGGAGAACAGACGCTCGAAGGCGAGATATATCGTCGGATTGACGAACTTCTCGAAGAAGAGACTGGATTGATCGAAAAGCTTTCTTCGGACAACGACAATACGGGGTATCGCATTGACCAGGTGAAGCATAAGGATGGCTCGTTCGACCTCACCCCGCTATTTATTGGTAGTCAAGGGACACTTGGCATTATATCTGAAGTGGTTCTCAAGACAGACTTCTACAGGGATGAGGAGTTGGCGCTTGCAGTTGCATGTAGCTCGGTTGATGATGCGCGTGATGCTGCTGACATGCTTCGCCAGCTTGACCCAGCAGCGCTCCTGTTTATTGACGGTGATATTTTCGCAGCAGCGCGCGAACGGGGTAACCGCTTTATCTTTGATAGTGCTGATGACGCGACATATCCATCAGCAGTTGTCTATGCGACGTTCAGTGATTTTAGTGACAAGGTTCGCAATCGGAAGCTTAAACGAATTCAGAAGCTACTTGCAAAGCGTGACGTGACACTCTTTTCGACAAATACAGAACGAGCGGATGACTTGAACGCAATTCGTGATGTCGATCAGCTGATTGACACGCCGCTTCGCATTGACGAGACGCGCGTGATGGTATGCGATGGTGCGTATGTGCCGAGTGAGCGATTGCGCGATTTTATTGGTGAAGTTACTGCACTTGCTAGTAAGCATCGTATCAAGCTCCCGCTAGCAGTAGATATGATGACGGGTGTTGTCTCTGCAAAAACAACGCTTTCGCTCAAGAAGGTGTCGGATAAGCAGAAGATATTTAAATTGGCTGCTGAGTATGCCGAGATCGTTCATAGGCTTGACGGATCAATCGCTGGTGGGCAGGCGGAGGGTCGACTCGGTGCATTTGCTGGGTATCCACAGGTAGATGAGGCAATTATTCAGCTGAATACTAAGATCCGTAAGATTTTTGATCCATTCGATACGCTTAATCCGGGTGTCAAGCAAGTGTCTGACATAAAAACACTCGTAAAACTTTTAAAGGTATAGATACTTCTTGTGACCACCGTTGGGCGTGATTCGCCTTTTTGGATGTAGGTATGGGTGTCGCTATGCTGATCTTTATGGTTTGAGCATCTGAATGGAACAGTGTATTATGTGTAGATATGCAGATGTGGCGGAATTGGTAGACGCGCTAGCTTCAGGTGCTAGTGCCCTTCGGGGCGTGGAGGTTCAAGTCCTCTCATCTGTACCAGCATAAAATAATCGTGTAAAGGTTGTTTTGTGTTTGTAGTCCAAGGATATACTCCTGAATTGATGAATACGGATGATCGCATGCTTATAGATAGTATACTAATGGTATGAGCGAGCAAGATATTGGTGTCGGTCCGCATCCAAAGCCGTGGCCGATTGGTGTACAGTATGATCCAGATCTGCTTGAAGGTGGCGACAGGCGCAATGTCGAGGACAGGTATCGATATTGGACGGTCGAGGCGATCAAGACGGATCTCGATCAGGTACGACATGATGTGCATATTGCTATTGAGAATTGGCAACACGATATGAATATTGGTACGATTGTGCGCAATGCCAACGCTTTTAATGTGGCGGCGGTGCATATCATTGGTCGACGCCACTGGAATAGACGTGGTGCGATGGTTACTGATAGGTATTTGGAGGTATTCCATCATCCGACAGTGATGGACTTTGTGGCGGCTATAGGTGATCGTCATATTGTCGCTATTGATAACCAAGCTGGCGCAGTACACCTGTCTGAGGTGGTGTTGCCAGAGAAGAGTGTCTTGGTGTTTGGGGGTGAGGGTCCAGGGTTATCTCCTGAGATGATTGCTGCAAGTGAATGTATGGTTGCGATTGAGCAGTTTGGCAGCACTCGTTCGGTTAATGTCGGTGTTGCTTCGGGAATTGTGCTCTATGAATGGGTGCGCAGGCACGTCTTGACACACTAGATATAGCGTGCCACTATAGGGTTAATGACGATATTCGAGTCAGTATCAGGGCAGAATAGTGGGCGTCCTGTGGTGACGCGTCTCGAAATACTGCCGAGTGATGACATGAAAGAGCTGGTCGGAGGGTTGTATCGGCCCTCGCGACGTAATGAGCAGATGGCACGACTTGCGCTCAAATCAAAGCTGGAGGTGCCCCTGGAGGTATATCCGGGAGGTGTATATTTCTACGATGACGGCACGGGTCATAATGGTATTCAGAACTATATGAATTTCAGTAGTCGCACCCTGCCGCAGATGGCTGGTCATCAACTGCCGCTCCTTTCTCATCTCAGAGCACTTCGAGCCGATAATGGTGCGCTACGCATTGAGACGGCCTTTGGTGTTGGTGCAGCCGATCGACCACGCTTTCGTGAATTGCGTGAATTTCGCTCGGTTGCGGGTATTGGTGTTTTGTATGCCAATCTTGATATTTCTCCAGAAAATGTCATACCCAACGAAGATATGGTTCGTATTGCGCTGAGCGGACTTGCTTCATCGCTTGGTTTGAACCATCCAGCTCGAGAGAAGGTACCGATTATGCGTCGAGTTGTCGATAGTCAGCGGTATTATGCAAAGATCGGACGTGGACTTGTGAGGGGGTCTAGCGAGAGCGCTACGCGCGGACTATCATAGCTTTTAAGGAGAAAGTGTGGTATAATAGAAGTATGGTGATTTATCGAATGCATCACTCACATATAATGCCGGACCAAGTCGGGTAGTTTCTTAGTATTCTGAAAGTACGCCGAACTTGTTTCGGCGTTTTTATATATCAGAAGTACTCTTAAACGAAGGAAATGAGAATGATTGATTTTTTAGAAAAGAACTATGAACCATTCAACAATGCTGTGGCGGCAATTATGAGCGAAAACACGGATGCCGAGTATATTGGTGGCGGTGCTGAGTCGCGAGTGTGGCGCGTATCGATTGATGGATCTAGCTATGCAGTGAAGATTGCCCGAGAAGTAAGTCTACGGGGTAGGCCTCGTGATAAGGAGAGAGCTGTCCGCGAATCTGCACAGACCGCTGCCCGCGCCCTTGGCATCCGAGGTCTTGAGCAGATACGTGCCGTGTCGGTCGAAAATGCCGTTGCTGTATATGATTTTGCGCCAGGAACATCATTAGATAGAATGTGCGCAGGAGATATGTTATCGATATCAAACGAACAGCTGGATGCACTGACTGAGACTATTAGGCGAGCGACGGACGTCGGTATAGAATTCGATGGGTGGAATATATCTGGTGCTAATGCTTTTTATGATCGAGAAGCTGGGTTTACGCTGATAGACTATCGGGCGGCGACGCGAAAAATTTCAGAAAGAACTAATACGAAATTTGCCTTGAGGTCACTTGGCGCGGCGGGTATTTACTGCGCTGAGCGAATGGGTTTTACCGAATCAGGAGAAAATTATGAAAAATGATACAATAACATCAATGAATACATTATCATCACAGCCCTACAAAGGCACTCGCGATTGGTATCCTGAAGATAAAGCAGTGCAGAATTATATTTTTGCTACATGGAAGAAGACGGTTGAGTCATTCGGCTTCAAAGAGTACGGCGCGCCTATCTTGGAACCACTTGAAATATATAAAGCAAAGAGCGGTGACGAGCTAGCAGGCGAACAGACGTATGCGTTTACTGATCGTGGTGGTCGCGAAGTGGCCATTCGTCCCGAAATGACACCGAGTGTAAGTCGCATGGTGGCCGCACGTCGTCAAGAATTGGCGTATCCAGCACGACTCTATAGTATTGCTAATTTTATGCGGTATGAGCGACCACAGCGTGGTCGTGAGCGAGAATTTTGGCAGTTGAACATTGACGCATTTGGTGCAGACGGTGTGATAGCTGAGGCAGAAACGCTACAGTTGGCGGATGTGCTAATGAAGGCGTTTGGTGCAGACGATTCGATGTATGAGATTCGCGTGAACAATCGCGAACTGATCGACGAAATGACACGCCGCTATCTGGATCTTGACGAAGCGCGAGCAAAGCAGCTAGTACGCCTGATTGACCGTAAGAATAAACTACCGGCAGATGTATTTGTTGCGTCGGCCCGTGAGATTCTTGGTTCGGAGGAGGGCGTCGCAAAGCTTGAGGCGGTTTTTGCCGCTTCGTCGATTGAAGAATTACCACAGGCACTTGCGGAGAGTGCTGCGGCGCAAGATGTGCGCAAGCTCTTTTCGCTACTTGCGCAACTTGATGTATCAACGGTGCGTTTTGATGTAACACTGATGCGGGGGCTCGACTACTATACGGGTACGGTATTTGAGGTCTTTGACACGGATACAGAAAATAATCGCTCACTCTTTGGAGGTGGTCGGTATGATGGGCTTGTCGGTATGTTTGGTGTTGAGCCGACCAGCGCGGTTGGTTTTGCGCCGGGCCTGACGACGACTGAGCTCTTTCTTCGCAGCCACAACCTCTTGCCGGCACTTGGACAGGGTGTCGACTTGTATGTCGCTTCTGTCGGTGCGAATGAACTAGCAGCACTGCAGATGGCAGCAAAGCTTCGAGAAGAAGGTCTTATCGTAGAGGTCGACACGACGGGTCGTAAGTTTGACAAATTACTGAAGACGGCTGAAAAGAAAGGTGCACAAGAGATTGTGTTTGTCGGAGATAACGAAGTGCACAGCGGCTTATTTCGTGCGAGGAATATTGCGACAGGTGACGAGCGGGAGCTGTAGCACGTCAGTTGCTGACTTCATACTTTCCCCCACATCTGTTACAATGGTGCGAGTATGAAGACTACCGTAAAAAACCTATCAGACACAAAGGTTATTCTGACCATTAGTGTTGACCCAGAAGAGCTGAAGACCGCCGAGAAGGTGGCACTTACGAAGCTCGCAAAAGATATCAAAGTTCCTGGCTTTCGCAAGGGTAATGTGCCAGCGAGTGTTGCAGCGAAGAATGTAGACCCGATGCAATTGCAGCAGCAGACGCTTGACGATGCATTATCAAAGGCTGTTGCTGATGCGTTCTTGAACGAGAAAATCCAACCACTCGATCGACCAGAGGTTGAGGTGACAAAGTTTGAGCCAGGAAAAGTACTCGAGTTTACGGCTGAAACTGAGATTGTGCCGAAGGTGGTGCTAGGTGACTATACGAAGCTAAAGGCAAAGCGTGCCGAAAGTAACGTCGAGCAGAAAGATATTGAAGACATCATCACCCGCATGCAGGAAAACTTTGCTGAGAAGAAAGAAGTCAAGCGGGCTGCCAAGGAAGGTGATGAGGTCGTTATGGACTTCGTCGGCAAGAAGGATGATGTCGCATTTGATGGTGGCACGGCGAAAGATTATTCACTTCAGCTTGGGTCGGGACAATTCATCCCAGGGTTTGAAGATGGGGTGATTGGGCACAAGTCTGGTGAAGAATTTGATCTTAAGCTTCAATTCCCGGCGGATTATCATGCGAAAGAACTCAAGGGTGCTGATGTTGTGTTTACTGTAACGATCAAGAGCATTAATGAGAAGTCTCTTCCGGAGTTGACTGACGAATTCGCTGCAAAGTGTGGCCCGTTCACGACCATCGAGGAGCTACGACAAGATATCGAGCGTGAACTCAAAGATCAAAAAGATCGTGAGGCAACAGAGAAGCTTAAGGATGAGCTCGTCAAGGAACTCGTAGCGAAGAGTACTGTGCCTGCCCCGGAGATTCTCGTCAAGGATCAGGAGCGTAGTATTGAGCAGGACTTTGTGCAGAATCTTGCGTATCAAGGTGCGCAACTCGAAAGTTATTTAGAGGTGAATAAATTTGCGACGAAAGAAGAATGGCTCGACAAGGAGGTGCATCCTGTCGCCGAGAGCCGTGTTAAGGCTGGTCTTGTTCTGGCGGAGCTATCAAAGGAGCTCAAGGTAGACGCATCGCGCGAGGAGCTCGAGGAGCATATCGGTCGGTATAAGCAACAATATGGAAGTAACAAAGAGGCACTCAAGCAGTTCGAACAGCCTGAGGTGCAGCGTGATATTGCTAATCGACTCTTGACCGAGAAGACGGTCGATAAGTTGGTCGAGCTGAACACAAAGTAGGTAGTGCAAGAAGACGGCTAGTCGAGTATCACGCTACGCTCGTGGTACTCGACTTTTTTAGAGAACCTCCGGCTAGACGTTGGCACTCTATTGACGCGAGTGCTAGGTCTTTGTATACTAGATTGTATGAATACACCATCAGATTATCTTGTGCCAACGGTTATTGAGAGAACACATGAGGGTGAGCGTGCCTTCGATATTTACTCACGACTACTCAATGAGCGAGTGATTTTTCTCGGGAATGAAGTGAATGAAACGACTGCCAACTTGGTGGTTGCACAGCTGTTGCATCTAGCCTATGAAGATCCTGAAAAGGATATCAAGCTTTATATCAATAGTCCTGGCGGTAGTGTCTATGATGGTCTCGCGATTTATGACACAATGCAATATATTAAGCCAGACGTGCAGACGATTGGTATTGGCTTGCAGGCCAGTATGGGTGCCTTTTTGCTCTCAAGTGGCGCGAAGGGGAAGCGATTTGCGCTACCGAATAGTCGCATTATGATTCACCAGCCATCGAGTGGCACCCAAGGGAAGATTACTGACCAAGAGATTAGCCTGCGTGAGGGAATCTTTTTGAAAAAGCAGCTCAACGAAATTTTGGCAAAAAACACTGGTCAAAAACTTGCCAAAATTGAAAAAGATATGGAACGAGATTTTTGGATGAGCGCCAAGGAGGCGACAGAGTATGGGCTTGTTGACGGAGTAGTAAAGCGGGCATAGCCTTTTAGTGATAGTGAAGAAAGAGATATCGTCATTTTTGGCGATATTTTTATGCCAATCCTGCTATGATAAAGATAAAAATGAAAGCATAAGCAGGAAAAAGAGTTATGGCTAAGCGCGAACAATCATATCAACGTGGCGATGTAATGACAGTTGTCGTAGTTATCTTAGTGGTCGCACTTGTCGGGGCGCTTGGATTTATTGCGTGGCAGAATTTTAGTAAGAAGGATGACGTGGTAGTAGAGCAGCAGAGCGCAATGAGTGAAGCCGATGCTGAAGATAAGCCGACAGCTGAAGTCCCGGCTGGCTGGGTACAGGCAACGGATAGTGCAACTGGTATTTCGTACGCTACGCCCAAGGCGTGGTTGAGTGAAAGTTGCGATGAGCGCTGTAAGGTAGAGGTTGAAGAGCGTGCGATTGATGAGATTTTTCATCCCATGATGGGGCCAACTTGGAGTGTGCGGTATGTGAGTGCGGAGAACCAGTGGCAGACGATCAATCCCCTGGACGAAAGTATTGTGACTGACGGGACTGTGGTGGTATTGAGCGAAAAGGCTGAGGGTAAGTATGCAGCAGCGCAGTTTACGGGCGGCGATGGTCCAACGGCGCAAACACATATATTTGTTGTTAAGGGGCAAAGAATATATCAGTTTGCATTGCCAGTGACGGTTGCGAACGGTCCAATGCAGGACGAGAAAATTGCTGAGGCGGGTGCATTTGTGAAGACAATCCGTTTTGCTGACAATTAGTGCTTGACTATATGTCCAGTGCCCTCTATAGTTAGTATCAAGAAGTAGTGTACCCTTGGTTGAGTGTGTTTTCTTGTTTTGACTGGCAGCAAGCGGAAGACAACCAGGGAAGAATCTTCGGCGCCGATTCAACACTAAATTATAATCCAATGCGAGGAGACAAGATGGCTAAAGCGAAGCCTACTGTTGCTTCGAAGCGTGTGTTTTTCACGAGTGATGACACTGCTCTCGAGGTACCAAACTTGATCGAGCACCAAGAAGAAAGTTGGCGAGAGTTCGTCGAAACTGGCTTGGGCGAGATTTTTGCAGAAATCAACCCTATCGATGACTATACTGGTCAGAAGCTTGAGCTTCGGTTCAAGCAGTATGCATTTCAGAGTCCTAAGGTTGACGAAAAAGAAGCAAAAGAAAACAACCTAACGTTTGATGCGCCACTTCATGCGACAGTTGAATTGACAAACAAGGTAACTGGCGAAGTAAAAGAGCAAGAGATTTATCTTGGCGACTATCCATGGATGACTGATCGCGGCACCTTTATCATAAATGGTACTGAGCGTGTTGTCGTATCGCAACTTATCCGCTCGAGTGGTGTATTCTTTACTGCCGACAGCACAGCGGGCCGCAATTTTTATGGTGCAAAGCTGATTCCGGGTCGTGGCGCCTGGCTTGAATTTGAGACTGCGTCAAACGGTGCGCTCTATGTAAAGATTGACCGTCGACGCAAGCTACCGGTCACAACATTGTTCCGCGCTCTCGGATATAGCAAGACGAGTGAGATTAAGTCACTTTTTGAGGATATCGACACCGGAGATGTTAAGTATATCGAAGCAACTCTTGAAAAAGATACAACTCGTGGCTCGAACGAAGCATTGATTGAAACATATCGACGACTTCGACCAGGCGATTTGGCGACAGTTGACAACGCACGCCAGATGATTGAGCGCATGTTCTTTGACTTCAAGCGCTTTGATTATTCGCGAGTTGGTCGCTATAAGATTAATCAACGTCTTGGACTTGAGGTGCCAAATACGACCGAAAATCGTGTATTCAGCCTCGCGGATCTGACGGCAATCGTTCGTGAGATTATTCGCCTCAATAACACTCAGGACGCACCAGATGATATCGATGCGCTATCGAATCGTCGCATGAAGCTTGTTGGTGAGCTTGTGGCTCGTCAGTTCCGTGTGGGTATGCTTCGTATGCAGCGTAATGCGATGGACCGCATGAGTATGAGTGATATCGAGACGGTGACACCAGGACAGCTTATTAATGCTCGCCCAGTTGTTGCAGCTGTTCGTGAATTCTTCGCGAGCTCACAGCTTTCACAGCTCCTCGACGAAGTAAACCCACTCTCAGAGCTTTCACACAAGCGTCGCCTTAGTTCGATGGGGCCTGGTGGCCTTTCGCGTGAGCGCGCTGGCTTTGATGTGCGCGATGCTCACCCAACGCATTATGGTCGTCTCTGTTCAGTCGAAACCCCAGAAGGTGCTAATATTGGTCTCGTGCTCAACCTTGCAACATATGCTCGTGTTAATGAGTATGGCTTTATCGAGACACCATACCTTCGCGTAAAAGACGGTAAGGTGACTGACGAGGTTGTCTATCTTGATGCATCACAGGAGTTGAATGAGGTAATTGCCGACGCTGGTGCCGAACTTAATGAGGACGGTACGTTTAAGGATGAGCGTGTCTCTGCGCGTAACGGCCTTCTGCCAGAGCAGGTCGACGTGAGTGAAGTTACGCTCATGGATGCTGCGCATAAGCAAATCCTTGGCTCAACTGCCTCGCTCGTTCCATTTATCGAGAAGAACCGTATTGACCGTTCGCTAACTGGTTCAAATATGCAGAAGCAGGCTGTGCCGCTCCTGTCGCCAGAGGCGCCAACTGTTGGTACGGGTATCGAGAGTCATGTTGCGCGTAATTCAAGCCAGCTGATTGTTGCAGATGCTGACGGTGAAGTTGTGCGAGCTGATAGTGATGTTGTCGAAGTAAAGTATAAAGACGGTATTAAGAGCTACGAGTTAACGCACTTTGCAAAGAGTAACGATGACCGCTCGATTAACCAGAAGACACGCGTTAGTCGCGGCGACAAGGTAAAGAAGGGGGATATTCTCATCGAAGGTGCCTCGATCGCTGACGGTGAGCTCGCACTTGGTCGTGATTTAACAGTCGCCTTTATGCCATGGGGCGGTTATAACATGGACGATGCGATCGTCCTGAGCGATCGTCTGATCAAGGATGACGGTCTGACAAGTATCAATATCAAGGACTATAATGTTGAAGTTCGCGAGACTAAGCTTGGTCCAGAGATTGTCACGCGTGATATTCCAAATGTCTCAGAAGAGTCACTTCGTCACCTCGACGAAAACGGTATTGTGCAAATTGGTTCGGAAGTACGAGCAGGTGATGTCCTGGTCGGTAAGATTACGCCGAAAGGTGAGCAAGAGCTGAGCTCGGAAGAGCGCTTACTTCGTGCGATTTTTGGTGAGAAGGCGAAGGATGTTCGCGATACCTCACAGCGTATGAACAACGCAGGTGGCGGCAAGGTCGTCGGTGTGAAGATTTTCTCACGCGAGAATGGCCACGAGCTTAAGGCTGGCGTTCTTATGCAGATTCAGATTTTTGTTGCACAGCTCCGCAAGATTGCGGTCGGTGACAAGTTGGCTGGTCGTCATGGAAACAAGGGTGTTGTTGCACGTATCTTGCCAGTTGAAGATATGCCATTCATGGAGGATGGTACGCCTGTTGATGTGGTCTTGAACCCACTTGGTGTTCCAAGCCGTATGAATATCGGTCAGCTATTCGAGACGCATCTTGGTATGGCAGCACGTGCTCTCGGCTACAAGGTGGCGACACCACCATTCAATGGTGTATCAGATAAGAAGATTTCTGATGAGCTTGAAAAAGCAGGGTACGCCCGCGATGGCAAGAGTCAACTCTTTGATGGTCGCACTGGTGAGCCATTCGAAGAGCGCACAACAGTTGGCGTCATGCATATCATCAAGCTTCACCACATGGTGAGCGATAAGATCCATGCTCGATCAACTGGTCCATACACGATGGTTACCCAACAGCCACTTGGTGGTAAGGCGCAGAATGGTGGTCAGCGCTTCGGTGAGATGGAGGTGTGGGCACTTGAGGCATATGGTGCAGCTGCGACACTTCAGGAAATGCTCACGATTAAGTCTGACGATGTCTATGGACGCGCGAAGGCATACGAGTCAATCATTAAGGACGAGCAGATTGTTGGTCCAAAGCTTCCAGAATCATTCAACGTGCTCGTGAAAGAGCTCCAGGGTCTTGGTCTTCGAGTTGATCTTGTTGATGAGACCGAGGAGGGTACTGAAGTTTCACTTGATGCTGAGGAAGTGATTGCTGAGGCTGGACCTGCAGACAAGACGGTTCCGGCACTCGATATAGTCGACGAGGAGATTGAGACGGTGCTTGATGAGGCTGATGATGTCGACCTGACCGAAGACGGGCTCTCGATCGAGACTGCTGAAGAATTTAATGATGAAGAAATGAAGGAGGAGGCGTAGTATGAGTCGAGTTGTCAATACAACAAGCATTGCAGACTTTGACGCGGTGCGCCTGGCGGTTGCGAGTCCTGCTGATATCCTGAAATGGAGTCACGGTGAAGTAACAAAGCCAGAGACAATCAACTATCGTACCCAAAAACCAGAGCGCGATGGTCTGTTTTGTGAACGTATCTTTGGTCCTGTAAAGGATATTAATCCGCATGATAACAAACTCAAGGGGGTTCGCTCTCGAGAGGCGGCAGTTGATAAGAATGGTGAACTCGTGACAAAAAGCATCGTTCGTCGTGAGCGCATGGGCCACATCAACCTTGCTGCTCCAGTCGCGCATATTTGGTTTATGCGCGGTACGCCAAGTGCTATGTCACTGCTACTTGGTGTTACGGTTCGAAACCTTGAGCGTATTGCGTATTTTGCAACCTATGTCGTCCTAAATGTCGACGAAGCTGCACGCGATCAGTATCTTGCAGATCTTGAGGCCGAGACCGAAGCTGGTCGTATGGCAATCAAGATGCGCTATGAGAAGGAAGCTGAAGTGGAGGGTGCTGACATTAAGGCACTTGCTGCGGCACAGAGCCGTGAAGTCGAGAGTCTCAACGAAAGCTATACTGTCAAAAAGGCACAGCTTGAAAGCCTCGTAAAGAGCGCGCTGATTAATGAGACTGACTATCGTAATCTTCCGGAAGAATACGAAGAGCTTGTCGAAGTTGGCATGGGTGGATCAGCCCTTAAGGCACTTCTTGACGAGATTGATTTGCCAACGCTTATCGCTCAGTTGACCGAAGAAGTTGAGGGTGCAAAGGGTCAGCGTGAGAAGAAGCTCCTCAAGCGACTAAAAGTTCTTGAGGGTATGCATGCCGCAGGCATTACGCCGAGCAGCTTAGCATTGACAATTCTCCCAGTAATTCCGCCGGATCTTCGTCCAATGGTACAGCTAACGGGTGGTCGATTTGCGACATCTGATCTCAACGATCTCTATCGTCGTGTCATTAATCGCAATAATCGCCTCAGGAAGCTCATTGACTTGAACGCACCTGAAGTTATCCGTCGCAATGAAATGCGCATGCTTCAGGAGGCGGTTGACGCACTGATTGATAACTCGGCTGCTCGCGGTGGACGCGCTGTCAATGCGACAGGTGGACGTCGTCGACTCAAGTCTATCTCTGATATGCTTAAGGGTAAGCAGGGACGTTTTCGTCAAAACTTGCTCGGTAAGCGTGTTGACTATTCAGGGCGTTCGGTGATTGTTGTTGGTCCAAAGCTCAAGATCAACCAGTGTGGACTACCGAAGCAGATGGCACTCGAACTCTTTAAGCCGTTTGTGATTAGTTGGCTTATCCGTAATGAGCACGCGCACAACATCCGCTCGGCTACTCGTTTGATCGAAGCTGGTGATGCGCTCGTGTGGGATGCGCTTGACGCAGTTATCGAGGGTAAATACGTACTCCTGAACCGTGCACCATCACTTCACCGTTTGTCGATTCAGGCATTCCAGCCAAAGCTTGTTGAAGGTAAGGCGATTCAGCTGCACCCGCTTGTTGCAAACGGCTTCAATGCCGATTATGACGGTGACCAGATGGCTGTTCACTTGCCGCTTTCTGACGATGCTCAGGCAGAGGCTCGTGAGCTCATGAGTGCAACAAATAACCTTCTCAAGCCTGCTGACGGAGCGCCAGTGCTCAATATTGGTCAGGACGTTGTGCTTGGCAACTACTATCTCACATACGAGAAGCCAGCTGCGCAGAGTAAGGACATTAAGGCATTTAGCTCTGTCTACGAGGCAGAAATGGCGTATGATGCTGGTGTTATTCAGCTCCAGGCGCCAATTCGTGTACACGCGAAGGGTGAGATCCGTAACACAACACTCGGCCGTGTATTTTTCAACGAAATCCTACCAGCAGACTATCCGTATGATGACAGTGTTCAGAACAAGAAGCAGCTCAAGAAGGTACTTGCAAGGATATTTGATCAGTATGGCGCGGAAGAGACTGCGCGAACAGCTGACCGCATGAAGGGTCTTGCATTCCGCTTTGCGACCGTTGCTGCTGTGTCAACAGGTAAGGATGACTACCTTGACTTCGACGAAATTGATGAATTTGTCGCTGAGGGTGATGAGAAGGCTGCATTGATCTCTGATCAATTTGACCAAGGTCTCATTACTGAAGATGAGCGCTATAGCCTTACTGTTGCAAACTGGCGTACTGTTGACAGTCGCGTTGAGCAGTTCCTTAAGAAGCAACTCGACGACATGGATACAAGCATTTCAGTTATGGTCAACTCAGGTGCTCGTGGTGACATCTCAAACGTCAAGCTTGCAAGCGCGATGATTGGTATTCAGGTCGATGCGACAAACCGTGAGATTGAGCTTCCGATCCGATCAAGCTACAAAGAGGGTCTTTCGAGCCTTGAGGCGTTCGTTGCAACACGAGGTGCTCGTAAGGGTCTTATCGACACCGCCCTCAAGACAGCCGATTCGGGATACTTAACTCGTCGTCTTGTTGATGTGTCTCAGGATGTCTTTACTGTCGAGGATGAGGCAGGTGACGATGACGGCTACGCCATCTATCGTGCTGAAACTGCTGATACGATGATTGAGTTCGGCAACCGACTCTTTGGGCGATATGCTGCTGAAGATGTTGCTGATCATGTGAAGAAAGATGAGCTCATTACTCGACAGGTTGCAGATGCAATCGATGCAGATAGTTCGATTGAGAGCGTCAAGATTCAGTCTGTTTTGAGTACCAAGAATCTCCGTGGCATTCCACGTCGAAGCTACGGTATCGATATGGCGACGGGCCACTTAGTTGGTGGCGCACAGCCAGTCGGTGTTATTGCGGCACAGTCTGTCGGTGAGCCTGGTACGCAGCTGACACTCCGAACCTTCCACAACTCTGGTGTAGCAGGTGGTGATATTACGCAAGGTCTTCCTCGTGTTGAAGAGCTGTTCGAAGCTCGTACACCAAAGGGTCAAGCGTTTATCACTGAGATTACTGGTACTGTCGACCTCTGGGAAGATGGTAAAAAGTATATCGTTCAGGTAACGCCGTCTGCTGGTCAGGTCGAGCGAATTCCGCTTGAAGGTCGTACGGTTGCTGTCAAGGCAGGATCAACCGTCAAGGTTGGCGATGTTATCGCAACAGGCGAAGGTGAGACGAAGCCACTAGTTGCGCCATTCGATGGTGTCATTGATGTTGCTGAGGACACGCTTGTGCTTGCGGCGAATGCAAGTGCGCCAGTGCGCTACGAGATTCCAGGTACGGCGCAGTTGACGGTTCAGAAGAATGACACGGTCGAGGCGGGTGATCGCCTGACGATTGGCTCATTGAATCTTCACGACCTCATGCGTCTCAAGGGTACCGAAGCAACGCAGCGCTATATTATCAATGAGGTGCTTCGTATCTATGCGGCACAGGGTCAAGATGTTGCTGATAAGCATCTTGAGGTCATTGTGCGCCAGATGTTTAGTCGCGTACAGATTGAAGATCCAGGTAATAGCGCATTTGTGACGGGGGACATTGTCTCAAAGGCTGCAGTTGTCGAGGCGAATGCCGAGCTTGCCGCTGACGGGAAGGAACTTGTTCAATATACCCAGCTGCTTCTCGGTATCACTAAGGTGTCAATCTGGAGCGATAGCTGGCTTTCGGCTGCATCATTCCAGGATACAACGCGTGTGCTCATTAATGCAGCAACAAGCGGACGAGCAGATCGTCTCCACGGCCTGAAGGAGAACGTGATCATTGGTCGTAAGATTCCTGTCGGTACCGGTGCGCGTACTGAGGAAGATAACGAGGATGAAAGCGAAGTAATCGCAGAATAGTTCCGATTCTCTCTGAGTGAATACCCTGCCTCCCGGCAGGGTATTGCTTTTTTATTATATTTATGCTATAATGAAATTTGTCATCCTGTTCAACGACCGAAAGGAAAACAAGATGAAGTTCAGTGTTATGCGCAAGAAGGCACGAGCACAGAAGCGCGCCGAGCGGCGCTCCCAGCATCCCGAGATGGATGCCATGACCAGTAGTCAGCTCGACGAGTTCATGAACTCGGACGACGTGACGGTCGAACAGTACGCCTACGGGTTGAAGTTGCGCCGTGAGGCGGCCCGTGCGTGACGCTGATGAGGCGGCGGAGTTCCTTTGGGAGCTTCGTCAGCGGTTCGGTCTCTCTGAGACTGCACCTGCGACTGAGATCGCCAGAGTAATCTCGATTACCTGGCATCAGATGCTACCTCGCATCACGGCAACAGGCAATGACGATGTAGCGTATCGTCGGCTCGTTGACGAAATCTGCCAACTGGCAGACACACATCGGAGAGTTAGGTCGCTCCTTCGATAATCAAGCCCACAAGAAAAGCCCCCGTTGAGCATACTGCTCCGACCCGCTTTTCGGTGGGCTTTTCGCTTTTCTCGCAATGTAAAATGGCTATGCTATACTAACAGTACAATGCTACAGACAAAAAAACGATTTCATAGAGGTTTTACCGTTGTTGAGCTGGCGGTGATCATTGCTGTTATTGGTATACTAGCGACAATAGGCGCGGTGTCGTATAGCAGCTATACGAAGCGTGCGGCACAAAAGGAGGCTGAAGCTGACCTTGGGCAGGCGGCGATGCAACTTGAGAAGTATAAAGCAAATAATGGCGGCTACCCAGCAACACAGGATGAAGTCGATGGCGGTAATGGATTGCCAAAATCTTCGGCTGATCGTACCTACGATTATCGTGTCGGAGGAGGTGCGTACTGCCTTAGTACGAGCGCGCCAAGAACGGGCAAAGCATATAGGATCGAAAACGGCACCAGTAAAAGCGTTGAGGGGAATTGTTCGGCATTTACAGCGAATGCGCTACAGCCGCTTTCCTTTATCAATACTGGTGACGATGGGATAATGACATGGTCGTACTGGTCGTGGCCACCAGGAACGGCAGGAAATGAGGACTATCGAGTCGTTGTTGTGTGTCCACTGCATCAGAGGACACTTCTCAAGAGCAGCCCGCCTTCAGCTGTTACGATGGGGAATGATTCGTTCTTTTCTTGGGTTAATCAGTGGGAGTCAGAGATTGGGTGCAGCATGCCAGAAGCTACCTTGCGAATTGCCTATACGAAGGGTGGTCAATGGTCGCCCGATCTCGTTGTGACGCCGGCTATGATGGATATCTATTAAATTTCGTAAAAGTATGCTATATTAGGTGAGAGTTTCCGTGTATTCTTGTCAAGAAAACGTGTACAAGGCTTGACGAGCGAATACACCACGGTCTAGGAGTTTGCTGCTCTAATGTCCAAATAATTAGTATAAGGGAGTCATATTTAGGATGCCTACAATTAATCAGTTAGTGCGCAAACCGCGCCGGATTGCGACAAAGAAGTCGAAATCTCCAGCACTTGGTCGCATTCATAATGCGCTCAAGGTTCGCTACTATGACCAGAATGCACCACTCAAGCGAGGCGTGTGCGTGAGGGTCACGACAAAGACACCAAAAAAGCCAAACTCAGCCCTTCGTAAGGTTGCCCGTGTGCGCCTGACAAATGGTCATGAAGTGTGGGCATATATTGGCGGTGAAGGTCATAACCTCCAGGAGCACGCTGTTGTGCTTGTACGTGGTGGACGTGTGCCAGATCTTCCGGGTGTGCGATATCATATCGTTCGTGGTGCACTTGACCTCCAGGGTGTTGCCAAGCGACAACAGGGCCGTTCGAAGTACGGTGCAAAAAAGGAAGGTAAGTAATCATGCCACGAAAAGTAACAAAGTCACTCGTTCGTACGCCAAAGCCGGATCGTAAGTATCAGAGTATTCTTGTACAGCGACTCATCAATAAGTCAATGCTTGACGGCAAGAAGCTAGCTGCTGAGCGTGCTGTATATATTGCGCTTGAGACAGCAGCAAAAAAGCTTGATAGTGAGGATCCACTAGAGGTGTTTGAAAAGGCGCTCAAGAATGTTTCGCCAAACTTTGAGGTGAAGAGTCGCCGAGTTGGTGGTGCGAACTATCAGATTCCATTCCCAGTATCTGGTCACCGTCAGCTTCACTACGCATTTTCATGGCTTGTCCAGGGTGCACGTGGCCGCAATGGTATGCCATATAGTCAGCGTCTTGCGCTCGAGATTATCGATGCGCACAATGAGGCTGGCGCAGCCTTCAAGAAGAAGGAAGACACGCACAAAATGGCAGAAGCAAACCGTGCATTTGCACACTTTGCTCGCGGATAATCTGGTCGCATTATATAGAGCACACCCGTTCATGAGAGCGGGTGTGTTTTTTAGGGCCTGTATGAAGAGATGCACAGACAGGAGCCGCAGCGCGACAGGTGTCTTGTGATACACTAGGAGCATTATGGCTACATTTTCATTCGACATTGTATCAGAAATCGACAAGGCAGAGATGAACAACGTGTTCATGCAAGCGGAGAAAGAAATATCAAATAGATATGATTTCAAGGGGACACCAGCCGCCGTAGAGTGGCTAGCAAATAAAACGGGATTCAAGGTTATCGGTGGAAGTGAGTGGCAGGTTGACGCGGTGATTGATATTATCCGCAAAAAGCTTGCGAGTCGCAATCAGACAAGTAAATCGCTTGATTTTTCTCAGGAAATTGTCGAGAGTAATTTGAAGGCAGTGAAAGACATTCCATTTATTGCTGGTCTTGATCAGGAGAAGGCGAAACAGATTACAAAGCTTCTTCGTGACAAAGTGCCAAAGGTGAAGACTCAGATCCAGGGAGAGGTAGTACGTGTGACAGGCACTAGTAAGGATGAGCTGCAGAATGCGATGCGTATTATCGATACCGAAGATGTAGCATTTCCGGTCCAGTATACGAACTATCGCTGATTATGAGTAAATCGCTCCCATCGCTACCAGCCGAAGCGCAGTATTATGAGCAGGCGCAGAAGCTTGATAATCTTATGACGACACCTGCCTCGATGACGCGTGCAGCAAAATTTGTGCAGCTGCCTCGGTCGTATGCCGAGCGAGTCTCTCATCTCGGGACGGTAATGTCGCCACACAACCAGGCGACGGGAGAGGCATTTTCGATAGGGTCTATGGCAGGACTTGTGTTGACGCGCATGACGCACGGGCCATTTGTTTATGGGATCAGTATGGCGATAGAACTAGACAGACAATACCTCAGTACTGAGGTATTTGGACTTGGTGTGTCGCAGCGGGCGTATCTCGTCACTGGAGAAGTGGTAAGTATGGCGACAGAAGGACTTGATCGTATCGGACAATCAACACAGGCAGTAGTGGACGGCTGGAGTGAGCGAGTAGCGGCTGATACGAATGCAAGGGTGCGTTTTCGTCACGGCGTTGGCTTTACTGCACTGCTTGCAAATATGATCCATAGTAGGTTGTTGCGCGATGATCTGGAGCAGCGGGCACAGCATGTACACGATTTTGACTGGGATGCGGCTCTCCATCTGCTGGAGTAACACCTGCGGTGTGTGTCGAAGGCGCCGGTCATTCTGCTAGTAGCTGTGAAGAATTATGGGTGTTAGCTGATGTTATCAATGAGTGCGATTCAGGCATTTAAGCTCTAGCAAAGTAACGCCATATCTGATACAATGATACGCAAAGCGCTATTTTCTATGGCCTAAATATTTAACGACAAGAAGGAAAAAAGACCACTATGGCTCAAAAAGACGTCCCGCTCAAGGACTATCGTAATATCGGCATTATTGCACATATCGATGCCGGCAAGACAACAACAACAGAAGGTATCTTGTATCGTACTGGTATTAATCACAAGATTGGTACGGTCAAGGGTGATGATCCAGCGGGTGCAACGACTGACTGGATGAGTCAAGAAAAAGAGCGAGGCATTACGATTACATCAGCTGCGGTGACAGCATTTTGGAAGGGGCACAAGGTCAATATTATTGACACGCCAGGCCACATTGACTTTACGGCTGAAGTTGAGCGCTCACTTCGCGTACTTGACGGTGCAGTGACGGTATTTGATGGCAAGATGGGTGTTGAGGCTCAGACGGAGACTGTTTGGCGCCAGGCTAACAAGTATGGCGTGCCACGTATTTGTTTTGTCAATAAGATTAACCAGATCGGTGGTGATTTCTGGAAGAGCCTTGAGAGTATTCGTAGTCGCCTTTCAAATCAGGCATTTCCGATTCATATTCCAATTGGCTTTGAGAAAGATATCAATGGTGTCGTAGACCTTATCGACATGAAGGCCTATACCTATAACGATTTTGCAGACAAAGAGCTTGTTCAGGGTGAGATTCCTGCCGATATGCTTGAGCGTGCTCAGAATGCACGAAGCTTGCTCGTCGAAAATGCTGTTGAAGCTGATGACGAATTGATGATGAAGTTTCTTGATGAGGGTGAGGAGTCAATTACGATTGATGAGCTGAAAAGCGCGCTTCGAAAGCGAGTACTTGCGGGTGACTTCTACCTTGTCACTGGTGGTGACGGTCGCGGTGTGATCGTGGAGAAGGTGCTTGACCTTGTTGCTGACTATCTTCCATCTCCACTTGATGTTGATGCGATTTGGGGCAAAAATCCAAAGACTGGTGACGAAGTCGAGCGCAAGCCAGACGCGCAAGAGCCAATGGCTGCACTTGCATTTAAGATTGCAACCGACCCATTCGTCGGAAAACTCATCTTTATCCGCGTATACTCCGGTGTTCTTAAGGCTGGTAGTTATGTTCTTAATACGACAACGGGTAAGAAAGAGCGTGTTGGGCGTATCGTGCGAATGCACGCTGACAAGCGTGAGGATATTGATGAAATTGGTGCGGGTGATATTGCGGCTGTTGTCGGCCTCAAGGATACTTTTACAGGTGCAACCCTTGCTGATCCGGCACACCCAATTCAGCTTGAGGGTATCGAGTTCCAGGATCCTCCTGTCTCAATCGCGGTTGAGCCAAAGACCAAGGCTGACCAGGAGAAGATGGGCATAGCGCTGCAGCGTCTTGCTGAAGAAGATCCAACATTCCGTGTTCACACCGACGAAGAGACCGGTCAGACTATCATGTCGGGTATGGGTGAGCTTCACCTTGATATCCTGATCGACCGAATGAAGCGAGAGTTTAATGTCGAGGCGAACATTGGTGAGCCGCAGGTTGCGTATCGTGAGACAATTCGTGGTACAGCAGAAGCACAAGGAAAGCACGCCAAGCAGTCTGGTGGTCGCGGTCAGTATGGTGATGTATGGGTGCGGTTTGACGAGCTATCTGAAGATGCTGAGACGACGTTTGAATTTGTCGATGAGATTAAGGGCGGCGTCGTGCCGCAAGAGTATCGGTCGGCAGTCGAAAAGGGTATTCGAGACACATTAGTGGGTGGTGTTATTGCCGGCTATCCAATGATCAATGTTCGTGCCACACTGTACGACGGAAGCTATCACGACGTTGACTCGTCTGAGCTCGCCTTTAATCTCGCAGGTGTGCTTGCCGTCAAGGAGGGTATTCCAAAGGCACGTCCAGTGCTGCTTGAGCCGGTGATGAAGGTTGAGGTGTCAACACCAGAGGAGTTCATGGGTGATGTTATCGGTGACCTTAACTCTCGTCGTGGTCGCATTGATGCGATGGAGGATATCCCGGGAGGTGCTAAGCTAGTGCGTGGTTTCGTGCCACTTGCGAGTATGTTTGGCTATACGAATGATCTTCGTTCGATGAGTCAGGGTCGTGCGGCAAGTACGATGGAGCTTTCTCAGTATGAAGAAGTTCCACCGCATGTTGCGCAGGAGATTATCGAAAAGCGAAGCAAGTAGCCTGTTGAAACGTATGCAAAACCACCCTGTAGACAGGGTGGTTTTTATGCTTTGAGGTGCTGTATTACTTGTGTGCGTATGATAGCATAAGAGGTATGGTACGAAAGAGAGAAACGGGGCGGCGAATTGATGTGCAGCAGCGATACGATAATGATCGGGCGGCACTCTACGAACGCTATGGCGAGCAGATGCCGTGTCCTTTTTGTGACATAAGGAACAGGCGCAAGCTTGAATCTACCGAGACGATGGTGGTGCTGCGTAATGACTATCCCTATGAGTATTTTGATGGACGACATATTAAGGAGCATTATATGATCGTGCCGAAGAGGCATGTGAACGTTATGAATGCTTTTACGCCACTCGAGCAGGATGAGTATTGGAGGCTACTGACGAAGTATCAGCTTCTCGAATATGCCAATTTTACGCGTTCTGCTGGTGATTTGATTCGCACGGTTTCACAGCATCTTCATACACATCTGTTTTCATATCAAGACAGGACGTAATGCCTGTTTACGAACGGCAAAAATCATGTATAATAGATAGCATACGTCGTGGAGTCTTTTCTGGACGTACACGCGAAAAATTATTACTAACAAGGAGAAATAATCCAAATGGCAGATTTCGATCGAAGCAAGCCACATGTCAACGTCGGTACTATGGGCCACGTCGACCACGGTAAAACAACTCTAACCGCTGCGATCTCGCATGTGCTTTCAAAGAAGCTACCAAGCGACGTTAATCAAGCTCGTGATTACGATCAGATTGACAATGCACCAGAGGAGAAGGCTCGTGGTATCACCATCGCTTCTTCACACGTTGAGTATGAGTCAGAGAACCGACATTACGCACACGTTGACATGCCTGGCCACGCCGACTATGTCAAGAATATGATTACTGGTGCTGCTCAGGTTGACGGTGCGATCCTTGTGGTTGCAGCGACTGACGGTCCACTTCCTCAGACGCGTGAGCACGTCCTTCTTGCGAAGCAGGTTGGTGTGCCGAAGATCGTTGTATTCCTTAACAAGATGGATATCGCTGACGAAGAGCTCGTTGAGCTTGTTGAGATGGATATTCGTGAGCTACTTGCGAAGAACGGCTTTGACGAAGACGCTCCAATCATCAAGGGTTCTGCTGCGCAGGCACTTGCTGGTGACGAGAAGTACGAGGACGCAATTATGGAGCTCGTGAAGGCGCTTGACGAGTATGTTCCAGAGCCAGCACGTGACATGGACAAGCCATTCCTTATGCCAATTGAGGACGTGTTCTCGATCAAGGGTCGTGGTACGGTTGCAACTGGTCGTATCGAGCAGGGTATTATTAACCTGAACGACGAAGTTGAAATCGTTGGTGTACGCGACACACAGAAGTCTGTCGTGACTGGTATTGAGGCCTTCAAGAAGAACCTTGACAAGGGTCAGGCTGGTGACAACGCTGGTCTTCTCCTTCGTGGTATCGAGCGCGAGCAGATTGAGCGTGGTCAGGTGCTTGCTAAGCCAGGTTCAATCGAGCCACACACTGAGTTTGAGGCTGAGGTCTACATACTAAAGAAGGAAGAGGGTGGTCGACACACACCATTCTCAAAGGGTTACAAGCCACAGTTCTACTTCCGTACAACTGACGTTACCGGTGAAGTTGAGCTACCAGCTGACAAGGAAATGGTTATGCCTGGTGACACACTCACCTTCAAGGTAAAGCTTCTTGCACCGATTGCAATGGAGCAGGGTCTAAACTTCGCGATTCGTGAAGGTGGCCGTACTGTTGGTGCTGGTGTCGTAACCAAGATCAACAAATAATCTATACTGATTAGGTTATTTCAAACACCCCTCGTATGAGGGGTGTTTTGATTGCAGTAACGGGTGTCGCAGTGATTTACAACAATGATGAAATCTGATACAATTGTCTTGCAATATCAATCATCTCGAGAACTCAGTCAGCCGTGAGAAGATACGAAGCGAACAGAGGTTACGGGATAACAATACATAAGGAGTGTCATTTATTATGGCAAAAGAAGAAGGACTTAAAATCAGGATTCGCCTCAAGGCGTATGACCACAAGGTTATTGATCAGTCTGCAAAGCAGATTATCGATACGGCAATCCGTACTGGTGCAAGTGTTGCCGGGCCTGTGCCGCTACCAACTCGTCGCAGTACCTATACGGTTGTGAAGAGTCCGCATGTTTACAAAACTGGTGGTGAGGCGTTCGAAATGCGCGTTCACAAGCGTCTTATTGATATTACAGGTGCGACACCAAAGACGATCGATAGTCTGCAGAATCTCAGCCTTCCGGCTGGTGTTGATGCAGAAATTCGCATGTAAGCCATACGAAAAGTATGATAGCAAAATAACCTCCGTATCGGAGGTTATTTTGCTGTGACGAGGCTCTTCTAAAGACCTTGAGAGATCTGGTTGAGTGTCTCGAGAATATCGAGCTGAATGAAGATAACCCACACACCTGCCGCGAGGACAGCTGCCGCAAAAATTGCCCAGTAGACTGTCTGGATAGTGATTCGTGATGAGATGAAATTCTGAGTATCACGACTGAGGCGGAATGAGCGAAGTTCTTGCTGTTTGGTTCGCTTCGCCGGGGCTTTCTGTGTGGCTGGCTTCTTGGTCGTTGCTGCTTTTGCTGTGGTCGTTTTTCGTGCCGTGGTTGTTTTCTTCGCGACCGGCTTCGTAGCTGGTTTTTTCTTTGCTGTAGATGGCTTACTTGCTGCCATAGGTGATTACTCCTTATAGTTTATTGCGCTTATGGATAGTATATAAAAATGACAACACAAAAAGCAAGCCTCTGTGTCTTTTCGAGCCTACTGCGTCGTAGATGGCTCGTAGGGAAGTTGTTGATATCTTGACAATCTATAGCGATCCGTGCTACCATAAGGTGGTAACTTATTACGTAATAACAACTCGTTTCCGCGTGAATGTAGAAGGTCTGAAGGGTAAAACCAGATAGAAACCGCTCGCCACCGGAGATTTTAAATGGGAGAAAAGAAGGCATGAAAGCACTTCTCGGTACCAAGATTGGTATGACCCAAATCATCAGTGAGGATGGGCGCGCAGTTCCTGTGACGCTTATTCAGGCTGGCCCTGTGACTGTGACTCAGGTAAAGACTGTCGAGACCGACGGTTACAACGCAGTTCAAGTGGCATATGGTGAGGGTAAGAACCTGAGCAAGGCCGTGGCTGGGCATACAAAGTCAGCCGAAGTTTCGCCGAAGTTTATTCGGGAATTCCGTGTCGATGCTGCCGCTGACTATAAGGTCGGTGACAAGATTGACGTAAGTGCATTTGCACTTGGTGACGTCGTTGACGCGACGGGCACAAGCAAGGGTAAGGGTTTCGCTGGAACAGTGAAGCGACACAACTTTAACACGAGCGCAGAGTCTCACGGTGGAAATGGTGTTGTGCGTCGCGTCGGATCGATCGGCTCGATGTACCCGCAAAAAGTCTTCAAAGGTAAAAAGATGCCAGGCCGTATGGGTCATGAGCGTGTCACTGTCAAGAACCTTGAGGTCGCGTATGTTGACGTGGCGAACAACCTCATTGGTCTTAAGGGCGCAGTTCCTGGTCCGCGTAAGGGTCTGGTCGTAATTGGAGGTAAGGCATAATGGCTGAGACGAAAACTACTGCAGCTAAGACTGCTCTACCGAAAGAAGTATTTAGTGTTGAAGTGCCGAATCATGAGCTACTTAAGCTTGCATATGATTCATTCCTCGCTAATAGTCGTGGCGCAAACGCAACGACACTCCAGCGCGGCGAAGTCCGTGGTGGTGGCAAGAAGCCATGGAAGCAGAAAGGCACAGGACGAGCTCGTTTCGGTTCGACCCGTAACCCTATCTGGCGTGGTGGTGGTGTGGTCTTTGGCCCACGCGGTAACGAGAACTATACAAAAAAGATCTCCAAGACCTCAAAGCGCGTTGCAATTCGTCAGGCGCTAACACTTGCGAATGAAGCAGGTAAGATTACGGTCAAGGATATCAAGACGACCGGTAAGACAAGCGAAGTCGTAAAGTTTCTCGCTGATAACAAGCTTGATCGAAAGGTTCTCATCGTTGTTGACGAGAAGACGCCTGAGATCATTCGTGCGACAAACAATATTCAGCATGCGCTACTCGTTCGTGCAACCTATCTGAATGTTTATCATATCCTGAACGCTGATCATATTGTGCTTTCGACACAATCAGTGCCAGCGATTGCCGAGTGGCTTGTAGGAGGAGAGGCATAATGACACACATCTCAATTATTCCACGAGCGACCGAAAAGGCATACGCGCAGAGTCTTGCGACGAACACCTATACTTTCAATGTTCCATTGACTGCCAACAAGCAGCAAATTACGGAAGCGATTGAAGCGCAATTTAACGTAAATGTAATCAACATCAAGACGCTCGTACAGAGTGGCAAGGCAGTTCGCTACAGTCGAGGTAAGAACCGCTATCCAGGTACAACGAACCGTAAGGATCTCAAGAAGGCCTACGTAACGATTGCCGAGGGTCAGAGTATCCAGGTCTTTGATGTGCCCGCAGAAGGAGATAAGAAGTAATGCCAGTAAAAGCATACAACCCAACAACTCCTGCGCGCCGCGGCATGACGACTGAAGACTACAGTGAAATTACGACAAAGAAGCCGCTAAAAAGCCTTACGAAGGCGAAGAAGCAGAACGCTGGTCGTAATAATACAGGTCGCATCACGGTACGTCACCGTGGTGGTGGTGTCAAGCGACACTATCGTCTTCTAAATCACAAGCTGGCTGCAGGCCTGACTGTAACGGTCGAGGAGATCGAGTATGATCCAAATCGCTCAGCACGTATTGCGCGAGTAAAGGATCAGCACGGACTATATCACTACATTCTTGCCGATACGAGTATGTATAAAGGCAAGGTAATCACAAGTGGTGAGGACGCACCAATTGAGGCGTCAAACCGAATGCCACTGGCAAACATTCCTGTCGGTAGCCAGATATACGCAATCGAAATTAACCCAGGTAAGGGCGCGCAAATTGTCCGCTCTGCTGGTACGAAGGCGCAGTTGATGGCAAAAGAGGGTGATTATGCGCAGGTGCGCCTCCCTTCAGGTGAAGTCCGTCGTTTCCGACTAGAAGCAACGGCTGCCATTGGTGTGGTCGGTAATGTTCAGCATCAGAACGTCAAGATTGGTTCAGCTGGTCGTAATCGCCGCAAGGGTATTCGTCCGGGTGTTCGTGGTGTCGTTATGAATGCAACAGATCACCCGCACGGTGGTGGTGATGGTGGTCGCCACGGAAGTGGTAAGCCGCCACGTACGCCATGGGGTCAGTTGACACTTGGGTATCGTACGCGCCGACGCAAGGATGTCAGTAATCTTATCGTTAAGAGTCGCCATGATGCGAAGAGGAAGAGGTAATTAGGATATGAGTCGATCACTCAAGAAAGGCCCATTCGTCGACGTAAAGCTTGCACGTAAAGTTGCAGCTTTGAAGGTTGGCGACCGCACGATTATCAAGACCTGGGCTCGTGCAAGTACGATCACGCCAGAGATGGTTGGATTTACTTTCGCGGTACACAATGGTCGCGTGCACGTACCAGTGCTTATCTCGGAAAATATGGTTGGTCATAAACTCGGTGAGTTTAGTCCGACGCGTAAGTTCCGCAAGCACGGTGGAAAGGATAAGAAGTAATGGCAGAGTCTACGACAGTACGTGCCTACGCAAAAGGTGTTGATCTTGCTCCGCGCAAGGTGAGCATTGTAGCGAGTCTGGTACGTAATCGAACTGTGGCGGATGCACTCGTGATTCTTGATCATGTGCCTCGTCGCAGTGCACTTCCTATCAAGAAAGCAATCCAGAGTGCAACTGCTAATGCAACCGAGGCAGGTCTTGACAGTAAGACACTCAAGATTACGAAGTTGTCTGTAACGGTTGGCAAGCGATTGAAGCGCTTTAAGCCACACATGCGTGGTATGGCGCTACCGTTCCAGAAGAAGTCATCAAATATCTTAGTTGAGGTATCTGGTGTTGAAAAGCCAAAGAAGAAGCCAGCAGCTCCAGCGAAGAAGGCTGAAACAGCTGAAAAGGCAGACAAGAAGGAGAGCAAGTAATGGGACAGAAAGTAAACCCAATTAGCTTCCGACTGCAAGTTCACAAGAACTGGAATTCACGATGGTTCGCAAATAAGAAAGATTTTGCAACGTGGCTTGCTGAGGACATCAAGATCCGTGAGCTGATTGAAAAGCGATATGAATCACGCCCAACAATCGGCAAGATCGAAATCGAGCGAAGCGCTAACTTGATTACAATTACGATCCATACAGCAAAGGCTGGTGTTGTGATCGGTCGGGGTGGTGCAGGTGTTACTGAACTAAAGGGGCAGCTCGAGAAGATCGCATCACTGCCGGTTCGCATCAATATTGAAGAGATCAAGCGCCCAGACCTCAATGCTAAGTTGGTGGCTGAGAATATCGCTCGTCAGCTTGAGCGTCGTGGTAATTTCCGTCGCGCTATGAAGATGACTGCACAGAATACGATGAATGCCGGTGCTAAGGGTATTCGTATTCAGGTCGCAGGTCGTCTCAATAACGCTGAGATGGCTCGTCGCGAGAAGATGATTCAAGGTTCGGTGCCACTGCATACACTTCGTGCCGATATTGATTTCCACTCTGCGCGCGCAAACGCTCCGGGTGTTGGCATTATTGGTGTCAAGGTCTGGATTTACAAGGGCGAAAGGGGCTAATCGATATGTTACTACCGAAGAAGATGAAATATCGAAAAGTTCGCAAGGGCAAGAATGATGGTGTTGCAAGTCGAGGTAATTATATTGCCTTTGGCGACTATGCACTGCAAGCTCAGGGCAATAGCGACATCACGAGTCGTCAGATCGAGGCAGCTCGTCAGGCAATGACTCGCTATATCAAGCGTGGTGGTAAGATCTGGATTCGTATCTTTCCACATACACCACGAACTCGCAAACCGCTCGGTCTCAAGATGGGTGGCGGTAAAGGTGCACCAGAATTCTTCGCTGCAAAAGTAAAGGCTGGGACGGTGCTTTTTGAAATGAAGGGCGTCGAAGAGGATATAGCGCGTGAGGCGATGCGACTTGCGAGTCACAAGCTTCCAATTAAGACCAAGTTCATTAAGCGTGAGGAGGCATAATCATGGCTGATACAAAAACAACCAAGAAGACTGCCAAGAAAGCCGAAGAAGTATTGTCAATTGAACAGCTCCAGGCAAAGCTTGTTGAGACTCGCAACGACTATCTTCAAGCAAAGCGTTCACACGCTGCTGGTGAGCTGGTAAACCCACGTGTGCTCACGCACACTCGTAAAGAAATTGCACGCATCTCTACTGCAATCCGAGCAGCAGAGCAGGCGGCAGATAAGGAGAGTAACTAATATGGCCAAGACATTGACTGGTGTCGTGACTTCGGATAAGCGCGACAAGACAATTACCGTCACTGTTACTAGTCGTGAGACTCACCCACTATACGGTAAGCAGTACACTGTAAATCGTAAGTATCAGGCTCATGACGAGAACAATGAGGCTCGTGATGGTGACAGGGTAACGATTATCGAATCGCGTCCTGTATCAAAGACAAAGGCATTCACCCTTCAGTCTGTTGACGAGAAGGCCCGTGGTGCGGTCGAGCTCAAGGAAGATAGCGAGGTTGAAGCGTAATGTTGCAGCAAGAATCTCGCATAAAGGTAACCGACAACAGCGGTGCAAAAGAAGCTCTTATTATCCGTGTACTCGGTGGTACAGGGCGTCGCTATGCACGCGTCGGTGACATTGTCGTCGTGACTGTCAAGGACGCGACACCAAATGGTAACGTCAAGAAGAAAAGTATTCAAAAAGCTGTCATCGTTCGGACTCGCGAACAGATTCGTCGTAAGGACGGCAGTACAATTGCCTTTGATGATAATGCGTGCGTTATGATTAACGACGACAAGACGCCAAAGGCAACACGAGTATTCGGTCCCGTTCCTCGTGAGCTTCGTGACCTGGGCTACGCCAAGATTATCAGTCTAGCACCGGAGGTACTTTAATATGCCAAGGATTCGTAAAGATGACACCGTAAAGATTATTACGGGTGCAAAAAAAGGTACAACCGGCAAAGTGCTTTCTGTTGATATAAAGAAGCGTACTGTGCTCGTTGAGGGTGTTGGTGTCGGACACCGTCATGTTAAGCCAAGCCAGCTTAACCCGCGCGGTGGGAAGAAGGATATTCATACACCGATTGATATTAGTAAGGTCGCTCTTGTTGTTGATGAAAAGACTGGGCAGACAAGTCGTGTTGGTCTTGTAAAGAATGCTGACGGTGGTAAAACACGCGTTGCTCGTGCACTAAAAAATAAGGAGATTAAGTAATATGGCTAAAGCTGTAACGACCGCTCCTCGCTTGAAAGCCTTGTATGCTGATACGTATCGCAAGGAACTGCAAGCCGAACTCGGCCTCGAGAATGTGAATCAGGTTCCAAAACTCGAGAAAATTGTAGTTAGCGTGGGAACAGGTAAGAAAAAGGATGACAAGCGTCATCTTGAAGTAGTAAAGAATACGATCACAAAGATCACTGGTCAGGCTCCTGTTGAGAAGCTGGCTAAGAAGTCAATTGCTGGCTTCAAGATCCGTGCGAATATGGGTGCTCCTGTCGGTGTTATGGTGACACTTCGCGGTGCTCGAATGTATGAGTTTCTCGATCGCCTCGTCAATGTGGCGCTCCCACGTGTTCGTGACTTCCATGGTGTTGGGCTAAAGTTTGACAAGGGTGGAAATTACAATCTTGGTATTGTTGACCAGTCAATCTTTGCAGAGCTAACCTTTGAGGAGACTCAGGTTATTCATGGCTTGCAGGTTACATTTGCAATCGACAATGGCTCGGCCGCAAACTCACGCGCACTGCTTGAGAAGTTTGGTCTGCCGTTTGAAAAGAAGGGAGACCGATAATATGGCGAAGAAGTCTATGATTGCGCGCGATGAAAAGCGCAAAAAGATGATCGAAAAATATGCCGCAAAGCGCGCAGAGCTCAAAGAGCTTGGTGATGCAGATGGTTTGCAGAAGCTGCCTCGCAACTCATCACCAACACGTTGGAAGAATCGTGATGTACTCACTGGTCGTCCGCGTGGCTATATGCGGAAGTTTGGTTTGAACCGTATTAACTTCCGTGAAAAAGCGTCAAAGGGTGAGATCCCTGGCGTAACAAAGAGTAGTTGGTAAGAAGGAAAGGAAAGATATATGTCACTACAATCAACTGACCCAATCGCCGACCTTCTGACTCGTATTCGAAATGCAGCAGCAGTCGGTAAACACGAAGTGCGTGTGCCGAGTAGCAAGCTAAAGAAGGTTGTTGCTGAGCAACTCAAGAAGAACAATTACCTCGCGGATGTAAAGGTAGAAGCTGGAACACCCCGAGATACGCTTGTTGTTACGATCAACAAGCCGGGCGAGAGTACAACGATCAATGAGATTGCTCGCGTCTCAAAGCCTGGCCGTCGCGTTTACGTAGGCGCTAATGATATTCCTCGCATCAAGAGCGGGCGCGGTCTCGTGCTTATCTCAACATCGAAGGGTGTTATTACAGGACAAGAAGCTGTGAAGGCTCGCCTTGGTGGTGAGGTGTTGCTGAAGGTTTACTAGTACACGACAAGAATAGGGCATCGTCTATCGCCTAGGTGACGGATGAGCCCTATTTTTGTTTGTAAAATGATAAAGGAGTAATATGAAAATACCAAGAAGATATACAGGTCTTATTATCGGTTTTATTATGGCATTTATGATGAGCTTGACGATGTCCGGTCTCATGATGGCGATTCGTGGCGTATTTACCGTGCCAGCTTGGTTGATGGCGTGGGGGTTGGCGTTTTGCGTTGCATTCCCAGTCTCTCTTATATTTTCAAAGTTTGCTCGGTGGGTGGCGGGCAAGGTGACTGAGTAGGTATATCCTGTTGCTTGCCGTGTGCAATATAAAATTACCCCCAATAAAGGGGGTAATTTTATATAAAAGGCTAATACTACGAAATAATCGAGATAAGCTGCCGTACGGCTGCGCCAATCTTTTCATCAACACTAGACTGGTCGATAACTGATCCGTCAGGATTGATGTCTTTTGTGAAGAATAGGTTTGCCTGTGTCTCGCTTACTGTTGCCTTAAGGGTGGCTGAGAGTGCTTCGCGGGCTGTGTCGTGAGCTTGTCCTCCGCCAGTAGTCCAGCCATATCCGATGAGCGCAACAGGTTTGTTCTCCCACTCCTTGCCGATCCAGTCAACCGCGTTCAGCTGTACTGGGCTCATCGTGTGGTTGTATTCTGGCGTCACCAAAATAACACCGTCAGCGTCTGCAACAAGCTGCGTCCAGCGGATTACTCGCTCATCAGTGGGCGCAAAGCTAGGGTCACCTGGCGAGACAGGTCCGTTGAAGAATGGTAGGTCGAGTTCTGCAAGGTCTGCAACGGTGATTGTCTTGCCCTGAGATTCGACAGTATCTACAACGATCGGAACGATCTTTTCGTTGACACTGCCCGGACGAACGCTGCCTGTTACTATTAAAATATTTCCCATGTACCCTCCTTGTTGGATGATTTATATTCTTGTCGCATCGATACCGGCAGACGTAAGTGTTTCGTGTGAGAGGAGGTAGGTTTTTTGCGTACCTTGTCGCTGCTCTTTTACGATACCGGCGCGAACAAGCTTATTGAAGTGGTGGCTCACAGCTGGCTGCGAGAGCGAGCTGAGAGCTTGGCACTTTGCAACAATGTCGCAGTTTGACACGGGCACATCTGACTGTGCAAGTACTCGCACAATTGATATACGCGCGTCATCTGATAGCGCCTTGAATACGTCGGTTACGGTTTGTTGCTCCATATAGTCTATTATATCAAAATATTTAAATATATCGATACTAAAAAAGAAGAAAAGTTTGAGCATTGAACAAAACAGCTAGATGTGCTACAATTAACGAGATAATAACTTGCGAGTTGAAACGGGATGTTCAGCGACCTGCTTTTAGAAGCGGCAGCACAAAACAAACAGTCTCTCTCGCGCCATATAGAAAGGTACGTATGAGTCGAATTGGAAAACTACCAATTGAACTGCCATCAGGTGTGACAATTACAGTCGATTCAGATGCCATCACAGTAAAGGGCGCCAAGGGCGAACTCGCTGTGCCGCATTTGAGCGATGTAACGGTTGTAGTGGATGGTGCGGTTGCTACAGTGACCCGTAATAACGAAGAGCGTGTAGCGCGTGCGCAGCATGGCCTGCAGCGTTCATTGCTATTTAATGCTGTTAAGGGTGTTACGGAGGGCTTTGAGAAGAAGCTTGAAGTTAACGGTGTCGGATTCCGTGTTGCTGCAAGCAATAACGAGCTAACGATGAGCCTCGGCTTTAGCCATGAAGTGAAGTACAAGGCACCAGAAGGTGTTACGATCACAAACGATAAAATGACGATTGCCGTCAGTGGCATCGATAAGCAGCAAGTCGGACAGGTTGCAGCTGATATTCGTTCGCTAAAGAAGCCTGAACCATACAAGGGTAAGGGTATTAAGTATGTCGATGAAGTGATCCTTCGCAAGGCAGGAAAGGCTGGTAAGTAGTCATGAGTGATCTCGCAAAAAAGAACCTCAACAAGAATCTACGCAAGAATCGTGTTCGCGCAAAGATTTCGGGCACTGCTGAGCGCCCACGCCTCACGGTAACAATTAGTAACAAGCATGTTAGCGCACAGCTTGTTGATGATGAAAAGCAGCATACGCTTGTTGCGAGCACGACAGTTGGCAGCAAGCAAACGGGCACAACGACAGAGCTTGCTGCATTCGTCGGTGCTGATATCGCAAAGAAAGCAAAGAAAGCAAAGATTACGACGGTCGTATTTGATCGCAACGGACGCCAGTACGCTGCCCGTCTTGCTGCACTCGCAGACGCTGCTCGTAAGGAAGGATTGGAGTTTTAGTTATGGCAGAAGCAACTGCACAGGCTACCCCACGTCAGGATGCTCGCGGTGGACGCGGACAGGGCGGTCGGGGCCGACGCGATGACCGTCGGAATGCGGCACCACAGGAGCCGAAAGAATTTGAAGAAGTCGTCATTAATATTGACCGTGTCGCGCGAGTTGTAAAAGGTGGGCGCCGCTTCCGCTTTAAAGCGCTTGTTGTTGTGGGGAACCGCAAGGATAAGGTTGGTGTCGGTGTGGCAAAGGGTGCTGACGTTCAGACAGCTGTCCAGAAGGCGACTGATGTTGCAAAGAAGCACCTTATCACGATTCCACTTCAGGGTGATACTATTCCGCATGATGCTGAAATTAAGTTCACTGGTGCGCAGGTTCTTATTAAGCCAGCAGCGCCAGGTACCGGTATTATCGCTGGTGGTGTTGTTCGCCAGGTGATTGGCGTAACGGGTATTCGTAACATGCTCTCAAAGAGCCTTGGTTCAACCAATAAGGTGAATATCGCGTATGCAACAATTGAAGCGCTTCGCTCACTTGTTCCACGTGACCAGTGGCTCAATGCACCAAAGAAGAAGGTTGCAAAGAAGGAGGCTAAGTAATGAAGTACAATGATCTCCAGATTAGCGCAAACAGAGACAAGAAGCGTGTTGGGCGCGGTATCTCAGCTGGCGGTGGTAAGACTGCTGGTCGTGGTACAAAGGGTCAGAATTCACGTACTGGTAAGAAGCTTCGTGCGATGTTCCAGGGTGGTCAGCGTCCATTGGCGCAGGCAATTCCAAAGAACCGCGGATTCAAGAGTCTTCGTACTCCAGCACAAGTTGTCTATGTAGATCATCTTAATACGCTTTCAGGTAAGGTCGATAACTTTGACCTATTTGAGGCGGGTATGATCGCAACACCATTCCACGCGGTGAAGGTAATTGCTCGTGGTGAGTTGACCGCTAAGGTCGACCTTAAGGTGCAGGGTGCATCAAAGAGTGTTCAGGAAGCTATTAAAAAGGCTGGCGGGACATTCGAGAAAATTGCAACACCTATCAAGCAGAGCAGTAAAGAAGCTGCTGAAGCCGACACGAAGAAATAGGGCGCTATCTTCATGGCAACAAAACTACTCGCTGTATGTGAGTAGTTTTTTGTTTAGCGTACATCGTGTTAAACCATAACCATTATGCACAAACACAAACACCACGCTGCCTTTACTATCGTTGAGCTTGCTGTCGTTATTCTTATTATCGGTATCCTTGCTTCGGTCGGTTATTTTGGGTTTAATAGCTGGCGTGAACGTGTAGCAAAATCCGAATTAACAAGTGATTTGAATGGTGTGTATGCTGCAATGGAGAGTGCACGAAACTGGGGAAGTGGCTATCCGGACATTCCCGACGGGACAGTGTTTGATGGAGCGTCAGCTGAGGCTAGTAAGATCTTTACGCAGAGTCCGCAACGTCATTCTGACATATCAGGAAGGTGATAGTGTATCGTACTGTGTTGATGCAGTCAGTACGGCACGATCAGGAGTGAAGATGTATTTAAACACAGCGAATGGCAATACCGTCCCAAAGGCTGGCTCGTGCATAGGTAGTCAGTGGGTGGTAGCAACATTTGCAGGAAGCGGAACAGCTGGACACGCCGACGGCTCGTTGACGGCGGCTCGTTTCACGCAACCAAGCAGTATAGATCTTGGATCTGATGGACGACTATATCTTATCGATGCGTCATATCGACTTCGCGTCATCTCCTCGACGGCTGTTTCGACGATAGCTGGAACTGGCGCCTGGGTTGAGCATGAATCGGGGACAGGCACCTCTACAGGCTTTGTCGCAAATGCGCTCGCGCTCGATGGTAGTAATAATGCATATCTTCCACCAGGACTTATTCATGTTGTTCAGCGGATAACGCCAACCGGATCCTTGACTACGTATGCTGGTGGGTTTCGTTCTTGTGGTACCGGTAATGGCAGCGGGAGTCGTACGTCGGCACGTTTCACGGCACCAACGCATGTAGCGATACAAAAGACTTCGAACACACTATATGTGATGGACAGTACAACGATCCGTAGGGTGAACATGTCGACAGGTGCGACGACGACATTGGTTGCAAATATTCGACCTATGATTTCAATACATTCAGGCAATAGTTGTAGTGGGGCTGAGATTGGTAGCACGGGTATGGTGGTGGATTCTGCAGGTAATCTTTATGTCAGTGACCGCACTAAGATTGTAAAAGTAACAGCGTCAGGCTCCATGTCGATATTTGCTGGATCAACGACACAAGGTAATGTCGATGGTGTCGGCGGCTCGGCGCGGTTTGGCTATATTGCTGATATTTCGATTGACGGCAGCGACAATCTTTATATAGCTGACATGTCTAATCATGCTATCAGGAGAGTGTCTCCGTCTGGTGCCGTAAAAACCGTAGCAGGAACCGGTAGCACCGGCTTTGTCGATGGACCTGTATCAGAAGCTCGGTTCAACACTCCAAGGGGTGTCGCGGTAAACTTAGATGGAACTGAGATATACGTCAGTGATGGCAGTAATTACCGTATTCGAAAGATTACAAGACAGTAGTTCATTGAGTTTAAATGTAGTATACTGAGGTAAGTATGTTCGCTTGGAGAGTGATAAATAACAAAGGAATAGGGCAGAAAAGACTGATATGAACTGGAAGACAATCTTTAAATCGTTTAAAAACAAAGACATGCAGAAGCGTATCTTTGTGCTTCTTGGTATTGTGGTTGCCTATCGTTTTTTGGCGCATATTCCAGTGCCGCTTGCGGAGCCAACGGCGCTTCGCGATGTAATCAATAGTGTTGTTGGTGGTACTGACTTTGGCGGCTTCATGAACCTCCTGTCTGGTGGCGCATTGGCAAGCTTTTCGATTGTTCTCGTAGGGCTTGGCCCATATATTACGGCAAGTATCATTACACAGCTCTTGACGAAGGCCGTTCCGAAGCTCGAGGAGCTACACAAAGACGGTGAGTCTGGTCGTCGCAAAATCAATCAGTGGACACGTATCTTAAGCGTCCCGCTCGCTATTGTTCAGTCAATCGCCTTTATATACATTCTGCGCGAGACAGTGCTTGCTGGTAATACAACCGTCCTGATGGACTCATCGCTCATTGAATGGATCGTTGCCGTCGGCGCGATGTCAGCTGGCTCTATCTTGCTGATGTGGTTTGGTGAGCTGATTACAGAGCAGGGTATTGGTAATGGTATTAGTATCTTGATCTTTGCTGGTATCATCAGTCAGTTGCCGCAGACGCTGTCGACACTTGGGCAATCACTTGTTGATACATCAAACGGTGCGTTGAGTGTCTTTGGCTGGTTTACGATTCCTGTAAATCCACTAGCCTTCTGGGTGACGCTTGGCATGGCGGTTGTCTCGCTTGTCGTTCTTTATATTCTCGTCAAGATTAATGAAGCGCAGCGCGTTGTGACGATCAATTACGCAAAGCGGGTGCAAGGTAATAGTAATTATGGTGGTGTAAAAAGTATTCTTCCGATCAAGCTGATTGCAGCTGGCGTGATTCCTGTTATTTTCGCGGTCGCATTCTTGAGCCTACCTGCGTTTATTGGTCAGGTGCTCAAGGCCTCAGGTAATGAAGCCTATCTCGTACTGGCTAATAACTTGATTACGTGGTTTCAGGCGCCAAACCCAGGTGAGTTTACTGGTGTGACGATCGAGGCATTTATCTATCCGATTGCATATTTTGCGCTCGTTATCCTGTTTACCTACTTCTATACGGGTATCGTATTTAATAGTAATGAGATATCTGAGAATCTTCAAAAGCAAGGTGGTTTTATTGACGGTGTTCGCCCGGGTGAACAGACAGAGAAATATCTTTCGCGCACGGTTAACCGACTAAATCTCTTTGGTGCAACAGTTCTTGGTCTAATTGCCGTCATGCCATTTGCTGGTGAATACTTACTTTATAATTTTGCAGGTGTGCAAAATAGCAACCTTGCGATTGGCGGTACAGGACTCCTTATCGTTGTATCGGTAGCAATTGAAGCGTTGCGTCAGCTTAATTCACGCGCCCTTATGGTGACGTATGACGACTACAAGTAGGTAGGGCGAATCCCGGTGGCACTGAAAGTACGAAAGGAAAAACAGCCAATCGCCCTGTGGCGATGGATTGTGAGCCTTATCCTGCTTGTATGCGCTGCTGTTCTTGGGTGGTATCTATATCAGTGGTATATGAAAGGTGAGCCGCTGCCTGTCAGTATACCGGCATTCGCTACGGCTGATCCTCGGGTTGATGAGACTGAGGTCACAGAGCAGCAAGTCAGTGAGCATCGTGTTCCCGATTCGCATCCTCGTTATATTTCAATTCCTTCACTTGGTGTCGTAAATACTCGTGTATTTGCTGGCGGAGTTGACGATAATAACATTCTTGAGTCACCTATGAATATTAGTGACGCATCATGGTATGACAAAAGTGCAACGCCAGGCAGCGGAGGCGCTGTACTGATTAATGCACACAATGGCGGCATAACACGTAACGGTGTGTTTTCTCAACTAGGCACACTGCAAAAGAGTGATGTCATTGAGGTAGAGCGTGGCGACGGTAAGAAGTTTCGATACGAAGTACGCGAAAATGAGAGTATGGCATTAGATGAAGTAAATACAACCGGCATGAAGACAATGATGGAATCGGTCGAGCCCGGCGAAGAAGCATTGAATCTTATCACCTGTGATGGTCGGTGGGTGCCTCGCTATCAGCAGTTTGACCGCCGTATCATGCTTCGTGCTGTTCTTGTTGAATAGGAATCAAAGGGAAGGCCCCTCGCTTCGTGGTGCCTTGCGGCACCCGTGATGCGAGAGGCGTTCCGAGGAGTGACGATTTACGACTACCGGGAGCGACGCGTGCGCGTCTTCTTTTTCGGTGAGCTCACTCGAGGCTCGAATCTGCGTACGCCTAGTGCGGCATACATCAAACTGCAAGGTGTGGGATTTTCATCGATGTACTGCCATACGGCAGAGTCGACGTTCTGAACGCCCTTCGGGCACTTCCTGGCATTTCTGTTGCGGCGAGGCATAGTACCCCACCCCCTTTCTTACTCGGAACAGATATAACTATAGCAGATGATTGACTATATGTCACGTAGGTAGTAATGGAAATGCTACGATGACGACAGGGGTAGGCTTGACCGTAGTGTATGAAGTGTTACAATACAAGTAACTTGGTAGAACACACGATATTCATATATACCAGATATATCTGTTTTTCTCTTGTATTGAAGTAAGTTTTGCTGTATAATCAGCAGTTGATATCTATGGCGAGTCAAAAGGAAGTAATTAAGTTGCAAGGTAAGGTAGTGGAAGCACTGCCTAATACGCAATTTAAGGTCGAACTAGAGAATGGTCATACGATTATCGCTCACATCAGCGGCAAGATGCGCAAGCACTATATCCGCTTGGTGCCAGGCGATAAAGTGGAAGTTGAGCTAACCCCTTACGATCTTACGAAGGGACGAATTAGCTTCCGCTTACGAGATTAATTTTAACGGAAAGGATTTCTAGCAGCTCATGAAAGTTCGTGCGAGCGTCAAGAAAATCAGTCCCGATGATCAGTTGGTGCGCCGTAAGGGACGCCTCCGTGTCATCAACAAGAAAAAACCTAAGAATAAGCAAAGGCAGGGTTAAGCATGGCTCGAATTTCAGGGATTGTTATCCCGAATGAGAAGCAAGCTCAGATCGCTCTTACCTATATATATGGTATCGGTCCGAAGTTTGCTCGAGACATCCTTGCGGCGGCAAAAGTTGAGCCGACCACTCGGGTGAAGGATCTCACCGAGGCTGAAGAACAGCGCATTCGCGAGATAATCGATACAGATTATACAACCGAAGGCGATCTCCAACGTCTCGTAACCAATAATATTAAGCGGCTTAAGGATGTGAACGCATATCGCGGTCTTCGTCACAAGTCAGGTCTTCCGACACGCGGTCAGCGTACTCGAACGAATGCACGAACTCGTAAGGGTCGCGCGATAGCAGTTGGCGGATCACAGCCTAAATCAGCAAGTAAGACCTAAGAGAAAGGATAGCAAGATATGGCAGATGTAAAATCACCACGCAAGAAACAGCGCCGATCAGTTCCTTCTGGTCAGTTGCATATTCAGGCGACATTCAATAACACGATCATTACTTTTACCGACAAGAAGGGTAATGCACTGACAGCGTCGAGTGCTGGTGCTGTTGGCTTCCGAGGAAGCAAAAAAGGTACAGCATATGCTTCACAGGTCGCGGCTGAAAAAGCTGCTGATGCAGCAAAGAGCCTGTATGGACTCAAGAGTGTTGATGTGTTCGTAAAAGGTGTTGGCCTTGGTCGAGACGCTGCGATTCGCGCGCTCGGTAGTGCTGATATCTCAGTAGAAAGTATTAAGGATGTGACTGGCGTACCGCACGGCGGTGTCCGTCCGCGTAAGGCAAGGAGGGCGTAATGGCACGAGATACTTCTCCAATTGTGAAGCAGAGTCGCCGTGAAGGTTATGCGCTTCATCCAAAAGCACATAAGATTATGGCACGTAAAAGTGGTATTCCAGGGCAGCACGCACATGGCCGCCAAGGAAAGCCGAGCCTCTACCTGACACAGCTTCGCGAGAAGCAAAAGGTTCGACGAACCTATGGTCTTCTTGAGAAGCAGTTTTCGCGCCTCATGAAGGAAGCGACTCGACAAGAAGGGCTTGCTGGCGAGAACCTTCTCCAGTTGCTTGAGCGACGCATCGATAACGCTGTTTACCGCGCTGGACTCGCTACGAGTCGCCGTGCCGCACGACAGCTTGTATCGCACGGACACTTTGAACTGAACGGTCGTCGTGTTGATATTCCATCAATTCGCCTCAAGGCTGGTGACGTATTAACTGTTCGCCCAAAGAGTGTTAAGTCTGGCTACTTTACAAGTATTGACGATGTTGTTGGCAACACCTCACAGAGTCCACTTAGTTGGCTCAAGAGTGACGTCAAGAAGCTTAAGATTGAAATCACTGGTCTTCCAAAGCGTGAAGAGGCTGAAGCAGATATTAACGAACAACTAATCGTTGAGTACTACTCACGCTAAAAAGGAGCTTAGATTATGTCTAAAGTAATTCACAACCCTGCACTCGCGAGCGTTAATGAGCAAAGTGCCAACGTAGCTGAGTTTGTTATTGAGCCACTTCAGGCTGGATACGGTAATACGCTTGGTAATAGTCTTCGTCGTGTGCTCCTTTCGAGTATTCGTGGTGCAGCTATCGTATCATTTAAGATCGAGGGCGTTACGCACGAATTCACAACGGTTGCAGGTGTCAAAGAAGATGTCGTTGACATTATGCTCAACATTAAGAACATTCGTCTGATTGCACATACTGATAGTCCAGCAGAGCTCCGTCTCGAGAAGAAGGGTGCTGGTGTTGTTACGGCTGGCGATATCGCTGCGAATGCTGATGTCGAAGTTGTCAACCCGAACCAAGTAATTGCAACGATCGATGATCCAAAGGGATCACTTGTTATTGACTTTGTTGCAGAGAGTGGTCGTGGGTATCGTACGATCGAGGAGTCTTCAGAGGAACGTCTGCATAGCGACCACATTGCACTTGATGCGGTGTTTAGTCCGGTACTTCGTGTACGATATAAAGTTGACGGCACGCGTGTCGGGCAGGAGACAAATCTCGATAAGCTCGTTCTTATCGTTGAGACCGACGGCTCACTGTCACCGCGTGACGCATTTGAAGAGGCTGCGGCAATTCTTGTTAATCAGTATACAGCACTTGCTGGCAGTACATCTGTTGAAGCAGCGCCTGCACTTGGTCAGGTCAACGAAGAGGAGACAAGTGAACTAAATACACCAATTGAGGATCTTAACTTGACGGCACGTACAGCTAACGCGCTTATCAATAACGAGATCCGTACGATTCACGATCTCGTTACGCTATCTGAGCAGGATTTGCGTGAGCTCAAGGGCTTTGGTTCAAAAGCACTTGATGAAGTAAAAGATAAATTAGCGGAGCTAGATATTTAATATGCATCGACATGGATATAAGGGACGTAAGTTTGGTCGCGAACGTGATCAACGACGTGCGCTCCTCAAGGGTCTGGCGACCAATCTTGTCGAGCATGGCAAGATTGAGACCACTCTCGAGAAGGCAAAAGAAACGTCTCGCTACATTGAGAAACTAATTACTAAAGCTAAGAAAGGCGACCTCGCGAATCGTCGTCGCGTGATTGCTGGTCTTTCAACGCTCGACATGGCAAACAAGCTTGTTGACGAGATTGCACCACAGCTGACGGCGCGCAGTAGCGGTCATGTTCGCGTGACACGCACTCGTATCCGCAAAGGTGACGGTGCACAGCTGGCAACGATTGAGTTTGTTGATGAGCTGAAGGCTGTTTCTAGCACAGAGGAAGTCAAGGAGGCTGTAGCATAGTTATGGCGAAAACATATTCACAGAAACCATCTGAGATTGAGCGTCGCTGGCTTCTTATTGATGCTTCAGAGGCACCAGTTGGCCGTATAGCAACTCAGATTGCAACGTACCTGACTGGTAAGTATAAGCCGACATACACACCACATATTGATGCTGGCGACTACGTTGTCGTTATCAATGCCAAGGATGCTGTATTTACAGGCAATAAAGAAACTGACAAGAAGTATTATCGACACACTGGTTTTCCTGGTGGCATCAAAGATGCGAGCGTACAAGAAGTCCGTGAGAAGTTTCCTGAGCGTCTTATCGAAGCAGCTGTTCGTGGTATGCTTCCAAAGAATAAGCTTCAGGCTGAGCGTATGACGCGACTTCGTGTATTTGCCGGCAGTGAGCATGCACATACAGCACAAACTCCAGAGAAAGTAGAGGTAAAGTAATATGGCTGAAGGAAAGTACTTTTACGGTCTTGGTCGACGCAAGAGCGCGACCGCAACAGCACGTCTGTATGCAGGTAAGGGAAATATTACGATCAATGGTAAGTCTGCAAAAGACTACCTAGATGGTAACACGACCTATCTTGCAGAGATTACTGATCCACTTGCAGCGACACAAAAGCAGAAAGAGTTTGATGTAACGATTCTCGTCAAGGGCGGCGGTACATCAGGACAGGTCGACGCAATTAAACTAGCGATTGCAAAAGCGATCACAGTTGATGCGCCAGATCTTCGTCCGACACTCAAGAAGGCAAACCTTCTTTCTCGCGACCCACGCGAAAAAGAACGCAAGAAATACGGCCTTCGATCAGCTCGAAAGCGCGAGCAGTTCTCGAAGCGTTAGTCCTCCGGAAGAACACAAAATACCCCACCATTCGTGGGGTATTTTGATTGATGGTATGATGAAATGAGTATGATTATTTCCGACGCGACACCTGACGTACTGGTAATTGATATGTATGAGCGATCAAAATACGGATTTCGATCGCTGGCTACTGTAGTCCAACGTAAGGATAATGGTGAGGCACTTGTCGGTGCCGAGGTGCTTACAGGAGCGGGATTTATGATAGAGCCGTTTTGGGAGACTACCGAGGATATAGAGGGTAGGTGCTACACGCCCTATATTACTAGGCATCCTGATTTTGAACTATCGGTACGCGAAGGAGCGTTTGATCGCTTGCAGCAGGCGGTAGACAGATTACCTGATCATTGGGGTATTGTTGTTAAAGCGGGATTTCGACCGTACGAAGTGCAGGTAGCGGTGCTGAATGCGTTTATTCGCGAGAGTCGTACTCGTCATGTGGGCTGGAGTGATGAGCAGCATCTCGAGCACGCACGAGTATTTGTATCTGATCCACGTGTCGTGTGCCCGCCACACGTTACGGGTGGCGCTATTGACATAGACGTGAGGGACAAAAGGACGGGTGCGTATATTGACATGGGCTGTCCGCCAAACACCGATAGTGAGATCTCGTTTCTTCATAGCGACCTAGTAACATCTGAACAGCACGAGAACAGGATGGTACTACTGCGTGCGATGCTTACAGCTGGCTTTGCGCCAAATCCTCACGAATGGTGGCATTATCAGTATGGCGAGACATACTGGGCGGCATTTTACGGATACGAAGCAACATTGTATGACGTTTTGATGCATGAATCGGTGTGAGCAAAAGAGCATGAGGTGAAAGCGAATCAACAAGGCAGTAGGATAAAGAGAATATCCGACACGCTGCATAGAGCCGATTGGGATTGGCGGTTTGGACGAGGAAGAACAGCAGTAATAGTGGTATAATAAGGATATAATTATGAGTAAACCAACAATTCTTACAGGCATTCGTGCCAACAATGATTTACATATCGGTAACTATTTTGGCGCAATGTTGCCATTGATCGACATGGCGAAGCATCATTCTGACGAATACGATGTCAATCTTTTTATTCCCGATCTTCATAGCTTTACGACACCGATTGATCACAGTCAGCTGTTTGCTAGCATCATGAACAATGCGCGAGTCTATACGGCCGCCGGATTGCCACTTGATAATGATTCGATTAACCTCTATCGTCAGAGCTACATCCCTGCCCATAGTGAGCTAACAATTCTTCTCAATAACTTTACTGGTTTTGGTGAAATGAGTCGTATGACGCAGTTTAAGGATAAGTCAGGTAAGCTTGGCGATGGCCAAATCAGTGTCGGGCTATTCGATTATCCAGTTCTTATGGCGGCAGATATTTTACTCTATAATGCAACGTATGTACCTGTCGGAGACGATCAGACACAGCATCTTGAAATTACGCGTGATATTGCTGAGCGTATGAATAGTAAGTTTGGCGAGCTATTTACCATTCCTGAGCCAGTTGCGAAGCAGCATGAATTTTTCGGAAAAGACCAGGGGCTGCGCATTAAGGATCTTGTGGATCCATCAAAGAAGATGAGTAAAAGTGATGATACCGGTAGGGGAGTTATCTTTCTTGGCGATGATCCAGAGGCTGCTCGCAAAAAGATCATGAGTGCGACAACGGACGACAAGGCGAGTGTTGCGTATGATAAGGAGCATCAACCAGGAATTAGCAATTTGATTGATATTCTGGCACTACTTCGTGGAGTGTCGCCGCAAGCGGTGGCTGCGGAATATCAAGGCATGGAGCGTTACGGTGAGTTTAAGTCAATTGTTGCGGATAGCGTGGCAGAGTTTTTGACTGATTTTCAGAGTCGGCTTGCGACTGTTGATGATGCTGCTATCCTTGCGAAACTTGAGCGAAGCGAACGTGCTGTCAGCGAGATAGCTAATGCCACATTGCTACGTGTGCAAAAGGCAGTTGGTCTGAGGGCGCAATGAAGGTAACATCAAGCGATGCCCTGGCAGTTCTTCGTCGCTTTCATGTGGCGGGTGATGAGCATGTCCCGCGTCATGTCGAGCAGTTAGTTTTTTATCATCCGTTGCCGACAAGCACAATGGTGTCATTTCGATTTCAGAAGCGGAAGTATTATATTCTTTTTGATGATACAGCCGAGGATAATACATCGGCGGTTATAGGTCAGGTGCGTACAGTTAAGCATGACGAAACCGGTGAAGTACTACAGAATCCAAATGACCATCTGATGACCTACGGGTTGCCATTTAAGGGTAAGGATGCGTATCTTTTCGTGGCTATTTCCGATAAGAAGCGTCTTGATATTGAGCTCGCGGAGCGTTATCCAGAGACATCACGAAGTACGTGGCAGAAGCATATTCGTATGGGGCGTGTGACGGTCAACGGTGATGTGCGCGAGTCGCCAAAGTATGAAGTGACAGAGAATGACATCATTGCAATTGATCTGCCGCGTACGGCTGACTACTCTAGTGAATCTCTACCAATTATATATATCGACGATAATGTTATCGTCATCGATAAACCTGCAGGCATCCTGACACACGCCAAAGGTGCACTCAGTGATGAGTTTACGGTTGCAGAGTTTTTCCGCCGCTACACAAGCTACAATAGTGATTCGAACCGCCCTGGCATTGTTCACCGATTGGATCGTGATACGAGTGGCGTTATGATTGGTGCACGTAATCAGGGGGCAGCGGATGTCTTGCAGCGGCAATTCGCCGATCGTAAGGCGGCGAAAGAATACGTGGCGATTATCTCGGGTCATCCTGCGCAGGAGACAGCCTTGATTGATCTACCGATAGGCCGCAACCCGACGGCACCAAGTACATTCCGCGTCGATGCGGGCGGTAAGTCTGCACAGACCCTCTACCGCATATTACGAGCGAATGACACGGTGAGCGTTGTGCAACTTAGTCCGAAGACAGGGCGTACGCACCAGCTACGTGTGCATATGGAGCATCTCAAAACACCGATTGTCGGCGACCGTGTGTATGGAGGTATACCAGCAGAGCGTTTGTATTTGCATGCACGGTCTCTTGAGTTGACGATTCCCGGTGGTGTACGAAAGACTTTTACCGTCGAAACACCAACTGATTTTGACACTTATGTGGAGTAGACGATGACGCAGGGACGGCCAATCTTTCATGAGCAGACGCACGAAGACTTGAACCATCTGGCAGATCATATGCCGCATGCGCTCGGGCTGTACGGCGAACAAGGGATTGGTCTCCTGACAGCAGCGCAGGCGCTTGCCTCGCTCGCTTCTGCGCAGGTGTTGACCATATATCCTGAAAAGAATGATAAGGTCGACCTTGAATATGGGAGTATTACGATCGATATCGTGCGTCGTCTCTATCAGCTGACTCAAGGCAAGAGCAAGGAGCTGCGGTGTATTATTATCGTCGCTGCTGATACAATGTCGCAAGCGGCACAGAATGCTTTCTTGAAGCTTCTTGAGGAGCCAACAAATAATACATCGTTTATTCTCTTGGTGTATCGACCGAATGAGCTGCTTTCGACGGTACGTTCACGGTTGCAGATACAGATAATCCGACCAATCACCACCGAGCAGTCAGGGTTACTGTTGGATAGACTGGGTGTAGATGATGAGCCGCGAAGAAAGCAGCTTCTCTTTATTGCAAAAGGATTGCCTGCACGGCTCACGAATCTTGCAACTGACGAAGGTCGATTCGAGGCAGAGGCATCTCTCTTGCGACAATCCCATGCGCTTATTCAGGGGTCGCTCTATGAACGTTTGCGGATTATTGATGCAGTTAAGGGGTCGCGTCAGCGTGCAGTAGGGCTTATTGACTATGCAATGACATTGGTTCAGCGCGATATCTTGACAAAGCAGCGTGCGGATAGTGAGACAGTGCGGTTACTCGGTCGATTCGAAACGGCACGAGAGCAGCTTGATCGGAACGGTAATGTGCGCTTGGTGCTGACGCGTGCCGTCGTGCGGTAGCGTTTCGTAGGTATTCTCTTGCGTTTGGTCGCTAAACCGTGTACAATTGTTCAAGTACGTCTAGTGTACACATATGCCGCTTTAGCTCAGCTGGTTAGAGCAGCTGTTTTGTAAACAGCAGGTCCTGGGTTCGAATCCCTGAAGCGGCTCCATAGTATGCTGAGGTAGTGAAGCGGTCAAACACAGCAGACTGTAAATCTGCCGGCATATGCCTTCGAAAGTTCGAATCTTTCCCTCAGCACCAAAGAAATAACTCATCATGTGATGAGTTATTTCTTTGTTACATAATGACTTTTCGGGGTTGCCGTACGCGACGCGGCTGACCTTGCGGAATGATCATCTTGGCGGATTTTTCTCGTAATTCTAGTGCGAGTGCATCTTGCCCGGTTCTGTCGTAAGCGTCAGCAAGAATATTGAGAGTTTGCGGGATGGGGTCGATCTCGACAGCTCGCTCGAGTGATTCGATCATCTTTTTACTATTGCCAAGTTTTTCTTGTACTTTGGCATAGGCGATATGTCGTGACGATAAGTCATTATCAATTTCGAGCGCTTGCTCAAAGGCAAGTGCTGCTTTTTCGTAATCCTTTGTCTCGAAGTAGATGAGGCCAACATTATGAAGACTGCTTGCGCTCGGTTCGAGGCTCTGAGCAATCTCAAAGCACTCAATCGCGTCCTTGTATTGCTGCTGCTTGACATAGAGGATACCAAGGCGATTATAGGCGCTTGCATTACGTTCGTCGACGCGCAAGATTGTAAGGAGCGCCTTTTCGGCACGGAGGTACTTGTCGCTCTGAAGTGACTCTTGGGCAATACTCCAGAGTTGATCGAGTTTTTCTGATATCTTTGATGGTAAATCAGTCGCCACTTCGGCGATGGTTTGCCGTTGATAGAGTGCTAGGATGCCGATTGCTGCCAGGATAAGGAGTGCTAACATAACTTACTCTAGTATACCATACTAGTAGGGCTATGATACAGGGGTGACGGTAATGGTTTTCCCTCGGCTATCAATACAGGGCTCCCCTTCAAACGCCCTCTGGAGGCCTGCTGTGGTGAAGGCGGTGCATTGCGGGATATTCTGGACGTACCGAAAAAGAGTCCAGTTGCCGGCGCCACGCTTCCAAAGCAGTGCTACGGCGCCTCCACCTTGCATGTTGCCGACAGAAACGTTTGCGATGTGGTAGTCCGCTGCTTTACTTTGCTTCACGGAGCCGGATAGGATAGTATTACTATCGATATGCTCGAGTACATCTTCGAATGGCTCCATCGCCTTGGCGACAGCTGGATAAGAGTTTATGAGACCACATTGTGCAGTGCTTCCGCTGACTGCGGCACTAGGTGCATCTATAGTGCAGATAAGACCCTTACCCTGAAACACATTCGTGAGATTTCCCGATGCGTCAGATTGCGACTCAATGCTATCAAGGCCGAACTCATAATAGAGCGTTTCTATGTCACGACGAATCTTTGCGTCGTTACTTGTCGGAAGCTGTTCGTCAGGAGTCGAAGGGCGGAGAAGATAGAGTGACGATCCACCATTGTAGGTGACAAAATAGTCATAACCATCGACTTTATAAGGAGGCGATGACTGACCGGTCTCAATGCTGAGCTGATTTTTCTGAGGCGTGTTATTTTTTTCGAGAGAGACTACTGTGTACTGGTCGCCGAGTGAATCCTGGATCGTCTGCATGACAGTTTCGGGCTGAAGCTCCGGTGCTTTGTCGGATTGGGATGAATTCTTATCATCATCTTGTGATGAGGTGATAGTATCTTTCTTCATAAAGAATAGCCAGCCGAGGCCAGCGAGAACCCCTACGATAGCAAGGATAATAATAATCTCAATAATACCAAATCCATTTTTGTAACGAGTCATTACGGTATACCTTTCACTCATGATACTACTTATGCATAGTATAGCATGAGGGCGTAGTCTGTATCTGTATAAAAAAACACCGGGTATGTCCGGTGTTTTTATCGCCCTCTATGCGCTAGCCCTTGCGTGCCTTGACTTCGTTGCGTCCAAGATTCTTTTTAGTCTCAGTAAACGTTACGTGCTTTCTCAATTTTGGGTCGTACTTCTTGAGTGTGAGTTTATCTGGGGTGTTTTGCGTATTTTTTGTCGTGTAGTAGATACGAGCGCCAGAGTCATCGCTCACTAAACCTACCAATTTACGCTTCGTATTCTTCTTTGCCATACTTTCTCGCTATAGTTGTTATTTTCAATCTAACTTATTGTATCAGATGACATCAAAAAATACTAGAGATAAAGGCTATTTCGCGAATCGACCACTAATCAACGGGGAGAAGGTGCGAACGCCTCGCACGATAACCCAGTGAATAGGACCGAGTAGGAAGTACCCTGCTTGCATCCATGCGGGAGCATGAAGGCAGTTGCAAAGGGGCAGTCCAGCATACTGACTGGTGCCGATATTTTGTATTCCAATCACGTAATATCCTACCGTTTCAACGACGACAACAACAATCGAGTAGACAACAATCATGAAGACGAACTGCGCGATACTATGCTTGATAGCAAGCTTCTTGAGAAGGCGCTCCATGATCAGATAGCCAAGCGTCAATGCTACCGTCCAGCCAATGAGCGGAAAAATTGACAGGCCGAGAAGTTTTGCAAAGCCCACATTGTAGTCATACATCGCTTGCGTGAGATGTGTCCAGGTGAGTGCCATGCTTACTGCAACGACGAACGGTAGTGCATACTGGATTGATTGTGCTTTAAACATTTGCTTTATTATACCACTCATAGTAAGAACGATGTGAAATACGGCACCACCTTATGTTTTTTGCCTTGTTGGATGCAGTTTGATACAATAAACTCTGCTGTCATATGCCGCGATAGCTCAGCTGGTAGAGTGCATCCATGGTAAGGATGAGGTCCCGGGTTCAAGCCCCGGTCGTGGCTCCAAATACGGATTTTTTACGTAAGATCGATCGAATGAGCGATCTTTTTTATTGACAGCCTATACGACACCAAGGTTGCGTGCTTTTGTCTAAGGTGGAGTGGCGTCGTGGCGGTATATCGTATAGAGAGGAAGGGGTGGCTGCTAGTTAGGTGCTACTATGACAGAGCGACATTTTACACAGAAGTACACTATTGTTCAGTTTTTTGATGATATAGCTGAGGGTTACAAGTATTCCTCTGATGATTGGCCACTTCATTCGACGGTCGTTGATACGTTTGCGATCGATTGGTCGACTGCCGAGATGTTTAGTCGACTGGAGGCCGCCCGACGGTTCGCACTGAGGCAGGTGATGATAAGCTACTCGGTGAGAATCAGGTGCTTGTAACGCTCCTTGTTCGGTCAGAGGGTCTATTGACGCTGCATCGAGACATAATAACCACCCTGGAGAAGGGTGGGCTTGCGCTGAATGATCCGCATTTTGCGTATGATGGGTTTCTTCCCCATGCTACTGTTCAGAGGAGTACTCGTCTCAATAAGGGAGACGAAGTAGAGTTTACTCGTCTCAGTGTTGTTGATATGTTTCCAGGTAGCAATCCATACAAGCGTCGTGTCTTAAAGGCATTCACAGTCGGCGCGGACGACTGACGCTCTGTACTGGCTATGGATTACGTTTTCGAGAGCTTGCTGACTTCTTCTCGGCAGGCATCAAGAACGTTTTAACGAGTGCCCAAACGACACCGTTCGCGATAAAGATCAGGAGTGAGCACATAGCGACAAAGAGTATGCTTTGGCCAAGTCGGTAGTTCAGGAGGCCAATGAGCCCAGCGGTAATAAATGCTAAAATTGTGATTGCGGCATAGGCATGCTGAAGCTTCGTGAAGCTTGAATGCTGCTTATTCCAGGTGCGGAGTACTGATGCAAATGATTCCATACTTTTATTATAGCAACAAAATGTAAAAAAGTCAATATTCTTGGCGCGAGAAATGACTATTTACCAGGGTCTGTAATGGTATCTAGGAGTGTCGCAATGTATTCTGCGTGACTCCATGCAAGTGGTGCGACACCGATCATTTCATCTGTCAGAGGGTTGATTTGTTCGGACAGGATACCGCTTGATAGCATTTTGTCTTTGGTCCACGTCAGTGTTTGCCGTGTCGTATCGGGATTGCCGAATTCGAGCTCATATTGTGCCATCCAGAGAGAGGTAACGTGCCACCAATTACCGAGCACTTCATGTGACGGGCGATAGTAATTATCATTTTCATAGCGAGGTACGTGTGGGGAATCGTGAGAGAATCCAAGAACTGCCTTTGTCGTTGCGGCAGCATGCTGTAGTTCATCGCTATCGAGCGGGAAAAGCCCGAACATAAAGGCGCCAAAGAAGCTTGAAGTGTCGATGTCTGTGTTTCGTTCAACGATTTCACCGTCCTTGATGAGCACTCCCTTGTAGAAGGCTTTGCGCTCTCGATTGACGAGATGCTTGTGTGCGGCATCGCGAATATCGTCAGCAGCAGCACGCCATTTGACGGCATTATCTTCATCTTGTGCGGCGGCTGCTAGTTCAGACGCGGCGACAAGAGCTCCGTAAGTAACAGATGTTGTAAACGTGGTTGTTAAGTAAACTTCCTCCCAAAGGTCATAGCTTGGTAGTGGTAGTCCTGTCTGTCGATCAACATAGCTCGCGAGGAAGGATGCCATTGGTACGACCATTGATTGATAAAAGTCTCGCAAGAGCCGTTCGTCTTGATTTTTTTGGTAGAACTGCGCAAAAACGAAGAGTGTAAGTGCCGTTTCATCCTCCTGTATAGGTGGTCCAACGACGCCATGTTCGTGAATATAGGTGTGCCAGCTACTGCCAGGGGCGCCATCGGCACGATATTTGTGAAGCAGGTAGCCGTCTGGCTGTAGGCCTTGTCGACAAAACTCAAAAAAACGTCTCGGCTCGTCTGTGTAGCCGAGTCGAATAAGAGGCCACACAATGAGTGCGCCATCGCGAGGCCAGCAGTATCCGTAGGCATCTCGGGAGTAATTGAGGACTGATGAGTCGGTGCTTGCAATGATGGCACCACGCTTGTCTATCTGCGATTTGATAATCATGAGACTGCGTACGAACATTTCGCGGTGCTCTGGGTCGATGCGAGCAGCAACATCGTAGGCAGGTGTCAGCCAGTGATGCCACCAGGTGGCGGTTGCGTGGAGGCGCTTTATGAGGCCGTCTTTTTGAATCTGCTTGTGAACATAGAGGGCCTGTCGGATGGAAGTGCCAGCTGCGATCCAGTAGTGAATGCGCTGCGAGTTGTGTGCGTCAACATGTACTGTAAAACGAATAGTTGAATCGACACGTCCATGCTCGGCATTACCAAAGCTCAATTCGCCATCTTCAGCGTCTCGAAATGTACCTTCGCGCCCTTCAATACCAAAGAGGCCAACCGTGTATTGGTCGAAGGGCTTCGCATCGTGGGTACCTGATATGATAAATGCGCGACGACCACGGTAGTGGAGAACGGCATTGCTGTCGGGCAGGTACTGCGCTGTGTCTGTGTTGCTGCGGGAGTCACCAATTGCAAACGCTTGATGCATAAAGAGGCGAACCTCTCGATCTGCTGCGTGAAGATTGATGACGTGGATATTGCGCATAAAAGCACTCATGCTCGTGTCGACAAAGTCATCGAATTCTAGTGCGATACCGAGCCGGTCGTTTCTTGCAAGCGTATGTCCAATTAATGCGCTATGGGGGTAGCGAAAAGAAATCTGCCATTCGTCAGTATCAAGCCATGACAGCTCATGATCAACCCAGATGCCAATACGGTGGCGAAGGTTTTGACCCGCCGCATGGTTTTCAAATCCAACATAGGGAAAGTAGAAGTCATGAACCAATCCCCATTTATTGAGTCCAACGTGGAGCTCACCGTTTGAGAGGACGATTGGTCTAGCCATTCAGTACTCCTGTATTATGATGGACATGCAGACGCCAGCGCATATCGCGAATCGCATTGAGGTAGTAGAGGAATGCATTGTAGGGTGAGTCGTATGGGCTGAAGTAGTCATGTACTGTGCCGTCTTCAAAACCCTTGGTGTACATGTAGTAGAAGTGGTCGGAGGTTTGGAGTCTGCGCCAGTCATTAATAAGCGCCTCATCTTCTGATCGGATGACATCAGATTCAAGGGCATACACATAGCGTAGTGCCTCTTGCTGTAGCTTATTGCCATTCCAAGCAGACAGGTCGCGAGCACTGTCAGCCCACGTAACAGTGTGGGGCATGCTAATCTCTGCGACCGGTTGATGAGTGGCTATCGCCTCGCTAACAGTATAGAAGGTGCCGTCCGATGTATCTGTCCAAGAGTGGATGAACGAATCGAAGAAGTCGAATATACCTGTTTCACTCCACTGGTGCTCGCCGAATGTCTCGTAGTCCATAAAGAGATTAACGATTGACTGGTCGCCAAGTGACTGGTTGACCCAGGTGTGGTAGAGGTCACTTGTTAGTGAGTGTTGTCCAAAACGAAAGGCGATATCGTCACTGAGACGATAGTTCTTCAGAAGGAGCGGCAGGGACGTCCGAGCGGCTGTGTAGACATAGTTTGGACTGCGCCACTCAAGGACCGGGTCCCACCCTTCCGCAACGATGCCGGTAAAGCCGTGCGCCTCTGCCCAGGTAGCAAGATCATCACTGTAGGCAAGCTCTGTATTTCGAAACACAGTTGGTGTGACGCCAAACGTCTCGCGGATAGTGTCGCGATGCATGGCTACTTGGCGATCGAATTCAGTGTGACTATAAAAGAAAGCGAGTGAATGGTGGTACGTTTCAGCGAGGATCTCGACACGGCCAGTGTTGACAAGCGCCTGAAAACTCTCGATGACGTCTGGCGCCCACTCTTTTGCCTGCTCGATGAAGACTCCAGATATACTCAACGAGATGCGAAAATCAGGGTTCGTCTGAAGGAGGCGAAGTAGCAGGGCGTTCATGGGTCGATATGACTTGTCGGCTACCTTTTCAAATATTGAGCGATTGTCGACGTTCGCATCTTGGTCGCCTCCTGAGAAGTAGTCGTGTCGAATACCAGTATCAAAAACACTATATGGGCGCACTCGGTATGGTTGGTGTACATGGAGGTAAAGGACGATACCGCGCTGGCTCATGCGATTGCTCCTTGGGATGTTGTTGTGTAGATTTGTTGGCAGCGTATGGCGACGTCGTGCCATGAGATGCGTGCATATTCTTTTTTGACGTTTTCTTTGAGGCTGGATTTGAGTGCATCCGAAGAGGCGATGGCGACGATACGATCAGCAAGTGCATCGATATCCCAGAAGTCATAACGGTAGATATTATCAAGAACCTCGGCTACACCTGATTGGTTGGTGAGGATGAGTGCATTGCCGTGATGTGCGGCCTCAAGCGCTGTCAGTCCAAATGGTTCGCTGACTGAGCTCATAACGAATATATCACCCACACTATAGGCATCACGCCATTTCTTACCGCGAATAAACCCGGTGAAGAATACCTTGTCTGCAATACCGAGTTCGGCTGCGAGCTGAATCAGCTCATCGCGCTGCTCGCCGTCACCTGCAAAGAGAAAGGCAAGGCGGTCGTAACGTTCGCTTGCTCTTGCGGCTGCCTGCATGAGGTGGGTGAGGCCTTTTTGTGCGGTGAATCGTGTGATTGTCGTGACGATCGTATAGCCTTCTTCGCGCAGTGTCTCGAGGTAGGCATAGGTGCGCAGGTCGTAGGAGTACGACGCATCCATGCTGGCAGGGTCAAAGGCATTGTGGACGACATCTATCTTGTCGGCAGGGATATTGTAGCGTTGTACGATAATGTTTTTCGTCGCGTTACTGACTGCGATAATACGATCCGCCATCATAAGTCCCTGGTATTCAATTTCATGAATGAGTGGATTGCCACCAGAGTCTGCTAGTCCGGAGCGATCAAACTCGGTTGCATGTACATGTACAATCAGGGGTATATTGTGCAGCTCGCGTGCACGAATTCCTGCTTCAATCGTGAGCCAGTCGTGTGCGTGGATTGCGTCATAGGGGGAGCTATCCTCTTCGAGCAGGTATTCGACAAATTGAACATATCGCTTCTGGACACCACGCATATCATGCAGCTCATCTGCATCAGCTTCGGACAGTCGTCTGTAGACAGTGCTTGTGTCGTATGCACCAAGGCCGTAGCGTTCGAGGGGTGTTACCGGTGTGGCAGCACGAATATTCATAAAATCAATATCGGGATGCTCGGCTTGATAAGGCACGACAAAATCAATATCAACGCCAGAATGAGCAAGTGCTTTAGCCATGTGATAACAGGCAACGCCGAGTCCGCCACTGTTATGCGGCGGTAGCTCCCAGCCTAGCATTAATATTTTCATGTTTTACCCCTGGTAGCCCACCCAAGATTTTCAGGCTGCCGATCGTCCTTTCTTTTGTGCCCTCATTTGATTTTAATTATAAGCGTAAGCGGCACAGAATACAACAGGTAGTTAGCCGTCAATTTCAGGTATATCGTGAGCGCGCCATGCAGCACGTGCGACTTTTTTTGGCAAAAGTTGTTTGTAGCCGTGCAATTCCATGCGACGGCGAATAGCGTGGCCTGTCAGACCGGCCGCATATATACCATGCCACTCGACGTACGCCCAGTTTTCTCCGACAGGAATGCCACTTGGTGGTGTGCTTGGGCGAAAGGCGACAAGAGGTTTTTTTGCTTTCAATCGAGCGAGATGATTTGCTACAAAGGTTGCTTGGTTAAGCGCAGGCCATGCCATCCCGCTATGTTTAACGTTGTTATTGTCTCCGAGTACGAATACGTTACGCGTCCCCTCTAGATACTGATTCACTTCAACGTGACCGTTGGGTGTTAGTTTGAAGAAGTCGGTATGTTTCTTGAAAAATGAGTGGTTTGCGACACCGGATGTCCAGATGGCTGTTTCGGTCGGCACTTTTTTTCCTTCAATCGTAATGTAGTCTTTATCGAGCTGTTCAACCTTGTGGTTGGTCAAGACTTTAATGCCAAGTTGCTTTAGTCGCTTCGTCACAATTCGACTTGCGGTTTTTGACATACGAGGTAGAATGCGAGGCCCTGCCTCGACGAGCGTCACGCGGACATTGGGCCGATTCACTTGATGCACGAGCGAGAGGTGTTCTAGGTATTCGTGAAGGGCACCTGCTAGCTCTACTCCTGTCGGGCCGCCGCCAATGACAACATAGTTTTTATCGAGGCGTCGATTTTTGATAATTTCATCCTGAATATGATCATTAAACTCTTTGACTTCCTCGAGCGTCTTGATGCCGTACGAGTGTTTGGCGATGCCTTTAATATCAAAGAATGTCGTGACAGAGCCGATCGCGAGTATTAGCTTGTCGTAATGAAAGGTGGCACCTTCGCAGGTGATAGCCTTGCGATCGGTGTCGATAGCTTTGAGCGTGTCTTGAACGACGGTTACATTCTTGTTACCTGCAAACATTACTTTGAGTGGCACGACAGATTCGGCAAGGCTCTTGCCGGTCGCCGTGGCATATAGTGTTGCGTGATGCAAGAAATGATCTTCGTCTGAAATAAGTGTTACTTTTCCGATTTTTCTTTTACTGATTTCGAGTGCGGCTTTGACACCGGCAAACCCGCCACCGACAATAACTGTGTGCATATTTTATCCCCTTTACCGCTTATGATAGCAGATATTGAAACCATGACCAATAGTCAGTATAATCAGTGACGTTTATGGATGATGTAATACACGAAGCTACAAATGACATTGTTGATTTTTTCTCAAGCCCGAATGCCTACCGTTCGGTACTTTTGATGATTGTGTCGATAGCAGTTGCTTACTTTGCAAGTAAGTATCTTGCGCGGCTTATAATTTTTATTGCTCAGAAGGTCGCACTTCGCAGTGAGCAGGTGCCTGATGATGCGGTGGCGATTAGGCTTCGCCAGATAGAGACATATCTCAGTGTGACTGTGGCGATTGTCCGGGCGGCAGTGGTTGCGGTTGTTGCTTATGTCGTATGGCGACTCTGGAGTCCTGTGTCGAGTAGCGGGGCGGCAGCAATCGGAGCGAGTGCGTTTTTTATTGTGTTCGCAGGTCAAACGCTCGGAATGGTGCTTCGCGATATTACAGCAGGTGTCATCATGATTACAGAGCAGTGGTTTCATGTCGGTGACTACATCAAGATAGAACCCTTCATTGATTTATCTGGCGTCGTTGAGCGATTTACGTTGCGTTCTACAAAGCTTCGTACGCTTAGTGGTGAGGTGGTATGGGTGCATAATCAGCAGATTCAAGCAGTGCATGTGACGCCGAATGGCGTGCGCACTCTCGCAGTGGATCTATTCACACGAGATATTGATCGTGCCAAGACTGAGCTTCAGGAATTGATTCGTATGATGCCAACTGGCGATTCTTTGTTGCCAAAATCTCTTAAGATCAAGAAGTCCGAGCAGTGGGGTGCTGATGTCTGGCGTATTGTTGTTGTGGGGCAGACAGCGCCAGGGCGTGAATGGTTGATTGAGAATTTCTTTGTGAACGCGATCAAGGAAATTGATGCGGATAAAAAGAATAGGAAAGACCGTATCTTTATGTATGAGCCGCTTGCACGACACGCTGACCCTGCCGCTGAGAAGAAATTCAAACGTGCTATGCGCATCAAGCGTGATGAGTAGTTGTCGGTTGGTATGATTGGTGGCAAGCTCGTATCGCACGGGAAGGCTCATGAAAAAATCACCATTCTGGGTGAGTATAGTGTTTCATATCACGCATCTGCTATCGTGACACCGTTTTCTGGTGAAGTTCGGTGCGAGCTGAGGCAGTCAGAGCGCAGACTTGGCCTGAGATCAAGTGCGGCGATATCGGTAGCAATTACGAGGGCGTTCTACGACTATTGATTGCCTTATGTATTGTGTCGATGGTGTGCTGATGTATTGAAACAGGCATGTCCGAGACAGGCATGGATCCAGTCTCTGGTAGGCAAAGCGGCATTCAGCTAGGGCTCGTCAAATAGCCCTGAATTTGCTACACTATGACAGTGACCCGAAGGGGTATAGTACAGCGGTTAGTATTCCGGTCTCCAAAACCGGCGACCTAGGTTCGATTCCTAGTACCCCTGCCATAATGGATAAAGCGCATTTTCGGCGCTTTTTTCGTTTATTTGACCACTGTTATTTTCATTGTCTGTAAAAGTTCTATCATTTGATTTTAATGTTTGTAGTAAATCGCGAGTTTTCGAACTATACTTTGCGATTAGTTCGGCTCGATCCTTCAAGCTAACAGATACGGCATCGTTCTTAAACACGATATTTTCGAACAGTTCTATCAAAATCTGGCGCTTTTCGTCATCATCCTTTTCGTCGTAGTATTTAGCTGCTCGCTGAGATAGTTCAAGCATGTATATGCCGCGTCGCTTACGCTCTGTGACGGCGCTGTCAAACGACGCCATGGCAAGCTCTAAAGTCTCAATTTCACTCATGAATGACTCGTGCTTGGTCTCATATCGCTCCTGCGTAATAACGCCAGCAAGCTTGTCATCGTACAGGGCCTCATCCATAGACTTGATGCGCTCTATACGTGTCTTCGTGTTTTGCTCGACTTCTGCGCGGTTATCTGCAGCTTTCTCGACATCAGATTTCATACTCTCAACAACCCACTCTAGAATACTCTGAGAGGGACATAGAAGGCGCTCAAGCTCCTGCTTGACAACCTCTTGCACGACATCTTCTCGGATGTACTTATACTTACGATTCTTACATCGTTCGTCACGACGCTGGCAGGCTCCATAGTAACGGCCTTTCTGTAGTTGCCATGAGACCTGACTACAACACGTAGCACAGGTAACAACACCCTTGAGAGATACGTTGTGGCGTACTTGTTTCTTGGGTCGTTTGCCATGCAGCTTATCTTGCACAGCCTCCCACACTTCGCGCCTTACTATTGGTGTTTGAGCGCCGGGATACTCCTGTCCGTTAAAGCGATTGATTCCTATGTAAAAAGGGTTGAGGAGGATTTTATGTACGTGACTTTCTGGTATAGGCCTGCCGTTACGTGTCGTCAGGCCGATTTCTCGCATCTTCGCAGCAACAGATTCAATTGATTGGCCAGGCTTTAGGTATAGTTCAAACATCGCCCGAACTGAGTTCATCGTGGCTGGATTAGGTACGTGTATGCGCTTGCCATGATCTGTTACGGTCATATATCCAACAGGAGGTACGGCCGGTAGCCATCCTTGTGCTAATTTTTCTGCCCAACCTTTCATGGCCTCTTCTCGTAGGTTGTCGGTGTACTTCTTCGCGACAGCTAGGTGGATATTCCACATAAACTTTACGTCTGACTTCGACTCTTTGTGTAATTGAATGTTTTCTTTTACGAGATGGAGCATTCGATCGGCATCCTTGCTAAGCCAGTCATCAATAGCAACGGCATCCTTCATATTACGCGTTAGCCTGTCGGTCTTTTCGACTGCTAGATGATAGATAGCGTTCTTATTCATGTAGGTGAGCAGTTCTTTGAATATCTTGCGACTTTGTTCCTTTGACGCTGTTTCGGCTATCTTGAATATCTTCTCGACAGCAAACCCCTTATTGGCGCAGTATCCCGTCAGGAGCTTAACTTGAGAATCGAGGGAATACCCCTCGTCTTCTTGAGATTTACTTGATACGCGAGCCAGTATTACAGCTCTGCTTTTCTTATTCATTATCTTCACCCTCCATTCGCGAAACCCCTAAGATCTCTCTGTCGCCAGCGAGTACCTTATATACGGTTATTAGACTTTCTCCGATGTTCTTCGCTTCTTCATGGGTGACTGGTCGATCTTGTTCAGACTCAAGTATCTGGCGCAGCTCTTCGATGCGCTCGTTATTGACGGTTATAACACCGACAAGTTTTTGCGTGATACCCTTGAATGACTTTTTACTTACCATATACCCTCCATGAAACGAAAAAGACGCTCCGAGATTGGTTACGTCTTAATAATTCAGCTAGCTACGATTATCGCTACTTATCCCAGGGTCGTCCTGGCTTTGGTCGTTCTTTTAGTTCTTTCTTTACTAAGTCCTTGAGCTGCTTATCTCCAGTGCTTGCGAGCAACTGAAGCATAAGCTCGCTCAATGTGAGTCCTTTTTGCTTTGCGACGGCCTTCGCTCGTTCACGCAGGTCGTCGGTTACGCGGATTTGCATACTGACTATCTTTCTGGACATTTGCCCTTATTTTAACATGTAATGCTATTTACTTGTAACTAGCCGAGTTATTAACGTACAACCTCTATATAAATAGTATTACTAATTAACATAAAAAGCAATACTAATTAAACCTATTTTTGATGTATTATTTACTAACTGTGCATAGGTAGTAAATAGTCATTATTTAACAGAGGTGTGTATTTACTTTTTGCTCTCCTCTTATATATACTACGTATAGGAGAGAGAAGTGGTTATGAGAAGTGACGAAAGTAATCAGAAATTAACTGTCGGGCAGCAACGTATTCTAAAGTTATTATTCAAGTTCAGATTTGTATCAGCAGGGTTATTAGCTATGGTTATGGGTATTCGTAGAGAGGGTGTCTATCAAGTCTTAGAGCAGCTAGTGAGTAAAGGTTTAGTGACAAAAGTATACAAGGAGGAGTGGCGCATAGATCGTAAACCGGCATACTATTATTTGAATAAGTCTGGCGTAACAGTTACTCGCAAGGTTATGGACGTTAAAGAGTCTGTGGTTCACGCTCTGTATAAGAATGACGAGATGACGAATGATTTTGTCGAGCATAGCCTGAAGCTTACCCAGTGCTACGTGTCTATCATGCAGCACCTCCCCGAAGGCTCAGATGTATTCTCCAAGACCGAGATCAACCGTTTCAAACAGTTCCCTAAAAACCGTCCAGACCTATATATACGCACTCCGGAGGGTAAAGAGGCTATCGTGGTTATCGTCGACGACAAGCCCCTTTATATCGTCCGTAAACGCCTAGAGGAGATAGTGACACACAGTGAAGACGAAGGCTGGTCGTCTGATAATTACCCTCATATTTGCTTTATCTTAAAAGACCATTCAGCAAAATACAGCTTTCTTTACACTACCGAGAAGAAACTTGAAAGTATGGGACTAGAAGACGACGAACTCCCAATATTGGCGGCATCTATCGAGTCATTCGATAAACCCATCGCCTCACCATGGTCTTCACCCCTTAAGCCGAAAGAATACGTTAAGCTGTTCGCATAGCCTTCAGGTAACACGCTGGCGTGACGATTGCTCGTAAGCTCGCGCGCGAGTAATGGTCACGGTTCCATCGCCCTATATTAGACAAGACCCGAGATTTCGTTGTCCGTCGAGTGTGGCAGGCGTGTGCGTTCTGTCCATCGGACAGTACGTGCCGACTGCTGCGCTTGACGTGGCAACTATTAAAACAATAATCAACCGATGTCGTACCGTAGGTGCGTCCCTGGTATGGTTCATTCTTGCACTTGAGGGCTTCACTGCGGAACGCATGTGAATGTCCGAAAGGGTAAGTATGGAGCATGCCTATGTGTTATTGGTTGGATAGACATTTAAATAGTCCTTTAGGACTTTTTGAATGGTCTACCCGTTATATCTTTTCTGGCTTAGGCAGTTTTATGTCTTGCCTAGGACGGTCAACTAAAGCCCCGGATAGCTCACAAGCCTACCTGTCGTCTCTTCGTTATATTCATCGACAAGCTCCAGCTCGTAAAGCCGCTCATCGTAGTACTCACATAGCTCACTGGCCAGCCGAACCAGCCTCTCATCCATCTCCCAGTCCTCGACAGTGCAGCTGTTGGCAACCGCGCCACGCATCCCACCGCCTAAGTAATTCTGATAGGCGCTCAGATACTCATCTTCGTAGCCAAAGCCGCTTAAATCTAGTTCTACGCCTCCACCACGGTGACTAATTTCTTCTCGGGTAATGTTTTCTTGAATACTCATTTCAAACTCCAATGCTTTAATTTCTACTAAACCAAAACGGAGCTGTTTAACGTCCAGCTCCACGACGTAACGCACCAAACTAAAACCGAGGAGCTAGTACTCCTCGGCTAACATGATGGTGAGAACTCGCTGACAATCCGAATCTAGCGGATCGCACCAGTTTTTCAAATTCTCATCGTAATAATCTATTTTCCAAAACACCTTCTCGCCAGCTACGACAAGTGAGCCAAAATCATGCTCACCGTACGGATCGTTATCTTCCGTAAACGCTACATAGTCCCTAACGCCAACAAATACTTCGTTGGCGGCGGATCCCATCGCAACGATTCCTTTCGTGACGGTACAACCTTGCATATTGCGACGGTGTTCGTCGTTTAGCGCAGCTATCTTTACTGACGTTTCGTTTTGTATTGCTTCTGTGGTCATATAACCCTCCTTGCTTAAGGAGAGGGCTTTCTCCCTCTCTGTCCAGAAGGGCTCGGGATGACACCAAAGCTGTCAAAGGTGGAGATTCCCCTTAAGATATTCAATTAAAAAAAATGATCCATATCTTAGGGTGCGAATACGACCTTGATAGTTTTGGTTCACCCGTATACTGAAGAGACAGAGGGAGGAAGACACTTACGGGGATATGCCAAGCTATCTTTCTGGTGTAAAAACAATTTTTGATATACTCGTATATAAGTTATGTATTATGAGGTATAAAGCGCATGGTTAAGGGATTGAACGAAAAAAGAGAACTCAGCGGGCGCAGAGGTATTTTTAAAAAAAGTGCAACTATCGTAAGTGTAGTTCTAGGAATTGCACTTATTGGTTCACTGCTATTTCTTACTAATCTTCCTGCTCCAGATATTAAGCAGGTGCAGCCCGTAATGGGGGCTAAGGGCCGTGCGGAAGGAAATGCACTGGCTGGCAGTACGGTTAAGTTGTATGTCAACAATGCGTTCGTAGACTCATCTAAGGTTAATGAAAGTGGTGAGTTTTCCATTGAGTTTACTAACGACACCGAGGGTGAAATAGATGTAACCACGACTCAGAGCATCCTATTCTTTGTAAGCAATAGAAGCAGCCCTCAAAAGTCCACGGTTGATCTTACGGCGCCTAAGGCGTCTACGGTCAAAATTAATGCACCTCCCACTCGTGTTACCGAGGATAGTACGCCGATTAGCGGCACTATAGGAAAAGATGACGTGCTTTTAGTTAACTCAGAAGAGTATAAGCCAAATACGCAAGGTGAGGTAAGTAGCAAATATAAACTGAAGAGCGGTATAAATAAGTTAGAGCTGCGAGTGCGCGACGCTGTAGGCAATACCAGTGACGTCGTACATACCTTCACTGTGAATTATGATAATAAAAAGACGTCTTTTATGTCATTCAATTGTAGCGAACCTGACGCAAAGGAGGCTTGCCTCGAGATCGGTCAGTGGACTGGATATAACGGACAAAATAATGCGTTACCGATAGCTGGTAAAGTCGGAGAGGACATCGTTAGCGTAACTGTTGATGGCAAGAATATAAAATGGGATGAGAGCGGTGTTGTATTCCAGAGGATTAGTTTATATCTAGCCGGAGGGATAAACAAATACAGGGTTGAGGTTAAAGACAAATATGGCGGTACAGCTTCTGGGTATGTGCAAACAACGTCAGAAAGTACGTATAACCAGTATAATATTAACGTTCGCTAGTTTTACTGCGGGGTAGTTTAACGTCATACCCTAGGACGGAGTACACTCCCGATTACTTTCTGCTATCTCATACCAGTTCACTCTGCCTAGAGAGGTGGAGAGCAAGTCGCTCGTCATGCTGGCTTCATCTGTGTCGATGATCCAGTGTACATACTGTTCAAGCTCTTCGGCTTGCTCGTCGCTATCGAAGTTCTTGATGATAGACCGGAGTTCCTCGTAGTAGCACTCGTCGTTTGTGAGCCACAGGTTCACGACCCACGTCTCGCGATTAGTCCACCCATTGTACTCGGCGGCTAGAGTTTGTGTTGCTTCTGCTATGCTGTGCATGGCTTCCTCCTTTACTTTACGTAACGGCCTGCCAGCACGGAGTCGCATGGCAAAGGTGTCAGAGGTGGAGATTTCGCTTGAAAATAGCCATTAAAAGAAGAAAGTATAAAGATATTTTAAGGAGCGAATACTACCTTGATACTATTGCTCGACTCGTATAATGAAATAGTACGTGAAGTAAGGAGTTATTTTATTGCAACTTTTCTGTAAATATCTTGAAATGTCTGAAATTGTATAATAGGTATAGATGAAAATATAAAAAGACAGAGAGGAAGCGATTCATTCTCAATGACGAATCACCACTATAGCCTACATGTCGAAAAGATAGTATGAAATTTGCTACAATAAGAGCAATGAGTCAAGTTAGGGTAACGGGTGCATTACTTCTGAGGTAAGCAAAATGAATGACTATAACTTTAATGTTTTAACGTGGGGTGAGTTTGAGGAATTCACTAAAGACCTACTTTCAGAAGAAATGGGTATATCGTTTCAGGCGTTCGCGGATGGAGCGGATGGTGGTGTCGACCTAAGATACTCGGTACATGACAATGAGCGCACGATTATTGTGCAGTGTAAGCGCTACAAGAGCGTGTCGGGTCTAATGGCAAATTTAGCCAAAGAGCGCCTAAAGCTAGATAAAATGAGTCCTGCTCCCGAGAGGTACATCCTCTCAGTATCACTAGACCTTACCGAGGAAAAGGTAGACGATATAGTTACGCTATTCTCGCCATATATCAAACAATCGAGCGATATACTTACGCCCAAACAGTTGAATAGTTTGCTACACAAGCATCCCGGCGTCGAGAAGAGGCATTATAAGCTCTGGATCGCAAGCAGCAACGTACTACAAACAATACTTTCAAGTAGGGTGTCTAATTATAGTGGTCTTATCAAAGAAAAGATTATCGACACGCTAGCAACCTATTCTCCAACGCCAAGTTTTAATGAGGCCATGTTAACACTTAAGGAGCATGGGTTTATTGTCATTGCTGGCGAGCCTGGAGTAGGAAAAACGACACTTGCCGACGTTATGAGCTACTACTTGCTTGGTGAAGGTGATTTTAATGAGTTGGTCGCCTTGCCACAAGATATCAATGACGCCCTAGAGATGATGAGCAGTGACCCTGACAAGAAGCAGATTTTCCTGTTTGATGACTTTCTGGGGAGTAATTACCTAGATGATAAACTATCTCGCAGAGAGGATGGCATATTTAGGACATTGATTGAAAACGCAGGCCGTCTAAGAAAAAATAAGGCACTTATTATGACGACGCGTGAGTATATACTTCATCAGGCTCAACAAAGCACCGAAGTGTTTAAGGATCAGGGCTTTCTTGACGCGAAATATATTGTCGACTTGTCTGAATATGACTTGGTGACAAAAGCCAAGATCCTCTACAACCATCTCGCGGTATCGGATATACCAGAGAATCACCTTGAATATTTTGTCGACAAAAAAGTATATAGAAGTATCGTGAGACATAGGAACTATAATCCACGCCTCATTGAAGCGATTAATAAGCAAAAGCTTTGGTTGGATTGCCTGCCAGAATCATTTTGCGATAAGGTAATCGAACTATTTAATAATCCTTGGATGTTATACGAGGATATCTATATGAATAAGATCGACGAAAATGCTCGCAATATTATGCTGGTGATGATGTCTATCGGAAGAAATGTACGCTTTGAATATCTACATAAGGCAGTAGTTTCTTTTGATGATACGATCGACGAAACGCAGCTGCGCCGATCTATTGATGTGCTTGAAGGTACATTCCTGAAAACATCAAAAGATAAAGATGATCAGATCGTCGTAGACGTATTGAATCCTACTATTTACGACTTTATCACCCACTATTATCGCGGACACAACCACTCGATTGAAAAGCTCATTAGAAGTGCCGTATACCTCAACCAGCTTACGCATCCATTCGCAATCAGTGCGGTTAGTAGCAGTTACGAATTACGGGCGTCGCTATCTGGCTATATTCCTATCGTACTAAATGAATCGGGTGTTGAAGCGATGAAGGAAAAAGTCCTCAGTAGCTGGCAGCAGCTGCCATGGTTAGGTAATTCAGGTACTCCTGAGAGCTTTGATCTTTTTGATAGCATATCGAGACTCTCTGATGTGTCGGATGCTATAGAGGAAGTCAATCAAGAGTTCTATCGGGCTGTACTTGCGACATTGCAGTCTTCTATCCCTCATACTCGAGACGTTTCGGCCGCACTTAATGCCTTTGATACGTACTGTGATTCCGACGACCTACCAGATGAAGTGGCAGATAATTTTGTACACTCGGCTGTAGGTGCTGTCGGTACCTATGAAGACATGAAAACAGTGGCTGAGATAGGATGGAGCTACGGCATCAAAAAGTTTGTCTTGGATCGCATAGCCGAAAGAATAGCTCAGGACGAGTATTATGAAGACATTCTTAGCGAAGAGGTGCGACAGCGGTTAATGGACGGCGAGAAGGATATCGATATTAAAGATGAGATGAACGACACGCTAGAATATTGTGGCCTTGATGGAAGTTTTGTAGATTGTACGTTTGATGCATGGGCCGAGCCGCCAGATGACTATGACGGGTCAAGCTTTTACTCTAAAGACAATGATGCTTTTGAAGCGCAAAGAGACATGGAATCGGATGACAATTCGCACATTGACAGTGTCTTTCAGCCATTAATTAATAGATAGCATGGAAGTATGGTGTTACGACATGAACAGCTATGTTATGCGAAGGCTATCCAGTCTTCATTTTAAACCGCACCAGCTTAGACTCAAACATTTTTATATCATCGATATTGCCATTGTCGGCAAAATTAGGGTTCTTGCTGACGAATGTGCTTCTTATACCTAAATTGATATAGTCTTCACTATCCGTGAGGATATCCACAAATAGCAAGCAGCCGACAACATTATTAGCTACATACTTATTCATCTCGACAGTTGCTTTTTTCAGATCAAACCGTAGGGCACCAGTCTCCATACCGTTATTAAGTGGAAAGACAACTACGGCTGCGAGTGTGGCTTCTTTCTGGAAGTGCTTCGAAAACCTTGGGAGTTTCTTTGCCAGAAGGTCGTTAAGGCCGTTAAATTTCTCCTTGTATGGGTGAATCTTTAATGACTTCACTTCAATAGGTACAGGCATGGCTGTCATCCCTTCTTTATATTGCACCATAGGCACATGCTCGTAGATAAAACCATCCCAGCTCTTTTTGCCTGTAAAATCTTCCATGGCATCGTCTTGGTTGGGCCGCTGCCACGCAGGTATCATGTTCGTATTACTCAAGGCGTTAGTAGACTCGGCAATCATGATAGCCGCTAGTAGCTCATCGACTCGCTGGTTGGCCTCGAAATCATAGGGCTGCAGCTCGGGAACCTTGGCCGCATACTTTCCGAATATCTTCTGAATTATCTCGACGTCATCTATGGCTGTCGTGGCACGCATTTCACGAACAAGGTAGTCTGTAATGAGCGTTTTTAGCATCCTAAAGTCAGGCGCGCTCTGTATGGCAATATCTCGTTTGCCGAGAACTTTACCGTTGATATTAATAACTGATGGGTCGCTCTTCATATTTCTATTGTACCTCGCAAGGTGACAGGACATAAAAGAACCCGACATTACGCCAGAATAGAATAAGCGTAATGTACTGGATATACAGGCAGGGAACTCGAGCAATCAGGTTTCTTCTACGGTATAATGAGCAACAGATGCATCTTTCAAAAACAGACTATATCACTTACCTCAAACATCCGGCTTGGCTCTGGCTACGCAAGCACGACCCAGATTTTCTACCGACACCTGATGAAAATTCACAGGCAATCATCGACGAGGGCCGCGAGTTTGAGCAATTAGCCGAGCAGATATTTCCGGATGCGATTCACCTTGATCGCAATAACTATGCCGATATACAGGAGTGGGCAGATGAGACCAAGGTTTTATTGAAGCAGGATGTCGATACTATATTGCAGGCGGCTTTTGTCTATGACGGCTTCTTGTGTATCGCTGACGCTATCACAAAAGACGGCGACTCTTACATACTGACAGAGATTAAAGCCACTACTTCACCGGATAAGGAGCATATCTGCGACCTCGCATTTCAAAAGACCGTTATTGAATGGAGCGGCTTTCCAGTTCGCACTACGCAAGTGCTTCACGCTAATAAAGAATATCTTCGCAGCGGAGATATCAGCCTTAAGGATATCACCGCCTTCACTGACGTCACAGATAAAGTTAATAAAGAAATACTTACCACCCCAGAGAAAATGCGTGAAGCAGCAAAGGTTGCGGAAAGCGACACGATGCCGAGCGACTCGCTTCGCCACGTCGGGCTCGGCGCTGCCGGCGACTATCGCGAGATATTCTACAAACTCCATCCCGACATTCCCGAGTACAGCATCTATGATCTCGCCTCAAACAAGGGCGCTGGCACAGATAAGCTCATTGGGCAGCTTGAAGACGACGATGTTAAGCTTATCGTCGATATTCCAGATTCAACAAAGCTACAAGCACATCAGCAAGATCAGGTGCGAGTAACGAAGCTCGATGAACTCATTATTGATAAAGAGGCCATTCAATCATTCCTCGACGATATTGAATTTCCAGCCTACTTTCTCGACTACGAGTCGATCAACCACATCTTCCCGCCATTTGATCATACCTTCCCGTACCAGCAGGTCGTGTTTCAATACTCACTGCACATCATGGACGAGAATGGCAATGTCACGCACAAGGAATACCTTCACGATACCAATACGAATCCGGCCGAGAATATCATCCAGCGCCTACAAGAAGACATTGGCGATAAAGGCTCGATCATCGTCTGGAATAAGACATTTGAATGCTCGCGTCATAAGGAATACGCCAAGTTCTACCCAAAACATGCAGCATTCTTTGAAGACCTCAACGAACGCACTGTTGACCTTGCTGATATCTTTAGCAAGCGAATGTACCTTGACAAGAAACTAAAAGGGAAGTACTCAATCAAAAAAGTACTACCGCTCCTTTGTCCTGAGCTTTCGTACAAAGAACTCGGCATTCAAGAAGGTTCAACTGCCAGCCGGTCATGGCGAGAAGCGATTGTAGACGGAACAAGGCCGGACAAAGATCAGATTCTTACTGACCTGCGCGAATACTGCGGACTGGATACTTATGCGATGGTAGCCATATATAACAATCTTCAAGAATTAGCCTTAGAGAGCTAAATATCAATAATTTTATAATAGATAGTGAGGGTACTATTATTATAAAAACTCGCTCTCAAAGGAGACGTATATGCGTTTAATATATAAACTATTTAATAGAAAACAACTATTGCTGCTCGATAGTGTCAAGCAAGGTCACACTCACTTTGGCTATTCAGCGCAGCAAGCCCTGAGCTCGCATAGTCGTGAAGACATTGAATACCTGGAGCAGAAGAATCTAATTGAAGTAAAGCCTGACATGGAGTGGGGCTATGTAAAGCTTTACCCCACCACCAGAGGTAACAGCCTAGGGAGGACTCTTTTCGAAAAGCGAAAAGCCTGGAGTGGAGCATCTGCATATCTGGAGAAGTTATCTGTTCCGGTTTTGAGTGGCACTATCTTGGCTGTTATGTCTATTCTTATGGCATTTTGACTTATAGCCGGCCTAAAATATCAGCATGTAAAAATGCTGTATTTATTATATAATATCCATAAAGGAGAGTGCCCGCACAGCGATGCGTATTCGTTTCAAGCCATACGGTATGAGGCACGAAAAAAGATACCAAATGCTATCAATAGAAGATAAGATTGCCACTTGGCTTAATGAACGTCCTGATTGGATGCGAGTCCTCGTTGATCATATACTCATTCTAGGTTCGGTAGACAACGAGACTCTTAAGTCCCTAGCTACTGACTTGATGCAGAAGAAAGTCACCGTATCCTCTCAACCACTAACCGCGACAAGCCTACCTGTATCATCATCGACTGGCTCGAAAGTTGAGCTGCTCGAGATACGTGACCTCGTAAATATTAATGCACTAACTACGGATAGTAGCCTTACGTTCGGAGAAGAAGGGCTAACCGTTATATATGGAGACAACGGGAGTGGCAAGTCGGGGTTTGCAAGACTAGCCAAGGACGTAGTAGCGGCACGCCATAAACAAGAAATTCTACCCGACGCATTCAATAGCGATAGTGACACTGAACAGAGTGCTGTCATTAGATATAGAGTGGATGGTCAGGATAAGACACTTAGTTGGCCGACGGGAGTTGCAGCTGAACTGACGCAGATTCACTTTTATGATGAAGCTTGTGGGGATGACTACCTTGTGAGCGATACCGAGTTAGCATATAGACCCTCCGCCTTAAAGATACTTGACGAACTCATTCACGCTACCGATAACTTGAGGGCAATTCTTGATGAAGAGCATTCAAAGCTAAATATGAGTAAGTATCAGATAGAGGGTCTTCAGCCACTCACTGAATCATCCAAATTCCTGAATTCACTAAGTGCTAATACAACATCCGATGAGATCGAGGCGGCTACACTGCTAGATGATGATGCCGAAGATCGCCTAGCGACGCTCATACAAGAGGAGGCTCGACTCCAGTCAACGAATCAGGCTAAGGAGAAGAAGCGACTAGAAGATGTCGCAAAGAACTTAGAAATGCTCGCTGCGCATTTTGACAAAATTAGCAGCGTTCTTGGCATTGAACCTGTTCGCAGTCTCGAAAAGAAGATAGCTCACGCACAGACGCTACGCCAAGCTGCAGATGCTGCATCCAAGGTTAGTTTTACCGATGAACCGCTGGAGGGTATAGGTACTGAATCATGGCGTGCACTCTGGGAGGCTGCTGAAGAGTATTCTCAGCAGGAGGCGTACCATGAACATGAATTTCCGTTTATCCAGAAAGGTGCCGTCTGCCCGCTTTGCCAACAATCACTGAGTGAAGATACAGCAACTCGTTTAAATAGGTTTAAGACATTTGTAAATGATCAGACCGCCAAGAAAGCGAAAGATGCCGAGAGCGAGGCTAGCAAAAGTATCAGTTATGTGAATGAGCTAGACATATCAACAGCCACTACCACTAACGCCTTAACTGCTTTGGAAGTAGAGCTACCAGAGCTTGCCACTAGCCTAAAAAAGGCTCTGACAACTGCAGAGGATGCGAAAACACGACTTGGTCAAAGGTTACGCAAGGAAACCGAAGAAGAGGCACTGAATCTTGAGGCTGTTGACACCGACAATCTTCGAAATCAGGCCTTAGAGGTTCGCGGACGTTCTGAAAAAATAGATGCAGCAGCCTTTGCCGCTCAACTAAAAGGTGCATCTACTCGGAAGTACGAACTTGCGGATAGAATCGAACTGGCGAAGCATCTAGATAGGATTAAGGATGAAGTGGTACGGCTACAAAAAGTTCGTGATATTGGGGTACTGAAAAATACCATAGGCACTCAAGCGACCACAGTATTCTCTACAGGTCTTGCCCGAGTGCACGTAAACGAAGTTGTAAACGACAGGTTCGCTCGAGAATCGGAAATGCTTGGGCTTGATCGAATTAAGCTTGCTGATAAGGGTGGCGATAAAGGAAAATTACGCCATAAGCCCGCATTGCTAAACTCTACTCTTCAGACTAAGACTGTGCAGGATGTCCTTAGTGAGGGCGAGCAGACAGCGCTTGGCATAGCGGGTCTTATGACAGAAGTGTATCTCGACGCTAGCGAATCAGCACTGATACTTGATGATCCTATTACGTCGCTTGATCACGGCAGACGTGAAAAAGTTGCACGCCGACTCGCAGAGCTTGGTAGAAATCGACAGGTCGTTGTATTTACACATGACCTAACGTTCTTGGGAGATCTCGTCAAGGCTGCTCAGGAGTCGGGTGTAAAACTGACCGAGCGCTCTATAATCAAACATCGAGACAATACACCTGGTCACGTTCTAGAGACTCACCCATGGAAAGCAAAAGATGCAAAACAGCGTATTGGTGCTCTGCGAGAAAAGTTAGCAAAAATAAAAAAAGAGTCTTCTACTATTGAACCAGAAGAGTGTGACGAGCGCATCCAGTTGTGGGCTGGTTTTCTCTCGGAAACTCTAGAACGTATTGTACGTAATGACATTGTTGGTGCAGTCGTTGATCGTGGAACCGCCGAAGTGAAGCCAAGAATGGTAAAGCTACTGGCGGCTATTACAAAAGAGGACAACGACGAATATCAGAGTATTTACAGCGAAGTTTCAAAGTGGGCTGCGCGACATGATAAAAGTGAGGGCGTAAACTTTATCGCCCCGTCATTTGACGACATGGAGGCAATTTTGGCTCGTTTAGACAGCTGGTATAAAACAGTAAAAACATACAGTCAAAACACCAACAGTACAGCTTAGTGCTCGAACTATACTATCTGTGGACAAACCTTTAACTACAGAGGTGGTATGTAATATAACCTAATTATATCAATAGCGGCCAAACTCCACTTATGCTGTATAATGTATATAAATGGAGGGTTATAAAAATGACTAAGAATCAGGGTACTGACAACAAACCTAAACTGCTTTCGCTATTCTCTGGCTGCGGTGGACTCGACCTCGGCTTCGTGCAATCAGGCTACGAAGTTGTATGGGCAAATGACTTTATGCACTGGGCATGTCAAACGTATAAGAGAAATTTTGGAGATCATATTTACGAAGGCAGTATTGAGGATGTTGATTTCAGCGAGCTCCCTGATTGCGACATTATTACTGGCGGATTTCCATGTCAGGATTTCTCGATGCTTTGGAAGCGTGGTGGCCTAGAAACCGAACGTGGAAACCTGTACACCTACTTTGTTAAGGCGGTTGAAGTGAAGCGACCCAAAGTATTTATCGGGGAGAACGTCAAAGGAATACTATCGGCCAATAAAGGCGCGGCTATTGAACAGATCGTGAAAGACTTTGCAGCTCTTGGATACACCGTGAAGTACCGCTTAAATAATTTCGCAAAATACGGCGCACCTCAGCTCCGAGAGCGAGTGCTTATCGTGGGTATTCGTAACGACCTAGATTATGAGTATGAATTCCCAGAATATACTCACGACGAAACTAACTACTTCACGGCAGGCGAAGCCCTAAAGGGCGTTGAGAAAGTACCATTCAATAATGAACATCAAAATATCAAAGATAAGACTCGTGAGATGCTTAAGTTGATTCCCGAGGGAGGAAACTTTACGTCTATACCTAAGGATAGCCCTTACTACGTCAAGGGCATGATTAGTCATGTATATCGACGCCTTGATCGAAACAAGCCGTCTACTACCATTATTGCAGGTGGTGGCGGTGGTACATGGGGGTACCACTACGAAGAGCCTCGCCCGCTCACCAACAGGGAGCGTGCTCGCTTATTCGGCTATCCGGATGACTTCATATTTGAAGGATCAATTACAGAGGTGCGCCGGCAGATTGGAAACTCTGTACCGCCTATCGCCGCAAGAGTATTTGCCGAGCACCTAAAGCCCGTGTTTAAGGAAGGTCTGAGCAAGGTGTCCGTCTTATCCAAAGAAGATGGTATAATAAGCGAAGGAATTAACCTGAAACCGGCACTTGCTCTGGATTGACGTGAGTTTAATATATTCGAATTACCCACCCCTAAAGACTGAATCCGAAACCTATCATAGCGCTTTTACTGAACTGCTGGAGAGGTCGGATAGGTTAAAGATTGCCTCCGGATACATTTCTGCCGATGCCCTTATCGACCTTAAGAGTATCATCGAGGCGAATAGTGGTCCCTACCTAGAGTTAAACATCGGTATGCACTACTTCGAGGGCCTTACTAAGCAGCAAAAAGAAGCTGTGGAGGATCTTGATAATACGCTTCGCTCAAATAATTTAGGTGGAGTCTATTTTGTCGTCACTTTCCCATTCCACGGTAAGATTATTAGCTTCAAAAACCAAGATCGCACCATAGGCGGGCTGATTGGATCATCGAATCTAACTAATATCGTAGAAAATAAAACAGGTCGCCAATATGAAGTGGACTATAGGCTTCCTGAATCTGACTGTAGCGAACTTGAGGAATTCATCACTCGCTTACGAGAGACGACCACAAGGCCATTCAATGAGTTAGACGTTAAGGTTATAGAGAGTAAGAATAACCTCTTGGATGAACAATACGGCGTAGATAAAGCGGACAGCCAGGTTGTCGAATCAATAAAAGCTAATCCTGATTTTGAGTATGAATTTCGTATACCACTAAAGACTGATGATGCTACTAGAAGTAATCTGAATACATTCAATGGAAAGGGTCGCGAAAACAAGCAGGGCTTTGTTATGCCACGCTCATGGTACGAGGTAGAACTTATTGTACCTAAGTATGTCACAAGCCAGCCCGGATACCCGCAAAGCGACAAGACTGGTGACGGCGGAGTTATTAATGTCATAACGGATGACTGATGGTCATTTAGCTGTAAAGTAAGTGGTGATTTCAGCAAGAATCTACGCTCGCAAAAGGATTTGAAGATTCTGGGTAAGTGGCTCAAAGGTCGCCTCGAGCAATCTGGTGCGCTTAAGACAGGAGAGCTATGCACACAGAGCACTATGAGTGCGTATGGACGTGACGATTTTGTACTAGCTAAGTTAAGAGGACAAGACCTCTGGTATCTTGACTTTGGAGTTGCTGATCGATGAGTCACGCAAAGGAGTACTTATCTCGATTAGCGGAAGACACACCTGAAGCTGTTTTATCTGTTCGCGAAACAATGGATACTATATCCAAAAATAATCTTGCTACTTTTTCGCATATGGATCATGAGGTTGGCCTATTACTAGGACAGGTGCAGAGCGGAAAGACTGGGCAGATGTTTGGTGTTATGTCTGCTGCTGCAGATCACGGCTTTGAGCTGTTCTTGGTTCTCACGAGCGGAATGACTGCACTACAGCAGCAGACATTCGAGCGCGCTATGCAGAGTATAGATACTTTTAACGTGTGCAATGAGAACGACGAAGTGCGCTTTTTCAGCAAAAAACTAAGGCAGCCGACGGCAGTTGTTTTAAAGAAAAATGCTAGTGTACTGCGGAAGTGGAAGAATCACTTAGCCTCTTCAGGCTATTGTACTGGTAGGCCTATATTTATCATTGATGATGAGGCTGACGCTACCTCGCTTAATACAAAGGTTAATAAAAAAGAGCTTGAAGAAAAGAGTACTATCAATCAGTTACTTGAGGATATCAAGCAGCTTTGTACCAGCAGCTTCTATCTCCAAGTCACTGCCACGCCACAGCCCCTTTTGCTACAGTCGCTAGATTCGGGCTGGAAACCGAAGTTTATTCATTACTTCCGTCCCGGTAATGGCTATCTTGGGGGATCTTTCTTTTACTCTAAGCCAACTCCTTTCACCAATAAGTCGACTCAAGATGATGAACTGAGCCTTCTACTTGAAACCGACGACACCCCGCACGGATTGAAGCTAGCCGCCACCACGTACTTGATTACTTCAGCACACCAGATGAATGAAAAGCGTAAAGTATGCAACTTCTTGATTCACCCTAGCTCAAAGATTGATGACCACTCGGTTATAATGAGAAAATTAAAAAAGTATATGAAGCAAGTCATTGCCGACCCTCGGAATCCTGTCATACAACGACAGCTCGAGCAGTCTTATGTGGATTTGCGACAATCAAAGCCAGATATTATCGATTTCAAGGACGTGATATCCTTCTTAGAGTCTGATCCTGACTTTAGATATATAACAATGAACTCGGGGCCAGACAGCGAGACCACACCTGACATAGATACCGGCCTTAATGTGGTTGTTGGTGGCAATAGTCTTGGGCGTGGTGTAACGTTTAAAGGGTTGCAGACCGTTTACTATCTACGGTCAGCAAAGAAGCCTCAGGCTGATACGTTTTGGCAGCATAGTAGGATGTTTGGATACGACCGTGATCCACTTCTTATGCGTGTCTTTATGCCACGTGCCTTATATAACCTATTTGCCGAGATTAATAGTTCCAATGAAGTCCTCTACGATCAAATAGAGCAAGGCAATCTCGATAAGCTTCAGCTTATGTTCCCTCCAGGTGTAAAGCCAACTCGTGATAGCGTAGTTGACAGGAGCAAGCTGGACGTATTAGTTGGTGGTGTAAACTACTTCCCTCCAAATCCTGATCAGTCTAATGCCTTCGAGCTTGACCCCGTACTCGAAAGATATGATGCAGATCGCTCCTATCATACAATCAACACAGATGCAGCCATCAAGATATTGTCTAAAATCAAGGACGATAAGATTAATAATTGGAGCATCAGTTCGTATATCTCTGCGCTAAGATCACTATCGTCAGAAAAAGGATTTGAGGATAGTGTAGCACTAATTATCCGTCGAGGAAGGAATATTGGTAATAAAACAGGAACTATGCTTTCCCCGGACGATCGAAGACTAGGCAGTTCAATAGAAAGCAAGTCCGTAATCACCCTATACCGTAACGTTGGTGACCCAGACAAGGGTTGGGACGGCTCGCCATTCTGGATGCCCAACCTGAAGCTACCTAAGGGTAAAGTATTCTATACAGGCAAGACCACCTAGTGTAGGCATATTGACCATTCGATGTTTTATGTGCTACATTTATTTTTGAAGGGTCTTGTATAGTATTGCGACGCTCCGAGGGTATATCTCTTGGAGCGCCTTTTTATTAGGCAGCAAGTCGGTCTTCAACGAAGTTTAGGCCTACCTAGCGTTTGAACGAGTGCTGCATGAGGAGGATTTCCTGTGCCAACACGTACAAGACGACGTCTACGCGAACACACTGTGGGTCTTTTGGCTCGTAAGTGGACATTACGCATTGCAGTGACACTCAGTGGCGATACGAAGCGCCACTCTGAGCTCGCGAAGTGCCTCCCCGGTATTACACAAAAAGTTCTTACCGAAACATTGAGAGAGATGGAGCGAACCGGTATAGTTGAACGGTTCGTCTATCCTGTCGTTCCGCCAAAGGTTGAATATAAGTTAACTGAAGTTGGGTTAGAGCTGCTGAAGCTGTCCAAAGAGTTCGCTAGCTGGTTTGACACTCACCACGAAAACATACACAAAGCCAAAAGAATCTACGACCGACAACGGTAGTGTGTGAACTTATTATCACTTCGATTTTTCCACGAAAAGTCGAAGTCACACCAAACTTGTTTTGGTGGTTACTTAGAGCTGCTTATGTTGCTCAATAGCGTCAAGCACTTCACGATGGCGTAACTTATCACGCCTGTTTTTACGCCTGCTACGAGTAAATAGCCTAAAGATAAAGAAGAATACGCCAAACAGCACGTACATCACGAAATACCAGCATAGAACAAATGTCCACGCACACATAATGAGCATTATCGCAATCAAAGCTAGGGCAAACTTCGCTATAGGATTCTCGACATTGGTAATCTTCCAGATGCGCTGCGCCGATCCGCTGAAGGATAGCGGTGCCGATACAACGACTTTTTCGGATGCTAGTTGACGACTCATATCCCTATTCTACAATAGAAGTATCTCGACACGACATGATGTAAATTGAAAAGATTTTTTGATTGCAATTTCATTTTGCTAGTGTTTTAATATTTTCTCGCCCATCTATCTTAAATCTACGGTTACCTCAAAGTGCCTAGCGTACTCTTGAGGTATTTAGTACCCTCAAAGTGCCGTCTTGTAGCGTATTTCTACCTCTGATATTTTTGTGCTAAGTGGGAGCATTGTAACTAAATATGAGGGGAGCTGCAGTGGGGTTAAAAAAGACATCGCTTATACTAGCATTAGTTATCACAGCTGGACTGCCGATCGTGCTCGCGGAGCCTGCATTTGCACAAACGCCAGGCGGAGTGAGTAACGTAGAAAACTTTATCAGAAGTGTCATTACCGTTCTTGCGGGGCTGGCAGGACTTGTCGCAACCGGCTTCTTTGTTGCCGGTGGGTTTACCTATATCACGAGTTCCGGTAATCCAGAGCAGCTCGATAAGGCTAAGAGAACGCTTACATGGTCTGCTATAGGGCTTGCTATTGTTATTGCTGCCTTTGTGCTCGCAAATATCGTTACGACACTCGCAACACAGGCGTTTGGAGGTTAACACCTGAATATGTGGGGTTTTGAAGATGCCCTCTTGATGGGTCTAGGTACGTTTGCTGACACATCGCATGCAATCGCCTCGATGCGTGAGTATGTCATGCCGGTGGTTCAGATATTATCTGGCCTCGCCGGTCTTGTTTGTGTTTTCTTCATTGTTCAAGCTGGCTATCTATACATAACGAGTAGTGGTAAGCCTGACCAAATGGAGCACGCCAAGGACGTGCTGAAAAAGGCACTCCTTGGCCTGATTATTGTACTTGCCGCCATAACACTCACAACCATACTGACTAATGCCTATGGCACGCCACAAAGTCCCGGCAACGCCACGCTGCCTAGTCTTGAGGCGGTGCAAGAGGAGGAGCAAAGCAACGGCTTCCTTGATATGGTCGTTAAGGCTATCACTGGAGTCTTGGCGCAGATAGTTAACGGAGTAGCGACGCCATTCTTGGGTGCACTCGACTTCTTTACCACCAGTACGCCTGCCATGGCGAGCAATCCGAGTGTCTTTAACTTTTGGTTAGCAATGGTGGGCATAGCCAACATACTATTTATACTCGTGCTTGTACTAATTGGCTTCCACGTCATGAGTGCATCGGCACTTGGTTTTGATGAGGTTGAGCCGAAACACCTTGTGCCACGGGTCGCCATGATATTCGTCCTGATGAATACCTCGATATTCCTGATCGACGGTATTATCGCACTCTCGAATGCCTTAATAAAAGCCGTCGGCTTAATCTCTGGATCGTCATCCGTCTGGGACACCCTGATGAAAGTAGTTGAGCAGACATCCGGCCTAGGTATTGCCGCGCTACTGATTATGGTAGGTTTTGTCATTTGCTCGATCGTGCTGCTGGTTTATTATGTCATGCGTCTTGTCACGCTCTACATAGGAGCGGTACTCGCGCCAATCGTGAGTCTTCTCTGGCTAATCCCTGGCTTCCGTGACTTTACAGAGACAGCATTCAAAACATACCTTACGACCATCTTCGTGCTGTTCGTCCACGTCGCCATACTGCAGCTATCTGCCTCGCTGTTCACTGGCATGGCGACAGCGTCAGGCGACAATGCCGTACCAGACACTCTTATGGCGATGGTGACGGGCATTGCAACTATCCTGATGCTCCTAAAAGCTCAGAGTGTCATGATGCAGTTTAGCTACGTAAGTATGGGCGCACGCAACATGAGAAAGCTCGGGGGCCAGTTTGTAAACGGCGTAAGCTATCTGAGCGGTAAAACAAGAGCAGCCGCAAGCACAATTAGCTCAAAGACCGATACGGCTAAAAAGAGCCGCATGATCCGCAGCGTTGAGTCACGGGCTGTCAGTACAGGTAAGACTCAAACGGTTCGCTACCAAAACAAGAAGGGCACGGCAGAGATCGCACATACCGCCACACCGACTAAGCCTAGGCCGTCTACACGAACCGGCGCAACATACGAAGCTCCGACCGTTAAAGTGACTCGTGTACCAGCTTCTTCGACCACGCCAAGGAATAACAGTAAGGATAAGACGCTATGAAAATGACAGTCGTACCGGCACAAGTGACGACCGTTGAGGATCGAATCATTGGCAATCTTGGATTCTCGCAGATCCTGCTACTGATCGTTCCCGTATTTGCTGCTGCCGGTATATTTGTACTCTTGCCTCCATTCATGGGCGGTGCACTTTATAAATACGTAATCATGGGTGTCGTGGCGCTACTGTTCGGACTGCTGTCAATCCGTATTAAGGGTAAGATTGTCGCCCTTTGGCTCGTCACCGTACTTCGCTATAATCTTCGACCAAAATACTACCTATTTAACAAGAATGTTACGGCCGGTCGAGATGAGTATCACGGCAAGGCCGTAACACCAGAAGTTAAAGAATCGACAGAAAAGAAGCCAGTCAAAAAGGCCTCTCCTCATCAACTTGATATACCTACCACCGCCAGAATATTAGCTACCATTGAAAACCCAGCCACTAACTTTCGGCTAGAGACCGGTAAGAAAGGAAATCTACATGTTCGCTTTACAGAAATCGAAGACTAAAGCTAGCTCCAGAGGGCAAATTGCCATTAAAGGAGTTCGTGACGGCATATTGATGCTACCAAACAACGAATATCGAGCGATACTACAGGTATCATCGCTGAACTTCGAGTTGCGCAGCGAAGAGGAGCAAGACGCGATTATTGAAACATATGAAAGTTTCCTCAACTCAGTCGGCTCTAACTTACAAATACTGGTACGCACTCGTGAGATTGATATGGATAAGTACCTCGATGACCTTAATGAGCGTTACGAGAGTGAAACCGTACCGATCTATCAGCAGCAGCTACAAAACTACGACGAGTTCATCCGCTCACTTATTACCGATAACAAGATTCTGACTCGTCATTTCTATATCATCGTGCCGTATAAATTAAATGGCAAAACAGACTTCGACCTCGTAAGTGAGCAGATGAAAATAAAGCTCGACATTATAGCTAAGGGTATCGCTCGACTCGGCATGCATACCGATCAACTAGATAGCCTTGAAGTGCTTGATCTATTCTACAGTTTCTATAGCCCAACACAGGCAAAGCTGCAACCAATTACCGAGCAGGCACTATCAATCATTCACACCGCACTCGTGCAGAAAGGAGAGGCATAATGAATAAGCTAGCCACTACTATGCGAACCAAAATTCTTGATCCAGTCACTGCACCCGTCAAAAAAAGAAAGGCGGCAAGATTGGAGCGTCAAAAAGAACTAAACATCACGTTCGGCGAGCAAGATGCTGTCGATATCTTGTCATACGCAGGGCTCGAGGAAAATATCGACCATCTCAATATAGACGGTGTATACATGCGGACACTCTATATATCTGGGTATCCGTTCGTTGCAAATTCTGGCTGGATGGATAGTCTGATTAATTTTAATCACGACACAGATATTAGTTACCACGTCCATGAAGTAAGCGCTCTGTCCGCACTGCCAAAGCTGCACCGTAAGATCACTGAGCTGGAAAGTACGAAGCGTGCCATGATGCGAGCTGGTAAGATTGTCGGCTCTGAGATTACCGACCCGCTTGAGTCTGCTATTGAACTACGAGATAAGATTCAACGTGGCCAAGAAAAGTTATTCCAAATGTCCATATACGTTTGTATTAGAGCCGAAAGCCTTGAAGAGTTGAATAAGATTACGAAGCTACTCGAAGCAACGATGTCGGCTCGATTATTCTACTCAAAAGTAGCACGGTATCAACAGCTTGAAGCACTACAATCTATCTTGCCGCGAGCCGAAGATCAGTTAGCACAAAAGCGAAACCTCGATAGCTCCAGCGCTGCATTAACATTCCCATTTATGTCATCCGAGCTAGTGCAAGAGAGCGGTATCCTCTATGGCGTTAACAAATCCAATAATTCACTGGTGATTCTTGATCGCTTTAGTCTCCATAATGCCAACTCGATTACCTTTGCTCAGTCTGGCGCTGGTAAAAGCTATACGACAAAGGTTGAGATATTACGCCAACTCATGCAAGGTACGCGTGTTATCGTGATCGATCCTGAGCGAGAGTATAAGCGACTGACTGAATCAGTTGGTGGTACGTACATCAAGCTATCGGCTAAGAGTAAGCAAAAGATAAACCCTTTCGACCTTGCGACCACTTTCTCAAAAGCATCAGATCTGTCTGAGCATACGCAAGATCTTATGGAAGTAATTGGATTGATGGCCGAAGGCCTTACATCGCGCGAGAAGGCCGCTGTCGATAAAACGATTTTGAAAATATATAAACAAGCCAAAAAGAATCAGCCGCTTCTCGAAGATCTCTACACCGAGCTGCATAAGCTGGGACAGCTGAAGCTTTGCGAAAAGCTTGAAAAGTATATCTCTGGATCACTGGCCGATGTCTTTAATTCGCAAACTAACATTGAGCTAGATAATCGACTGGTTATCTTTGATATTAAAGATCTACCGGAGAGCCTGCGTCAAATTATGATGCTCATTATCTCTAACTTCGTAAAGAATCAGGTGATGGCAAAGCCAGAAAAACGACTACTGATCATTGATGAAGGCTGGCTACTGCTCGAACATGAGGAGTCAGCACGTTTTGTCGCTGGTCTTGTTCGTCGAGCGCGTAAATACTATCTTGGCGTATCAATAATCTCCCAGCAAGCTAACGACTTTCTCAAAAGCGACTATGGTCGGGCGATTGCATCACAATCAGCACTGCGTATATTGATGCGACAAGACACCACGACCATCAAGGGCGTGGTCAGTGAATTTAACCTTAGTGAATACGAACAAAGCTTCCTGCTCACCTGTGAACGTGGCGATGCGCTTATCGTGGCGGATCAAAACCATGTTGCTGTACAAGTCGTCGCCTCTGAAAAAGAGCATCCACTCATCACAACAAATCCTGCGGAGATGTACGTGTGAACAATCCCGTAAGCATCTTCGCGATCGGCTTTAAGGCTAAGCGCCTCATCGCACTGATAATTGTGACGATGTTTGTTGTCATAACGCTTCCAGTGGCAGCTGTATTCTCACTTGGAATGCCAACTCTTGGCTGGCTTGCCAACGCACCAGATGCAGAAGTAGCTGAGACGATGGGGTTCTATATGGGGCCGCCGATGCTAGATAACACTTACGCGTGGGGCAACTGTACGTGGTGGTCGTATGCGATGCGCAAGTGGGCTGGTAGTCCAATACCGACAACTTGGGGTAACGCAAATACGTGGGACGATTATGCAAAACGCGATGGCTACGTCGTGAATCACACGCCTGCGGTAGGAGCAGTATTTCAAACTGACGCCGGTGAATATGGACACGTTGCTTACGTCATTAGTGTTAACGATGACAGCGGAGAATGGAAAATATCTGAGATGAATGCACCAACAATCAATGTCGTGTCAACGCGCACCTTTAGTAAGGAAGCGGCCGAAAGCTACAACTTCATTCACAGTAAAATAGGAGATGACGTATGGGTTCCGAATCCTATCTCGCCGATACCGCCTTACAGTATTGGCCAGTAGCTGCTATCACGTTCGCATCTATTATCTGCGTTGTGCTTGTATTTCTCGTAGTGCGGACTGCATTAAATCGTCGCTACCTGCATGTACGTGAGATGACATGGCTAGAGATAACACCGCCATCGACAATTGCAAAAACTCCAGAGGCTACCGAGCAGCTTTTCTCAGTTATTCACGGCACGCGTGCTGCACGGCCGTTCAAAGATAAACTACTAGGACGCTCACCGACATTTAGTCTAGAGATTGTATCGACACGAAAAGGGGGTATCCGTTACCTGCTTCAACTAGAAAAGTCGCACTCGAAGAGTATTCAGAAAGTCATCACATCGTACATTCCAGATTCTAAAGTAAAGGAAGTTTCTCGTGATAATACTGACGCCGATAAGGTTGTTGAGTTTCGAGAAAACGGTCATTATGTATTGCCGCTCACACTTACATCGGTCTTCGAACAGCATGATCCGCTAGGCTACGTGACTGGTGCCATGACTCATCTATCTGATGATGAGCAGATTACGTTGCAGCTTGTGGTGACGCCGGTACGCATGCGCGAGGCCGAAATACTATCGCATAGAATCCTAGGCAATGAGAATATATTGAGCCAAGTTGGTAGCAAGCAGTTCGCTGGTATGGGCAAAATCTTGAACATGTTCGGCAAGGCGTCGTCAGGTATAACAGATCTGGCTAGCGAAATATACAGCGGTACAATGTCAGGATACAGCGATTACTACCGTTCAAAAAACCGTACGGCACACCAACAAGCTGAGGTGGTGAGATCTGATCGACCAGCACGCTCGTTAAGTGCGTTCGAGCAAGAGTTGATGGAGACGATGCATAGAAAAGTCACACAGCCTCTTTTTCAAGTAAATCTACGTATTCTCGTAAAAAGTACTGATACCGCTGGCCACATTAGCTCCATGAAGTCTGCCCTGGACGGCTACAGCGTGCCGCCGTACCAATCCCTAAAGGCCAAGACTTCTGTACCGTTGATTGACAAGCGAAGACACAATCTAGCGATCAATAGGCTACCATCTATCACCAGACAATCTAGCATTATCTTAGCTGCATCGGAACTAGCGAGTCTCTATCATTTCCCATCGAGTCAGGTAAGTAAAACAGATAATCTCATTACGTCGCTTAGCCGAACTTTGCCTGCGCCGGTGTCACTAAAGTCTGGCAAGAAGTTATCCATCCTCATTGGCGAAAATCATCACCATGAATCAGTTACGCCCATTGGACTCACGGCCGATGAGCGCGAACGTCACATGTACGTTATTGGAGGTACAGGTAATGGTAAGACGACCATGCTGTTCTATCAAATACTACAGGACATCCGTGCCGGTAATGGCGTTGCCGTGCTTGATCCACACGGCGATCTTGCCGAACGAATCCTACGATATATACCAGAAGAGCGACTAGGTGATGTTATCTATCTCAATCCTGACGATCTAGCCCATCCGATAGGCATGAATCTACTTGAGCTATCGCCAGATCTTGATGGTGATGACTTGTTGCGCGAAAAGGATTTGATTACCGAGGCCGCTATATCTGTACTTCGTAAGATATTCTCCGAAGACGATTCAGGTGGTCACCGTATCGAATATGTACTGCGAAATACTATCCAGACGGCATTAACGCTAGAAGATCCGACGCTATTTACAATCTTTGAACTACTTAACGATGCCAAGTATCGACGTAAGATTGTGAAGAATCTTGAAGATAAAAACCTGCGTGACTTTTGGAATAATGAGCTAGGAAAAGCTGGTGATATGCAGAAAGTCAAAATGGCAGCTGGTATTACTGCCAAGATTGGACGTTTCTTATTTTCAGCATCAGCAAGGCGTATGATCGAGCAGCCAAAGTCTACTATCAACTTTGAGGATATTCTCGCTGATCGTAAGATATTAATCTGCAACTTCTCGAAGGGTCTTCTAGGTGAAGATACTTCAGCACTATTCGGTACGACGGTTCTTGCTAAGTTACAGACAGCGTCCCTCAGGCGTGCTCGCATAGGCCAAGAGAATCGCACTCCGTACTATCTGTATGTAGACGAGTTTCAGAACTTTGCCACGACAAGCTTCGTCCAGATGCTATCAGAGGCGAGGAAATATAAGCTATTCCTTACAATGGCCGAACAATCCACCTCGCAACAAGATGAACAGCGACTGGTTGATATTATTCTTGCGAACGTCGGCACGGTGGTATGCTTCAGGTCGGGTAGTCCGTCAGATGAACGATTAGTTTTACCGCTATTTATGCCGTTTATTCAGCAGGGTGAGATAGCAAACCTACCATCGTATTCGTATTACGTGCGCATATCTGCCGTTACCGCTCAAGAACCAATGTCTGGTGTAACCGTAGTTGTCGAAGAGGTTGGCGATGAATCTGTAGCTAAAAGAGTAGTAGAAGCATCCAGACGACTCTATGCCAAGAAAGCCGAAACAGAGGAGCGGCCAACCGGCGAGCCAAAACAAAAAGATGCTACTATAACGCCCAGAAGGCCTACAAAATTCAAGAAGAAGAGATCAAGCAGTAGGGTAGATGAAGATTTGTCTTCGATTAGATCAATATGACTACTGCTTACGCGATTAAAATCTACCACATCCCAATAAAGCATTCGAAATAAGGTATAATGAAGGTTAGATTATAGGAGGAAAACAAGTGCAGAAATTCACACAAAAGTACACAATAGTTCAGTTTTTTGACGATATTGATGAAGGGTATGAATATTCATCTGACAGCTGGCCGCTTCACTCTACGATTGTGGATACGTTCGCTATTGACTGGTCTGTCGATGAGATGGCCAGTCGGCTAAAAGATGCCCTCAAGAATCACGCTACCGCTGACTCAGTAGCTGAGGATGACAGGTTTTTTGGTGATCAAGGACAGGTTCAGGTGGTATTGCTCAACCGGTCAAATAGCTTAGTTGAGCTTCATCAAGATGTCTTGACTGCACTTGAAGATGGTGGATTGAAACTCAATGATCCACAATTTGCTCGTGATGGATTTCTTCCACATGCGACCGTCCAAAAGCACGCGCGGCTCAATAGGGGAGACAGAGTACAGTTTACTGCTCTTAGTATTGTTGATATGTTCCCGGACGAAGATCCATACAAGCGCAAAGTACTTAGAACCATTACGGTCGGCAGCTAGTTTATAGATTTTGCTGACTTCTCGAAGTGAGTATCTTTGCTGTCGATACGTGAGCCGATCGTATCGACCCTTCTACAGGCAAGCCCTCGAATAATTTCATCGCAACCTCTGCACTAAACATATCGCCAGCTCCGACAGGATTGATGATCTCACTATCATTCAGCGGGTGCTCTGTGGGTATATTGATAGTATTTCCGTTTTTTAGCAGCGCAGCCCCATTCTTGGCTCTCGTGACAATGATTGCAGTGCTCGTATATTTCTCACTCCACAGCTTTGCGGTCTCCACGGCGCTATCTATATCCTCATCCGATATAATTGTTACATCGAACGGGCTAACGATATCTGGATTCTTCAGTACACCTCTAGATATGAGGGTTCCGTCTATCTCCCTAAGTAAGCCCTGAGGCATAAGTATCTTCTTGCAACCTTGCTTCGTGTAGCTAATTGCCTCTCGCATATACGCATCTGAGTAGTTTGGTATATCGGGTGCGACAATAAATATGTCTGCGCGTGCTATAAGTTTAGTCATGGCTTCATCAAGCTGCACAGGTAAGCTATCTTCAGGATTCGGGCAAAATTGAGTACGATGGCCATTTTCAACGTTGTTATTGTATATGAGCGTATCGTCTCCTTTGGGTTCAATCGCCATGAGAGTGAAATCACGAATGTATTCAGTAAAGTCCGCACCGTACTCAGATATGATATGCGTCTTTACCCCGTACTCACGGGCATAGTACGCAGCAACATACATTGCAGGAGAGCCCCACGAGCGATAGAACCTTCCCTCTATAGTATTCTCGTCAATGCAAACATGGCCGAGTATGACGACCAGAGGACTTACTTTACTAGAGGTGGTCATGCGCGAATAACCTCTACATCGGCACACACGGCTCGATGATCTGACACAACATCTTCGGGGCAAGTAACCGAGCTGAAGGAATATCGTTTAGGTATAATGATATAGTCCAATGTGCCATTATTCTTTGGGATTGACATATAACTTAGTTCGTCCGAAGACAAAGAATAGTCCTGAAGGAGCTCATTGTCTACATGCTTACCTAGCTCAAATATATTAAAGTCACCTAAAATTATAGGCTGAGAACCTTTTGTAATACAAATCTCTGTCAGCTCCTCTAGGTGCTTACTCGATTCTTGATCCGTGTTGCCAAAATGTACATTGCATAGATCCATACTCTCACCATCAACCTTTATGCTAGTAAATAGTACTGAGCATGGCTCATCAAAGTCAGCACCTTGAGAGAGTAGATACAGCTCACTTGAAGTAATAGGATATTTTGATAACAGAGCAAGTCCATGAGAGTAGCCTCCCGATAAAGATCGCTGTCTCGGATGTCGCTCGGTACGAAACGATGGTACATATACTGTATAGGGGTAGAGCTCTTTTTTAGCCAGGAGTGAGGCTTGTGAGACTGGCGATTTCTTCATGTCTAGCTGAACCTCCTGTAGTGCGATGACGTCAGGAGATTGTCGATTAATCAGAGAGAGTACTGCATCCTTGCGATTGTCCCATTGCTCATAGCCCCATAAGTTTAGCGTCATTAATCTGAGCATGTTAGATGATTATCTCCTTGTCCTTGTAGTACTGCATTGCTTTACTTCTGGTTTCTGGAGATGCATTTGTGTTGCGTGTAACGAGCTTTGTAAGGTAGGCTCCTTTTTCGTTCTCGTACAACCAATCAGCCAGCTCTGAGAGCGTAGAGTCTGGAGTGTAGGGGCAGCACGCGACTGCCATGAGTGCACCCCATGATCGATCTAGCGGTTGCTTCATCAGCTCATCGGCAATTCTTTCCATACTAGCTCCGTCTACTCGTCCGGTAGAGGCGTACCATGTGCTGAAGGCAGCGACAGAGTGCGGATAATCAGAATCGCTATTGATAAGCTCAACACAAAGCCCCGGTAAGCGTTTCGGCGTTGCTTTCAGGACTTGCTCAAAAGATTCTACCGCAGGATACTCAGAAAGAACTCGCGTCAACATCGTATCAACTGTATATTCTAGCTCCTGTCTCGCTGCCGAGTAAGTTTCGATAAATTGTCCGCTATCCTCGATACCCCATGCTTGAAACTTATCTTTAGCGAATTCGTAGATAGCCTCTAAGCTCGTCGGAGACACATATCGGTTACGCATATCGCCACTTTTATCGTAGACAGATATAGCTGCATTTTTTACCGTAAAAAGCAGATCCGTCGCCTTAAATGGCGCACGCAGACCATACCGCTCTTCGGCATCAGCCATAACTTCTGGCAGCTCAGGATTATCACCTCGTATAGCAGGGAAATTACCCGTACTCATCCGAGAAATCATATTGAAGAAAATGGTATCTCTACTTGATCCAGTACTGTATTTTAGATTTGGCCCCATAGGCGTGGTTTTATTTGGGAAGTCAAAATAACGATAGAAGAAATATTCACTAATATTGTTAGCGAGCTGGTGGTCGAGGGTGTTTGCTTCGAGGATCATGCTTTCTATATCGTGAGCAGGTACATGACCGACCATTCTCCCGTCAATAAAACGGTTGGCATCAACTAGTGAATAATTCAACAAGTCGTGCAGCCGGCTTTTACTAATATGTCCGACCTCGAATTTATCAACTCCATCAACTCTGATATCACTCTCTTCGTAGTCCTCGTCATCATATATGACAAAGAGGTCAATATCTGAATTTGGGAGCATCTCGCGACGACCAAGAGAGCCGCCGACCCATAGCTTGAGACCGGGATATTGATTTGAAAGTTTATTGATATATTCTTCGGCAGCCGCAGACATTTCGGCCATTGCGTCAAACGCCGTATAGGACGGATCCTTGAATAGGCGCTCGGCAACGTCTTGTCTAATCTCTCCAAAATCGCCCGGAGACTTATCCTCGAGTTCGACGCTCGGAGAGAGTGCTGGTATTTTCTCGATATTATTCATTGCAAAGTCTTTCTATAATGTTCTCGTAATCCGTCAGAAGATAAGCCATTTCTTCGCGCGTGTAGTTTCTGTCATAATTTGTAATGTCGTCTAGTGCCTTTGTTGATCCGTTGCTGAAAGGATAGATGTGCTGTATCGCCTCCTTGGCAGTATCATTCGTAATAGCAGAAATGGCTTCGGGCTTTTCCTCGCCAATGTATACCAGGGTATCTTTGAATAGCTTGAGACTGTACTTCTTGAATCCAAGCGTGTCATTTGTCTGCTGAATGGCCATGACTCGTAGTCGCGATAGATACTCACGTATCGTTACCAACAGAGATGGCCGTATGTCATCGAGGCTTAGATTTTTTACTATACCTGCGTAGACATTATCGCCATACAGTATCTCTCCGACAGCAAGCACATACATGAAGAAGAGGCTTTTTGTGCCATCATGAAATATGACATCGCCTGCATGATTGTATATGTCTTGCATATACATAATACTCAGGTCAACGCTCGGATAGTCCTCCAGTGTGGCGTTGACGGCAACGATAAGTTCGTGTGAAGGCTTATCTAATACGATTTGCAGGTCACAGTCCGAGCGGTCATGCACATCCTGACTGTTCCTTACAGAGCCGAACCAAATAACCGATTTAAGGCTCGATTTAATGAGAGCGTCTGCCGTGAGGCGAGCTGTAATCTCCTGCGGAACTTCCTGCCCAGTCATCTATTTTATCTCCTCTACATCTTTTCCTATATACTCTAATTGCCAATCACCGCTAGTGCGCGTCAACAGACTTACCGACGTATTGCCAGGGCGTGTCTGATACGTTTGAGGGTGCGACCAAGACTCTAGCCTCGATGCGAGGCAGCGGATAGTACCACCGTGAGTGAAGGCAAATATACGTCCGTCGTCAACTATTGAATCAGCCCATTCGTACGTCCTGTCACCCACATCATTGAATGATTCTCCACCAGGAGACCGGAACTCTTTTCCAAGCCTATCAATCTCGGCAACTTGCTCATCCGTAAATACTTCCGTCGCCACACGTCCAACCCATTCGCCAACATCTTGTTCTTGCAGGCGGTCATCCTCGTGTATCAAGGTTTTGTACGACATTGCATTAAGTGTGTGACGTGCAGTTTGGAGTGCTCGGACTGCCGGAGAGGAGTATACGACATCTGGCAATAAGCCTATGCCCAGTAAGGCAGCGCCCAATTTGCGTGATTGCTCTACGCCATTTTCTGTTAGCGGAAAATGATTGCTACGTCCTGCGATATAATTCTGCCGCACGTTATTGGCCGCTTCTCCATGTCGTATGAGGTATAGCTCGGTACTCATAATCTAGTCCAGTTTTGCAGGATTGGTCACCTTTATAACCTTACTTTCTTCAAACGACTGTCTAGCTAGCAATGCAAGATGAAGCGCGATTCGTGCATCTTCAATGCCCGGTGTTGGCGCAGTGTCGTTTTTGATTGCGAGCGCAAAAGCGTCTATCTCGGCCGCGTACGAATCTCGGAAAACATCGATTACTTTAGGAGACCGCTCGTTTCGCAGTCGCAATGTCACGCCGCTATCTTGCTCATTGCCTATCCGAATGACGCCATCTGTGCCTATTACTTCGGCAGAGATATCGTATCCGTAGGAAGCATAACGACTCCATTCGGTAATTGCCATAGTGTCATTGCTCATCAATATTGTGGTCGCACAAGTATCAATATCTTGGTATTTTCTGAGGTCGGTATACACAAGTGCTGCGCCGTTTGCAGAAATTTCAAGCGCCTCCTGCTTAAGCAAGAATCGAGCTGCATCATAGTCATGGATGGCGGCGTTCAAGAACAGTCCACCGTTCTTGTCCAGGCCCCAGTTGTCAGGATTCGAGGCGTTCGGGTCACGCCCGTACGCCTTGAATAGCACAGGTGTACCAATCTTGCCACTGTCAATTATTCTTTTTACTTCTAAGTATCGAGGATCCCAGCGCCGCTGAAAGCCAATTTGGAATTTGACGCCAGCGTTCACTACGTCCTGTAGGGCTTCATCAGTCTCTGGCAATGTTAGTCCAATCGGCTTCTCGGTAAATATATGCTTGCCGGCTTGAGCTGCTAGTTTTATGTGCTCGACATGCAAATGTGTGTTTGAGGCGATAACAACCCCATCAAAAGGCGCCTTTAGAAAATCATCCAGGCTGTCGAAAGTCAGGATATTTTCATAGAGTTTCTTCGCTTCAAATAGCACATCAGAGTTGGTGTCGCATACCGCATAAAGCTCGGCATATTCTGATTTGTTGATATTTTCAGCATGAATTGAACCTAAACGGCCATATCCAATCAACCCTATACGAATTTTACCCATCTTGCCCAACCTCCGTATCACTCAATATTACGATATTTTTACGACACCTTGATATTTACGCAATTATAGCATAATATTGTAGTATATACAATACCCTTAAAGAGAGAGGAGAGCTATGGCTGGTCCGGGTGCATATAGTTTTGGCGACGAGGAGCGAAAAGAGGTACTGGATGTACTTGAGAGCGGTTATTTATCTCGGTACGGTAGTCTCGACGACCCTAAGTTCAAGCATAAGGTCTACTCACTCGAGCAAGAATTTGCCAACTACCTAGGATCTCGCCACGCCATTGCGAACAGTTCTGGTACGGGCTCATTATTCATATCACTACTCGCTCTTGGCCTGCAGGAAGGCGACGAGGTATTGGTTCCCGGCTACACCTTTGTGGCGTCAATCGGCTCAATCATCTATTCTCGTGCCACACCTGTATTGGTCGAGGTGGATGAATCTCTTACTATCGACCCTACGGACTTGGAAAGTAAAATTACAGAGAAAACGAAGGCTATTATGCCGGTTCATATGCTCGGCAATCCTTGCGATATGGATGCCATAATGGATATAGCCAAGAGGCACAGCCTCTTTGTGATTGAAGATGGGTGCCAGGCGGCAGGAGGGTCTTTTAAGGGAAAGAAGCTCGGTACATTTGGAGATATCGGAGCATTCTCGCTAAATCAACACAAGAACATTGCTGCGGGTAGTGGCGGTATTATCGTCACCGATGATGACGCCTTGCACCAAAGAGCTTTTGCCATTAGCGACCAAGGTCACATGCCCAACAGGAGTGGTAAAGAGGTGGGAAACAGGAGTCTCGTAGGACTTAACTTTCAGATGAACGAGCTATCTGGTGCGGTTGCACTGGCTCAGGCAAGAAAACTGGAAGGAATGCTGCAAGTCTTACGCGAGAAGAAGCGGCAACTGAAGGGTTACATAGAAGAAGCGAACATCTCCGGACTGTCCTTTAGGAAAATCAATGATGTCGATGGCGAGTGTGCAACAATGCTGACAGTAATTTTTGACACCAAAGAAATGGCAAAGAAAGTTAGTGAGCAGTTAGGAAATATGCCCTTATCAGAATCTGGTTGGCACGTTTACAGTAATATGGAGCAGATCATCGAACATAAGACACCGACCAAGAATTGGTCTGCCCAGGGTAAGTTCACTCACGCAGGTGATCTGCCAAAAACTGACGATATCCTAAGTCGCTGTGTCAACGTTAGTGTTGGAGTTGTCGACGGTGGACTCGGATCTGCCTTTGGTATCAATATTCATTCGAGCGATAATGATATCAAGAAAGTCGCTAGCCGTGTTATAGAAGTCTGTAAATCTATATAGAAGGAAGCCCGCTAGCACTCGGAGAAATATCGATCAAGCAAGAAGTCGATATATGCTGATTCGTCATCAAAATTGTTTTCAATCTTTACATCAGCAATGCGTGACACTTCACCCAAGTTAACGCTTGCTGGATCAGAATCGATTGGACTTATTTCGCGTTGCTCTTCATCAATAAACTCTTCGAAGCTTTTTCGATCATCGATTCGATTTCTACCGCCTGACTGGATGCGCTCGTATCTTAATTTCGGGTCAGCATCAACCCAAAAAATCTTACCGTTAGCCTCTTTGATACGTCTTGCTTCATCGGGGTGTCGTACACTGACAATTGATAGTCCGTTTAGGGTTGATGTAACGGCTTTGTCTCCGAGGTATCGTTGAATTGTGCGTGTGGCCAATATTCCGTAATCTCCGCTTTCATCGCGCCACTGTCTACTCAGATTCATGAGATTTTCTCTCTCAAGAGGGACGCCGAGCATAGTTAATTCTCTGCGCAATATATCACTAAGGCTGACATGCTCAGCACCTTCTCTTTCGTAGCGCAGGGCAGCAAGCGTATCTTTGCCTGCTCCGTTCGTTCCGCTTATTCCGATAATTTCTGGTAACTTCACATTTCGCTCCATTGAAAATTACACGATTTGATGCTATAATAGCATAGTTTTAAGAGATAATCTAGTCTATAATAGCGATATGGGAAAGTTAATGCAGATTAAAGAACTATACGAGAAATACATAGATAACCACACTGAAGATGTCAATAACCTTAAGCTACTTGCGGAACAGCTCGAGCAGAATGATCAGGATATAACATCACGCAAGAACTTTGTCGGGCATATTACTGCAAGTGCTTTCGTAATCAACAAGTTTACACGACAGGTACTTCTCTTGCAGCATAAGTCGCTCGGCAAGCTACTACAACCCGGAGGGCACATTGACAAGGAAGACGGTTCGCCATTAGAGGCTACACTGAGAGAAGTAGAGGAAGAAACTGGACTGAAACCCGATGAGTTAGTCCTTCAGCCTGTCTTGCGTAATCATCCGATTGTGCCGTTCCATATCGACAGCCACTATATACCAGAAAATCCACGCAAAAATGAGCCTGGACATTACCATCACGACTTTCGTTATCTGTACATTACTGAAAAGTCTGACATAAATGTTGATCTTAACGAATCAAATGGCTTCCAGTGGGTCGACTGGGAGGTTTTTGCAGACGACCCACACTTCACGGTTATTGTCGATAGAATTGAGGGCTTGCTGGAGCCAAATCCACGTGATTTTTTTAGATCAATTGCAGATAACCAAGGGAAAGAAATATCGGTTATAGCAGTGTCGCATATTATCCCAAGCTCAGAGAGCTATATTCTTAGCTTGCAAGAAAACTTCAATCTTATTGGAATAATCCCAAAGCCCAACTCAATCAATAAAAGAACCAAAGCTCTTCTAACAGATAAAGATATACCAATCCTCAGTCAGTTCACTCGAGAAAGCATCACGAGCAACCCCGACGAAATATCGAATTACCTCGATAAATATGACAATGTTTGCATGGTAGATATCGGTGGCTACTTTAGCGAGAGCATCACCTCAATTAAGAAGAAACTAGGCAAGAAGCTACTTGGTGTCGTCGAAGATACAGAAAATGGCCATCAAAAATACGAAAAAAATATGCCGGATAATCTCCGTGTTATATCCGTTGCTCGCAGTCCGCTGAAGAGCTTTGAAGATCAATTGGTTGGCAACGGAGTGGCTCATGCTGCCGAGACGGTACTGCGTGACTTAAATACACTCATTACCTACAAAAGCTGCGGCATTATTGGTTACGGAAAAATAGGAAGAGGCATATTTCAGTACTTACAGCAGCGTGGCGTCCAGCCGTATGTCTGTGAGATTGACGCTATGCGTGCTGTCCAGGCTTCGTGCGATGGAGCAAGAGTAGTACCTATTGGTCATCTACTGCGCAATAGCGACGTCGTTTTCTGTGCGACAGGGTCACAAGCAATAGATATCCTGAGACTAAGAGATCTGAAGCGAGGCGCGTTCTTGGCGTCCGTCACATCGTCAGATGATGAATTTGATTTGCGGTTTATTGATAGCGAGTACTCAAAAGATAAAATTACCAAAGATATTACACGCTACTCAAAGAGAGGTCACCACTTCCATCTATTGAATGATGGTAATGCCGTTAACTTCTTGTACTCTGCGGCAGTTGATAAGTATATCTATCTAGTACAAGGTGAGTTGGTGAGTAGTGTTATTTCACTATATGAGCGTAGGGACAGTAAGCAAAAGGAGCACAAGCTGGAAACAAACGATAAGGCTAGGCAGAATGCAATAGCTGATGCCTGGGTTGACTATATTTATAAATATGATGCTTAGCCATGAATGTTTACTTAGACATTGACGGAGTACTACTAGCAAACGAAGATAGCGCCACAAATTATGCGGATGAGTTCTTGCAAGACGTGCAGCATATCCTGATTCTACCTACTGGCTAACGACTCACAACTGGCGCGGCGAGAACAGAACTAAAGAAGTACTTGCGCCACATCTCAAGCCGGAGACCGTGCCGCTGCTCGACAAAATTAAGCCGACCGTCTGGAATGAAATGAAAACGGACGGCTTAAACTTCTCGGAGAAGTTTATATGGCTAGACGATGATCTGTGGGAAGATGAGCTGACGGTGCTTGAGCAGCACAACGCAACAGATAATTTTACCTTGATTGACTTAAAGAAAAATCCGAATCAGCTAAAAGACGTAGCGGAGATTATTTAGACTTATTGCTGTCCTTTAGGTAGTCTCGCATCACAGCAAACACCATCAGTCGCTTACGGGCACCAGCACCGCGTGGTTTTACGATAATCGCATAGAGTGCCAATACAGTAAATGCTATGAGTATGCCTCCGATGTAGTAATACCAATTAGACCAGAACAAGATAGCTGGCAGCAGTGTGATAGGCAAAACACGAACCAAGATCACTCGCAATAGCGTGTCGTAATATTTTCTGAATCGCTTATACGCCGAAGGTCGAGCTGACTGGTGTATGCGCAGATAATCGGCATAGTCTTTTACAGCTATTGTTTCTGCGTACTTCAGATGCTCATAAACCGATTCTTGCTCAGTATTGTCATACAACCCGTAGAAACTATCTTTTGACCTAAAGAACGCATAGTGAAGCACGACAAGAATCCAGTCGATAGCTTGTGAAAAGTGTAGGTACGCAAGACCAAATAAGACTCCGGCACTTAACCCTAGATATTCCATACTACCTATCATATCATTTGCACCATTTTTCCAGTCTTGTGAAGCGTAGTATCTCTTGTACCGATGAGGCGTCATCTATGCGACGCATCAGCTCACAGCTATCGTTTTGAGACAGTATATTCAAGCTACCTTCGTAGAGTATGTCATCGATGATAGCGATCTTTCTGTGGTGACCTATTGTAAATAACACCCTCACGCCCAGATTCTGTAGCATTTCGACAACTACAGCCACTTGATCTTGATATTGTGAATCATGCTCCTCGATCGGTTTTGTATTCACTATAACCTCGACTCTGCGCTTTTTGAGCCTTGATATGGTGGCGAGTAGGGGCGTAGAACGACGCTGAGTAATGAACGGGCTTTCTATAACTACGCGGCGTTTTGCACTCCGAAGATCCTTATAAAACCTATCATAAAATGTAGACTGGTCATAAAGAGAGGATGAATTTAACCTAAACATTTTTGCCTCCTAAAATAGCGTTTTCACTAACAGAGTAAAAAGTTCTATCTTCATCCATGTACCCCTGCCAAGTAGAACGTTCAGACAATTTAAGTACAGTAGCAAACGGTTCGTTAGGTGTAAAACGGACCGTTTTGTCTTTTAATTCGAGGTTCGATAGCACGAGTTTCAGAAGTTCACGCTTTTCTTCTATACTTGCTAATTCAAAAATCTTTTCGCCGTGCTTGAATAGCTGTAACAGATACGAAGCCGTAACGTAGAAGCTTTTATCGGCTTCTTCTAGCCGTTCGATCTGCTGTTTTACACGGCTTATTTCTTGGTCGTAGCGTAGCTTGTTTTCCGTATAATCATCTGGAGTAATCCTCTTACTTCCAACTATGTAGGAGATTACCTTTCTCCTAGACTTTTGCTGCAGCGTGCCATCTGCAGAATAGCCGTAGCGACTAAGTACTGAATCCGGGGCGCCATTCCAAAAACTAGGGTAATAGATTTTATTGTTACGAATTTGTATTTCTTTTCGCGGTGCTGCTACATCGTGCTTGTTGTGCTTAAGGAAAACATTGAAATTGTGCTTGTCGGCATAAAAGTAATCACATTTTCTACAGTGTAAAACACCGTCGAATCTTACCTTTTCGTTGTAGTTAGAAAGTTTTTCTAGAATATGGCTAGGTTTTTTGGTGTATTTCGTGTTTCCCCTAGACACCTTCATCCCGCCTATGCTATACTCTCCCCAGATAACATCGTGCACCCACCACTGCACCTACGTTACAAATACATACGCACATATGTATGTATCTATGTAAAGAGTAAACAAGGTAAAAGGGGTGCCCAAGGGTCATGAAACAAATAACTACAACAGCTGCTGCGCTAACTACTATACTACGTCGTATCTCACATCAGCCCCGTAGTATTATCATCGCCACCGTTGCTCTCGTTATCATCCTTCTGGCCGCCTTCACACTTATCCAGCACCGCGCCGCCGTCTCCGCTGCTGGCGGCTCGGATACCGCTGTGCAGGCCAGCAACGCAGCTACGCCGGCCAGCGATAGTGCTTCTTCCCAGAGCACCCTCGGTACTGCCACTGGTGCAGGCAAGGGTCAAGCAGCCGCCGGTGAGTCGCGCTGCTACTATGAAGCTAACGGCACTATTATCTGCACCACCGACCCTCTCAATCGTCCCGAAGCTCCAGCTCCAGGCGACGGCACCAACCCCACTAACCCAACCACTCCACCTGAACCAGAACTTGCTACCATGCAAAACTTTACCGCAGCTCAATGTGACGCTCTCGATACCTACACTGGCACTAATGCTGATGCCATCATCTCCCTAGCCGACACCCGTGGTCCTACCACCCAATACTACGAAGTCGCCAAGCTTGCCGACGGCAACTGCTGGATGCTCACCAACCTTAAGCTCGGGAGTACCAGCGGGTCAATCACGCTCACACCAGCCGATAGCAACGTAGCCAGCAATTTCACCCTGCCACAGCTGACAACCGGCGGAACGGCTGACTATGACAACCCACGTGCCTACGGCCCCGTCCCTGGCGACACCGGCTCAGGTGCTACCAACTACGGCTATCTTTACAACTTCCCAGCAGCCACCGCAGGGGAAACGCGAACCACCTTTACTTCCGGCAATGCCCAGTATTCCATCTGTCCAGCTAACTGGCGACTTCCAACCAGTGGATCTCCAAGCAGCGACCTCTGGCAGCTGGATGTGGCCTTTGGCGGGACAGGTGCGGGCGGTCCGAGTGTCGCAAAGTGGCAACCGTCTGGACCATTTAAAGGGTCGTTCTCAGGCCGCTGGTACGGCGGTTTTGGCTTTCAGGGCGACGCGGGTACCTTGTGGTCTGCTTCTGCTAGCCCAGACCACCCGGACTACGCCTTCTTCGCGAGCTTCGATCCGAGCGATTTCTACCCGGGCGATGGCTACGACAATCGCAACTTCGGGGCCGGGGTTCGCTGTCTCTTAAATTAATCCAGATGGGGTTGCGCCCTAGAGGGGCGAGACTCCGGAGGGGGTAATTTCTCTAGCCTACAAAGCGAGGTGAGCGTGAAGGAGTGACCACGACCGAACCTACCGCGTCGACTGCTCGCTAGGGGGTGTGATACTATAGCATGACAACACAGCGAATGAAATGGCTCCAGCAGGAACTAGAGCGCGCCTATCGGCGCGCGCGGCAAGGCAAGACTCGCTCGCTGCAGGTGGTGGGGTTTGATAAGGTCGCTGCGACGGAGTTGTCTGTACTAGCGAAAGAGATCCATGATCGAATATATCAGCCCCGTCCGTCTACGGCGTTTATCATACATAAGCCGGTGAAGCGTGAGATTTTCGCAGCTGATTTTCGTGATCGCATTGTGCACCACTTTCTTTTCAATCAAGTAAATGAATGGTGGGATGCACGGTTTATCGAAGACAACTACAGTTGCCGGAAGGGCAAGGGTACGCTATATGGTATTCGCCGGCTCGATCATCATATTCGATCGGTGAGCGATAATTATGCCCGACCCGCCTATGTATTACAGCTTGATCTTGAGGGGGATTTCATGAGCCTATGTCGTCAGAGGCTATATAAACGAGCACTATGGGGGCTGGAGCGACAGTTCCCCGAGAGGGGATATGTCTACCAGGTATGCAGGTTTTTATGGAAGGTGGTAGTATTCAACGACCCGACGAAGGATGCGCGACTTAATTGTCCGCGCTCGGCATGGAAGGGGTTGCCGCCGAGCAAGAGTTTATTTCATCAGCCGAAGGGGCGAGGTGTGGCAATCGGAAATCTTACATCACAGCTAATTAGTAATATCTACCTCGACATCGACGGCGTCTTGCTAGTAAACGAAGAAAACTTATCTATTGGCGCGGTAGATTTCATCAAGTACGCCGTCGAGCACTTCGATGTGTATTGGCTGACGACTCATTGTATGGATGGTGATCCGGCACATGCCATCGAGTATCTAAATCGTGCGTCGACAGAAGATCTCCGTCCATGGCTTGAGAAGTTCAAGCCAGTCACCTGGAGTTTGAAAAAGACCGAAGCGATCGACTTCGGCAAGCCGTTCCTCTGGTTCGATGACGATTGTTTCACTGGCGAGAAGATTGACCTGCTAGAGCACAACGTACTCAACTCATGGATTGAGATAGATCTACGCACCACACCAGATCAAATGGCCAAAGAGCTGGTTACGCTGCAAGCCTATGCCGAAGAGGCATAAATGTCGATACGGACACGTCCAGTACCAACACTTGAACTAACTCGAGTATTCTGGCCTAAATACCGTAAAACAGATACAATATATTCATGACAGCAGAAATCAATAAACTCTCCCTAAGAGCTTTTTACGAGAAAAATAAAGATGATTACTACAGGCGTCGATCCAGCAATGAAACAACGGAGTGGGACGAACAGTACAAGTGGGATATACTGCCAAAACTCAACGATGAACTCAAAACACACGGCGCGTTGACCGATTCAAACGCTCTACAAATTGTAGAATTGTTGCAAAAAAATAATCCCAACAATGGTTCACTTTGTCATTGGATAGACTTAGATAATTTGCACAAACAACTCGAACAAAAACCAGTTGCAGCGAAAGCACTATCATACATGTGGACTGCGAAGCCTGAGTCAGTTGGCGAAGAGATTAATAGCGTGAATAACCTGTTACACTCGTTCTTTTCGGGCGAGTTTAAATTGAGCCCTTCGACATTTGGCTATATTTTGGCTGCTCGTGATTGCCATAATTTTGCCCTGTACCGCGAAGCGCTCCTCGAAGATTTGATCGAACTAAGCTCGGTGCAGAAACCAAAAAACCAGGGTGAAAAATACCAGCTACTCAACGACACTGCTAGATATATAGGATCGCTCATGGCTGAGGATATTACCTATAATGAAGAAGCCGCCTATAGCGCTCTCAACGGTCAGGATTTTTTGTATGTGACAATACAATACCCAAAAGAAAGAAGCGCCGCCGAGGCCAATAAATAAACGTAAGAGCATGCAGGAGAGTATATGTCTAAAATAACTGTAGACCAGAAAACCATTAGGGAGCTGTTGACAGACAAGAAATCGGTATTTTTAATTCCCGACTACCAGCGACCCTATGCTTGGGAAGAAGAACAGTGCCAGACACTTTGGGATGACGTTTTTACATTGAGCCTAGAGCAGTTGAGCCATCAAGTATCACGGCACCAATTATTACGAAAGAGCAATACCTAGAGTCGGTGCGGCAGAATAGCCCAGATAATACAGCCCATATTGTATGTTTGTACTCTAAGTATATTGATAGGCATGGCGTTGAGGGGGCGATTAAAATGGACGAAGAAATTGCGAAATCGCCAGATACTCAAGCAAGGTATGATAAAGAGTTAGATGACATCGCCAAGGGGTGCCCAAACTGATTCAGTAAAGAGAAGAGCAGGCATGGAAGACTGGGAAAGCTTTAAAATGTGGTGCACAATTATCGTCTGTGCGGCTGCGGCCATATGGTTCATAACGGGTATTATGACGCCACCCCCGCCAGAGCCAGATTATGAGGCTATCCAAGCCGAGCTGCGCCATGACGATGGAGCCGAGATTGAGGCAAAGCTTGACCAGTTTGATGAATGCGTAGAACGAACACTGGCGACGGCAAGTCATTATGAGCCAGTAACGCCCGAGCTTGAGAACTGGGCAGTAGGCCAATGCTCATAGACTCAAAGGAGTAGTTGCTTTACGCTGGGTTTCCATTTTTTAAAAATTTCCTGTCGCTTGTCATTATATATAAGTATTATCCTCGGAATTTACCCACCCCCCTAAGGTGTCAAACTATATAGGAACGAGGTAAGGGTTCCCGTCTCTTGCTTGGCTGGACTGAGGATACACTGGACATTTAACAGGTCTGTAGTCCAACTATGCCGTGATTAGCAGGGTTCTAACCTGTACAATAATGCTCTGCCAATATAAATAACACACTGTCGAAGGTGTGTTATTTATATTTTAGGTAAAAATAATTCCAAAGAAAAACAGGCTAGTTGTTCGACACCTTAAATCAGGTATCAGTGACACTAGCCCAAGTCACTCGCATTATAAAGCTGGATTACTCCATCTTGGGGTGCGAACCCTGTGTCGTTGTTCTACTGCTTTTCAACCTCGATGACGTGGATGCCGAGGCGTTCCCTGTGTGCGGGGTAGATCTCGCGCAGGAGCCGGAGGGCGGTCGTCTGGTTGTCGACCTGCGGAACGATCTCGCGCCACGGCTCCGTCGCCAACATGTCGGCGAAGTTGTCGTAGACGCGGATCGACTTGATCCGCACCACACCCGAGGTGTGTCCAGTCTCGAGCTGCAATAGCTCACCAGCCTTCAGGCGCTTGATGTTGTCGTATCCGACGCGAACCTCCAAGGTCTTACGACCCGACATGATTTCATCGAAATACGGACGCTTGATGCGCATCTTACGCACGGTTGCTCCCTCCTTGTTGAAGTTGAGTCCCCACTGCTGCACGACGCTGTTCGGTGCGTACCCGCCAGGGAACACGCCTTCCAGTGTCCAGCCATGGCGCTGGAGACAGGCGACCTGCCACGGCTCAGGAACCAAGTGAACGTATAGCTTGTGACCGTAGTCCATCAGTAGCCCCTGAAGATCAATGACGAGCGCTTCGAACGCTACCTCCGACTTCGCCACGAGCGGCATCAGCTTGATGGGCTGCCCCTTCTTGGGCGTAGCACCGGCGATACCGACCACCTCACCGCCACACTCGGCAGTGAAGATGATCTTGAACTTGGCATTAACGTCGCCAAGCTCCTTTCGCTTGTAGCCGGCGTATAGGGCGTCAACCCAGTCGTCGTCCACACCGCGAAAGACGCTACTCATCTGCGAAAGGATGAGGTCGCGCGCACCATCAGCGTGCGCTTCCTCGTCGAAGGGGATCACTGAAACGTTGGGCGAGTCGAAACCCGGCTCATCGACCAGCTGCTTGTACAGCATGTGCTCGTCGATGCCCTGCTTGTAGTGATCCTTCGCCGTTCCGGTGATGCGGAAGCCCCTCCGGAGGAAGAACCCCAGCGCCTTCTGGTTCGGCGAGGCGACGGTGCAGTACAGCTGCCGAGCACCGAGGTCGCGGGCAAAGTCTTCAGCGTGCCTGAGCAGCATGCTTCCGATTCCCAGCTTCCCACGGTAGTCGGTGCTGACGATCAGCGGACTGATCTTTACCGTCTCTTGCTTCTTCTCCACGACGTGGATTAGTCCGACCGGCTGCCCGTCCTGTTCGGCAATGAACATGTACTGTCCAGCCGAGAAGTGACCGACACGGTCGATACCTCCCTCCATGTGTGTATCGAAAATGCGCCGTGCGTGTGCACGGTGGTCGCCGTCATAGAACGGACTGAGCGCCCGAACCATGAGATCAGCGACCCACTCGAAGTCGTCAGCTCCTGCGGAGCGAATGACGACGTCGTTAATGACCGTTGATGCGGTCATAGTACACCTCCAAATTGATTGCTAGGATTTTGCGACCTAGCAGAGGAACGTCTCACAGGGTTATGAGACTATTACTATTATAACATGACTGTGCTACAATCGCAACTAGTCACTAGGGTGTTAAATCAGCTCAAACTCTATGCCAATGACACCGTCTTGGCTTTGCTCGTTGATGGAATAGAATTCGTTGATTTGATTTTCGAGCCACTCGACACTTTCTCCACCAAATTTAGACGGATCATTGTGCGTGAATAAGTCGTGGAATGTTTTGTAGCGAAGTAGACCGATGACTTTTACGGAAACCGTCTGATCTGGAGCTTCGCGGTTGGTAAAATCAACAGTATCGCCGATTTGAATGAGTTGGCGCTTTTTGTCATAAAGTCGTGATTCAATAGTTTTTACGCCAGAAGTAATAGCATTAAATGGTGTAGTTGCAAGTTGTAGTTGGTGAATGTTCATATTTTTTATATTATATCACAATAGGTTTGGTAATCGTCCTGTAAGCCCTGCCAAGTAGGAAAGAGAGGAGAATGGTTCCAGTTTATTTATTTTTAGGGCAAGGGTGTGCTGAGCTAGGCTCTAATTAGAGTAGTCTACTGACTGGGTTGGAGTTATATAGCACCATAGCATAGGGCTGGCTGTAGAAGAAGTAGGGGTGAGGCGATCGATCACTTAAGCCATCACCTACAACGTTAGATCATATTGATAATCATGTGGGCAACCGGGGCGACCTTATCGTCAGGCAGGGGTTTCCTGAAGTATCGAGCATCGACGATATCGTCGTGGTTACCATCCATAACAGGGTCGCCTTTATACTCCACTTTATAGAAGTGTCGAGTTGACTCCCAGCCAGTTTCTGACTCGACATCATAGAAAAATTCGGTAAAATCGCATATCTTTGTAGGTTTGCCGATAAGATAAAGTCCGGTTTCCTCTTTAATTTCACGCTCCAGGGCATCAAGCAGCTTTTCTACCGGCTCAACACCCCCTCCTGGTAGATCCCATTTGTCGTTGACGGCTGTTCTATCTCTAACGAGTAGTACACCCTTTACGCTCTCTATTACCCCATATATTGACGTTCTTTTTACCAGGTCTTACTTGGTTACGATATGGACTCTACCATTAATGTCTCGGCATAGCACTCTATTCATGCGATTATTATAAGCTTATTTCTCTCCAAGGGGAATATTATATGATTATACATTTCGCAGCCGTAAAGCACGCCCTCGATAGGGACTATGAGCAATTGCGCGAGATTCTTGACATTATTACAGAGTCTGGGAATACCCTGACTAGGGAGCGGCTGGACAAAGAATACGAAATGGCTAGATCATCTAAATATTTTGATGAAATAAACTGGTGGATATCTACTAAAAAGGACCTTCGAATACTCGCTAGGGCTGACATTGTCATTGTAGAAGCGACAGAGGAAAGTCTCTCTGTCGGGTATCAAATAGCCACTGCGGTCCAGCTTAAGAAGCCAGTGCTAATCCTGATACGCAAAGACGCCTTATCTACCAATACGAGTTTTGGCAATGGTATCAGCCCTGATTTCGATAGTCTTGCTACTGTTAAGCGATATGACACGGATAGTCTTCGTGTAGTAATAGGGGCGTTTATTAACGAAAATAAGATTCATAAAAAAGACATGCGTTTTAACTTCTTTATAAATCCAGAGATTAACGCCTACTTAAAGTATCAGGCGCACATCACCGGCAAGAATAAATCCGAGATCCTACGAGATCTGGTTCTCCGAGAGATTAGTAAGTGATCATTTATTGCAAACCCTATCGTACTTGATAGTCATCTCATCCCGAGAAAGATACTATACCGCAATAGGTTCGGTGATTATCCTTTGGCTTCTGCCGAGATGCTGTAAAACTACTAAAAGTTTGTATCGCCTATATCTTATTTCTCTTATTCCGAAAACCCTTGAAATGATATCGCATACCTTTACCGGCAAGTTCTTCGTCGCTATATCGTGCTGCAATGTGTAAATGCGCATGTGGGATGGTTTGTCCGCCTGCTTGGTCGACGTTCCACCCTATGTTATAGCCATCTGGCGACTCTCTTGTGTCGATCATTGCTCTAAATTTAGGCAGTAGTTCGTGTAGCGCGGCCCATTCATCTGGATTGATATCAAATGGTGTTGCAATATGACGCTTGGTTATGGCCATTCCTGAATTACTTTCTTCTTCAGGATCTAGATCAGTAAAATACCACAAGCTATCTTCGTAGACGATATTAACTCTAAGTAGATTGTTTTCTAGGCAGAATGGGCAGTCGATCATGATGTAATTATACAGGAAGATACGATTGATTCAGTGCAGATACGAACATTGACGCAATCTTCGTGCTACAATGCAAGTATATGAAACAGCATATTGCTCTTGTAACAGGCAATCCTAATAAAGTAAAGGACATTGGCCTGCTCCTTGGAGTCGAGTTGAACCGTTCTGACATAGAGCTGACTGAAATTCAATCTATGGATGTTGCTGAGGTTGTGAAGCACAAGGCGATTGAGGCATATGAAAAACTACAAAGACCCGTGCTTGTTGACGATGCGGGCTTAACGTTTGAACAGTGGGGTTCGCTGCCTGGTGCGCTTATTAAACACTTCATTGTTGAGGTAGGCTGTGATGGCTTACTCGATATGCTTGGTGATGCGGAGAATCGTAATTGCTACATGGAGTGTGCGATGGCGTACTGTGACGAAAATGGTGCTCAGGTTTTTGTGGGTCGAGTGGACGGTACTATCTCGCATGAGCAACGAGGTACGAACGGATGGGGATATGACACAATAGTCATACCGAATGGAGAGTCTTTGACGTGTGCCGAAATGGAGGGGGAGAAGTATTGGCGTTACTCATCACGTCAACGCGCAGTTGATGTAATGAAGGATGGGCTAAAGTAGCTTGGCCTATCAATCATATGATCAGTTGTTGGTCGACGGGGCTGTATTATAGGGTACTGGTCTGTTAGAATGAATACCTGACGGGGCATTGGCGCAGTTGGCTAGCGCGCTTCCATGGCATGGAAGAGGTCATCGGTTCAAATCCGATATGCTCCACCATTTAAATTTTTGATTACTGCATAATATAGAACGCGAAAGTGGTCCAATAAGCTACTGTAATTGACAGGGAGAGGCTTGACATGCGGTCCATGACGCCTCCGTGACCAGGGATGGTGCGGCCCCAGTCTCTTATGGATAGCGAACGCTTTGCTGCGCTATTGATGAGATCGCCGCTCGCACTCGCAACACCGATAGCAAGGATTAATCCTAGAGATAGCGGAATCGATAAAAAGAAGATAGCGAGTAGTGCGCCGATACCTGCGCCGATGATCTGCCCTGCGACACCTTCCCAGCTTTTGCGCCGATTCAACCAGTGCGGTAAGTTGTGATGACCTAGGTAGTTACCAAAGAAGAAGGCACACACATCGGATACAACCGACATGACAGCGACTGCGATAAGAAGGGGTGTCGCGAGAGATTCTGGCAGTGTATACCACCAGGCAAGGTGCGCAGTCCAGATAAGAAATAATATAAAATAGAGCGATGCAAAACGCTGTGACCAGCCACGGTTACGAATGAACTCACGGAGTCCTAATAGTATAACGACTGCCGTTACTGCAATTGCTACAGTAAGACCTCCATAAAGTATAAGAATAAGTACAAGGAAGATGGGTATCCACCATAATATCTTGACGAATAGAGATGAGGCAAGAAGGTCGCGAACGTTCCACCGATAGAGCGGTAAGCAGGCGGCTGTACCGACAATAATGAAACCGACAAGAATAACACTGAGCCTCAGGAGTAGTTCAGACGTCATAGCTTGGTACAGTTCCAAAAAGATTTTTTCGCAGTGTCCAGAGAGCAATCATAATAAGCGCTATATAAGCCCATGAATAGGTGGGCAGTAGTGCGATGCCACTTACTGCAACAGAGAGTCCTGCAGCAACGGAGGCGCGGCTAGAATTGCGCAAGACGAGAGAAGATATAATATAGACGCTAAAGCCGATCAATCCAACAACTGGTGTAGCCCCGAGGAGTACACCGAGACCCGTGGCAATGCCTTTGCCACCCTTAAACCGTAGCCATACAGGAAACAGATGGCCGAAAATAGCAGCTATTCCGATAGCAAAGCCAGTGTGGATATCGAAATAATACACAGCAAGGGCTGTTGGTGTGAAACCTTTTGCTATGTCGAGAGCAAGCGTAGGAAGCGCTGCTCTCCAGCCGATGACGCGTAATACGTTCGCGAATCCGATATTGCCACTGCCGCGCTTCTGAATATCTATGCCGTAGCGTTTTGCGATAAGCTTGCCGAACGGAACTGATCCACAAAGGTATGCCGATAATGCTAATAAAGCTATAGGTACTGCCGCCAACATGCTATATAGTATATACCAACAGGCAGTCACTGAAAAAAGAAGGAGGGTGAGGGTGCTAGGGTTTATTGGTTTCTTGATAGCAGCTTCTATTATTGGATGGTTTGCTATCTCGTTTTATCGGTCATTCGGAGAGCTTGCATTTCGTCAGCGAATGTACTTTACGATTGCTTTTTTAATGCTTGGATTAGCACTCCTTGTGTGGGGGATGGCGCCGCTCATACATGACCCTGTTTCTATCCCTATGATTGTGTTTATGGGCGACGTGTTGCTGCTGGTTGGTACTGGATTTTTGCTCGAGGCGCAGTTTCGTAAGTTTTCGATTCTTTCGGTTGTCGCAGTGACACTTGCAGGTGCGGCTATTTTGGGAGCCAGGGCATTCATCATGGAGCCAGCTGCGACTGTCCAAGATGGAATTCTCCATTTCAATCTTGAGGGCGCACCGCGCATGATAGTTCTTGCTATTCTTGCATTCGTCTGGATGCCAATGGGCACACGTATCACACAGATGGCTGTTCTGACCAAGGGTCTTCCGCAATTTGGAGGAGTTATTGCACTCGCGTTCATCATCTCGCTCATATGTGCAGCTGTATTTATCGGTGCACGACAGACGCCAATGATTATCGGTAGCTTTGCGGCACTTGCGTTCTCCTTCTTGATCCTTTCATTTATCCCGCTCTTGATAAATCGCTACGGTATTCTAATGAGGAAACAAATCACTGATTCAGAATCGGTAAAAGGAGCGAAGAAGCATGGAAAATAGTCAAAACCCTCAAGTTTCACCTGAGCAGGTGAATGGTGTATGGCTCAGTCGTGAAGAGTATGAAAGGTTGCGCAGTGCGGCACCACAGGTACAGGTACCTATGCAACCCCAGCCTGTCATGCCGCTGCAAGTGGTTGATCAGAAGGCTGCATCAAATATGAAAGACTTCTGGACGTATGCCGGCGGTGCTGCGGCACTACTCGTCTTTGTCGGGCTCTCTTCAGATGCGGGGGCATTTATGACGGTACCCATGACAATTGCGGTAATTGTCTTTGCGATTCTTGCGATTAAGTCACTTGTAGCGCCAAGCAAAAAGGCCCTAAGCAGTGTAACACCAGGGTTCTCAGGTTGGGTGAAGCCGAAGAAGACGAACCCTGCAGCTATAATTGTCCTGGGTATCATAGGGTTGATCATATTTCTTCCTATGGCTCCAATGATTCTTTTTATCCTCTTTATGTTTATTATGGCGGCAACTGGGCAGGATGTTCGCGGTACTTAGCAGATAGGGAGTCATGCTTTTTAGTATCTTTATCGCTGCGATGCGACCGTATAATGCGCTTCTCCCGCTTATACTTATCTATCTAGGCGGTATGATCGTTCATATGCCGTATGCTGTTGTTGCTGGTGCGCTCGTCGTGACATTTCTCATCCATAGTGCTGTGACACTTTTGAATGACATTGAAGATGAGGTCATCGACAAGACGAATGGGAGACAGGATGGGCTGATCGATATCATGTCGCCGAACAGCGTGCGTCACATTGCTCATATGATGATTCTTGTGGCAATGGGGCTCGGTATATTACTCCTGCCACTATCCGCGGTGGCTTTTCTTGGTATATTTATTATACTTTCTTGGATGTACAATTCTAAACCTTTTCAGGTATCACGACGCCCGATTGGCTCTATTGTACTTTTAGGTATATGCTACGCTTTTGTGCCATTCATGCTTGGTGTCTCATTGGGGAGTCTGGAGGTGTCGTATCTCGTACTATGTCTCGGTGCAAGCTTTGCGATTGGACGGGTATCACTTTCCATGCTAAAGGACTATAAAGACGCACACGGAGACGCGCTACATGACAAGAGAACATTCTTGCTTGTATATGGTAGAACAAAGGTTCGAAGTGTGAGCGTGATAATGTCGGTTATAGGGTATGCCGGTATTTTGATCTCGATAGCATGGCTGCTACATGATGCATCTCGCACATGGCTATGGACATTACTTGGTGGCGCACTTGCGATATGGCTTGTTTCTTGTCGAGCTCGACTATCTCCAAAGCATTCGTATACGCGACTGAATCATCAATTCCATCAATGCTTACAGTATGAACTATTGTTTTACGGGTTTATCGTGGTATGGGTGAGTATTTCATTAGTTTAATTTTTAATTTTCTATTCGTATTTATGGCAATCATTTTATTTTTTATGCCATTTGTGACGATGTTCTGGTGGCGAAACAGGCGTGCTATTGCGGCAAAGAGGCCGAGATTCAATCAATTTGTCGAGCAATTCTTTATGAGTCCTGAGTCGAATGCGTTAATTGTCGTGTGGGCAGCCGCTGAAGCGTTTATATGGTTTGTCTTGCCTGAGTTTCTGTTGTTTCTCATTATGTTCATGAAGGTTCGACATAAGTTTGACTTGCTAAAGTACGATATTATCGGGACGATCATCGGGGCTACGATTGGTATACTGTGGCATGCGCCACCAAGCTTTCTTGTGCAGCTTCCTTTTGTGCATGAGGCGATGATTGTTCAAGTACAAACATGGTTTTCGGAGTGGGGAATATGGGGACTTTTTTTCCAACCATTCTCCGGGGTGCCGTTTAAGGTTTTTAACCACTTGTCGCTTGACTTTGACTTTTTCATACCACTGCTCATACTTGTTGCCGTGGTGGCTCGGATGGCGCGATATTTTGTCGCCTATGAGATCACAAAAGCGCTTTACCCTTTTCTTCATACGTTTGTTCGTAAACATTATGCGATACTTTTTGTCATCGCAGTATTAGTCTTTACGATGTTACTGATGAGGGTTTCGCATATTTATGCATAGTTTCTGAGGTTAGTGCTTTTTTAGGACAAGTGCGGTTCGGCTTGGTATGTACAGAGAGACTTGTTGGTTTTCGGCATGGTAGGTCATCTTTGTGTCGATACGGTCCTGACCGCCATAGGGTGCGCTGTCTGTCGAGAGGATAGCAGAGTAGTCGCCCGAGAATGTTGGAATAGTATGATTCGTGTAGGATGTATCTGGTGAGAAGTTAAAGACAAAGAGATGATCATCTCGGACAAATGAGAGAAGCTTCCTATCTTCATCGATAGTCACGTAGTGATATAGTGAATCGGTAAGGCGTTGAATAAACCCCGTGAGTGATGTGTCGAAATGGTGGAGCCACTGGTATTTTAGTGCAGGGTTGTCTGCGAGACTCCATTGTCTACGAGCGTAGTGATATGACCAGTTATTACCTTCGCGAGGAAAATCGATCCACTCTGGGTGCCCAAACTCGTTACCCATGAATGTGAGATATCCACCGGCGTGGGTGCTTGCGGTGAGGAGACGGATCATCTTATGGAGCGCTATGCCGCGCTCAACGGTTAGGTCGGTATCGTCACGTTGCATGTGATCATACATCGCCTTATCGATAAGGCGGAAGATAAGCGTTTTGTCGCCGACCAGTGCTTGGTCATGGCTTTCAGCGTAGCTAATCGTCTTCTCTTCTGGTCTGTGGGCGGTGAGTTCATGAAAAAGATGACCGAGATTCCAGTCTTCGTCACGTTGCTCTTTGAGTATTTTAATCCAAAGATCGGGCACGCCCATGCTGAGCCGATAATCAAAGCCAATTCCACCAAGAGCGACAGGCGCTGCCAGGCCAGGAAAGGCACTCACATCTTCAGCGATAATAGTGGCCGAGGGATTGACAGTATGAATAAGCTGAGTCGCTAGGTTCAGGTAGGTCAATGCATCAAGGTCAACATTGTACGAGACATAATCATCATAACTACCAAACGCCTTCTCAAGTCCATGATCGTGATAGAGCATACTCGTAACACCATCGAATCGAAAACCATCAAATTGATATTCGTCCAGCCAGAACCGCAGGTTCGAAAGGAGGAAGTGAACGACTTCTGGCTTGCCATAGTCAAACGTTCGTGAATCCCATGCGGTATGATTACCCCGATCGCCGTCGTGAAAATACTGTGTTAGCGTACCATCAAAGCGGCTCAATCCTTCATTTTCATTTTTAACAGCGTGCGAATGAACAATATCCATAATAACCCGCAAACCCATGCCGTGAGCGGTGTCGATAAGACGCTTGAGGTCAGTCGGTGTGCCAAAGCGACTGCTCGCAGCGAAGAAATTTGATACATGATAGCCGAAGCTGCCATAGTATGGATGCTCCTGGATTGCCATAAGTTGAATCGTATTGTATCCGAGTGACTTGATGCGAGGTAGGATGAGGTCTGTAAAGTGCCGATAGGTGGCAACGGTAGGCTCCTCGCTACTCATGCCTATGTGCGCTTCGTAGATAAGTGGTACACGAGGGGTTTCTGGGGCGGTGTGGCTCCATATGTATGGACTGTCGGGTTGCCATACAGCAGCATCAAAAAGATGTGTTTCTTTATCCTGGACAACGTATGTTGCATAGGATGGGATGCGATGACCCGACCCGGTGCGCCAATGAACATGAAGCTTGCAATGGTCTTCGTGGTTGAGCGCATCTAATGGAAGTTGAAGCTCCCATATGCCGTGATCTTTCTGTGAGAAACGGTATGCTTCTGTGTCGGCCCAAGTATTGGCAGCGCAGAGCAGAAATATACGTGTTGCATTTGGCGCCCATTCGCGCACTATCCAGCCAGTGTCAGTTCGATGAAGCCCGAAGTAGAGATGTCCAAGCGCGAACTGGTGTAGTGACGACTGTTCAAGAATTTTATCAGACGTCTCACGTATATAAATCTGCTGCTTGGTTAATGCTTCTCTGTGCGGCTCAAGCCACGGGTCAATATCAGCAATAGTGGGGATCTTCATGGTCTTTAGTATACCAGCTTATGCTTATGTGAGCGTCATGGTGTATCTGTCAAACATCTGCTATACTATCGTCATGAAGTCGTTGAGTTTAGCAGTGCCGCATGTTGTCATCATGGTAGGTGTACCTGGTTCGGGAAAAAGTTTTTTTGCGGAACACTTTGCAAAAACATTCTCGGCACCAATCGTAAGCTGGGGTGCCGTCAGGGGTGAGCTATTTAACGAGCCAACCTTTTCAAAGGATGAAGAGGTGATTGTGCAGCGTGTTGCTGATTTGATGCTTGATCAGATGATGAAGACAGGCGCAACAGTTTTATACGAGGGCGACATGACAACGCAAGTATCTCGAAAAAATCTTGAGAAGCAGATACGTAAGGCTGGCTATGAACCACTTTTTGTATGGGTGCAAACGGACACTGCTACGTCACGAGCGCGGGCACTCAAGCAAGGTGTCTCTGCGGCTGTGTACGATACTGCTATAAAGAAATTCACGCCACTTAAGGATGCGGATCCGTTCATTGTGATCAGCGGTAAGCACACATATGCATCTCAGCTTAAGATTGTCTTGCGCCGCTTGAGTGGTGCGCGTACCGCTTCAGGGCCTGATATTGCGCGCGTTAAGGCTGCAAAAGTTGTGCCTCCGCAGCGACGTGTCCGTATTCAATAGGTAGGACAGGTACGAGATGCAGACTATTAATGATCGTGAACTGGGAGAGATAACGGTCAGTCGAACTGCTCGGTCATCTCAGGTTCGCATCAAGGTTGCACCAGACGGTAGGCTGCGTATTTCCGCACCAAAGCTTATGCCGCTTTTTATGATAAAACGTGCTATTGATAGTTCACGACATGACTTACGTGTAATGGTCGAATCGCAGCGGCCGGTACTTCGGTATGGTAATGGGTCAGAAATCGGGAAGAGCCACAGTCTACTCGTCAGAGAAGGTGCACCGCTGAGTATCACCCGTCAGGGATTACGAATTATTGTCACACTTCCAAAGGGATGTCATATCGAGGATCATGATGTTCAGGAAAAACTACGCAAGCAAGTCATAGCTGCCTTGCGAAGAGAAGCGAAAGGCTATTTGACGAAACGTCTGCAGTTCCTCGCAGATAAGTCTGAGTTGTCGTATGCAAAGGTTCGCTTTTCTCACGCAAGTAGTCGATGGGGTAGTTGTAGTAGTAACGGAACAATTAGCTTAAATATCGCACTCATGAAGCTATCGTTTGAGCTTATTGATTATGTTCTTATTCATGAGTTGGCCCACACAGTTCATATGAACCATAGTACGGACTTTTGGAATTTGGTCGAGATGCACGATCCTCACTTTAAGGCTCATCGTGCTCGTCTAAAGCAGGAGAGCCCAGTCGTATAGTAGTTTCGCACGATTGCATCTCGTGATACTATGATAGTAGTTATGTTTACGGGTGGTTCTCATAATACTCCTCAATCGGCACGCATTCTTCGGTATGCGGGTCTTGTCGCGCCAATCATACTCGCAATCTACGGTTATTTGCACGCTTTTCAGATTGTTGAGAGTCAGAATTATGTTAATTTTACAATACTCACAATCATCACGAGTATATGGATGGTGGTTGCTATTTGGCAATTTGTGTTCCGTGCACGGCATCGGTGGGTTGCGATTATTCGTATCGGACTATACCACATACTAGCGGCTGCCTACCTTCTATTTGTGACGGGAATTGTAACCCCGTTCGTAGCATTGTGGATTGTACTTCTTGTCGCATCATATCTCTACTTTGACAGAAAAGGCGTCTTGAGTAGTATCGGTGTTTTTATGGCCACCGTGTGTCTGGATATGATTATGTGGGGCGGTGCAACCCTAGGGGCAATCCCGTATGACTTAGCGGTACTTGTTGCGATACTGCTGTGCGGACTAATCATCATGGGAATCAACAAGGCGCAGGCAGTTGACAGGACGGAGCTTGCGCGCAGTCATGAGCAGGAGGTCTTGCAAAGAGACAGAATATTAACCATTGTCAACAATCTAGCCGATGCTGTACTGAGCACTGATAAGCAAGGGGTGATCCGTGTGTATAATGCTGCCTCGCTTGATCTGCTCGACACAAACGATAGCCTGAATGGTCATCATATCGATACGATCTTGAAGCTCTATGATCAAGATGATGAGCTCCTAGCTCCGTCGGAACTCCTTAGAGGGGTGGGGTCTGTGATAATTCGAGATGACTTGTGGTATGTCTTTGAGGATGGCGAACGTATCCGTCTTGAGGTGACAGTGTCGCCGATCCGTAAAGCGTTTCGACGAGAATCTGCAGGGCAAGACGGGTATGTGATTATTATGCGCGACGTTACGAAAGCTAAAAGTCTCGAGGAAGAGCGAGACGAGTTTATTAATGTGGTAAGTCACGAACTGCGAACACCCGTGACGGTTGTTGAAGGTTCTCTGTCTAATCTTGAAGTTATGTTAACGAAAGCTAATATTCCAAAAGATAAGGTTGTCGACGCTGTTCGTATGGCCCATGATCAGACTGTGTATCTGGCGAAGATGGTGAATGACCTTAGTGCATTATCTCGGGCTGAGCGCGGTGCGGATGATGCTCGTGAAGTGATTGATGTCCAAGGGCTTATTCGGTCATTGTACGACACATACACACCTGTCGCCATGAAAAAACATCTTTCACTGGATATCGATGTCAGGTCGGGCGTTGGCAAGATCAAAGCAAGCAGACTGTATGTAGAAGAGTTGTTGCAGAATTTTATTACCAACGCCATCAAATATACAAAGGATGGCGGCGTGACAGTGTCGGCACATCGTCAAGATGATAGGATTGTATTCTCCGTAAAAGACACTGGTATTGGCATCAGTAAGGCGGAGCAGACAAAGGTATTTGATAAATTTTATCGAAGTGAAGACTATCGGACACGAGAGACAGGAGGCACTGGTCTCGGTCTCTATGTCGTGACAAAGCTTGCTCGGAAGCTAGGTACGGAAGTTGATTTAACAAGTCGTCTGAACTATGGATCAACATTCAGCTTTTCATTACCAGTTCATAGTGACACGAAGAAGTAGGCGGTCGCTAGTTAGTTTGCGGCTTCTTTTGCGGTATAGCGGATTGGTCGACCCTTCCAGGTTACCGAACCTGTCGCATAGGCGTACATACTAGCAATAAGCAAGCAGCACTCTTGTGCCAATATGAGTGGAAAGATAATACCGCCAACGAGCCAGCCGCTACGCCAGACACGGGCTGTATAGATCATATATACACTAACTAATAGTATTGAGACGGCAAGTGCAAGGCTGTGGACGGTGTACCAAGAAGTGAAAAGAGCGGTGACAAGGACAGCAAACGGTGTCAGAAGAAGTAGTAGCGTAGCGAGGCCAGCAAGTACTCTTATTGGCTTACCGCCAAAGAAAGGGTAGAGCAATCGAATACTCGTTTGGCACTGTGAAAGCCATTTTTTTTCATACGATACGCCGATTTCCTTTGTACTGACGAAGAATCGATACTGCCGTTGTCGGGACGCAAAGGTCGCAACACTTCTTTCGGGGGCAGCGACCGTCTTAAGGTGATCAAGGCCATTAAAATTATCGTCGAGAAAGTCCTTCTGTACGAGCCATGCGTTGCTTGTGGCAGCCGGATGGCGGACAGTATGTGAGAGAATCGCCCAGAAGTGGCGTAGCGTGGCGAATAAGATACTATTTCGCCAGGCATCATCTCGTGTCGGTAGCACTGACACGACAGAGGCATTCTCTGTGAGTGCAAGGGATATAAGACTATCTACTGTGTGGGGTGCGATGTGCGTGTCAACATCTAGGTAGAGAATGTACTCTCCACTCGATTGCTTATAAAGCTCATGTTGTGCGTAGTTTTTGCCGAGCCAGCCATCCGGTAGCTCGCCACCTTCAACAAAGCGAACACCTGCGTGTGCAAATGACTTGATAAGAATCGAAGTGTTGTCTGCAGATGCGTCATCAAGCACGATGACTTCAAGCTTTTGGTATGTACTTGCGATGACTCGCTCAAGGCATTGTGTCATGGCGTGGGTTTCATTACGTGCTGGTATACAGACAGACACTGTCGGCAACTCTTTGAGCGAACTTGGTGGTGGTGAAATGTCAGAACGTGTGAAGCGACGAAGGAGTACAAGCAATCGAGCACCAAGGATGACACCGGTGCTGCCGCTCATGATCATGAGACTGGTAAGAATAGCCATTGGCTCTATCGTAACATAATTCGTTGTATTTTTAGTTGCTTCTGACATAACGGCTATGGTAGTATACAGACAAGAAGTAGGCTAATGAGACGGTCTATTGATGGAGGGGTGATCATGAAGAAAAGTAAGACGTGGATATTACTTGGGGTGGCTGTCGTATTGGTTGGTTTTGGTATCTGGGCGATAGCTTCAGGTAGACTTGTGATTGCTCTAAAGGATCCAGATAGTCAATATATTACTGTTCCAAGTGTTTGCGGAGACGATTTTGTTAAGCAATATAATGACGCCACTAACTATATATTTCGCGATGATTCTGCCAAACTTCCTTCAATGGATCGAGAGGGTCTAGCTAACCTCGCTACTCAAATCAGAGATAAAGAAAACTACGAGTCTGATCCAACATGCCAGGTGATGTTATTCTGGGCTGCTTTTGATACTAAGGATCGTGAGGCAGCACAGCGTTCATACGACTCACTACAGGTACTCCATGATAAAAGAATATTCTCGGATAATAACTTACGCACAAGCGCAGGGTTGCTAGAGTATAAGGACATTATTCAACGCTTAGTCACGGAAGAGTCTCGGTCAAATACGATATCTGATGAGGAATAGGGTAGACAAGATGATAAAAACGATAGCGAGTAAGGATATCTGGAGTTACGTTATGATTACGGCAGCTCTTGTGGTGATGTTCGGTGTTGTTGTTTTGGGATCGTCTCTATTCTTGTCTGATCAAGCAGGCGCCGCACGTGGTCCAGGAGGGGGTGGCTCAGGCCCTGGAGGCAGCTGGAACACAGCAAATGGGCACGGATGGAAGCGCTTCTCGAAGACGGGCGGAGGTCCGAGTAGTGGTTTCTATAATGGAACGTCATGGAGTACGGTAAGAGCGGCCTGTAGTGAGTATAGCAGTGACTATATATGGGTGCATATTGTCCGTCACCCAAACGGATCAAACGAAATGGGGTATAACTACTGGAGCGCATCTTATAATAAGAATCGCCCAGCGGATGGCTCTGGTCCGTACTTGTTTGATGGCGGCGGCTGGGAATATCCACCGAGGACATACGGGCATGGAGCAATCCCTTTTGTAACACAGGTATACAATCAGTATCGAGTCGAGCATAGCTCTTGGGCTGATGAGGTTGCATGGTCTAACGATGATGTCGCCTGGTTTTGCGATGGGGTTAAAGCCCTTCCCTGGACGATTCGTGCGGAAAGCTATATAAAAAAGATAAGCTCTGCGGCACCTATCAACTCAACGACTGGATATGGACAAACAAATATCACAGCTCGTCCAGGTGAGAGAATTAATTATTCCCACGACTTGCGGGTTCAAAGTGCAAATCTTGATAGGCGAGTTTACTGGACATTGCGCGGTACGGGATTTCCTGATTCGTTCAGGACTACCGGTCAATCCTGGAGTGGGCCTACGGCCCTGAATCACAGTAGTGTTGCTCCGACCATTGCGAACGGTACGTTATTTGTGCGTCTTGGCCTTTATCCGGGCGGTAATCCAAGCTATACCGACTACACCGTGACTCAGATTAACGTTGGAAATAATCTTTGCCAGCGAATAGAATGGCAGCCAAGGGCATGGAATAATAGTAGTGCGGGGACGACTAGCTATCGATGCGCAAACGTGCCATACGCATATACACTTACTCCTTCTTTTACCGCTAGTAGTATCCCGGATGTGTCCGTCCCTGGGCAGACGCTAAATCCGCAAGGTTCGGTTCAGAATAGTGGACCGACAAAGTCATACCAAACAGACGTTCGCTATACTCGCATTATCTACCCTGCGGGATCTAGTGTATCAACACAGGTAGGCTCAAGTCCGGATAGTGCGTGTGACTATTACTCGCGTCCGTCTGGCTCGAGTTGTAGTTCATTGAGGACTGGTCCAGCAGGAGCATCTACAGATTGGACGAATTATGTCTTTAATCATGAAAGCGGCAACAGTGGCGGGGCTATTTCTAATCGTACACATACGATACCTTCGATCAGTAGCACAATCCCCGATAGTCTTGAGGCGGGCGATAGAGTTTGCTATGGTGTATCGGTGCGGGGCTACAATACGTCAACTGGCTCTGGTAAGACTCGTGCATACCACTCAAGGCTTAGCTGCACGACCGTAGGTAAACGGCCAAAGACTCAGGTTCACGGAGGTAGCGTGCAGGTGGGGCGTGGTTTTGTTGAGAGTAGTATCCGAGATGCATCGCAAGTCATTACGAGTCTCACGACACTCCAGAGCGTCCGTGTTGTCCCGTCTGACGATGAGCTTCGCGACAGATTGCGTAGAGCACAACGGCACTGGTTTTTTGGTACTTGTGCACATCTGGATTTTGGTGACAGTGGAACTAGTGTGACAGCGCGAAAAACAGCGTCATGCGCTTCAGGAAACGAAGGTACGACAGTCGCAAACAACCAAGATGGAGAGCCCCAATTTTTTACTGATGGATTGAATATATACCGCCCAGATGGTTCGATTATGTCAAATGGCGCAGGGGTCGGCTCGACATCAACGACGACACAGGCCGCTGCTGTCTTTCCGATTTCCGGTGGGCGTTGGGTTGTTATCGCAAATTCGTCCGAGACATCGGGTACTGGCGGTCCAGGCCACTTGCTGTATTCGATTGTGAATATGGCAGCCAATGGTGGTAATGGCGAGGTTGTCGCTGGGCAGAAGCGACGAAGTTTTGGTCCGACAGATAATGTGCTTGGTGAGGCCTTGTCTATCGCGCCTCGTAAGGACTCCGAGGGGAATGAGATCGGCTATTGGATTATAGCCAGTCTTGCTGGTACGAATACGATAAGGACGTATTACGTTCCAGAGAATTGGAGTGGTGGATCTGTCGGGCACACAAATTATGCGGTTGGAACAGCAATATCGAGCGGAAACAGGGGATTTGGATCGATCAACTTCAACCATGATTATTCTCGGGCTATTCTAGCGACAAGTATAAATTCCAGTGGAAGCTACGGTGGTGACTCAGTTCGTTTATTGAGGTTTAATCAAGCAACTGGCGCCGTAAGTGAGCTTTCAAATTGGTCGCTTGGTCAGATGACATACTCGGCCGATTTCTCACCGGACGGAGATTGGGTCTATGTGACAAGTCTCTACAATAGTACAACTTCGGATTTAACGGGATACGGGAATCTCTATCGCTATAAGATTGATGGACAGGAGCATGATAGTACGGCAATACGTAGTTCGGTTCAGCGCCTTGCCCATTTTGGCTCAGGTACAGAAATGCGTGATTGTAGTGGTATAGCTAATGGCGGTGGGCATGTTAAGCGAGGCCCTGACGGTAGGATGTACGTTGCAAATCTTGGGTGTTCTCGTATCGGAGTGGTTCAAAATCCAAATGCTTCTACGCTGAGTGGTGTGGCCTGGAGCGTCTCTGGGCGAGTACTTGCAAGTGGCTCGACGAGCACCTACGGGCTGCCGCAAACTGCTATCGCGCTGAAAAAGGATACATCGCCTCCCCTCTACACCTCCCGCACCTTCGGCTCCTACGCCGAGTACTCCATCTTCGCTCCTAGCTCTATCGTGGGTATGGCGTCAGGTGCTGGCTTACGGGGTGGTAATCAGCATCCTAATCAGTCACAGTGGAGTGCACTCTCATTCACCAAGCGACAGGGGCAGACACTGCCTGGCAATCCCGGTCCAGAAGGCACCAACTCCTACGGAAGC